>Ga0073928_10005545_pt1 | contig 17622 bp, 12 predicted proteins | sample PaiPotPPA55metaG_FD_76969 | JGI IMG/M metagenome (GOLD analysis project Ga0073928, IMG submission 76969) | Iron sulfur acid spring bacterial and archeal communities from Banff, Canada, to study Microbial Dark Matter (Phase II) - Paint Pots PPA... ... | reverse complement strand
TACCACACCGGCCCGCGCGCGGCGGGGAGAGAGTCCGCCGCGCGGCAATTGTGTTCTATTGCAAAAGACGTGCGTAGAGTCCCGCAGGTTGCACCCGTTTTCGCGACCAAGCGGTTTGCAGCTCTGCCGAACCTTGTAGGGGCGGGGCTTGCCCCGCCCGGCCGACGCGTCGGCGCCCAGCGAAGCGATTCGAAGCAAGTCCGACAATCTGAAAATTCGATTTACGTGCGCCATAGAACGTGGAGCGGGTGCTTTACAATACGACCCAGCAAAAACGATGCACAATTTTCCACAGTCAAACCACTTACAAGCACCGCTCGCCGTTTGTAGAATACCCTCGCCTTTAGGTCCCCGGGGGTGATCATGCTGTTTGCTACAGTAGTGCGCGGCAAAAAACTTGGAACACGTTTGATGCCGCATCGATTCAGCGACAATCGATACCATGTCCATCTTGGGAAGGAGGGTCCGTACATCCCTGTCACCGACTACCGTGACATTCCTTCTTACCTTGCGAACGGCTATTCCCTTCAGATGAGTGTCTCGGGAGAGAACCACACCCCTAGGTTGATTAGACCTGAATCCATCCGCGGATGGCGCACGAACCCCAGAGACCTCACCAGTATCGCGCTCTGATTTCCAATTCGGGAGCGACCAAGAACGACGCGAATTCTGAGACGCACGCTCTCCAGCGCCCGCGCCGAAGCGGCGGCGTTCTCCGTGCAGTCATACGATGACGCCTGCCCGCCCGGGTCAGACCAGCTGGAAACCAACAATCCACGCAACCAATCTCTTCTCCGCGCATTCTGAGCACAAGTGGAGCAACTTTCGCTTGACGTTCGCTTTCTTTTCGCCTAAGTTGATGACACCGATGCTTTGCAGCGTCGGTGCAGCCGCAAACTTGAAAAGCGAGGTCCCCCCTGATGGCCCTGACCAAGCGACAGAAAGAAGTGCTCGACTACCTGGTGTCGTTCGAGACCAAGCACGGCTACGCGCCTAGTTTTGAAGAAATTGGCAAGGGCCTCAAGCTCACTTCGCTCGCCACCGTGCACAAGCACATCACTACTCTGGAGAAAAAGGGATTTATTCGCCGCGGTTATAACCAGAGCCGGTCGATCGAAATTTTGCAATTGCCCAAATCTCCCAAAGAGCAAGTGATCGATCGCAGGGCGCAGGAACTCCCGTTGGTTGGCCGTATCGCCGCGGGCCGGCCCCTGGAAGCGGTGGAGGAGCGCGAGACGCTTTCACTCGGCGACTTTACCCATGGCGGAAACTCCTTCGCATTGAAGGTGAAGGGCAGCTCGATGATCGAAGATCACATCATGGACGGCGACTTCGTGGTGTGCGAGCAGACCCAAGTGGCCAATCCTGGCGACATCGTGGTGGCGCTGGTAAGCGGCGACGAAGCCACCCTGAAGCGCTTCTATCGCGAGGGGCCCGGGAAGATTCGCCTCCAACCCGCAAACTCCGAGATGGCCCCGATCATTGTTCCCGCGAACGATGTGAAGATTCAGGGGCGGGTCATTGGAGTGCTCCGGAAATATTAGCTGGCACTGTGTCGGCCGCTTGTGCCGGCCAGTTGTCATGGAACACAAGCGAAGTCTCGTCTCGTCCCGGCTCATGCTCGCTCGCAGTCTTTTCGTCTTTCCCCGCCATCCAATCCACGATTCGCTGTATGTGTACTCATTGCGCCGCGAGCCGCTCGGCACTTCCGGCGTCTACGCATAGGCTTGATAAACTACAAGCTGACGTTGGACCAAGATCAAAGCATGGGAGCCGTACTGCATGTCGAGCCTCAAAAAGGAACTGTCGCAGGTTAACGCCTTCGCGGTTTCCCTCTGTCTGATTTTCTGCTTGGCATGCCCCAAGCCTTCCGAGGCTTACTCGATCATGGCCCACGAGGCCATCATCGACGCGGGTTGGGATATCAGCATCAAGCCGCTTTTGTTGCAGCGTTTTCCGGAGGCTACCCCGGAGGAGCTGAAACATGCTCACGGCTTTGCCTATGGCGGCGCGATCATTCAGGACCTCGGCTATTACCCGCACGGAAGTCACTTTTTCAGCGATCTCACACACTACTGCCGAAGCGGCGATTTTATTTTGGCCCTGCTGCGCGATTCACAGGATCTGAATGGCTACGCCTTCGCGCTCGGCGCGCTGTCGCACTATGCCGCGGACAATGACGGGCACAAGATCGCCACGAATCCGTCGGTGCCCATCCTCTATCCTAATTTGAAGAAAAAATACGGCGACGTAGTGACCTACGAACAGGATCCGCTGGCCCACCTCAAAACGGAATTCGGATTCGATGTTCTCGAAGTCGCCAGGCAGCGCTTCGCTCCCGACAGCTATCACGATTTCATCGGCTTCGAGGTTGACAAGCCATTGCTGGAGCGGGCCTTTCGCGAAACCTATGGACTCGAACTGAAATCCGTGCTCACCGATGAGGATAAGGTAATCGGCTCGTACCGGCGAGCCGTCAGCAAGCAGATACCTGAGGCCACGCGCATCGCCTGGACTCTGAAGAAAGACGACATCCTGAAAGATCAGCCCAGCCTGACGAAACGCAAATTCCTGTATAACCTTTCTCGTGCGAGCTACGAGAAGAATTGGGGCAAGGAGTATCAAAAGCCAACCTTCTTCGAGCGATTCCTTGCGTTCCTGGTTAAACTCTTTCCGAAGGTCGGACCACTGAAAGTTCTCAAGTTACGTACGCCGACGCCGGAAACCGAGCATAAATTTGAAGCTAGTTTCAATGCTGCACTGGACCGCTACAAGCTCTTGTTGACGCAGACGCGCACGGGAACGCCTGATATTCCCAACGACAATTTCGACACCGGCGGCGTGACCCCGCCGGGCGTCTATTTTATGAATGATGACGTCCACGCCGAACTGATCGAAAAGCTCGCCAAGCAGAATTTCGCGGGAATCACACCGGATCTCCGTGCCGAGCTCTTGCAATACTATTCCGATCCTAACGCGCCGAACGCGACCAAGCGCAAACCTAAAGATTGGACCAAGGTGCAGGTGGCACTGCAGCAGTTGAAGAATACGCCGGCCACACCCGAGACTGCCGAGGCTTCGCCTCCTTCACCGTGAGCCGCGACGCGTCCCATGTAGCCGCCGTCTCCGAGACGGCGGGGTTTAGATTCCACAACACAAAAGCGCATCCAAACCCTGTAGTGGCCGATCTTCAGATCGGTCATCGTAAAAGCAACGCGTCAGCGTAACGACCGCAGACATTGATCCTGGATTCGTCCTCACCCCCACGCCAGCTCCCGGCCCACATGAATTTCGTTTTTCCGCCGAATCGAATAAACTGCTGCTGCGTTCGGTCGCTGACGTGAAACAATGTCGGTTCTCGCGTCGCTCTTTGATCGCTCCGAAATGAAGGAAACCAATCCGATTCAGAAATTGCTCGCTGCCAACCGCAGCGAGATCGCTATCCGCATCTTTCGCGCGGCTACCGAACTGGGACTCCGCACGGTCGGCATCTACTCGCAGGAAGATCGTCTCGGCTTGCACCGCTTCAAGGCTGATGAGGCTTACCAGGTCGGTGTTGGCAAGGGTCCCGTCGAGGCGTATCTGGATATAGCCGGGATCGTTGCGCTCGCCAAGGAGCGCGGCGTCGATGCGATCCACCCAGGTTACGGCTTCCTCTCCGAGAATCCCGCCTTCGCCCGCGCCTGCGAGACCGCCGGGATCACCTTTGTAGGACCCACTCCCGCGCTGCTCGAATTGCTTGGCGACAAGACTGCCGCGCGAAGGCTGGCGGCCTCCGCAGGTGTCCCGGTGCTCCCGGGCACCGAAGATCCCGTCAAATCCGCCAGCGAAGCGCAAAAAATTGCGCAGGAGATCGGCTACCCGGTCATCGTGAAAGCCGCCATGGGCGGCGGTGGCCGTGGGATGCGCGTGGTGCGCGATCCTTCGCAACTCGCGGCGTTGCTCGAAGAAGCGCAGGGCGAGGCGCGCTCTGCGTTTGGTGATGCCAGCGTGTTCCTGGAAAAGTATTTACCGCGCGCCCGCCACCTGGAAGTGCAAATTCTCGCTGACAATTACGGCAATTTGCTGCACCTGTACGAGCGCGATTGTTCCGTGCAGCGGCGCCATCAGAAAGTCGTCGAGGTCGCGCCCGCTACGAATCTTCCTTCCAGCATACGCAACGAGTTGTGCGAAGCTGCTGTTCGCCTGGCGCGTAAAGCCAATTACCGCAACGCTGGCACCGTCGAATTCCTCTACGATGTCGATGCCCAGAAGTGGTATTTCATCGAGGTCAACCCGCGCATCCAGGTGGAACATACCGTCACGGAAATGGTCACCGGCATCGACCTCGTGCAATCCCAGATTCTCGTCGCCCAAGGCCATTCGCTCCACGATCCTCCGATGTCCTTGCCGCACCAGGTGAACGTCCCGCTCTACGGCGCGGCGCTGCAGTGCCGTGTTACCACCGAAGATCCCGAGAAAAATTTCGCGCCCGACTACGGAAAAATTTCCACCTATCGCTCTCCCGCGGGATTCGGCATCCGCCTCGATGGCGGCACCGCCTACGCGGGCGCAGTGCTCGCGGCGCACTACGATTCGCTCCTGGTCAAAGTGACCGCCTGGGGCAAGCACCTGCCCGAAGCCTGCAGCCGCATGGACCGCGCCCTCCGCGAGTTCCGCATCCGCGGCGTCACCACGAACATTCCGTTCGTCCAAAAGGTCGTCAATCACCCAAAATTTCGCGCCGGCGAAATCACCACATCCTTTCTCGATGATTCCCCCGAATTGTTCCGTTTTCCGAGCCGCGGCGATCGCGCTACCAAGTTGCTCTCGTACTTAGGCGACGTGATCCTGAACGGCAATCCCGAAGTCAAAGGCAAGAAAGTACCCGAAGCGTTAGAAGCCGCCGTGCTCCCCTCCACGCCCGGCATCGAGCCACCCCCGGGATCGCGCCAGCTGCTACAAAAACTCGGCCCCGAAAAATTCGCCGCCTGGGCCCGCAAAGAAAAGCGCCTGCTCGTTACCGACACCACCTTCCGCGACGCGCACCAATCCTTAATGGCCACCCGCGTCCGCACCTTTGACATCCTCGCCACCGCCAGTGCCGTCGCCCAGCGCCTGCCCAATCTCTTCAGCCTCGAAATGTGGGGCGGCGCGACCTTCGACACTTCACTGCGCTTCCTCCACGAAGATCCCTGGCAGCGCCTCCGCGAACTCCGCGAGCGCGTCCCCAACATTTGTTTCCAGATGCTCCTCCGCGGCGCAAACGCCGTCGGCTACGCCTCCTATCCCGATAACGTCATCGAGGAATTCGTCCGCGAATCCCACGCGCAGGGCATCGACATCTTTCGCATCTTCGACTCCCTTAATTCCATCGACAACATGCGCGTCTCCATCGACGCCGTTCTCGAAACCGGCGCGGTCTGCGAACCCGCCATCTGCTACACCGGAGACATGCTCGACGCGTCGCGCCCGAAATATTCGCTTCGATACTACGTTTCCATGGCCAAGCACCTCGCAAAGCTCGGCGCGCATTTCCTCGCGATCAAAGACATGGCCGGCCTCTGCAAACCTTACGCCGCTCACGCGCTCGTCAAGGCGCTACGAGACGAAATCGAAATCCCCATCCATTTCCACACCCACGACACCAGCGGCATCAACTCCGCCTCGGTGCTGAAAGCTTGCGATGCCGGCGTGGACGTCGCCGACGCCGCCATAGCGGCTATGAGTGGCGGCACCAGCCAGCCCAATCTCAACTCCATCGTCGAAGCCCTGCGCCACACCCCGCGCGACACCCAGCTCGACGTCGCCGCGCTGAACGAATGCTCCGATTACTGGGAAGTTGTCCGCACCTACTACTTGCCGTTCGATTCCGGCCCCAAAGCCGGCTCCGCGCGCCTCTATCAACACGAAATTCCCGGCGGCCAATTCACCAACCTGCGCGAGCAAGCCGCCGCCATGGGTCTCGGCCATCGCTGGCGTGAAGTGGAAACCACGTACGCCGAAGTGAACCAGCTCTTCGGCGACATCGTGAAAGTCACACCATCCAGCAAAGTCGTCGGCGACATGACGCTATTCCTGATGGCGAAAGACATGCGCCCGCAAGATCTGTTACAGCTCGACGAAAAACACGATCTCTCGCTACCTAACTCTGTCGTCGAGATGTTTTCCGGCGTCTTAGGCGTTCCGCCGGGCGGCTGGCCAAAAAAGCTGCAAAAAATAATCCTCCGCGGCGACGAGCCAATCAAAGGCCGCTCCAGCGCTAACATGCCCGCGGCAAATTTCGACGACGAACAGTCCGCGCTCGAGAAAAAGCTCGGCCACAAAATCGAGCGCGACGCGCTCCTCAGCTATCTTCTCTATCCCGACGTCTTTCTCAAGTACGACAAATTCCGCCAAACCTACTCTGACGTGAGCGTCCTCCCCACGCCGCCGTTCTTCTACGGCCTGAAATCCGGCCAGGAAATCACGGTGGACATCGAGCCTGGCAAAACCCTGATCCTCAAATTCCTGACCAGCAGCGACCCGCATCCCGACGGCACCCGCACCTTATTCTTCGAACTAAATGGCCAGCCTCGCGAAGTCAACGTCCGCGACCGCGCCCTCCGCGTCGTCGAGCGCGCCCATCCCAAAGCCGACCCCGCCGAGCCAGGCCAGGTCGGCGCACCCACCGCAGGCGTAGTCTCCGGCGTGGCTGTCCAGCCCAATCAAACCATCGAGCGCGGCGCGAAGCTCCTCACCCTCGAAGCCATGAAAATGCAGTCCAACATTTACGCCACCATTTCTGGTCGCGTCGCCAAACTTCTGGTCACTCACGGCCAGCACGTCGAAGCCAAAGATCTCCTGGTGACTATCGTTCCGTGAGCCTTTTCTCGTGAGTTCAGGCCAGCTCCGCAAACACGAGCAATTCCGCTCGCGCTTCCTCCGCAACCAGCGCGATCTCATGATCTATCTCCCACCGGGCTACGACGAGCAACCCGGGCGTAGTTTTCCCGTCCTCTACCTCCAGGACGGCCAGAATCTTTTCGACCGCGCCACAGCCTTTGCGGGCCAGGACTGGAACGTCCACGGCGCAGCCGACTACCTGATCCAGGGCGGCGCAATCGAACCGCTCATCATCGTCGGCATCTACAACACCGGCAAATCCCGCATCTACGAATACACGCCCACAAAAGTCCCCAAGCTTGGCGGCGGCCGCGCCGACCGCTACGTCAAATTTCTGATCCAGGAGGTTATGCCCTTCGTGAACCAACAATACCGCGCGCTCCCAGAGCCATCCCAAATCGGCATCGGCGGCTCCTCCCTCGGCGGACTGGTATCCTTATATATCGGTCTCAAATACCCGCAGACCTTCGGTAAAATTGCCGCGCTCTCCCCCTCGGTCTGGTGGAATCAACGCGTAATCCTGCGCCTTGCCGCCGCTTCCGACCCGCATCCCCGCCCACGCATCTGGCTCGACATCGGCACGCGCGAAGGCCCCAAAATCGTCCCCGACGTAGAACAATTCCGCGACCTCCTCCTGAAAAAAGGCTGGCGCGAGGGTCAAGACCTCCACTACGAACGCGTCGAAGGCGCCGAACACAACGAAGCCGCCTGGTCCCAACGCGTAGGCCCCTTCCTGCAATTCCTCTACCCAGCGATCACTCCCAAAACATAACCCGCCAGGTTCCCCGGCCCTACGAAGCCGCATCGCTATCGCAAGGCCGCACCGTTATCGCGGGGCCCCACCGTCCCGTCGTTATCGCGAATCCGCATCGTCCCATTGTAGGGGCGGGGATTGTTCATCCTGAGCCTCGAAGGGCCCCGCCCGGCTGTTGTGTGCAGACTCAAAGTTTCCGCACGCCACCCTGTAGCCGCCCTCTTTTACCCTGAGCTTCGAAGGGCCGAGAGGGCGGGGTTTAGACGAAACGAATATCGGAGGCGCGACAGGTCGTGCAACATCGTCGCTCTGGGCTAATTGGCTGTGAAGGCGGCGTCCAGACTTACGGTTTCGCCGTCGGGATTTGTTAGGGTTAGGCGCTGGGCGCCTGGGCCCACGGCGCCGGCTACTAGCGTTAGCGTGTTTGGGTCGACGAGGGTGACGGTGACATTTTTCCCACCGACGGTTGCGGTTGTGCCGGTTTGAAAATTGCTGCCGCGGACGGTTATCGTGGTGCCGCCCGCGGCCGGGGCGTTTGCGGGAGTAATCGTGCCGATTCCCAGCGGGACATTTGCGAGTTGGATCACCGTCAGGCCGGAATTGGTAATGGCGAAGATGCGTTGGCCGGTTTCGTCGATGGTTACAAATTGGGCCAGGAGGCTGCTGGTGTCCGCGGAACGAGCTGCGATAGGTTCAGGTAGGAAAATTCGCAGGCGGAGTTTCCCGGAGCGGGCGTCAAAAATGTCGATGGCACCGCGGAGACTTGGATTTGGTGTGGGATTCGCTGATTCCGGCGGAGCGGGTCCGTTGAGAATCGGTTGGTAGACCAGGGCGCCGCTCGGGTGCATGGCGATGCCGGGTACGGTGATCCCTGTTGGGAGCTGCTCGAGTTCGGGCGTGGCGCGATTGCCGATCAGATTCAGAGCGGAATCGCGAATTTCAACGATCGAGCCGAGCGGAGGACCGGCAAGAGTGCCGGCAAGGGTGCCGGCGCTACCAGTGATGCTTACTGTGGTAGCGAACATTGTGCCGCCAGCTGAAATCGCGACATCGGTGACCGATTCATTTGTGGAGAACGTGGTGAAGTCGTTCGGGCTGGTCGCGGTCCATAGCGCTTCGGAGCTATTGGAGGTGGAGTCGAAGGCGAGAAAGACGGAATCACCCGCGGTGTCGGCTTGCAGCAACGGCGTTCCGGTCAAGGTCGAGACTTCGGGTTGTGGGGCTTGCTGGACTGTGGGCGTATTCGCGACCAAGTCGAGTTGAGAGAGGCAGCCGGTGCAGGGTCCGGGCGTGCTGGATATGGGCACGAGGCTGACAAACGCCGTCTGGGCGTTGGTGGCCGCGACCCGCGCTGGGCCGAACCCTGGAACATTGAGCGCGACATACGGAGGAGGTGTCGTGGAACTCGGTACGTCCGGATTGAGCAGAAGAATAAAATTCGAGCCCCAATCCGCGACCAAGAGTTGTGTACCGTCGGGAGTCAGAGCCATGCCGCGAATGTCGGCGTCGGGGCATGGACCGGATTCCATGTATTGTGGCTCCGGGCAATAGACCGGCAAACCGCCGGGCTTAAATGAGCCTGCTTGAAGATCGAAAACGTCGATGCCCGCGTCGTAACTGAGATAAATGAATTGGCGAGGCTGATCGTAGAGCAGAAATTTGTAGAGGCCCGGGTGTGCATTGACCTGCACACTCTGCAGATATTGAAATCCGGCAGATGCGGTTGCGGCGCCGTTTGAGGTGGTTACGACGATGCCGGCTTTGCCGGGGGTTCCCGGCGGGGTTTGCAGGGTGATGCACTCGAGGGCAAATGGGTAGGTGGAATCGAGGCCGAGAGCCGGCTCGATGGCGGCGATGTTTTCGACTTTTTGGATCGTTGCGGCTGCGCCGCCGATCGTAACCGTCGGAGCGTTTGCGTCGGTGCCCATGCCGTAACCACAGATCTGGACAACGTCGCCGCCGATTTTGTTTCCGGCGTTCGGAAGAATTTTAAGGATTTGCGGGCCGTAGCTGAAGGCGTCTGGAGCAAGCGCGATCGAGCCGTTGGGAAAATAGGCGGCGACGTTGACCGGGCCACTTACAGCGCTGGGCGGAGATATGGCCTGGAGCTGGGTCGGGCTGCCAACGGTGACATTGGTCGCGAGTTGCGATCCGAAGGTGAGGATCGCGGTGGCTTGGAAACTCGCTCCATTGACTGTGACAGAAGCGCCCCCAGCGGCGGCGCCTTCGGAGGGCTGCACGACCGGTGGGAAGGCGAACGACGGCACCGCAGACGGCAGCGCTGCCGGAGCCGCGGCGTCGATGAAGCTGACGCCGCGATTGGCGATGCTGAAGAGGAGTTGTGTTTCGTCGGCCGCTTCAATTTCGGATTGGACGCCCTGTAGAGATAGGTCCGGGACCTGGCCGATCAGTTGGAGATTCTGGCCGCTGTAGACCTGGATTGCCGGAGCGGCGGCAACATTTGAGCTGGCGTACAGAAATTTTCCATCGATCGAAAACGCGAGACCCAGAGTGCCGATGGAGGCCTGCGCGGCGATTTGATTTAGTCCGCCGTCGAGCAAAATAATTTGCGAAGCGCCATTGGAAACGAGCACGACCGCAAAAACGGTGCCGTTTGGATTCGCGGCTACGAGTGCGATGGTCCCGCTGCCCACCGCGATTGGGCCGGTCACAACGCCGCCATTCGAATCGAGGACAGCCAGATTGCCGCTGGTGTCGCTGGCGGCGACGAGGACTTTGGTTTGGTCACCGGTGCGAGCCATGGGACCCAGGCCGTTGGGGATGGCGGACATGAGGCTTGTGGGTGATGTTCCCGCGGGATTCCACGACGCAAGGATCGATGGTGTTGCGGAGGACTGCCAGATGCGCATGAGGCAATTGCCGGACGCGAGGGCGAGGATTTCTTCGGGGCGATCGAAACTGGTGTTGGGCACGGGAGATATGGGCTGGATGGAATAGCGAGATTTGACCTGCAGCGACGTTGTGTCGATAGCCACGATCTGTTCGGTGATGGTGCCAACCCAAACGGTTGTGCCGTCGGAAGAGAGATCGGCGCTGCTGGCTCCGGGGACATCGATTTGAGCGACTCGCGCGCCAAGGCCAATGCCGGGAAGTTGGACCGACGTGGAAAAGACTTCGACACGATTCATGGCACGATTGGCGATGAAGAGATGCTTGTTGACGGCGTCGTAGACAATGTGGCGATGGTGAGGTTCGCCGGATGGATCGTCGGCAGCGGCGGTGGAATCGGTTCTGGCATAGGTACTGCGCGCGAGATTGGCGATTACGGACTTTTGGATGGAAAGCGCGACTGTTGCGGAATGAGATAACGAACCGCTGGTGGCCTGGGCGGTGATGGTGGAGGCGCCAGGCGCCGACGTTGCGCTCGCGCCGAATATCACGGACGTCTTTGCGCCAGCGGCGATGGCGAATGGACTTGCGGGATTCGAGGTGACACCGGCGGGGAGATTGGCCAGCGTGATTTGAACGGAACTGGCGAAGTTGTTTGCGGGATTCACGGAGAGGGTCAGCGGTTGGCTGACGCCTCCCTGGGGAATGGTGATCGAGGTTGAGGAGAGGACCAGGGAGAAGTCGGCGGGCGTCGCGGGGGCGGGAATGGCAGTGGACTGCTTGGCGCCCCCGTTACAGCCGGAAAGGAGAAAGAAAGAAAAAAGAAAATGCTTGAGCACCCTTCGGGGCTCGCCGTGAAGCTCAGGATAAGCGGAGGTCACAGAGCAGGATGGAGACGCGGGGTGCGGATGCAGGTTTTGGTTAGGGATAGACTGTGGTGAGCGTGACACGGCTGAGCCCCTTGCTGGGTGATCAAGCAGGGAACACACATTACAGAGCTAATTGTTAAGTTGTCAAGATAATAAATATATATGAGAGGCATCCTCGTTGGGAAGCTGTGGATTTCAGCGGCGATCGGAGGAGCAGTTCGCGAGATTTGGCGTGGCAGGCAAGTACAAGGTGCCGGTGGCGGCCTGGCCATCACAAGGGCAACTGCGCCGGGTTCACGCTGCCCTAAGACAACTGCGCCGGCCTCGGAAGGCAGCCGCTACATGGAAATGAAAAGCGGCGCGGGGTGGCCCGCGCCGCTGCTTTGCGATTTTTTTGTTGGGCGAAAACCGGTGCTAAATGGTTTTGCCGGCGGTGGCCGGGGCGGAATCTTTCTTGGAGAAGGCGTTGTGGCTGGAATCGCCCTTGTCGCCGGTCTTGTCGATTTCGATCGAGCCTTTGAAATAGGCGCCGTCTTCAATCATGATGCGCGACGTGGTGAGGTCGCCGTTGACGGAACCATCCTTCTTGATCTCGATACGGTCCTTGGCGCGAAGGTTGCCCTTCACGGTACCGTACACAACAACTTCACGTGCAATGATATCGGCCGTAACTTTAGCGGTGGCTCCGACTGTCAGCTTGCGCTCGTCGAGCTGGATCAGTCCTTCGACTGAGCCGTCGATCAGCAGGTCTTCGCTGCCGGAGATCTCGCCCTTAACGTGCAGGCTGGATCCGAGACGCGCGCTGGAGCGGTCCGAAGTAGCACCACCTAATGGACGCATGGAATCTGTACTCATCGCGGGTTTTTCCTCCCAAGACGCCGGAGCAGGCTTCGGCGACTGATTGATTATTGGATTCACGGGCTCCGGCTGCGCGGATTGCGGCGTATCCGGTTTCTTATTTCCCCACATCGAAAAATTCCCCTTAGACCGTAGCACCCCAACGTGGAGCTGCAGGCTGGGGCACAGCAAACTCTAGACCTTAGAAAGGTAGTGGGCAAATGGTGCGTGAGGCAGTCGTTCCAGAAGGTTACTGGACCTTGGTACAGGTTTTCGCTTTCTATTCGGAACAAACAAAGAAGTAATGAAGCAACGAAGTAATGAAGTAACGAAGTAAAGAAATAATGAAGTAACGAAAAAAAGTCGAAAGAGATCGCGAGTTGCCGAGCCGTTAACTTCGCGCCGGGATTGACGCCGGCTACAGGCGCCGCGCCGTTCGCCCCGCTCTTCGTTGTGTCATTACTTCTTTACTTCATTACTTCTTTACTTCATTACTTCATTGCTTCGCTTTTCTCTTTAGGCGGTGGGTTTGTCTGGGACTGGTTGGGTGGCCAGGAAGTCGGTTTGGAAGCGTTGAGTGTAGGAGTTCAGGAGTTTTTGGATGCGGTCGTGGCTGGGGGATTTCAGGACGAAGCCGGCGTGGTGATATTTGTGGACGCGGTAGGTGATTTCGGGATCGGTGTACGCGCTGGTGTCCGGGTGTTCCTGGCGAGCCAGGCAGAGGATCACGCCGGCGTGATCGTCGCGCGTGGGTGGCGCGGTGTAGGGTTGCTTCCCAGCACCGACTTCCAGACGGGCCCATTCGCGCCAGAGATTTAGGCCGCTGGCGGCTTCGACTACGTCGGCGATGTACGCACCGCCGACGCGGGCGGCGATTTCCAGAAAATAAAATTTGCCGTCGGCGTCGGAACGAAGGAATTCGGCGTGGGTTACGCCGCGCACGGAGCCCAGGCCTTCAATGACCTGGCGATTGGCTTCTAGTAGCTGCTTTGTTTCGGCGGCTTCGCGGGGGAGCGTGCTGGTGGTGAAGACGCCGCCCTGGTGGGAGACGTCCAGCGGCGGGGAGCCGTAGGCATGCGGCCCGGCGAAAACGATCTCGCGTTCGGAGACGACGCTGTCTACGTGGAAGACGCTGCCGGGGATGAATTGCTCGAGGAGATAAAAGGATTGCTGGTCGCCTAGTTGGTCGAGCCAGGGCCAGAGTTCGTCGGAGGAACGGATTTTTTTCATGCCGATGCCGGAAGCTTGCGAGCGAGGCTTTAGCAGCCACGGGCCTGGGACGCGAGCCATGAAGCCGCGGAGAGCGTCGTAGTTGAGGACGTGGGCGAATTCCGGGACTGGGATACCTGCTTCCTGAGCGCGGGTGCGCATGGCTAGTTTGTCGCGGAAATAACGGACGGTGGTCAGGCCCATGCCGGGAAGACGCAGGTGTTCGCGGAGGGCGGAGACATTATCCATGTCGAATTCGTCGAGGGCGACGATGCGGTCGATGGGTTGGTTGCGGGCCATGTAACTGACCGTGTAGATCAGATGCTGAAGCGGGAGTTCTTCGGGCATGAAGAACATTTCGTCGATGGAGTCGCGGGGCCAATCGCCGTTGCGGAATTTTTCGACCGTGAGGAGCAGGACTCGGTAACCCAGAGATTTGCAGGTGCGGAGGAATTCCTGGCCCTTTTCGTAGGAGGTTACGCAGAGGATGGTTTGGGAGGTGGATTGCGGCATGTGAGGTGACACGATGCCGCAGGGGTGAGTGGGAGGTCAAGGGAAAGTGTAGGCGGAGAGAAGGGACGATTGCGCTGAGTATTGGTTTGAGGTCCTTCGGCTATCCTTGTCGGATAGCCTCAGGATGACAGTTAATTGAAATCGAATGGTTACCATTAGGGTACCTACCCCCCTCCCTTTTTTGTAAGTATTCATTCTAGAGGTAGAACCCGCCTGTAGAATCAGCAAGTTGTGTGTTTTCAATGTGCTCAATCCGCTGAATGCGCTAGATACGCACTCTTGTACGCCAATTATAGGACAATTTACGGCGACGCTCCGCCTAATGTCCGGGAGAGGACTCGGCTAGACGCGATGTTTTCACAGGCTGGGGACGCACTTGTCGGGGCCGCTCCCGTCCGATATCAGGACGATAGAAATCGAGGTAGTCGGTCAGTTTGATTTTCCACTGGAATAAGCTCGCTCGATTCTGGCAGTAGCCCTGCACGGCGAAGAAGAAGACTCGCAAAGCATCAAAGAAGCCCTCCAAAAAGAAAACAGCTCGAAACCTGAGGTAAATCAGATCGCGGCGCGAATCGTCAAGCAAGTGATACAAGCTTCTTAAGAATCTTCCTCGTTGGCATCTGGCGGAAACGCAAGCTGAAGCGTCTCTCCTCGCTTGGGCATTACCTGATCGACCATTTTCAGAAACCTGTTCCAGCCAAAACCGCTCGCAATTGCTAACCGTTGAAACATTATTAGCGAATGAAGATGTTGTGCTAGAAGCGGGTCTCCTATATCCTCAGTCAGCCATTGGTGGAACTTGTCGGGGCGATAACCGCTGTCGTTTTTGGGTGTCTTGGCTTCCAATTCCTTTAGTAATCCAGCAGCCAATCGTTCATATACGAGATTACGAGTGTAGTGCGCCACAACGCTGTATCTGTTTTTCTTCATTCCGGGCCACGGCCAGCCCTTAAGTTTGTAAATATTCTCGTAGAATTCATCAGGGAACTTCTTTGCCCAAGCAGCCAACTCCTTACGAATGATTCTCTCCAAATACATCTGGAGAGCATCTTTGGGTCTAACGCCCTGATAGCCGGTGGCTTCGTCTACAAGAGCTATGATTCCAACGTGGGCAAGGGCTCGCATCAGAAGCTTTGCTTTTGCCACGATCTGTTTCTGGCGAGAACCGAGGGTGATACTCTCCTCAGCGTCTAGCCACACTTCGCAAATCTTAGGAATGATTTCCGCTCTGATTCCGTGCGCTGTTCCGCCACCCGCTGTCCGGTATTTCAAGATGATCGACTGCAGGTCGCCTAAGTGCCTGTCTATAAATGGCTTAAGTCCTTTAAACGACAGGAAATGGGGCACTTCTGCAGATGCATCTTCAGCCGACCGATTACGCGCCACCCATCCGCTGTAATACATCCCCATCCCGCGCATGAAGTCAGTCTGCGTAAGAATTCTGGTACCGTCGGACAGAACGGAACAAGGGAATACCATGTCCCCGATCTTCAACCTCCCAGTGTATTCAGCCCTCGGAGTCTGTTCCGGCCCCCAACGCACTAAAGCCGCCTTCTTTGCAATTTCCTTTCGCTGAGTTGGCGTTAGCGCCTCCGCCCGTGCGAATCCCCCGATTGCCTTGGATTCATTCGTCTCTTCGGCCATGCTTGCATCCTTTCTTGAAATAATGCTTGCATTATACACCGCAAGCATATATCGTCAAGGTGCTTGCAAGGGAGACAAATGAACCGTCTCAGCCTGTCCAAACAAGCGCGGGTAATCGCCGTCGTTCTGCTACGCAAAGCAAAGAACGTTGCCAAAGAGAAGCAGGTGAAGTTTGGCTTCGGGGATGTTTGGACGTGGACGGCTCTCTGCGCGGACACGAAACTGATCTGCGTTACAGTTTATGGAATACAACTTTTTCTGCGTCCACCAGACATTACGCGTTACGCCGGCTCTGGAGGCTGGTATAGCTGGTCACATCTGGAGCATACAAGAGATCGTCGGTCTTCTTGATGGGAAGTGAATGAAAAGCGAAACGGCCGCACGAGCGGCCGTTGGATCCAATGCTCTTCACATTGGAGTTGTAGCAACACAAACATGGTATCACTAAGAGAAATCCTGTCAAGCAAAAACGTGAGCCTGCCTAAGTATAAAGTAATCACGTACATAGATGGATTTAATCTCTATTTTGGCATTCGTTTGAAGCGATCAAGCGAGGCACAGTCGAGAAACCTAATCCGCATTGGTATCGCTATATGTGGCTCGATTTGGTGGCCCTCAGCCAGAAAATGCTGACGCCCTCTCAAGAATTAGTGGCCGTAAAATATTTTACCGCACCGATTATCGAAAGCGCCGAAAAACAACTGCGTCAAAATACCTATCTAGACGACCTGCGAACACTTCCGAACCTAGAAATTATCCTTGGCCGCTTCGAACCTGAAAGGAAAGAATGTGATCGTTGCAAACATCCTGCCTATCATCCACAAGAAAAGAAAACAGACGCTTCGCAAAAGCCGATTGCCAGAAGTAATCAATCGGGACGGGCTGCCCGATGTCGTTTGTCCAGAGAAATGGAATCACAAGCCCACGAAACACTAAGGTCCCGAAATTCGTGTCGCCGATTGGATATTCGTGGTAGTAAAATCCAGGAGCAGCACCAACCCAGCGACTTCAAACTTCAGGACGCCGCCATGAGCATCAGCCTCGACACAAACGATATCGTAAAGATGTTTCAAGTACGCGCCACAGCCGAACTAAAGCGAGAACTCGACGAAGCTAAATGGTGGAAGACCGGGTCCGTCGTGGCCTCGTAAGACGAGAGCATGTAGAAGCATATATTCAGGCATCAAAGCGCATCATCAGGACAAAGCGGCACGTTCTGGGCTTTCCGGAATTTCCTAGCTGAAGTTCGAGCACTATAGGACTGGTCGTATATTTTGCCCAGGACTGTTCCCCGAACGGCGCTGTCTCGGTAGTGAGAACACGGGTGAACCCGTCGACCGCGAACTTCGCCGCCTGATACGACCTGGCCGCGCTCCGGGCGGGCAATAACCACGAGGTCTGCGTAATACGCAGGCACGGCCACCTCGCTGCTCCAGCGAGACAATGATCTCCATTTCGACCGCGCGATTGCGTGACTTCGCACAATGTCCTCGAATTGAGTCCGAAGGCGCCCCTCGATACTCTCAAGTTGTGACTGGTGCGTTTCAATCACGTCTTGAATGCCCGTGCCGCGCGCGAATGTTTGCGGCGACGTAACTGCCGGGGTAGGCTGTATGAATACGGTGATCAAACGTGCACCATTCTCTTCGGCGAGTAGACCGGCGAACTTCAAAATGCTCGCCGCTTCGCTTCGGTTATCGATGAAGACCACAATTTCACCGAGTTCGGGCTTGCTAGTGGTCCGGGGGACCGGTTCAGCGAGGTTGGGTGCAGTGCACGGGGACATGAATTCTGTTCCTGTGAACATAAAACCCTCCAAGTCAATTGCAACTTGACACTGTCTAGATACTTGACACTGTCTAGATTAATTGATGCATCTTGACACTGTCAAGTTGTAAAGAGTATTCTAAATTTCATGATGCGTACCGATTTGTCGGTTACGAGGAAACGCAAGTCTTACCATCACGGCGACTTACGGCGCGCGCTCGTCAACGCCGCCGTTTCTTTGCTGACTAAAACGCAGCGCTGGGATTTTTCATTGCGCGAAGTAGCACGCTGCGCAGGGGTGAGCCACAATGCCCC
>Ga0073928_10005544_pt1 | contig 17622 bp, 26 predicted proteins | sample PaiPotPPA55metaG_FD_76969 | JGI IMG/M metagenome (GOLD analysis project Ga0073928, IMG submission 76969) | Iron sulfur acid spring bacterial and archeal communities from Banff, Canada, to study Microbial Dark Matter (Phase II) - Paint Pots PPA... ... | reverse complement strand
TTGGCCGACGGCAAACCTACCCAAGCGATGTATCAAGGCCTGCCTGTTCTGCTCGTTCGTCGCGGAGACCGTGTCTTCGCCATGGCTGACACGTGCTCTCACTTTGGCGGGCCGCTTTCCGAAGGTAAACTTGTAGGAGATAGCATCGTGTGTCCATATCATTCTTCCCGCTTTGCGTTGGAGGATGGTCGTGTAATGGTTGGCCCCGCGGTTCATCCACAGCCCTGCCTTGAAGTTCGCGTACGCAATGTACAAATAGAAGTGCGCAAGGCTTCTGTTCCCGTTGCGCCATCCGCGTAAGCCCCAGGCTTGTGAAAACCCAAAATAGCACCGGAGTCGGATCTGCTACCTGTTCTCCCACCTGCTAATTCTCCGCTACTGGGCAGTCAAGTAGAGTTTCGTTTTAGCTTCCAGCTCCGGGAAGAATCTAAAGGATTTGAACCTGCGGAGAGCTGCGGACGGCAGCGAGCTTCACCCAGTGTTTGCAGCCGTCAATCTTCGATTGAGCAGAATTCCACCATGATCAAACCGAAGATGACCGCCGCGAACAGCAGTAGCCAGCCCCAATATTGGGACGGATGGCGCAGAGCACGGACGAAATGGCGTCGATAGTGATCGGCGACGATCGCGATGAATGTGTAACGTACACTCCGGCAAATGAGTACTACCGTCAGAAATCTCCCGACACCGTAGTCGGAAGCACCTGCGGCCGCGAAGACCATGCTTGTGGGCATCGGAATCGGTACCGCCGTGGAGACGGCAAGAGCCCTGGTGCCCCATTTATGAAAGAAGTTGAGAATGGCATCCAGCTTCCGACGCCCGAACTTGCTGTGCAGGTAAGCTGATCCGGCTTTTCGTGCGAGTCTGAGCGTGAGGTATGCGCCAATCACGGATCCTGCCGTTGCAACTGCCGCAAGGGCGGCGAAGTGAGCAAGAGGGCGGATTATTGACTTTCGATGACAACGGTGAAATCATTATTGTTGTCGGGCGGAATCGCAGCTTTTGCCCGCAAATTTGACGCTGTTCTGGCCCTTCTTGCGCATTTATTCTTCCTTCATCATAGGCAGTTGCCTTCTGCGCACTCGGAACTCTGGAGAGGGGCCAATTATGACACTCGTTACAGCATCCAAGAAACTTATCAAGTTTGATCCCAAGACATTCCTTTCGACCATCAACGGTGGTAGGAAGATCGAAGCCTTTTCCAAAAAGCAGACGATCTTTGCTCAGGGCGACTCGTCCGATGCTGTTTTTTATATAAAGGAGGGAAAGGTAAAACTCACCGTTGTGTCGGAGATCGGCAAGGAAGCCACAATCGGCATTCTGAAAGAGAGCGATTTCTTCGGCGAGGGTTGCCTTACAGGACAGCCGCTCCGTCTGTGCTCCGCAACCGCAATGACCGACTGCTCCGTGATGAAAATTGACAAGAAATCCATGAATGATGTGCTTCATCGGGAACACGCGTTTTCCGATATGTTCGTGGCGTATCTGCTGGCACGAAACATACGATACGAAGCGGATTTGGTTGATCAGCTTTTCAATTCCAGTGAGAAAAGGCTGGCCCGGGTATTGCTATTGCTGGCTCATTTCGGGAAGGAAGGTAAGCAGGAGACTGTAATCCCCAAGATGAGTCAAGAGACCCTCGCAGAAATGGTAGGCACCACTCGGTCTCGGGTGAGCTTTTTCATGAACAGGTTTAGGAAATTGGGATTCATTGACTACGCCGGGGGTACAGAGGGCGGGTTACAGGTTCACAGTTCACTTCTCAACATCGTTCTCCACGACTAGCGGGCCGTATCATTCCGAATGGGCCGAAGCTCTACAGCGATCCGGGGCACGCGCTGCGCGATGAAGCAGGCACGCGCCCTATCCGAGCAGCCGCAAAGCGGGTACATTAATTAAAGGTGAATGCTTCACGTCCAAGTGTCACGCGCATTTTGCGTGGCAACGGAAAGGAAATGATGCTTCCCCCACAGACGCGAGATTTGGCCCAGCGCCTTCTTGCTTACGAAAACGCTGCGGGCAAAAGCTGCGGACCGACGGAATTTGCTGCCTTTCGCGTCTGCGAGACTTTGCGCCAACCTCTATGTGCACTGGCGGGAGTTGCCGGTTGTCGCTCGCTGCTTTCTCGTGCTTTGACGCTGGCCAGGGCGGAAGCTCCCAGTCTTAGCACGGTGCAGGTCGCGGCGGATGGCTCCTTACAGGGTCTAGACGAGCTTCGGCCGCAAGTCGACGCGGACCAAGCTAGAGAGGTAGGAATAATTCTCATTACCCAGTTACTCGGGCTGCTGGTCCGAGTTGTGGGCGAAGCTGTGACATTGCAGCTGGTGACATCTGAAATTCTTCCAGACTTTAAGTCCCTCTCGAAGAGCGGTATACCTATGGGCTTTGAAGCGATCGTCCACGAGGTTGACGATCTCCAAGGCGTCAGCGCGCGTCTCGAGAGACTGGCGGAGCAATATCCGCCCGTCACAGAAGCGCTGATGACTATCTCGGGAAACGTCCTAAACACGGCTACCGTATTGGCGGTAGTCGCGGCAATTAAAAGCCCCAAGCCGAACTGAGTTCAGCGTTCGCGCCTTGCATGGAAAAGGAAATCGTAAGTCTTCCAGAGTCGCGACATTTGGCCCAACGGCTTCTTACTTACGAAGCCGTTGGCGAGACCTCCGAGCCAGCGGAGTCTGCGGCTTTTCGCGTCTGTGAGAGGTTGCGCCAGCCCCTAATTACACTCGCAGGAGTCGCCGGTTTTCGCTCGCTCCTTTCTCGTGCTTTGACGCTGGCCAGGGCGGAAGCTCCCAGTCTTAGTGCGGTGCAGGTCGCGGCGGATGGTTCCTTAAAGGGATTAGACGAGCTTGCGTCGCAAACTGACAAGAAACGGACCAGGGACGGAGGAGCCATTCTCATTGCTCATTTAGTCGGGCTGCTCCTCACTTTCATTGGCGAGGGTTTAACGTTGCGACTGGTTCAGGATGTGTGGCCGGAGGCCGCCTTCAACGGTCGCGTTTCCGAGAAGGAGGGGAAAGCTTGAGCGCAGCAGATAAGGTGAAAATAAGCAAACTGCCGACCGGGGTCCCGGGCCTCGATGAAATCCTGGGCGGCGGTCTCCCGGAATTTTCTTTTAATATCATCGCGGGTGCCCCGGGAAGTGGCAAGACCACGCTGGCCCACCAAATCGTGTTCGCCAACGCGACGCCGGAGCGCCCCGCGCTCTATTTCACGATCCTCGGCGAACCCGCTATCAAAATGCTGCGATACCAGCAACAGTACACGTTCTTCGACCAGGCCAAGGTAAACAATGCGGTCCGCTTTATCAACTTGAGCCAGGTTGTGTTGGAGAAGGATCTGGACGCGGTCTTAGAGGAGATTACGAAAGAGGTTGAGAAGGCAAGCCCCGGCGTCGTGGTAGTGGACTCCTTTCGCACCGTGGTGCGGAAGGCGCTCGGCGGTACAACCGAAGTGGAACTGCAATCCTTCATTCAGCGGTTAGCCCTGCTCCTGACGAGTTGGCAAGCCACGACTTTTCTGGTCGGGGAGTATGTCGAGGGTGAAATCCGTGACAACCCCGTATTCACGGTCTCCGATGGCCTCTTTTGGCTTTACCAGGCTGCGGAGCGAAGTTCCATTGTGCGGAAGCTACAGATCGTGAAACTGCGCGGGCAGGCGTCTGTGCCCGGACTGCACACCTTTCGCATTACCCATGCTGGGCTACAAGCTTTCTCGCGTACGCTAGGGCTGGCCGGACAAGCAAGAAAGATTCCCAGCACACGACGCCTTTCCATCGGTATTCCGGAATTGGACAAGATGCTCGGCGGGGGCATTCCCGAAGGCGATAGTGTCCTGGTGGCAGGGGCTTCGGGGACGGGAAAATCAGTTTTGGCAACCCAATTCATTGCTGAGGGCATACGCCACGGGGATCCGGGAGTTGTGGTGGTCTTTGAAGAACGGCCGCAAGAGTATGCGGAGCGGGCCAGCAGTTTTGGTCTGGATTTGAAGACGCCGCGAAAAGAGAAGAAACTTGAAATTCTGTACCTCCGTCCTCTGGACCTCTCGGTGGATGAAACCATGCACGAGATTCTCGACGCGGTTCAGAAGATTGGCGCCAAACGCCTGGTGATTGATTCGCTGGCGGGCTTTGAGATGGCGCTGGCCCCAGGCTTCCGCGCGGACTTTCGCGAATCGCTCTACCGGATGATAACTGCTTTGACCGGAGTCGGGGTGACGATTCTAAGCACGGTTGAGGTGAACGAGTCTTTCACAGAATTTCCGTTCAGTACCTACTCAATTTCCTTTCTTACCGATGACATTATTCGGCTTCGGTACGTATCCATCGACGGGCAGCTTCGCAAGATCATGGTCGTTATCAAGATGCGCGGTGGCAACCACAGCAAGGATATCCGCGAATATGAAATCACCTCCAAGGGTGTGGTCATCATGGGTGACCGCCTCACGGAATATCAAGGCCTTATCACTGGAATTCCTGTGCGTTTGAACCGATCCGGCAATCATGAAGAGCGATTACATAAGCCGAAAGCCAAAAGCAAAAGCTTGAAGTGATCTGGGACTAAACTTAACAGCGAAAGCACTCACGACGGGGAGTGGCTGGTCTGGATTTCTGGTCGTGTCACGGGCAACTCTTCCCTAATCTTGTCAGGGAAGGTTTGACGACGACACCTCCAGAATCCAGTTTCGCTTTTCTGCAACACCGTTTTCCGAGATCCAAGTCGTGTCGGAAAAGCTTGAGCCCCATGCCCTCTTGCGTTCCCCCCAAGGTAAGTTTCAAGCTCAATGACGAAGCAAATCTCGTTTGACGCCAAGGAACAACAAATGTATGTACATATACTATGAGGACACAAACGTTTGGAGAGCGACCTGCGGATGCACTTTTTGAGGTTCCATGCGCATGTCAAAACCTTCGCCGCCTCAGCCGGGTCGTAACGCTGATTTACGACCAGGAACTGCGAAGGGCAGGCCTTGAGATCACGCAATTCGGTCTGCTCACTGCACTGGCTGCGGTGGGAGAGGCTAATCAATTATCTGCAACTGAGAGTAGGACGCAACAGGCGAGAAAGGTTTCAGGTTAATGCGTAGCAGTTAACCGGCGGAACCGCCGGTTCGGCGGTTCTGGACTGAATTCCTTAATTAATCGTGAATTGTCACGGAGCCCAGCGATTCCGATCCGCTTGTTAAACAGAGAGTAGACGTGTCTCCCCCTAAGCTATTGATTTGGCGTCCCCGGCGGGATTTGAACCCGCGTTTGCGCCGTGAAAGGGCGCTGACAGACTGGATCACGTTGTAATTGCAAGGCACCGGTCGCACCGTAATGCCCTGGTAAATAGCAGTAGGGACTACCAAGGAACCGACGCCCTGTGTATCGTCTGTGTATCGCGAGTTTTGAACCAAAACTCTAGAACAAGGTGATCTGCGATCTTGGGAAGGAAGCACAAAGATGATTTCGAGTCCTACTGGCAAGATGAGAAGGACTGGCTCTGCATCGTCGAATTCTTGCCCACCGATGATCCAGAAGCATGGTTATTTTCCGCCGATATCATCGGGTACCTGGTCGGCTATGCAAATCTCACGAACACACGCTCGCTGGCACTCCTTGGAGACCCTGACGCCAGCGCGTATGAGCTTCTATTTTCCTTTTCGTCTCCCGCGGAGAAAAACGAGTTCCTGAACTTGGTCCGTTCAAATGAGGACATGGGGAAGCAGTACATCATTGAGCTTACGCCGCCCACCCCTGAAGAAATTAGGAATGCTCGTCCACTCGCAACGGTCGTACCCCATGATGCCCTCGCCCATGCCATGCTGATTGCAGCGACCCTCTGTGCGGGTAAAGAAGATGATCGCGCGGTGTCGTAGGGCCGGCACATAATCGTTTCCGAAGGCTTTGCAAACGGGTGGACTCGGGCCGACCGATGAGGACCGACTGATTAAGAGTTATGCCGCCCGATGAGGCTGAGGCATTCGCAACCGCAGCCACCACAATAACTTAACGATCAAAAGACCCGCACGGACGGTTTTCAGCAAGCGTTGAAAAAGTTGGCGAAATCGAATGGCATCTAATTGCGAAGGACACAGCGAGATCAGCACGACCGCAGCGAGGTACATCGGCAACTGCCTTTGTTTCGATCATTGTCCATGCCTTGTCCACGTCTCGGTGACGCGCCTCCATCCTCGAACTTGTTCTTCACTCCACAGGCCCGGCGTATCCGCCCAACCATATCCTTCGGGGCTGATCGCCGTAGCCTCTGCGATAATCAGTCCCGCCGAGGCGCGTTGCGAATAATACTCTGCCTGCAACATTGTCGGCACGTGGTCGTCGGGATTGGCCCGCATCCGAGTCAAAGGGGCCATGATTACGCGGTTCGGAAGATGGAGATCTCCCATTTGATATGAAGTGAGAATCGGCTCAGAGGACCCTTGCGCATCTGTGACCTTCGGACCGCCAACTTCAGCGAGAAATGCTCCTTGGCTCATTTCCATGCCCACCTTGATCCGCGATTGCAGTCGCAATTTGTGCCTTAACGAGATCACTCCAATTAGATTGCGATGCGCGCCCGCGGTAGCGCCCGGAGAGCATACTTTGTTGGGCTGGCATTAATGCCTCGTAAGCATGGGCGCGAACCAACGCAAGGCATATTTGTATTCGTCGGGTATGCCGAGACGGTTGCTGCAGGTTCTTATGGTCGTTTCAGTGGAATGGGCGCCCTGCTGCTAGCCACCAGAGATCCAGGCTCTTTTCCATTCTGCGATGGTGGAATACCACGCTGGAGTTCGATCAATCTTCAGGTCGACAATCATCTTCTCGAATTCTGCGCGATAGGTTTTGCTCATCTGGTTCTTCATGAACGACTCTGGACTCTCATTCCATACCTCGTAGTTCAGAATACTGCGCGGATCTCGCATGTCCTGCACGAGCGACGCCTCAATGAATGTCTCCTCATTCACTATGTGTGTGAAAACATCCTGCAGCTTCGCGATGAACTCCTGCTTCGCAGATTCCTCTATACGAAAGCGAACGACGAGAGTTATCTTGTCTGCACTTTGCATCCCGTTCTCCGTTCTGCGCGTGACGCCGCCGGTCATATCTGAGCCAAGTCGCCATCGACGAACAATTCGATCCCGGTTACGTAGCTGGCGTTTGGTCACACTTAGCATTGTTCTCGATACGAAATATTCCGATCTTCGCAGTTGTCTCAGCGCCCGGCATCGGTCTGGCCATGCGTGAATGGTTGGAATACATGGGCTCATGTCACCCTCTGCGTTGGCCGGGGAAGATCGGCGCGAGTCTCGCTGAGTTGGAAACCGGACTACGAATTATCACGAACGGTCACGGTCGAAAGCACTGGCATTTCGCGCCCTGCCTGACTGTGCTCGGCGCGGGGTTGCTTCTCTCCCATCCCGGCCGCGTGAGAGCCTTGCACGCTGAGTTTGACCGGAGTCGTTTCCCAGTTGATGCGGCGACTTTTCTCTCTCTGAAGGAGTCGGCGCCGTTTATCCGCTTGTACTCAAGCTGGCAGTGGGGTGGGTATCTAATCTATCGCCTTTGGCCCTCTGTTCGGGTCTTCGACGACGGCCGAACGGATTTCTATGGTCCTGCATTCGTGGAAGACGGATTGCGCGCGTGGAATGCATATCCGGATTGGGGCGCGATCCTGGCACGGGATCGAGTGAACGCAGCGCTGCTTCCCATTGATTCGGCGCTGGCAACAGTGTTGCGAGAGCGATCGGACTGGAAGCTCGTTTATCAGGATCGCGTTGCCCTGCTGTTTGAGAAGACTGAAAACAGCAAGTGAAGGCCGCGCGCTATGCAAGCGCTGAAGCTGGCGCCCTACAGTTGGCGAGGTTGCTTATGTCGGAAGCAAAGGAAATTGCGAATGTCAGTAAGAGCGGAGAGAGTTCGCTGAGCCCCAGCAGCGAAAGCAGTGATAGCGGGTCGGGAGAGCCAAGAGAAACACGAGCCGTGCGGCGACATCTGCCGGACGAGCGCCATAGCTTGACCCATCACTTCTCTGTGGGCGGGCAGGAGGGCTACGTCACCGTCGGTTTATTCGAGGACGGCCTGCCGGGCGAACTGTTTATCAGAATGGCCAAGGAAGGATCGACAGTTTCGGGGCTCATGGATTCCTTCGCAACCGCCGTGTCACTGGCCCTGCAGTACGGTGTACCGTTGCAGATTCTGTGTGACAAGTTCAGCCACACACGCTTTGAGCCAAGCGGATGGTCGGGGAATCCGAAGATTGGCTATGCGAAATCGCTCATGGACTATTTATTCCGGTGGCTCGAACTCCGATTTCTGAAAGGCGAATAAGGAATCCTGTTTGAGCTACAGAGTCCGAGCCAACCGCAGCGTGAGACAGGCCGCGTGGTGAAGGCACTTGGTCAAGTCGTACGGCTGGGAGACGCGCCTACATGCCAGTTCTGCGGCTCGTTGATGGTGAGAAACGGTACCTGTTATCGCTGCGTGGAATGTGGCAGCACCAGTGGATGTTCATAAGAAAGCAACCGGAGGATGACATGGCGAAAAGCGTGAACAAGGTAATTTTGGTGGGAAAGGTAGGCCAGGATCCTGAGGTCAGGTACACAGCCAGTGGAATTCCTGTGGCTAAAGTCAGCCTCGCGACGAACGAACGATTCAAAGACAGGAACGAGCTATGGCAGGACAAAACAGAATGGCACACCGTTGTGGCTTGGCAGCGATTGGCGGAGATCGTGGGAGAGTACGTCCGCAAGGGATCGAAGCTCTACGTTGAAGGCAAGCTGCAAACATCGACCTGGGGAGACCGGCAGAATGGCGAAAAGAAATATCGAACGGAGATTGTCGCGCGGGACATTGTCCTGCTCGGTTCGCGGGACAATGGGCACAAAGCCGGCGGAGAAATTCCCAGCGAAGAATGCAGCCCGCAGCCTACCCCGCGATAGCTGACGAAAACGTCAACTCTCGCGACTGTGATCAGCAGCGTCCGTTCTTTGAGCAATGGCATGAGTTCGGCAAACACGTTTTCTTCCCTCCTTAGTTCTTTACATACAACGGCGTGAAACTTCCGGACCCGGATCCGAGGATGACGCCGGAAGAAGTAAAAACAATCTACAGCCACCAATATCCCGAACTGGCTACGGCGGCCATAACGGGACCAGAACCCTCTGGAGAACAATTGCAGTACAGCTTTGTGAGAGCTAGTTGGAACAAAGGGGTAGCACCTACCGAGGCGGGGTTCAGATCAGCGAACACAAATTGATCCCGTACGACGCTCTCGCCGACCGAGACTGGAATATCGACACTCAGCATTGGGCCTGCATATACAAATGAGTGAAACTCGCCGTTCTCACCGCATGGATCGACTCCATCGGGCAGAGCAGCCAACAGTTTCTCATCAAACTCGCGTCCGACAAACGAAGCGTCAAGTTTCTGCGTGTCAACACAGGTCAACTTTGCCCGCACACCAGCCTCGATCATCCGCTTAGCCAGGTCCCGAGTGGGGTGCCTCCACAAGGGGAATATCGGGTGCAGCCCGGTATCTCTCATTTGTTTTTCGCGGTAGGCGCGCACGTCTTCGAGAAACAGGTCGCCGAATGCGATCCCTTCGATTCCCGCCTCGACTGCTCTGGCGCACGTTTCAGCCATCAGCAATTCGTACTGCTCGTTCGAACAAGGCCAGGGTAAGGAGACATCCCACAGCGGCAAACCTGCTGCCGAGGCTTGCTGCTCAACCAGTTCTCGACGGACGGCATGCATCGCCACACAGTCCGCGGCTTCGTTGAACGTGGTCAGCAACCCTGCAATCTCATACTCGCGACGCTGGCGGAGAACGTGCAAACTCCACGCACTATCTTTGCCGCTGCTCCAGGAAAGAAGAATTCGCTTCATCGCGACCTACGTTTGAACGCACGTGCTGTGGAATAAACGACATCGGTGCCAGACCGACGTAGCACAACAGGCAACCGCCCCAGCGAAAGCATTCACGCCGGGGGGGGCCGCCTGGCCCCCTCGAACCAGGGTGAACTTAAGATGCCCTGGCGAATTGCCAGTTTACGCGTGTCAGTCCAATTCGATCTAGTTCCTGGTAGAGACGAGAGATTTCCCCGGAGCGCGCGATACTGTTCTAAATCGGAATCTGTCAAGCGCCCCTCTCGTCTCAGCGTTTCGATTTGAAGTTCAATCAACTGCAGAACTTCCCGTTTGATACCGGAGGCTAGATCCGTCATCATAGAAATTCTCCAGCGGAAATTGTAGCCGACAGATTGGAGGCCGCCCAGCCTTCAGGCCGTCCATCATACGCGCAACCTGTGGAAATAGTGGCCTCCATGCCTAGAATGAGGGTTACCCGTCCGAGATCACAAAAACCCGTTTCTGCCTCTCGCAAACACCGAAGACGATCAGCAACCGTTGAGCCGCAAAATTACGCGGACAAGAACCGAAAAAGAACGGTTCTGGGGGAACTGCGTTTGTTGACGCAGAAGCAGGAATCGCGGCGCGAAACTGTACTCGGGAGATTCTTCGAATGTCAGGAACTGCAAATGTCCTCAGCACTGTTGGCGAGGGCGGTCGAGCAATGCTCCCGCTGGCACGCCGGGAAACGCCTCGCCCCTCCTGGAGGGTCCCTGCCGCCGACCAGTTGATCGCCCCGCTGTGTGAAGTTGTATTGCCAACCTTGGAAAAGGTTCCGACCGAACAGCGTTTCTCGGCGGATGACCGCGAAGTAATTGCGTTGGCCGAGATCTTGGTGAAGGCCGATATCGCGGCCGTGGAGGACTGGGAGAAAAGCGGAAGAGACGCGACCAAATACTTGTTGCTGACTCTTCAGCGATGGGTCCGCAACCATGGCGGAGCGTCAATCCAGCGCCGCTTCGATCTGGATCTTACTCTCAGCGACAGATTGGTCGACTACTCGGATGAACGAGGACCCGAGGGTACGCTTTACCTGATCGTCGATCCAAATGCCTCGGCATTCGTGCTCCTGAACCCAGCCATTGACCTGCTTGGGAGCGCACATCCGCGTCTGCCCGCGACATTCTTCAGGCACTTTGTCGGATCACTCAACCGGTGGGTGCGGGTCTACGACTACCACGATGCCGAGGAGCGAGTCGACATGCTGCGCGAATGGTACGAGGGCGAAGAGAATCCCGAGCAGTACGAAGTGCCAGACATTGAGGGTTGTACTTCAAAATGCCTGAAGGAGCGCCCTCTGAGTCTTCGAGGTCTGAAGAAATTGAGCCGAAACATACGGAACACGGAAGTCCGGGCGCTCGTCAGTGGTTTGCTGGAACTGTGTCGGAACTCGCAACAGGCTAAACGGCCGGAATTCACTGAGGACATGGGAGAGCAGTTGATGGACTCGAATCCGGCATTGCCGTGTCTGCTCGCGGCATTCTCATCGGGCGACGCGGTGGGGGGGTGCTTTGACGATGAAGCGCAGACGGCGATGGAGGTGACACCCCAACCCAACCTTATTATTCCCATCCAGCTTTCCGACCCAACCAGCGTGCGGCAAGGCTTCCGAATGCTGGGCGTGGTGTGCAACACGCTCGCTGCTGCCAGCCGGCTGATTGACTTGATGCCGGGCAATGACGATGGCGTGATCGCCCGTGAGGAGCAGTTATGAACGTCCACCTGCGGGTCGGTGACAACCGAATTTTCAGTCTGAAGCAGGCTGTGCTCCTTTATCAGGAAGGCAGCAGGACCTTTGCCACGTTGCACGAGGTAAAGTGCCGGGAGCATGAGGCGCCTTACTTGTGCGCCGGGCAGTCCGTTACCACGGGCTTTCTTGAGACGCTCGCCAAAGGCTTGGGGTCAAGCATGGCAGCGGAGGTTTTACCAGAACATGTGCTGGCACAAACCCCTGAGGTGATCGCATGGTGGAGCCGGGCGCAACCGCGGCTGATGTTCTTCGGCGACGGAAATGCCGAAGCGAAAAAGCTGAATGGCAAGATGTATCCCCACCCTGCCCTGTTGTTCATGATCGATGGGCGGGAACTGTTCGTGCGTGCCCTCGCAGACAACTGCCGACCATGGGCCGATACGCACCTGAAAAACGCTCCCTACTGGAACACCGACGCGCACGGTCAAGTGTGTCTTGGCAGTATGCGAGTTCCGGAGGAGATAAGCGTCGCCTCCCTGTCGGGTTGGGAGAACGCGTATTTCGCCAGCGAATTCACCCATCCCAGCGGCGCAGTCCGACTGACAACACATTCCGGCGGGTTCTTAGGTCTGTGGTCAAACCTTGCTGGACGAAAACATTTTCCTGTGAAGTTTCTGGCTGACAGCAAGCAAACACTTCACGAATTCATCGAGAGAAAAGGTGAAGGATGAAGCCATGGAGACTCACCAGATTCATCCTGGGTTACTGAAGCACAAAGTGCGCGTGCTGGTCGTCGGTTGCGGCGGCAACGGAAGCGCGATCGCGGCCGGGTTGCCGTACCTGCATCAGGCATTGCTGGCCTACGGACACCCCGAAGGGATACATGTCACGTTGCTCGACCCGGAAGTCATCTCTGCGACGAACTGCGTGCGCCAGCCGTTCAGTCAATCTGAGATCGGTCTCTATAAATCTGTGATTCTCACCAACCGGCTGAATCTGTTCTGGGGTCTGGATTGGCAGGGTATTCCAGAGCGGTTAGATCCTAAACGCAGACTCGATGGCGGAGACATCGTGATCGGCTGTGTCGACACTCGCAAGGCGCGCGCGGCAATCGCAAAGTGCGCAGAGGATTGGAGCGAAGTCGACTATTGGCTGGACTTGGGTAATAACGCGGACAGCGGTCAATTTGTCCTCGGAGAACCGCTGAATCGCAGGAACCGGCGGCACAGGCTCCGGCTGCGTACAGTCTCGGAACTTTTTCCAGAAGTTATCCAGGGCGAACTAGACGGAGATGGCCTGCCCAGCTGTAGCGCTGCAGAAGCCCTCGACCGGCAGGAACCGTTCGTTAATCCGACGCTGGCCCATCACGCGCTTGCTCTGCTCGCGCGACTGTTTCGCTACGGGACAATCTCCTATCACGGGGTATTCGTCGGACTCTCGTCTTTGCCTAGTACACAGGCGTTGCGGATTGATCCCAAGTGCTGGCAGCGCCTCCGCCTCAACAGGAAGAGAAAATCCGGAGCTTCAGCCTGATATCCTGATAATGTCTTTTGTGCGCGAACTATCGGCGACGCTGTTCTGTGCTTCGGCAGTTGGGAATATTCTTAGGGATTCGAAGAGGAAAAATGAGCATTCCTCAAAATTCGGTATGGAAAACACGACTGGTGGAGCGTGAGTTCCCGGACCGTTCGTTCGACATCGAGTTTTGGCAGGAGCAGGGAGATGAAGCCATCTTTGCTGCCGCATGGGAAATGGTGGAATTAGCCGAGGAAGTCAGCCATGGCAGAAAACCCACACTACAAAGAACTGCTACAACTCTTAAACGAATTTGAGGTTGAATATCTGATCGTCGGCGGCTTCGCGGTCATGAAGTACGGCGAGCCGCGTTACACGAAGGATCTCGACGTGTGGGTACACAATTCACCGCAAAATTCCGCCCGTGTCGTTGGAGCGCTCAGGAAGTTTGGTGCTCCTATCGAGCATGATGGGATCACTACGGAGACATTCGCCGAGAAGCAGGTGGTCTATCAGATTGGAATTGCGCCGGTGCGCATTGACATCCTGACCGAAATCACCGGCGTCGAGTTCCCCGATGCGTGGAGCAAAAAAGTCGCCAGCACTTTCTTCGGTGTTCCGGTTAACTTCATTTCCCCGGACGACCTTGTGGCGAACAAACAGGCCTTAGGACGCAGCAGCGACTTGGAGGACCTGAAACAAAATCCGAAACGCGCAAAATGAGAAGAGTGATTCGGCAAGATGGATCGGACGGTGCTGCACTTTACGGTAACCAGAAAGGGGCGGACGACTATTCCTGAGAAAGTTCGAAAGGCCTTGCGAGTCAAGCCGGGTGACAAGCCGCAATACGAGGTGGAGGTAGACCGAGCTACGATTCGTGCGCATCCAGGGATTCGGTCACGGTGCGCTTGCCAGCAAGGGAAAAGGAATGTCTTTCGCTGAAATCCGCGAAGGCGCCACTGAAGCTGTGCGCCCGCGCTGATATCGCTTTTGCAGTCGGCAGCCTTGGCGTCGAGATCAGTAAGGTGACGGTCCACCTGGACGCTCTGAGCGCTATAAGGGAACGAATGTCCACTTTGTCGACTGTCCGATCGCCGCCACCGCGGTGGCTAAGAAGGTACCAGTCTCGACCTTTGATCAGGACTTTCGAAGAGGTTTGGCGACGTGCGCGTGGAAACCGAATAGTTGCAAGCCAATCGCTACTCCGGTTCTTCGTTGTGGATTGAAGCGATCGAAGAAGAACGATCGCGATAGCTGCCGATCTGGCCTCCCTGCCTGTCCTAAACCGTCAAACCCGAAAAAGCGTTGCATATTGATCGCAGACACTGGCAACGCCTCCGCAAGAAGGTCCCGTGTGGTCGAGCACTGCACCTAGTGCGGTTGCACTCGCGGAAGGACCTCCTCGAACAGATCAAACCTGAGCAGCTTCAATACTCCCAATCGGAAGGATCAAGCGATGGAAAACACTCAGCAAAGCAATAGCCAAGCCCTTGAGCCAGGACAAGCTGCGGCCATAGCCGCTCTCCTGGCGGAATGCGTCAGACTGGCCGCTGCGGGAGTTGCGTTCGTGGCCGTGCACTTCGACGGTTACGGCGACGATGGAACGACCGAAGAAGTGAAGTGCTATGACAGCGAATGGTGTGCATCTGGGGAGCACGAGCCCGTGAAGTACGACGGCTCCCATATGCAGGAGCACTTCGAAGCTCTTGTGCCCTTCGGATATGAGAACGATTGCGGCGGTTTCGGGGACGTGGTGCTCGATGTGGCCGCTCGCAAGGTCACGGTCGAGCGCAACGACCGCTTTGAAGATTACACGACCAGCACGTACGAGGTGTAGCTCCATGGCCCATCCACTAAAGCACGCCGAGAGCAGGGCGAGGAGGTTTGGCGGAAGAGCAGAAGACTATCTGCCGATTCATAACTGGTTCGACGAATCGAAAGCGTTCCTCGCAGACTTCCGCCACCGGGCCTTACGTCATCACGCCGAGGGTATTTTCCTGGCGGAGAAACTGTTTGGTGTTGCCATCGCGAATAGCGACGGAAACCAAGTTCCGTCCGCTATGTGGGAGAGCAGCATGTCAAAGAAGACTTGGGCCGCATTCCCACGGCACAAGATTGGCTCTTGCAGATCAAGCCCCAACGTTGGATGTACGGCCAGCGCCTGGATGAAGAAACAACGTCAACCAAGGAGGAGCCCGTATGAGCGCCCCAAACGGTCATGCCCAGAAAGACCCTGCCCCCGCATCCGGCCCGCCGCCTGCGATGCCGGCCCCTGGAGTTCTTCAGGTCCCCACGGAACGGATCAAGGAACTGGTGGCGGCACTGGAAGTGCCGTTTGATTCCGCACAGATCGAATGGCGGGTGATGAACACGACCAAGAATCAGCAGCCAGCACGCGGCCAGGTAGTTCCGTACGCCGACCAGCGGGCTTACACCGACCGCTTGAACGCGGTGTTCACTCCAGCAGGGTGGACGCGCAAATATACCATTCATACCAGCGCAAATTTCGAACGAAGCAAAGACCAGAAGATTGCTGCGAAGGTGCTGGTCACATGTGAGCTTACGATTTTCGGTTTGGGTTCGCATTCGGCTACCGGAGAAGAATGGGCCGATGACGATAATTCGTGTACGGCAGCGGAAGCGCAGGCTTTCAAGCGGAGTTGTGCCTGTTTTGGACTCGGCAGGTATCTTTATCACTTCACTGGAACCTGGGTTGACCTGGACGACCGCAAGCGGCCGAAGTCAGTTCCGCAATTGACCGGGTGGGCCACACCCGCAGGTTGGCAAGAAGGCCTTCGGCCCAGTTGCGCGCGTGAGCAGAAGCCATCAGAACGAACAGTTGCCGGAAATGGCGGCAATCCCCAGCACAACGGCGTTGCGAGTGCTCGCCGGAACGGCATCCTCCAAGAGATTGAGAAGATGGAACACGTGGTGGGGAAACGCATGTATCGCGGGTTATTGAAAAGCGCGGCGAGAGTGTGGAATCCCAAAGACATCCAGGACCAAGCGATCCAAGAAAAAGTGCTGGCACACATGCAGGCGGCCGAACGAGGATTACGCCGAGCCGCGCACGCAAGAGAGAAGGCCGGACTAGCAGCTTTCGCGGCAGTTCTTGGATCTTTGAGACTGAGTTCGCTTGACCAGGTGGACAATCTCAAAACGCTACAGGAGATCGTGGTAGCACTCGAAGCGGCAGCACTAAGAGCTAAGTAATGGAATTGTGTCGTTTGAACGCGATCTAACGCGCGACGCGCCACCGAGTCGCCAGTTGGCGAACACCTGAGCAGCGTTCTCGTTCGGAGTTCCCAACTTCCGGACGGCCGACTACTCGGGAGTTGACGCGATATTCGTAAACACAAGCGTGTTGTCGGTACTAATCGGACCGACGAGCCGAGACTGAGTCCGTTCTCAGTGCAAGAAAACCTCCGGAGCATTCTTGGGAACCATAAATGTGGTCGCGGACTTTGGATCCGGGTTGAACTTTCCAAACATCGCAGGGTTCTTGTGAAAATGCTCCTCTAACGTATGAACTCGATTTTCATCGGGGTGATCCGATAAAAGCTGTGGTATCTGGCCAATCTGTGCGTTCTTAAAATCCTGGAACAGCCATACGAGTCCCCACGGGTTGTAGCCCGTAGCGGCGCACACGTCGGAGCCAGTAAGGTCAGCGCGCGATTCGACGTCTCGCGAGTAGCTCAGCGAATGAAGCTTGCCGAGAAGAAGGATGGCGAGCACGTGCGCACGAGTCGGGCCCAGAAGCACGACAGCTCCGACTTCCCGCTTTTCCAGTTGTTGTTGCTTCTCCATCAACGTGACGGTGTCGTGATGGATGGTGTGCGAGACCTCGTGACACAAAGTTCCGGCAAGCTCCTCTGTGTTCTTCACGAAGTAAAGGAGCGAATCGACGTAAAGCAGGCTCAGGAGAATCTTCAGGAAGAAGTTCCCGACGGTTTGCGAGTGAAGCGCGAAAACAAACAGGGCGATGCCCACGAAAATCAAGACCCAACCCAGCAAGACGGTCGTGATCGTCGCAGTTGCCAGCGGGTAAACGATGAGGAACACCCCAAGGGCTGCGGTCAAAACGCCCATGAAAATGCTCCAGGCGGAACGCTTCTTCAGTTCCTCAGCTAAGTGTTGTGCAGGCATTTGATCCTCCTCAGTTTCGTATTCTTTTAAAAAGGGGAGAGGCCGGGTTTCGACCTCCCCTCCACAGAGCCTCAACCAGCAGGGCTAGAGAGCCTCGCGTTACGACGCTTTGCTTTTTGCAGCTGCGGCTTTTGCTTCGAGCGCCCGGACTTTGGCCTGGGCCTGACGCTCCGCAGCCTCACGTCCGTCTTTGGCCTTTTGCAACTGCGCTTGAATCTTGGAGTCGAGCTGGTTGATCTTTGCCTGGAGCTTCGCCTTTCGGTCCGCGTGGGCCTTGGCGTGTTCTGCCTTCATTTGCGCGAGGTCGGCCTTCATGGCGGCGACGTTCTCTTCGTGGATGGTGTGTTTTACATCCGAAAGAGCGCGCCGGAAAACCAAACCC
>Ga0073928_10005542_pt1 | contig 17625 bp, 18 predicted proteins | sample PaiPotPPA55metaG_FD_76969 | JGI IMG/M metagenome (GOLD analysis project Ga0073928, IMG submission 76969) | Iron sulfur acid spring bacterial and archeal communities from Banff, Canada, to study Microbial Dark Matter (Phase II) - Paint Pots PPA... ... | reverse complement strand
TGGATGCCCTGACGCTGCATCCCGAGGACCGCAAGCGGCGGCTGGCGAAAATCGCCAGCGACATCCGGGACGATCAGAAGCGAAACGCCGCGGCCAGAGCATCACACACCAAGACGCGCCTGACGGCGTTAAAGGCCAAGGGGATCCGACTCGACCAGCTTCGCTGCTGCATCCCGCCGCGGCCGGGGTAGCGTTGTGGGATTAGCTCAGAACCGGCGTCCACGGGCCAGGGGCGCGCCAGTTGGTCGAAAATTCGCTCTCGCTGGTCACGGCTTCGAGCGCGGGCCGGAGGAAGATCCGGATCGCGGTGACGACCTCTTGGAAACTCGCAGGCGCCTGCGTCAGCTTCCCGTTCCTTACGAACGCGGCCCATTGGACCACCTTCGCGGGATCGCCCGCGAACTTGTCAGTGAAGCAGACCGGATCGACGACGACCTGCGTGCGGCGGCGAGCGAAGGTCCGGGAGATGGCTTCAGCAACAACGCGCCCCTCGAAATCTTGGCTCCGTGCGAGCAGCCAGAGATCGAAGAAATCCTTCATGCGGCTGTTGAGCTGGCCGAGCGACACCATCGCCTCCAGCTTTTCTGCGATGACCGTCTCACGACTGTAGGCCATGAGGTCCGCGCTGGCGTGTCCGAGCATCGCCGGGGTAGCTGATCGAGACCGGCGCCGGCGTGATCACGTCGCTGAATCCGAGGTCGATCTGCATGGCGATCCGCGCCTTGCCCAGATGACCTTGGAACCGCGCCCGCACGCCCTCGTAGTCGGCGTCCTCAGCGATCCGCTCCGTTGTCACGGTGGACGGATCGAACACCAGCCCGTCATCTTCCACCACCTTCCGGCAGATGTCAGCGACGACCGAGCGGACGGATTCCAGGTCGTTGCTGATCCGGCCGAGCAGATCGATGTCGCGGGTGGGGCGCGTCATGGGCGTCTTCCAGACAAGCAGCATCAATGCGCCCTTGAGCACGAGGCGATCCCGGTATTGCGATTGCCCGAGCCGGTAGAGGAACCGCTCGATCGCGTAGAATTGCAGCAACTCGTTGAACGGCCGCCCGTTTGTCCTCGCGAGATTGAGCAATCGCTGGTGAACCGAGGCGGCTTGGTTGGTCACACGCTTGGTCATGCCAGGGCCTCCAGGTACGGGCGCATGAGCCGGTCGACGCGACACAGCTTGGCGTACTCGAAAACCTGCTGGAAGAGCGGGCGCCTGTGCCGGCGATACATGCGGATTGCTTCGAGAACGACGTCCATGCCGACCTTGTTGCGGTACTTGAAGCAGTCGGCCAGGGTCTTCTCCGCACTGTAGACACGAACGGGAATCCGGTCGATGGTGTGGGCCGCAATGCCCGCATCGAATGTCGCCGTCGAGAACCGGTACACGCGCAGCGGCGGGTAGTCCAGACGCGGTCGGCGCGCCGTGCGCGAGATCGCAAGGTGAACCTCGTGCGGCACCTGCGTGGTGAGCTCATGGAACGACAGCGCGGAGATCAGGCAAATGACGCCGTGAGGGACGCGCTTGGCGACGGTCGCCAGGTCGGGGTTGCCCAGGGGCGGCAGATCGCCGAGGCGGAAGACGCCGCGGGCCAGCGCCTCGACCTCGCCGGCGTCGCGCATGCCGTACAGTGTGCGCGGGTGAATACCGGCGGCCAGCGCTTCGGTCGTGCGGAGGGTTCCGCCATGAGTGCGGAAGACCTTGCGGGCGCGTTCGGTTGTGGTTGTCTGCATAGGCGGCCTTTGGATAGAATCGCACGCACATGATAACAAGTGCGTGCATTATTATCCATCGGCCGAATGACATTTTCACTGAAGCCGGACCTGCGGCAGACCGCTTTATTTCGTCGGGGCCGCACCCCGGAGGTCGCCACGACTTCCAATCCCTTGGCGAACCAGAATTTCCAGTTCATCAACTGTTGCTTATGCGGGTCTTTGGATCCCGAAATATGCTGGGCGCATGCCCGGCGAAAGTTTTACGAAGCACGCAACAGCGACCCGGCCCGATCCGCCCAGGCGCTGGCGTACATCCGCCTGCTCTACGACGTCGAGGACCAGGCCAAAGAAAAACACCTCGATGCGGCCGCCCGCGACGCGTTGCGCCAACAACTGGCCCTGCCCCGCCTCATCCAGTTCAAGGCGTGGCTGGAAGCTCAGCAACTCAACGAAGGCGGCGGCGTGCTCCCCAAAAGCCCGATATGGGCGAGGCGATCACCTACGCCCTGAACCAGTACTACGCCCTGTGCGTCTACGTCAGCGACGGCGACCTGGCCATCGACAACAACGCCGGCGAGAACGCCTTGAGGCGAATTGGGGTGGGAAGAAAAACTTGGCTCTTCTGCGGATCCGATGCCGGCGGCGCGACCGCAGCGATCCTCTTCAGCTTGATCGCCACCTGCGAGCGGCACAAGGTCAACCCCTTCGCGTATCTGCGCGACGTGCTGACCAGGATCGCCAGTCAGCCGATCAGCAAGCTGGTGGAACTTCTGCCGAACCGGTGGAAGGTGCCCATCACCACGCCCGCTTTGGCCGGCGAATGATTCCTCCTCATTATTCCTGAATCCGATCCACACCCGATCCCGCCACGCCGCGCTCCCAACCCCGCCGACCCGTGGTTCGCCGGACGCTTACCAGGCGACCTCCACGATGCCGGCGGTGAGGGCAACGAGGGTCGACAGGAACGCGTTGATCGCAAGAGATGCGCGTTCCACGCGGGTCGATTCCAATCCCACGGGCGCGGCGGAGACAATCGGTGACTCCGCCGCGTGCGACGCGGGTAAGACGTCGCTCGCGCCCGACCCGGAGGGCACGCCGATCTGCTCGGGCACGTAAGCCATCTGCGCCGCCGGCGCAACATAGATCCCGTCGTAGCCGCCGAAGGCATCGGCCTGAAGATAGACCTTCTTTTCCCGGCCGAAGTCACCCAGGAACTTACCGGCCCATCGCGTCTCCGGCTGGGCGTGTAGTCAAACACGATGTGGGGATGTTCCTTGTCGCCCAGGTAATCCCAGAATCGCCCGGTGCGCGTCTGATTCCGGTTCTTGTCCAGCACATCGACCGGCGTGTCGTCGGTGTGGATCACCCTCGACGGCAGCACCTGGCTTTTCATCAGGTCATACAAGGGACGCAGGGCCGCGGCGCAGCCGGCCATCCAGTCGCACATCGTCGAGCGGGCGATGTCGATGTCGTGGCGGCCCAGGATCTTTTCTAGGCGGTACAGCGGGAGATGGTCGCAAGATTTCCCGACGATCACGTACGCCAGCTGATCCGGGCCGGCCATGCCCTTCTCGATCGCCTCCGGCGGCTTGGCCGCCAGCTCGATCTGCGGGCTTTTGGCCTCCTGCTCGCAATTCGGGCACGCGTACTTGAATTGCACGTTCTGCAGGACGATCACCCGTACCGGAACGTATTCGAGCTTTTCGGTGACCACCTCGCCGATCCTGCAACGCGCCTTGCCGCAGCAGGGCCAGGGCTTCTGGTCCTCGGGAAGGTCGTGCTCGATCCGCTGCCGCGGCAGGTCCGCGGGGAACTGCCGCCGGCCGTGCGGGGTCTTCACCGGCTTGGGTGCGGCGGCCGGCACCGGGGGAGCGATCAGAGCCGGCGCCTGGGCGGGCGCGACCGCTTCCTGCCCTTGAAGCTGCCGCAGCATCTCGGCGAAGAGCGTCAATTGCGCCGGATCGAGCTTCTCGCTGGAGCGGCCGTACGGGCGCCGCAGAAGTTCCCCCAGTTGCTGTTCGAGTTGATGGATCGTCCGGGATTGATCGCGCTGGCCGGCAAGCAACTGGAGGATCATCGCACGGCAGGCCTGCACGTCCATCGGCAGCGCGACGTCCTTGTCAACGGCTGCGTCCATTGCAATTGATATAATAACAACTAATCCAGCCGCGGCAAGAGGGACATGCGCGTTTTCCCGCGGGCAACTCAATTGTTTTTCAGCTTCAGCCGCGGCGAGCGTTTGAGGCTCTTGAGGTCGATGCCTTCCAGCAGCATCGCCATCTCGCTGGTCTTGATCTCCACGCCCGCCGCGCCGGCTGGCGTGGCGGGAAAGCGGAACGTGCCTTCTTCAAGCCGCTTGTACCAGAGGCAAAAACCGTCTTTTTCCCAATGGAGGAGCTTGAGACGGTCGCCGCCGCGCGAGCGGAAAACGAACAGGCTGCCGTCCAGCGGGTCCTGCGAAAGCGACGAGCGGACCATCTCTGCCAGGCGGTCGAACCCGCGTCGCATGTCCGTTGGCAGCGTGTAGAGAAAGATCCGCACGCCCGAGGCACGATCCATCTCGCCCAGCGTGGGGAGCCTCAACATCAGCGGCCCTCCCAGTTCGACTCCTTCGACAGGCTCGGGGCAGGCAAGCCCGCCGATGCCAGGGCCGACACGACGCGCTGGAGCAAACCGCCGTCGCAACCGGCGCGGATCAACAAGCGGCGGTCACCCGGCAGGAGCAGTTCCAGCGGAACCGCCTGCTCCACGGCGGACTTCGACGAGCTCAGTTGAGTCACGACGGCCGCCGGCATCGGCGCGGCATGCACCTCGACAAACGCCGATGCCGGTGTCTGCCTGCGGTCCCGATGCCGAATCTCCCGCCGCCAAAAATAGAAGGCGGTTTCCTTGATGGCCTCACGCTCACAGAATCCGCGGACCGTCAAGCCGCTTCGGCTTTGGCGCCGGAGGCATTCCCGCCAGTAGGATTCCCTGTTCGGGTCACGACCACGCCCCGCGGCCGGATTGTTCGATTTGCTCATGCCGGCATCATGCAATCTGTCCCGAAAAGTTTGCAGATGCCATTCGCCGGACGGCTACGAAAAGTGCTTGGGATACGCCTCTTTGTGCGGCCGAGTGGCGCCGAAGCAATCGTCGAAGTCGACATGGGGTTTTAGTAGAAGCCTTGGTTGTCTCGACTGACGCTGACCTTGCCAGCGTATCGTTGTGAGACGAAAACGAAATACGCCGCCGCTAGCGCGAAACCGATTGGCCACCAGATTGCCGCGTATGCCAGCGACCTGGGGCCTGCCGCGACGTCGTAAGCGGTGAGCGAGTTTTCGGGAGCGAGCGTCGAGTGCAGCGCGACGGGGAAAATGGCCGCCGCCCCGGCGGCAAGCATCCCCCCGAGCAGCAGGTTCGATGCGAGGAACGAACGCATTTCGTTCCGCGTGGTCAGCCCTGACGCCAGCGCGATCGCAGCGCCGCAAATGACTATCAATCCGAGCCACCAAAGTGGATTGTGCATTGCGTGCCCGAGCAAATCGGGGCGCACGATTCCGGATTCGACGGAGATGACCAGCATCAATGGCGCAACCGACGCCCAGAGCACTCTTGAATAGCGAGCGCTGCGATCGTGCACGGCACCTTGTGTCTTGAGCGTGAGATAGGTGGCGCCGTGCGCCGCAAGCGCGACAGCGGCGAAGAGCGCAACGGATACCGTATACCAATCCAGCAGTCCCACGTAACCGCGTGTCGTGAAATCAGTGAAGAACGCCATCGAGAACGTGCCGTCGGAAGCAAGTGGAACACCGCGGGCCATGTTGCCCGCTGCCGCGCCGAAGAGGATGGCCAGCAGCGCGTTGGCGACCACAAAAACGAAATCCCAGAACCCCTGCCACATGCGATCGTTGATATGGCCGCCGACTTCCAGGGCGATTCCGCGCAGGATCAAACACCACAAAATGAGAAAGAGCGCGATGTAATAGCCGGCGAAGGCGGATGCGAGAAGCTTGGGGAATACCGCGAACACGGTGCCGCCAAAACCGACCAGCCACACTTCGTGCCAGGTCCAGAGCGGACCGATCGCGGCGATGACCTGGCGGCGTTCTCCGGGTGTTCGCGCCACAAGCCAGTGGAGCATTCCGGCGCCGAAGTTTCGGCCGTCCAGCGCGACGTAGACGATGAGCATAAAGGCGGCAATGCCATACCAGGTCGGAATCATACCGATAGCTCCTCTCGCTCCTCGCGCAGCTCGTCTGGACGCTTGGCCAATACAGATTCTTCGGCGGGTCCGTGACTGATCTCGCGACCGACCAGACCCAGAAACAACAGACCAAGCACAAAATAAAGGCCTACGAAACCGATCAGCGTGAACACGATATCGCCGCTGCTAACGACCTTGCTGTAGCCATCGCTCGTGCGAAACAGACCATAGACCAGCCAAGGTTGCCGTCCCAACTCCGCCGTCATCCAACCCAGAGTGTTCGCGATGTAGGGAAACGGGAGTGCGAGCATCAGCACCCAGAGCAGCCAATTGGTGGATTCAAGTCGGCCCCGCCAGCGCTGGAACGTCGCGTAGCCCATCAGCAAGATGAAGATGGTGCCCAGCGTGATCATGATGTGAAACGAGTAGTAGAGCAGCTCGAGGTTGTCGGGCCACTGGTCCTTGGGAAAGTCTTCCAGACCGTGCACGAAACTTCCAAAATGACCGTAGGCGAGAAAGCTGAGCGCGCCGGGAACCTCAATAGGGTTGTCGAGCCTGCGAGCCGCGACGTTGGGCTGCCCGATCAGCGCCACGCCCGCCATGGGGCCGCCGACGAATCGGCCTTCCATCGCGGCCAGCGTGACAGGCTGGTGCTTGCCAACCATTTTCGCCTGCTGGTCGCCGGTCGGAAACGCGACGAGAAGCGAAGCCATCAACCCCATCAACGTCGCGCCGCGCAGGTAGAGTCGAGCCTGCGTCGGATGGAGGCCGCGCAACGTGTAGAACGCGCCCAACGCGGCAACAACGAACGACCCGGTTACCAGAGCGGCCGTTTGATTATGCGCGAACTGCACCCACGCCCACGGATTGAGCAAGTACGCGCCCAGACTCGCAATGCCCAACGATCCATCCGTTTCGATTTGGTGACCCACGGGATGCTGCATGAACGCGTTGGTTACCAAAATGAAGTAAGCGGAAATCCAACTCCCCACCGCAACCGCCAACGCGGCCACGAAGTGAAGTCGCGGCCCAAGCCGTTTTTCACCGAAGATGAGCACGCCGATGAAGGCGCTTTCCAGAAAGAACGCGAACATGCCTTCCATCGCCAGCGTTTGTCCGATGACGCCGCCGGCGTACTTGGAGAAGCCCGCCCAGTTCGTCCCGAACTGAAACTCCATCGGAATGCCGGTCGCCACCCCGACGGCAAAATTAAGCCCGAAGATCTTCGCCCAGAATCGCGCGGCCTGGTTGTATTTCTCATCGCCCGTCCGCAGCGCGCGCCACTTCCAATACACGAGAAACCACGCCAGGCCCATGGTGAGCTGCGGAAAGAGATAGTGATAGGTGATCGTGAACGCGAACTGAATGCGGCTCCAGACGGCGGGATTGGTAAAGAGCGAGTTCATTGTTCATTTTGTCAACGATAACGCTGAAGAAGCCACGAGCCGTTCCGCGAGACCGTGTGCAGAGGCGCCGTCAGGCTGCGACAGCGCGGCCTCTGGATATATTCCGCCGCGCACGTCGTCGGCAAAGGACCGTGTGGCGCTCGCGATCGACTCTCCAACCTGCGCGTACTGTTTTACGAACTTCGGTACGAACCTGTCGAAGAGGCCAAGCATGTCATAGCTGACCAGCACCTGGCCATCGCAGTGTGGTCCCGCGCCGATCCCAATGGTCGGTATCTTTAGCCGGGAAGTGACCGCGGAAGCGACGGAATCGGGAATCGCTTCGAGGACAATTGCGAAGGCGCCCGCCTCTTCTAACGCGAGGGCGTCGCACATCAGTTCCGCGGCTGCTTCATCATCGCGCGCTTGCCGGCGCATTCCTCCGAGACGGTGGACGTGTTGAGGAGTCAGCCCGACGTGTACCATGACGGGCAGGCCAGCCGCTGTCAGCCGACGAACCGTTTCCGCAACGGGTCGTCCGCCTTCGATCTTCACCGCGGCGGCGCCACCTTCCTGAAAGAGTCTGGCCGCATTGCACATGGCCTGCTCTGTCGAGATCTGGTACGTCAGAAACGGCATGTCGGCCACGACCAGCGCGCGGCTGGCAGCTCGTGAAACCGCTCGCGCGTGATGAACGATGGCATCGAGCGTGACTGGGATCGTCGTGTCCAATCCCAGAATCACATGCCCGAGAGAGTCGCCCACGAGCAACAAGTCAATGCCGGCCCGATCGAAAAGCCGCGCCATCGTGGCGTCGTAGGCCGTCAGCATGACGATTCGCTCCCCACGCTCTTTCATGAGCGCAAGGTCGGGCACGCGAACTTTTTTAGAGATGGCTGCCATCAGATATTCTCTTTCGTCACGGCCGTCGTTGCGCGAGAGTTCAAAGGAACGCGCGCACCAGGGCCGCTTGATACGACCCTGGCGCGTGCGTGATTTCGCTCATGCGGTTGCCCCAGTCAGCGTATTGGCTCGACTGTCCTTCTTCGCCACCGAGGGCGTGCTTTGGCAATTCGCGCGCAGCTTGAGAAGTCCGATCAGCACCTTGTTTTCTTCTTGTGCCAGCTCTTCGACCGAGCGCCCTGCGGCCTCGCGCACGACGCCATCGATGACGGTTTGCTTCAGCTCCGGCGTGATGTTCGGCGTTCCAAGCGCCTTCATCATGCCCTGCAGCGGATCCATGAGATGGGCCATGAAGTTCTCGATTCCACCAGCGCCGCCGCCGAGGTGCCACTGGAGGCTTTGGCCCATCACTCCCCAGCGCAGGCCCGGGCCATAGCAGACGGCGGCATCCGTGTCTTCGACGCTCAGCACGCCTTGCTCGATGAGGTAGAGCATCTCGCGGTAGAGCGCGGCCTGTAGGCGGTTGGCGACGTGGCCCGGGAGCTCTTTCTTTAGATGAATCGCCTTTTTGCCGATCGAGGTGTAGAACGCGATCGCTTGTTGGATCGCTTCGGGCGACGTCTTGGCGCCGCCGACGACTTCCACAAGCGGGATGATGTGCGGCGGATTGAACGGATGGCCGACTAGGACGCGCTCGGGATGCTTGCACTTGGACTGCATCACGCTCGGCGTGATTCCCGATGAGCTGGAGGCGATGAGCGAGTCCAGAGGAGTGACTTCATCCATCTCGGCGAACAGCTTCATCTTGAAGTCCGGACGCTCAGGCGCGTTTTCCTGGACAAGATCGGCATGCGCAAGTGCATCCTTCATGTTCGGCTTGAAGCTCAAGCGGTCGCGCGTCGCGCCTTTTGATAGACCGATGCTTGTCAGCTCTGGCCACGCTTCGTCCACGTACTTGCGCAAATTGCCTTCGGCGTTTGGCGCCGGGTCGGTGGCAACAACGTCGAAGCCGCGGGCCAGATACTGCGCCGCCCAGCTCGCGCCGATCACTCCCGTTCCGACGATGGCGATGCGATGAATGGGTTTGTTGTACGACATGACTAATTCTCCGTGTTAGGGGTTTTGACAAAGGCGATTCCAGTGAGGTTGCCGTTGGCGGCGAGCAGGGTGCGCTTCTCGGACCCGTCGAGCCGCGCGGTATAAACTGAGCCGGCCAGATCGGTCACGAACATTCGATTGCCCGCGACATCGAGGGCGATGCCGATTCCTTCTTCCAGATGCGTGACCAGAAGCTCCGCAGGGCTGAACTTTCCCGTCGCCGCATCGAAGCTCGCGCGATTGACGCTGTTGCCGCGCGGCGGATCGCCGCGATCGGTCCAGTACAACACGCGGTTCTGCAGATCGAGTTCGAGGTCGATGGGCTCGGGCAAGTGATCGAACAGCAGCTCGATATCACTGCGGTCGGCGGGTGCCTGGCCTTTAGGCAATTCAATGCTGGCGCGAAAGATGCGGCCGACTCCTGCGTTGGCCGGACCTTTTTGGGTCCAGTACAACTTGCCGTGTACGGGATCGACGGTGATGCCGACGCACTGCTTCGTGATGTCGGGGCCGGGCCGAGAGTCGCCGCCGCTAGTGTCAACCAGCGTCTCGACGTTTGAGCCATCGAGGTTGCAGCGCATGACGCGCATTCCCTCGCGATCGCACCAGTAAAGTTTGCCGCTGGCCTTCTCGAGGTGCATCTGCTTAGGAGTGAAGGTGCCGCCTTCGGGGACGATGGTTCTTCGATTGCGCCCATCGAGATCGACGCGCTCAATCGAGCCGTCGTTCTTCTTTGGGTTCCCCATGTTGGTCCAGTAGATGTGGCCCGCTTCGACATCAACCACGATGCCGTCGGGAACGCGACAACCGGTCACGATGGTCTTCAGGTCGGAACCATCGGTGTTTGCCGTGAAGATTCGGCCGGTGCTTGAGGCATCGAGCACGAACAAACGGCCGTCCAACGCTTTCTCGCCGGACGCACGCTTGGGGCTTTGAGTCTGTAACCTTGCCATGGTCTGTCTCCGGGTAAAGGGACTTTGTTATCCAACCGCACGTTTCTGATGAGTCCAATAGCGCTCGCGCAGGATCCTCTTGAGGATCTTTCCCGAGCCGCTCTTGGGTAGTTCAGATTCTGAGAATTCGATGCGGCGCGGAACCTTGAAGTTCGCGAGCGATCGCCGGCAATGCGCGATCAACTCGTCCGCAGCAAGAACCATTCCAGGCTTGAGCACCACGCACGCCATCACAAGTTCACCCCACACCGGATCGGGGATTCCAAATACCGCCGCTTCTAGAACCGCCGGATGCTGGGTGATGATCGCTTCGACCTCGCCGCAATAAACTTTTTCGCCTCCGGTGACGATCAGGTCCTTGATGCGGTCGAGGATGTAGACATATCCGTCTGTGTTTTGGGAGCCCACGTCTCCGGTGCGAAACATTCCATTTCGATAAGCAGCATTGGTCTCTTCCAGATCGTTCCAATAGCCGCGCATAACGTTCGCGCCGCGAGCGACCAACTCACCCGGCTGTCCAACTTCGACTTCCTTGCCAGACTCGTCTATGATCCGCAGCTCGATCCCGGGGCAGGGGCGCCCACACGAGAGCAGCTTGTCTTCCGTGTGCTCATGATCCTGCAGGCCGGTCAGAAAACCGGTTTCGCTCAGTCCATAGCATTGAACCAGGTTTAGATTCGGCAAGGCCCTTCTTGTTCGATGGATCAGATCCGGGGCGATGGGAGCTCCGCCGTATGCCAACTGCTTCAAGCTGCTTAAGTCATAGTTTTTGAGCTCTGGGAACTGGGTCAGAAAATTGATCATGGTCGGCACCAGCACGGTGTGAGTTACGCGATCCCGCTGGACCATCTCACAGAAACTCGGTGGGGTGACCTTGGGAATCGTGACTTGGTACGTGCCAAAAGCTGGCGCCGCGAAGATGAGCGGAAAGTCCGCGATGTGAAACATCGGCGCCGGGTGGAGATAAACACCGCCTTCTTCATAGGGGATCCAGTAGTTTAGAAAGTGGATATTGGCGAGCACATTGGCATGAGTCAGAGCAGCACCTTTGGGATGGCCGGTGGTGCCACTCGTGTAGACCAGGGCCAGCACCGCGTCAGGATCGTAAATCGCGTCCGGCACCGCTCGGTTGCTGGCGTCGAGCGGCTCTTGGTCAAGCACGAGTTCCCACGAAAGCCGCACGGATGGGACGGGCAGCGATGAGTGGCGGATCAGGCCGCGCGGGCTCGCAGCCATCAGGACATGATCAATTTCTGTGGGCGACAGCCGGAGGTTCAATAGGACTGCAATCACTCCCAATCGACTGCACGCATAGATCAGCTCGATGTACTCGGATTCGTTCGGAAGAAGAATTGCCAGCCGGTCTCCGCGTGCAAACCCGTGACTGATCAGCGATGCGGCAACACGCTCGATTCGCTCGTGCAGTTCCCGAAAGGTGATGCGCTTCTCGCCCGACCTCAGCGCAGTGTGCTGCGGATAGTAGCGGAGCGCTCGTTCGATGGTCTGTGTGTAGATCATCTTGCACACTCCGCATGTTCGGTGGCTTGCTCGACTCCGCGTTCCCGGCGATAGCGCACCAGATCCGCGACGCTGATCATCAGGAGGTCGTGTTTCTTGCAGAAACGCACGAGATCAGGCACACGCGCCATCGTGCCGTCGCGGTTCATGATTTCGCAGATCACACCAGCGGGATACAAACCCGCGAGCCCGGTGAGATCGACGGCTGCTTCTGTCTGGCCGCGGCGTTCCAACACACCGCCGCAGCGCGCACGGAGTGGGAAAATGTGGCCGGGTTGAACAAAGTCATCTGGGCGACTGCGCGCGTCGAGTGCGGCAAGAATGGTTTGCGCTCGGTCGTATGCAGAGATTCCGGTCGTCACGCCGCGCCGCTTGGCATCAATCGAAACCGTGAATGCTGTCTCGTGCAGCGCAGTGTTCTGCTGAACCATCGGCGGGAGTTCGAGCTCGTCCAGACGCTCGCCCGTCATCGCCAGGCAGATCAATCCGCGTGCGTGCGTGGCCATGAAGTTGATCGCCTCGGGCGTGATCATGTCCGCCGCGATCGTCAAATCACCTTCATTTTCGCGGTCTTCATCATCAACGACGACGACCATGCGTCCGAGCTGAAGTTCTTGCAGAGCTGCATCGATGGTTGCGAACTGAGATCGTCGTGATACGGGCCTGGGATTCACGCGGGTAGGTCGAACTCGTTGCGTTGGCCGCGAATCTGCTGGCCAGCTGAGGCTCAACCTGTGTCCCATCTTCTGCTTCTTGGCGCGTAAGTACTCAATGGAATATGGGTTTGGTGCGACCTCGCACGGAATCTCAACAACGACCTCAATTCCCGCGTTGATCAACGCACGAGACTTCTGTGGATTGTTTGAAAGCAGCCGGACTCGGTGAATCCCCAGCTCTCTCACGATCGCCATGGGCAGACTGAAGTCGCGACAATCGGCCGTGTATCCCAGCGCCTGATTTGCTTCGACCGTGTCGAGGCCGGCATCCTGCAATCCGTAGGCCTGCAGCTTCGCCATCAGCCCGATGCCCCGGCCTTCCTGATGCTCGTAAATGACCAGCCCCCGGCCTTCACCAGCGATTGCCCGCATTGCCATCTGTAACTGATCGTTGCAGTCACACCGAAGCGACCCAAGTAGCTCGCCCGTGAAGCACTGCGAATGGATGCGCAAGAGCGGAGCGCCGTCGGTCAGATCGCCCATGACCATCGCCATCGCTGTCTCGACATGTCGGCTGCCGTTCAGAATCTCGCGCTCGAATCCGAAGATCTGAAACACTCCCCACTTGGTTGGCATCCGAGTGGAGGCAATCTGCTGGACTGTGATCGTTGGTGTCATCTGGGTCCCGCCTTTGGCTTATGCTGGGCCGACAAGTGGACTTCAATGTCCGGGACGTAGGTGGTTCCAGGATCAACCTATCCGACGGCCGCTACTGCGCGTTCCTTCACTTTTGGGACGGCGCCGCTCGCGTGCAAGGCGTCGATATTGCGTTCGCTGAACCCGAGTTGCTGAAGAACCTCTTCGTTGTGTTCTCCAAGCGCCGGGGCGCGCTTTGCAGGGACTTTTGCAACACCATGAACTTGAATGGGACTGCTGATCGTTGAGCTCAGGTTGCCGCCTGCTCCTTCGAGGGGAACGACGATGTCATTTGCCCGCAGTTGCGGATCGTCGATGACTTCCTGTGGCCCCCGGACGGGGCCGAAGGTGACGTGAACCCCGCTGAAGACGTCGTACCAATGCGACATCGGCTGTGAGCCAAAGACCTCGTCCAGAATGGCGGTCAGCTGCGGCATGCTCTGAACCAGCTTTGCGGGATCGGAGAACCGCGGATCGGTGAGGAGATCTTGCCGGCCAATGGCTTTCGCCACGGCGGCCAGCTTGTCGGGAGTGACGATCAGAACGAACCAGGTGCCGTCCGAAGCGCGATACACATTCAGCGCCGCATTCGCCGGATTCTTCCGATCATGAGGCCCGAAGAACTTCGCATCGCACAGTGCGGCCTGGATCGAAACACTCGCCGACCAAACACCTTCAGCCAACAGAGACGTCGTAACGTACGATCCCTTGTCAGTGTGCTCGCGGCGATAAAGCGCTGTCACGATGGCGGAATACAAGCCGACGGCGGTCGCATTGTCACCGCTGCCGGCCACCGGCCAGGTCGGCGGCTCGCCAGCATCGCGCGTCATCGACAACAAGCCACTTCGCGCCCAATACGACGTGATGTCGAACCCTGGGAGATCGGCGTCGGGGCCCTTTTCGCCGAAACCCGTAACATCCGCATAGATCAGACGCGGGTTCCACTGTGCGACATCGTCGTATTCAAGCTTTAGTCGCTTGCGTGCGGGATGCGGTGTGTTAACGATGAGCACGTCGGCCCATTTGACTAGCCGTTCCAGAACCTGCTGCGCGCTCGGCGACTTCAGATCGAGCGTCATGCCGCGCTTGTTGCGGTTGGCCAAGTGCCAGGGGTAGGCGTCTTTTGCCTGCGGTTGCGGTGGGATCTTGTGCCCTATTCTCCAAGTGTCGCCGTTGGGTGGTTCAACTTTAACCACGTCAGCGCCAAAGTCGGACAAGATCACCGCGGCGCTCGGACCCGCGATGAAACTTGCCAAGTCCACAACCTTCAATCCCGAAAAGATGTTTTCCGTTGTCATGATGGTTTCCTTGCTGGGTTCTCTGCGATAACTGGTTAACGCCCCTGAAACTGCGGCTTGCGCTTTTCGAGAAACGCCGAGGTGCCTTCCTTCTTGTCTTCCGTTCCGGCGCAAAGGCCGAAGAAGGAGGCCTCGAGCGCTAAACCTTCAGACACCGTTGTGTCCGAACCGTCATTGACGGCTTGAAGCGAGAACTTCACAGCCAGGGGAGCGTTGGAAAAGATCTCGCCAAGGATTGCGTCGGCACGAGCGATCAACTGAGCGGGCGGAACGACTTCATTGACCAGGCCGATGCGGTACGCTTCGGCCGCGCTGATCACGCCGCCGGTGAGAATCAGTTGCAGCGCGCGGCCCTTGCCGACGAGCCGCGGCAAGCGCTGCGTCCCGCCGCCGCCGGGGAGGAGGCCCAGCTTGACTTCAGGCTGGCCGAACTTCGCGCTCTCGGAGGCGATGCGAAGAGTGCACGCCATCGCCGTCTCGCAACCTCCGCCCAGCGCGAATCCATTGATCGCGGCAATGACCGGCTTGCCAAGATTTTCGATGAGATTGAGGACCTTCTGCCCGTAAGCGCTGGAGTGCTCGGCCTGAACCGCAGTGACATGCGCCAGCTCACTGATGTCGGCGCCGGCGATGAACGCCTTGTCGCCAGCGCCCGTCAAGATCACACCGCGGACGGCATCATCTTCGCGTGCATCCGTGAAAGCGGCATCGAGATCCTCCCACGTGGCGTGGCTCAACGCGTTCATCACCTTCGGGCGATTGAGCGTCACATAGGCGGTGGCGCCTTTCTTTTCGTACAAAATGTTGGCGAACGTTGTTTCGGGTTCGGTGCTCATCTGAGTTCTCCAGTTTCAAGATTCATGTAATGCGACCTTTGTTCAGATGAAGGCACTCAGGCCCGTGATCGCCTTTCCGACGATCAGGTTCTGCATCTGGAATGTGCCTTCATAGGAGTAGAGCGCTTCGCAGTCGGTGAAGAAGCGCGCGACCTTGTAGTCGGCGACGATGCCGTTGCCGCCGAGCACTTCGCGCGCCCATGCGACCGTTTCGCGGCACTTGGACGTGCAGAACGCCTTCGCCAGCGCCGCATGCGCGTCGCTCAGCTTGCCTTCGTCAAATAGTTGCGCCTGGCGCACGATGAGGCACTGCGAGGCGGTGATGTTGCTGATCATCCGGGCCAGAAGATCCTGCACCAGTTGGAATGACGCGATCGACTTACCGAACTGCAGTCGCTCCTGGCAGTACTTCAGCGCCGCCTCGTACGCGCCCATCGCACATCCGGTCGCCATCCACGCGACTGCGTAGCGGGTCATCTTCAAGACCTTCGCAGTGTCGCGGAATGAGTTGCCGCCCTGGAGGCGGTTTGCTTCCGGCACACGGACGTCTCTCAACGTAATGTGCCCGTTCTGCACGACCTTGAGCGCGATCTTGTTCTCGATCTTGTCAACGCTGAAGCCGGGCGTCGTTTTGTTCTCGACGATGAAGCCCTTGACCTGGTTATCCGCCAGGTCGCGCGCCCAGATGATGGAAACATCGCACCACGGTGCGTTTCCGATCCAGCGTTTTTCGCCGTTAAGAACCCAGGTGTCTCCCTCGCGCTTCGCAGTCGTGGTCAGCCCGCCGGAGGCGCCGGAACCGACGAGCGGCTCGGTGAGCCCAAAGCAGCCGATCTTCTCGAAGCGCGCCATCGGCGGCAGCCACTTCTGCTTTTGCTCTTCCGACCCGTCGATGTAAATCGATCCCATCGCCAGGCCGACGTGCACGCCCAGGAACGTCGCGAACGACGGATCGGTGCGCGCGAGTTCCATCTGCACAAACCCCAGCAATTCCAAGCTTCCGCCCGCGCAGCCGTAGCCATGCATTCCAAGACCGCCGATGCCCAGCTCTCTCACGGCTGGCAGCAACTCGAAGGGAAATGCGTCCTCAACCCAGTACTTCGTGATGACCGGCGCGACCTTGCTCTCCATGAACTCGCGCACGCGCTTCACAACCGCCAGCTCCTCGGGCTTGAGCGTTCCGTAGAGCTCGTAGAAGTCACTGTTCGGCGCCGGCAGTGGCTTGGGTTGTCTGGCCGCGGTCTTCCCCGTGGTCGGTTGAACGATAGGTGCAGTGGCCGTCGTCATGTTTGATTCTCCTTGTGAGGTCTCGTGTGGATCGTCGTCGACTGGCCTAAGGCAATGAGCGTGCCGCGTCAGAATGAACTGCGCTTTGGCCCTCCCGGAAGCGAAACAGGATTTTGTGGCGATCCAGTCAGAGCGAGACGGGCGAGGAATTAGCCTGCTGATCGAAATCCGACCAAATGAGGATGACCTTGCAGCCGAGGCATGGTGCTCGGCGGAAGCGAGCGCGCGCGAGCAGCCCAGGCGTTTGCGCTGGAGCAACGGCATCGGTCTATAAAGGGTTGGAAGGACGGCAGCTCGTGCGCGATGAGCGCAGCTGAAGCGGAGGCTCGCGTGTTTCAGCCATGTTCGCCGCTTTCGGATCTGATGCGAATGGGCGAAGGGCGCGATTCATTCGTGCGCGGCGTCACGGACGTGTGGTGGTGGCTTCGATATGACTGCCGTTGCCGTGCTCATTCTGCGGTTGCAGTTGGACGTGGTCTTGGCTCGTTGTGATGGTCGTGAAGGTTCGCGAAACGAGCGGCTCCGCTTGTGCGATCGGAGCTGTCTTCGCTGGCGAAGATGCACAATGGTCCACGATGAGCCGCGAGCCGCGCGAACCGGTGAGATAGGTCCATATCCATTGAAGGAAGACGCTCATGCGCATGCTAGAGAGGGCAAGGAATTGAATGTGAACAAAGGCCCACGTCAGCCACGCGAAGTATCCGCTCAATTTGAGTGGACCGGTCTGGACGATTGCAAAGCCCTTGCCGACGACGGCCATGTTGCCTTTGTCGAAGTAGCGGAAGGGCTTCGGCGCGGGTTTGTCGACGAGACGGCGATGGATCAGCTTGCCGACGTAGCGCCCCTGCTGTATCGCGACCTGGGCGACGCCCGGCAGTGGTTTCCCGTCTTGATCGTGTGACGCCGTATCGCCGACTACGAAAATCTCCGGATTCCCTGGAACCGAGCAGTCGCCCTCAACACGGACGCGGCCGGCGCGGTCAGTGGGCGCGCCCAGCCATTTACCTGCTGGTGACGGCGCGACGCCGGCCGTCCAGATGACGGTTTTGCTGGCGATGCGCTCTCCGGCGACGATGACGCCATCGGCGTCGATCTTGTC
>Ga0073928_10005541_pt1 | contig 17625 bp, 20 predicted proteins | sample PaiPotPPA55metaG_FD_76969 | JGI IMG/M metagenome (GOLD analysis project Ga0073928, IMG submission 76969) | Iron sulfur acid spring bacterial and archeal communities from Banff, Canada, to study Microbial Dark Matter (Phase II) - Paint Pots PPA... ... | reverse complement strand
GATCTCGTGTCGCGCCGAGCTCGACGGCGACGAGTACGTGATCACGGGCACGAAGATGTGGGTCACGAACGGCGCCCGGGCCGGCCTCGTCGCGCTGGCCGCCCGCACCGAGGACGGGATCACCTGCTTCCTCGTCGGCAAGGAGCCGGGGCCGTCCTTCGGCGGGATCACAGTCAGCCGGGACATCGGCAAGCTCGGCTACCGAGGCCTCGAGACGGTCGAGATGGTTTACGACGGGCACCGGGTCCCGGCCGACGCGGTGCTCGGCGGGCCGGCCGGGCTCGGACGAGGCCGCCACTTCATGCTGGCCGGCCTCGAGGTGGGGCGCATCAATATCGCCGCCCGCGCCGTCGGCGTGGCCCGGGCCGCGTTCGAGGCCGCCCTCCGCTACGCCCAGCAGCGGGAGACGTTCGGGGTGCCGATCGCCCAGCACCAGGCGATCCAGCTCAAGCTCGCCGACATGGCGACGAAGCTCGAGGCGGCCCGCCTGCTGACGGTGAGCGCGGCCGAGCGGCGCGACGCCGGCGAGCGCGTCGACGTCGAGGCCGGCATGGCGAAGCTGTTCGCCAGCGAGGCCGCGTTCGAGATCGCGACCGAGTCGATGCGCATCCACGGCGGTGTGGGGTACACGACCGAGCTGCCGATCGAGCGGTACTACCGCGACGCGCCGCTCATGATCATCGGCGAGGGCACCAACGAGATCCAGCGCCTCGTGATCGCCCGCGGCCTGCTGCGCCGCTACGGCCTCGACGCGCGCTGACGAGGCGTCCCTCGCTCCGAGCCGTGGCCGAGCCCAGGGTTACGCTCCCGTAGCCATGACCGAGTACGAGCGCCCGTTCGGGCGGTACCTCGAGGACTTCGAGCCCGGTGACGTGTACAAGCACTGGCCCGGGAAGACGATCACCGAGTACGACGACCACCTCTTCTGCCTCATCACGATGAACCACCACCCGCTGCACCTCGACGCCTGGTACGCCGAGAACGAGACCCAGTTCGGCAAGAACGTGGTGGTCGGCAACCTCGTGTACTCGGTCGTGCTCGGCATGAGCGTGCCGGACGTGAGCGGCGCCGCCATCGCCAACCTGGAGGTCGAGGAGCTGAAGCATCCGCGCCCTACCTTCCACGGCGACACCATCTACGCCGAGACCCGGGTGCTGGAGGCGACCCCGTCGTCGAGCAAGCCCGACCGGGGGATCGTCACCGTCGAGACCCGCGGTTTCAACCAGCGGGGCGAGGAGGTCTGCTACTTCCGTCGCAAGGTGATGGTGCCGCGGCGGGACGCCGCGCCCCCCCGCCGGCGCCCCTACCAGTCACCCGCGGGAGCGTGAGCCCGGCCGATCCGGCCTGCGCCTTCTGCCGCGTCGTCGCCGGCGGCGAGCCGGGGCACGTGGTGCTCGACGAGCCGCTCGTCGTCGCCTTCCTTGACCACCGGCCCCTCTTCCCCGGCCACACCCTCGTGGTGCCGCGCGACCACATCCGCACCCTCCCCGAGCTCCCGGCCGACCTCCTCGCTCCCTACTTCGGGGCCGTCCAGCGGGTGGCCGCCGCGCTGGCGGACGCGGTCGGCGCGGCCGGGACCTTCGTGGCCGCCAACAACGTGGTGAGCCAGAGCGTCCCCCACCTCCACTTCCACGTCGTGCCGCGGAGCCCGAAGGACGGCCTGCGGGGCTTCTTCTGGCCCCGCCGCCGCTACGAGAGCGAGGAGGAGATGACCGCGGTGGCCGCCGCCATCCGCCAGCGGTTGCGGCCGGGCGTAACCATGTAATAGAGTAATGGTCATGACGAAAGGCAAGCTGGCCGGATGGTTCGCCGGGCGGATCCCCGAGGGCTGGTTCACCGCCGCCCCCGACGTATCCGCCGACCGGGACGAGATCCTCGTCACCGGGACCCTCGCCGAGCCCGAGCTCGGCGGCGACGCCGACGAGGACGCCCGCCGGGCCGCCCGCCGGGCCCGGATCGAGGGCCACCGGGAGGAGACCCGCCAGGCCCGCATGCGAATCGCCGACGAGGCCGAAGCCCGCTTCGGCCGCAAGGTCGCCTGGGCCGCCCGCTGTGGCGAGGACGAGGTGCTCTTCACGAGCATCGCGGTCCCGGTCATGACCCGCCTCCGGATGAGCGAGCGCCGGGTCCTCGACACCCTCGTCGACGCCGGCGTCGCCCGCAGCCGCTCCGACGCCCTCGCCTGGTGCGTGCGACTCGTGAAGCAGCACCAAGGAGAGTGGATCGAGCAGCTGCGCGAGGCGCTCGTGCACGTCGAGGCCGTGCGCGCCGAGGGCCCCGACGCCGGCTGAGCCCGCGCCGGCGCCGTCGACCCTGCGCGCGACGCCGTCGCAGGCTCCGGTGCCGGGTTGGGGCTGGGGCGCGGCGCCGCCCTCCCTCCCCTGAGCACCGCCGAGGCAGGCCTCGGCACGCGCGCGGCGCGCTTGCTCCAGGCAGCAGCGGTCGGGACGCCCGCATGCTCCCTCGACGGCGAGGGTATGGTCGCGCGCGATGACGGGGGTGAACGTCACGTTCTGGGGCGTGCGCGGTTCGACGCCCTGCGATGGGGCCCGGTACGCCCGGTACGGCGGCAACACGTCGTGCGTCTCCATCGAGGCCGACGGCCACCGGCCCATGATCTTCGACCTCGGGACGGGGCTGCGCGAGTACGGCGAGGTGGTGACCGCCCACGCGGCCGCCGAGCTGGAGGCCAACGCCTTCGTCACCCCCTACCTCGCCACCGTCCTGCTCACCCACCTGCACTGGGACCACATCATCGGGCTGCCCTTCTTCACGCCCGCCTTCCGGCCCGACGCCGCCATCGACATCCACGGGCCGGAGCAGCCCGGCGGGCTCGGCCCCGTGTTCTCGGGCGTGATGCGCCCGCCGTACTTCCCGATCACGCCCGCCGACATGGGCGGGAGCCTCTCGTTCCATGACACCGGCGCCGACGACTTCGGCGTGAACGGGGCCAAGGTGCGGTCCCGATGGGTGCGCCACACCGACCCGACCCTCGGCTACCGGGTCGAGCTCGAGGGCGCCTCGGTGACCTACATCTCGGACCACGGCCAGGGGTGCGCGACGCCCGTCGAGCGGGAGCACGACATCCCGAACGAGGTGCTCGAGCTGTGTGACGGCACCGACGTGCTGATCCACGACTCGCAGCACACCATGGCCGAGTTCGAGGTGAAGCGGCACTTCGGCCACTGCAGCGTCGACTACGCGGTCCAGGTCGCCCGCGAGGCCGGCGCCCGGACGCTCGTCCTCTTCCACCACTGCCCGACCCACACCGACGACGACGTCGACCGCCTCCTCCAGTACTGCCGCGACCTGTCGGCCAAGACCAACGGCCCGGACGTGATCGCGGCCCGGGAGGGCATGCGCCTCCCCGTCACTCCTCGGTAGCCGTGGCCGAGGAGGCCGGGGCCGGCGACGAGGTCATCCGGCCCGGCGGTGAGGACTTCCGCCTCGTCCTCGGGCAGTTCGTCACCGGCGTCACGATCATCACGGCCATGGACGGCGACGAGCCGGCCGGCGTCGCCGCCAACTCCTTCACCTCGGTGTCGATCGACCCGCCGCTGGTGCTCTTCTGCGTGGGGCGGACCTCGACCACCTGGCCCCGCATCGAGGCGGCCCGCCGCTTCGCGGTGAACATCCTCGGCGAGCACCAGGAGGAGCTGAGCCGGCTCTTCGCCACCAAGGGCGCGGACCGGTTCGGGCGGGTCGACTGGCACGTCGGCGTCGGCGGCTCACCGGTCCTGCACGACGTGCTCGCCTACCTCGACTGCGAGTTCTGGGCCGAGTACGACGGCGGCGACCACATCATCGTCGTGGGCCGGGTCCTCGACCTCGGCGTCACGCACGACGCCGGGCCGCTCGTCTTCTTCCGCGGCGAGTACGTCCGACTCTCGCCGTGAGCGACGACCCGGTCGTGGTCGTGCTCGGCAAGGACTCGACTCGCGTCGGCGCGCTGGTCGCCGATCTGCACGCCCGAGGCCTGCGCGTCGGCGCCTTCATCGGCGATCCCGCGCGAGAGCGCGACGCGATCGTCGAGATGCTCGCCGAGCTCTACGGCGAGCGCGCCGACCCGAGCTGACGCGCGGCACGCATTTCGCCCGGGGGCGGTCGGAGCCGCCCCTGGTAGCCTCCCGTCACGGCCCGAGCGTCGTCGCGCCGGGCACGATCGCGGTGCCTAGGAGCAGCAGGCGTTGGACCGAGAGAACGAGGCGCGTCGGGCCGGGTGGCGGCTCATGCGCTCGGCGCTCGCCACTCAGCGGAGCTGGCTCACCCTCGGGATCCTTGCCGGCGGGCTCTGGACCGCCACCAAGCTCTCGGTGCCGCTCCTCGCCGCCGCCGCCGTCGACCAGGGGATCCTCGGGGGCGACGGCGACAAGATCCTCCTCTACTCGCTGATCATCGCCGTGATCGGCGTCATCCAGGGCCTCGGCACCGCCGGGCGTCGCTACACCGCGTTCCGCATCTCGTACCGGGTCGAGACCGACCTGCGCGAGCGGCTGTTCGCGCACCTCCAGCAGCTGCACTTCGCGTTCCACGACCGGGCCCAGACCGGCCAGCTCATGGCGCGGGCCAACAGCGACATCCAGCAGGTGAACCTCGTCGTGGTGCTGCTCCCGCTGACCGTCGCCACCATGTTCCTGCTCGCGGGCGTGATCGTCGTGATGGTCCTCCACAACGCGCTGCTGGCCGTCCTCTCTCTCGGCGCCCTCCCGCTGCTGTCGGTCGCGGCGGCCCGGTTCTCGCATCGGCTGCACCCGGTGTCGCTCCAGCTCCAGAACGAGCTCGGCGACTACTCGGGCGTCGTCGAGGAGAGCGTGGCCGGGATCCGGGTGGTGAAGGGCTTCGGCACCGAGGCCCGCCAGGAGGAACAGCTGCGGGTCGAGGCCGACCAGGTCCTCGATCGCGCCCTCGCCGGCGCCCGGCTGCGGGCCAACTTCCTGCCCCTCGTCGACTTCCTGCCCGCCCTCGCCCTCGTCATCATCCTCGGCTACGGCGGTCACCTCGTCCTGCAGGGCAAGCTGCAGATCGGCGACCTGATCGCCTTCAACGCCTACATCCTCTATCTGCTCTGGCCGCTGCGCCTGGTCGGGATGCTCATCGCGCAGGCGGCGCGCTCCTCGGCCGCGGCGGGACGGATCCACGAGCTGCTCGTCACCGACGCCGCGGTGGTCGACCCGCCGAAGCCGAAGTCCCTCCCCCGGACCGGCGGCGGCGAGGTGCGGTTCGAGGGCGTCCGCTTCGGCTACAGCCCCGGCGCCCCGGTCCTGGACGGGCTCGACCTGGTCCTCCATCCCGGCGAGGCGGTCGCGGTGGTCGGCCCCACCGCCAGCGGCAAGACGACCGTCGCCCGGCTCCTGCCCCGCTTCTACGACGTCGACGCGGGCCGGGTCCTCGTCGACGGCGTCGACATCCGGGAGCTGCGCCTGCGCGAGCTGCGCCGCGCCATCGGGATCGTGTTCGAGGACACCTTCTTGTTCACCGACAGCGTGGCCGAGAACATCGCGTTCGCGCAGCCCGACGCGTCGATGGAGACGGTGCGCGAGGCGGCCCGCCTGGCCGGCGCCGACGAGTTCATCCAGCGGCTCCCCGAGGGCTACGACACCCTGATCGGTGAGCACGGCTACTCGCTCTCCGGTGGGCAGCGGCAACGGGTCGCCATCGCCCGGGCCGTCCTCGCCGACCCCCGGGTCCTGATCCTCGACGACGCCACCTCGTCGGTCGACCCGACGAAGGAGCACGAGATCCGCGCCGCGCTGCGCGAGGTCATGCGCGACCGGACCACCCTGATCATCGCCCATCGGGCCGCGACGATCGCCCTCGCCGACCGGGTGGTGCTGCTCGACGAGGGTCACGTCGTCGCCGAGGGCACCCACGACGACCTGCTCGTGAACTCGGACCGCTACCGCCAGGTGCTCGCGCAGGCCGGGGCGGCGGCGCCGGTCGCGGGAGCAGCCGACTGATGGCGAGCGACGCCCGCCTCGAGGCCTTCGCCAGCGACGAGGAGCTCCTCACCCGCGACGACGCCAAGCACCTGGTGCGGCGCCTGTGGCGGCTGCTCGACCGGTACCACCGGCGCATCGCGATCGCGACCCTGCTCATCATGCTGTGGACCGCCTGCCTCCTGGCCGGGCCGACACTCGTGAAGCACGGCATCGACGCCGGCCTGCGGGGCAAGGACGAAGGCGCGCTCGACCTCGCGGCCGGCCTCTACCTCGCGGTCGCGATCGGCGGGCTGCTCTTCGCCCGGGCCGCCATCTGGTCGGTGTCCAAGATCGGGGAGCCGTTCCTGCGCGACCTGCGCAACAAGGTGTTCAACCACCTCATGGCGCTCGACCTCGGCTTCTTCGAGCGCGAGCAGACCGGCCGGCTGGTGGCCCGCCTCACCTCCGACGTCGACGCCATGCAGGACCTGGTCCAGATCGGGCTGGCCCAGTTCGCCCAGAACGTCTTCCTGTTCCTCGGCGCGGTGGTCGTGATCCTCGTCCTGTCGTGGAAGCTGGCCCTCTGCACGCTGGTCGTCGTGCCACCGGTCGTCTGGGCCAGCCGCTGGTTCCGGCGGGAGTCGAGCCGGGCCTTCCTCGAGGTGCGGGACCGCATCGGAGCCAACCTCGCCACCCTCCAGGAGGGCCTGGCCGGCGTGCGGGTCGTCCAGGCCTTCGGGCGGGAGCGGGCCTTCGCCCGCCGGTTCCGGGAGACAAACGAGGCCCAGTACGACGCCAACCTCGAGACGGTCCGCATCTCGACCCGCTACTTCCCGTTCATCGAGTTCTGCGGTGTCGCCGGCACGGCGCTGATCATCGGAATCGGCGGGTGGTTCGCGGACCAGCGGATCGTCACCGTCGGCACCGTCGCCGCCTTCATCCTCTACCTCAACAACCTGTTCGAGCCGGTCCAGCAGCTGAGCCAGCTCTACAACACGCTGCAGCAGTCCGGTGCCGCGCTGAAGAAGCTGGTCGCGCTCCTCGACACCGAGCCGAAGGTCGCCGAGAAGCCGGGCGCGGTCGACCTGCCGCTCGAGGGCGCGCTCGAGGTCGACGACGTGTCCTTCCGCTACGGCACCGGCCCGCTGGTCCTCGAGGAGGTGAGCGTCACCGTCGCGCACGGGGAACGGCTCGCCCTCGTCGGCCCGACCGGCGCCGGCAAGTCGACGCTCGCCAAGCTGATGTGCCGCTTCTACGACCCGGCGGTGGGCGCGGTGCGCTTCGGGGGGGTCTCGCTCGACGACGCCACACTCGCGTCCCTGCGCGAGCGCATCGTGGTCGTGCCCCAGGAGGGCTTCCTGTTCGCGGGCTCGATCCGCGACAACGTGCGGGTCGGCCGGCCCGATGCCAGCGACGCCACCGTCGACGCCGCCCTTGACGCGCTCGGGATCCGGGGCCGGTTCCTCGAGCTGCCCGAGGGGCTCGACACCGAGGTCCGCGAGCGCGGGTCGCGCCTCTCAGCCGGGGAGCGCCAGCTCGTCTCGCTCGCCCGCGCCGCCCTGGCCGACCCGGCGTTGCTGATCCTCGACGAGGCGACCTCCAACCTCGACCCCGGCACGGAGCGCGACGTCGAGGCTGCGCTCGAGGCGCTGACCGCCGGCCGCAGCGTGGTGGTCGTCGCGCACCGGCTCTCGACCGCGGCCCGGGCCGACCGGATCGCGGTCGTCGACCACGGGCGGCTCCAGGAGCTGGGGCGCCACGAGGAGTTGATTCGCCGCGAAGGCCGCTACGCCAGCCTCTGGGCGTCGTGGACGGCGGCGCAGGCTCGCGCCAGCTAGCCCGACCCGTCGCCACCCGTGGCGGTTCCGGGCGCGCATCGCTACGATCGGCGTTCCGGCCGCGCAGCGAAGTCCGGTTGATCCCGGCGCTGTCCCGCAACTGTGAAGCCGTCAAGGCGAGCCAGGCCGCCTGCCGGCCGGTGAACGAACACAGCTCTCGAGGACAGAGCGGTTCGTGCGGCCGAGCGCCGGCGGAACGATCACTCCTCGACCGAGAGGAGGATCCCATGCCCCGCCACCTCCCATCCCGGGACCTCCCGTGAGCGGCGACACCGCCGACCACGACGTCAGCGAGCCGGTCACCGAGGACCCGAGGCCCGAAGGCCTGCGGCCGGCCAAGTCCCTCGTGCTCGTCAACACCGGGGACGGCAAGGGCAAGTCGACCGCTGCGTTCGGGGTCGTCATGCGCGGGGTCGCCCGCGGCTGGCGGGTTGCCGTCATCCAGTTCCTGAAGTCGGGCAAGTGGCACGTCGGCGAGGAAGACACGGCCAAGCAGCTCGGGGTGGACTGGTGGGCCATCGGCGAGGGGTTCAGCTGGGAGTCCGAGGACCTGACCGAGGACCAGGCGGTCGCGCGCGAGGCGTGGGCGCACGCGGCGGGCGTCATCGGAGCCGGCGAGCACCGGCTGGTGGTGCTCGACGAGGTCACGTACCCGATCAACTGGGGCTGGCTCAACGCCGACGACGTCCTCGCCACCATCCGCGACCGTCCCCCCGACGTCAACGTCATCGTCACCGGTCGGGACGCGCCGGCGGCCCTCATCGAGCTCGCCGACACCGTCACCGAGATGCGCAACGTCAAGCACGCCTACGACCAGGGGATCGTCGCCAAGAAGGGGATCGACTACTGAGCACCGGCGACGGCGTCCCGGCCGGCGTGGAGCCGACCGTGCACACCGCTCCGAACGGTCTCCCGGTCCTGGTCTGGCACCTCGACCCGCCCCGCCGGTCCTGCGCGTCCACCGTGGTCGGCGGCGGCATCGGCGTCCGGCGCTGGGTGCTCAACGTGCAGGTCGAGGACGGTCAGCACCACGCCGACCCCGTCCTGTACGTGGCGGAGCTCGCGGCGGCGCTCGGGTGCCACGGCGAAGGCGTCGGCTTCCTCACCGCCGCCCCGGTCACCAGCTGGACCGGCGGCCACAGCGGCGACGTCGACGCCGTCGCGACCGTCGGCCTCAGTCATCCCACCTGGGCCGCGGCCGCCGACGAGCCGTCCTCGGTCGGCGTCGGGACGATCAACGTCGTCGGGTTCGTTTCCAGCCCGCTGTCGCCGGCCGCGCTCGTCAACGCGGCCATGACGGCGACCGAGGCCAAGACCCAGGCGCTCGTCGAGCACGGGGTCGCGGGCACGGGGACGCCCACCGACGCCGTCTGCGTCTTGACGCCCGTCGAGGGCACCGCCGACCCCTTCGGCGGGCCCCGGTCGCGACTGGGTGCGGACCTGGCGCGGGCGGTGCACGCCGCCGTGGCGACGGGCCTGTCGGCTCCGGAGGCGGAGCGCCGGTCGTGATCGCGCTCGTGATCGGCGGGGTCCGGTCGGGGAAGTCCGAGCTCGGCGCGCGTCTCGCGTCGCGGCTCGGCGAACCGGTCACGGTCGTGGTTCCGACCACGTTCCCGACTGACCCCGACCTGGCGGCGCGCGTCCGTGCTCATCAGACGCGCCGGCCCGACAGCTGGACGACCGTCGAGTGTGGCGCCGCGCTCCCGGCGGCCCTCGCTTCGACCGAGGGACCGGTGCTGGTCGACTCGCTCGGAACGTGGGTCGCCGAGAGCCCCGGCTTCGACGTCGACGCCTCGGCGCTGCTCGGCGCCCTGGCCACGCGCTCTGGGTCCACGGTGCTCGTAACGGAGGAGGTCGGGCTCGCCGTGCACGCCCCCACCGAGAGCGGCCGACGCTTCGCCGACGCCCTCGGCGCGCTGAACACCGAGGTCGCCGCGATCGCGGACGAGGCGCTCCTCACCGTCGCCGGGCAGGTGGTGCCACTGCGGCGACCCGACGGCGGCGGCTGATGCGCGAGGCCCTCGCCTTCCTCACCGTCGTCGGCAGACCGTCGCCGCCGACGCCCCGGGCGCTGCGCTGGTTCCCCGTCGTCGGTGCGGCCGTCGGCGGTGTCGTTGGCACCGTGTGGTGGCTCGCCGATCAGGCGTTCCCCGCGCTGCTGGCGGCGGCGCTCGTCGTCGCCCTCGACCTCGCGGTCACCGGCCTCCTCCACGCCGACGGCCTGGCCGACGCCGCCGACGGCCTGCTGCCCCATGCCTCCCGAGCGAGACGGCTGGAGATCATGCGGAGCCCGGACGTCGGCGCGTTCGGCGTCGCGGTCCTCGTGATCGTGCTGCTCACCCGGGTCGGGGCGCTCACGGCCCGGCCGGCTGACGTCGGGCTCATCGTCGGGTTGTGGTGCGTGTCGCGCACGCTCGTTGCGGTGGCACCGGCCTGGCTGCCGTACGCGCGGGAGACGGGGCTGGCGACCCCGTTGCTGGCCGCGCCGGCCACGCCCGTCGTGGGCCTCGCCGTCCTGCCCGCGACCGCGCTGGCGGTCGTCACCGCGGGCTGGGTCGCCGGAGCCGCCATCGCGGCCGCGCTGCTCGCCGGCACCGCCGTGCTGGCGCTGGCGCGCCTGCGACTGGGGGGGTTCACCGGCGACGTGCTCGGCGCCACCATCCTCGTCGCCGAGACGGTCGGCCTCGTCGTGGCCGGCGCCCGGTGGTGAGCCGCGCGTCCCGGCGTCTGCTCGGGACGGCGGCGGGGCTGCTCGCCGACCGGTGCTGGGGCGAGCCGCCGACCTCCCTGCACCCGGTCGCGGCGTTCGGTCGGCTGATGACCGGCGTCGAGGACGCGGTGTACGCCGACGAGCGGGTGGCCGGCGCGCTGTACGTCGGGCTGGGGCTGGCCGCGGCGATCGCGGCGGGGGTCTCGACGGGCTCGACGACCGTGGCCGTGGCCCTGTCGGCTTCCGGTCGGACGCTGCGCGTGACGGCACGCGAGGTCGCGGCCGCGCTCGCGGCCGGTGACCTACACCTGGCCCGCGCCCAGCTGCCGTCGCTCGTGGGGCGCGACCCCGAGGCCCTCGACGAGTCCGGGATCGCGGCCGCGGCCGTGGAGTCGCTCGCCGAGAACACCGTCGATGCGGTCGTGGCGCCGGCGGTCTTCGGCGCCGTCCTCGGCGCGCCGGCGGTGGCCGCACACCGGGCGGTCGACACGCTCGATTCGATGGTCGGCTATCGCACCCCGCGCTACGAGCAGTTCGGCTGGGCGGGAGCCCGGCTCGACGACGCGGCCGCCTTCGTCCCGGCTCGTCTCACTGCGGCGCTGGTCTGTGTGCGCCGCCCCGCGCGCGCCCGTGCCGTGCTGGCCGCGGTCCGGCGCGACGCGCCCCGCCATCCGTCGCCGAACGCCGGTGTCGCCGAGGCCGCGTTCGCGGGCGCGCTCGGCGTCGAGCTCGGGGGTCCCACGCGCTACCCGGGCCACCTCGAGGACCGGCCCCGCCTCGGTGAGGGGCCTCGGCCCGGTGTCGACGACATCGAGCGCGCGGCCCGGCTCGCCGACGAGGTCGAGCTGCTCCTGGTCGGCCTCCTCGCCGGGCTCGGCCTCGGCCTCGGTCTGCGGCGGTGCTCGTCGTGACGGTCTCGAGCGTCCCCGCGCCGGGTCCGCACGGCGGTGACGGCACCCGGCTGGCCGCCGCCCTCGGCATGGATCCGGACTCGGTCCTGGACCTGTCGGCGAGCCTCAACCCGTGCGCGCCCGACGTCGCCGCGCTCGTCGCGGCGCGCGCCGGCGCGGTCCGTCGGTACCCGGACGTGGAGGTCCCGACGTCCGCGCTGGCTTCCGTGCTCGGCGTCGAGCCGGCGAGCCTCGTGCTGACGAACGGCGGGGCGGAGGCCATTGCGCTGGTCGCGGCGGCACGTCCGGTCGGCTGGGTCGACGAGCCCGACTTCTCGCTCTACGCGCGACATCTGGCCGCCCTCGACCGCGGCGGGCTTCGGTGGCGGTCGAACCCGCACAACCCGACCGGTCGGCTGGCGGACGCGGCCGAGACGGCGGACGTGTGGGACGAGGCCTTCTATCCGCTCGCGACCGGGTCGTGGACCCGCGGCGATCCGGAGGCCATCGTCGTCGGCTCGCTCACGAAGGTCTTCGCCTGTCCCGGCCTCCGGGTCGGCTACGTGCGCTGCCCGGACGGCGAGCTGGCAGAGGAACTCCGCCGCCGCCAGCCCCGCTGGTCCGTCAACGGGCTTGCGTGCGCGGTGCTCCCTGAGCTGTTGGCGACCGCCGACCTCGGCGGCTGGGCGGCCACCATCGCGGCGTTGCGGTGCGACCTGGTCCAGTGTCTCGAGGCGGCCGGGCTCCGGCCCGACCCGTCCGACGCTGCCTACGTCCTCGTCCGCCAGGCGCCGGGGCTTCGCGACCACCTGGCGCTCGGCGGCGTCCTGGTCCGCGACGCCGGGTCGTTCGGCGTGGCCGGCGGCGTGCGAATCGCGGTTCCCGATCGGCCCGGCCTGGATCGCCTGGCCCGAGCCTTGAAAGGATGGCACCCATGAACACCACTGAGAAGCCCGACGCCGTCTCCACCGGCGGCGCGTTCACGCGCGCGCGCGACGCCGTCGCGCCCCTCGACGACCGTGCGGTCGCGGCCGCGCGCGAGCGGCACGACCAGCTGACCAAGCCGCCGGGCTCCCTCGGCCTGCTCGAGGATCTCGGCGCGCAGCTGGCCGGGATCGCCGGGGCGTGTCCGCCGCCGGTCCCGGCCCGTCCCGGCGTCGCGGTGTTCGCCGCCGACCACGGGGTCGTCGCCTCGGGCGTCACGTCGTGGCCCCAGGAGGTCACCGCGCAGATGCTGGCCAACTTCGTGGCCGGTGGCGCGGCGATCAACGTGATCGCGCGTCAGGTCGGGGCCGACGTCCGCGTCGTCGACGTCGGCGTCGCCGGCGACGTCACGGCGCTCGCCGGCGTCGAGCACCGGAAGGTGCGGGCGGGCACCGCCGATCTCGCGCACGGGCCGGCGATGACGATGGACGAGGCCCAAGCGGCCCTGGACGTCGGCGCCGAGATCGCGGCCGCGCTCGTCGGCGACGGTCACGACCTGCTGGTGACCGGGGACATGGGCATCGGCAACACGACGGCGTCGGCGGCGATCATCGCCCTGCGGACGGGCCGGTCAGCGGCCAGCGTCACGGGGCGGGGGACCGGCATCGACGACGCCACGCTGGCCCGCAAGACCGAGATCGTGGCCACGGCGATGGCGCGAGTGGGCGGCGATCGCGAGCCGCTGCACGTGCTGGCCGAGGTCGGGGGACTCGAGATCGGGGCGCTGGCCGGGTTCATCGTCGGCGGCGCCGGCGCGGGTTGCCCGGTCATCGTGGACGGGGTGATCGCCCTGGCCGGGCTCCTTATCGCCGACGGGCTGGCGCCGGGCGTCGCGGCCCGCTGCATCGCCGGGCACCGCTCGACCGAGCCGGGCGCGACCGCGGCCCTCGAGTTCCTCCCGCTGACGCCGGTGCTCGACCTCGGGATGCGGCTCGGGGAAGGGACGGGTGCCTGCCTGGCGGTGCCGGTCGTCCAAGCGGCGGCGCGAGTGCTGTCCGAGATGGCGACCTTCGACGAGGCCGCGGTCGCCGACGACCCGCTGAAAGGGTGAAGAAGCCCGCGCCGGTCTCGCAGTAGGTTGCCCGCGTGGGGACCAGGACCCAGCGCTTCGGCACTGGCAAGCGCGAGAGCCACGACGCCAGCGACTTCTACGAGCGGTTCTCGACCCCCGAGATCTCCGATGACGACACGGTGCAGTCGTGCTCGGCGGTCGACCGCATCATCTGCTCCGACGCGCGCTCCATGACCGAGGTCGACGACCGCTGCGTCGCGCTGGTCGTCACGTCGCCGCCCTACTACGCGGGCAAGGAGTACGAGCAGGCGCTCGGCGAGGGTCACGTCCCCGCGTCGTACGTCGAGTTCCTCGCCATGCTGCGAGACGTGTTCGCCGAGTGCCGACGGGTGCTCGAGCCGGGCGGCCGGCTGGCCGTCAACGTCGCCAACCTGGGCCGGCGCCCCTACCGGTCGCTGTCGGCGGACGTCATCCGGATCCTGGAAGGGGACCTCGGCCTCCTGCTGCGGGGCGAGATCGTGTGGCAGAAGGCGAAAGGCGCGACCGGGTCGATCGCAGTCGGGTCGTACCGGTCGGCGTCGAACCCGGTGCTGCGGGACGTGACGGAGCGGATCATCGTGGCGAGCAAGGGCCGCTTCGACCGGGCGGTGTCGCGCAAGGAGCGGGAGAAGCGCGGCCTGCCGTTCGAGGACACCATCACCAAAGAGGCGTTCTTCGAGTCGACGCTCGACGTCTGGGCGATCCGTCCCGAGCACGCCCGCCGGGTCGGCCACCCGGCCCCGTTCCCGGTCGAGCTGCCGGAGCGGCTCATCCACCTCTATACGTACCGGGGGGACGTCGTCCTCGATCCCTTCCTCGGGTCCGGCTCGACGGCGGTGGCGGCGGTGCGGGCCGCCCGCCACTTCGTCGGCTACGACACCGAGCCCGCGTACTGCGCGCTGGCTGAGGAGCGGGTGGCGGCCGAGGTCGCGGTGGTGCCGACGCCGGGGTCGACCGAGGCGTAGGCCGAGCCCGACCGAGCGGCCGGCAGGCCGCCGCGCTCGAGGTCACCACGCTGAACTCGAACCCGGGCGGCTGAGCCGGCCGCGGCGGCACGCCGCGACCAGCCTCATACCATCGGGCCCGCATGTGGGGACTGCTCGGTGTGCTCGGCGCGTCGAAAGCCACCGACAACGTCTACGTGCTCACCGCCCTCGGCGGCGGGATCATCTCGTTCCTGTCGCCGTGCGTGCTGCCGATCGTGCCCGGCTACCTGAGCCTGATGTCCGGGCTCAGCGTGGGCGAGCTGGCGGAGGCGCGAGCCCGGGCGCAGCGCCAGATCGTCCTCAACACGACGCTGTTCGTCGGCGGCTTCACGGTGGTGTTCGTCATCCTCGGGCTCGTGACGACGGAGGCCGGCAAGACGCTGTTCCGAAACCAGGTCACCCTGACCCGCATCTGCGGCGGTCTGGTCTTGCTCATGGCCGCCTACCTGGCCGGGTCGCAGCTACTGACGACGCCCCGCCTGTACCAGGAGTTCCGGTTCCACCCTCACCTGGAGCGGTTCGGGCGCGTGGCGGCCCCGATCGCCGGGGTCGCCTTCGGCCTCGGCTGGACGCCGTGCATCGGGCCGGTGCTCGGCACGGTGCTGAACTTCGCGGCCCAGGGCCAGGACCTGGGGCGGGCCAGCGTCCTGCTCACCGCGTACTCGCTGGGGCTCGGCGTGCCATTCTTGGTCGTTGGGCTCGCGTTCGGGCGCCTGGCGACGCCGCTGGCTTGGGTCAAGCGGCATTCGCGCGCCATCACCCTTGTGTCGGCAGGCCTGCTCGGCGCGTTCGGCGTCATCCTGCTTGCCAACCAGCTGCCGCAGGTGACGGCCCGGCTCACGGACGGCATGCGCGCGCTCGGCCTCGACAGCCTGGTCAACGCGGGCTGACTAGCGGTCCTCGTCCTCGACCGGCGCCGGCATCGCCTGCTCGATCGCATCGGCTTCGGGCACTTCGGGATCGTCGGGCACCGGCTCCATCTCGGCGTCGTCGTCCTCGACGGGGCGATCGTCGTCACCGTGATGCTCGGCGTCGCGCTCCATCACACTCGTCGCAAGGAAGCGTGGCCAGTCAGCGTCACGATCCCTCCCCCTCGGCGCCGATCCGGACCCTACCGGACCCGAACCGGTTCACTGAACGGCAGCGCACTCCCTCCTCCGCCCACTTGGCTGGATCGGGGCCGGTGGTAACGTTGTCGCCACGCCGCGGGGTGGAGCAGTCTGGTAGCTCGTCGGGCTCATAACCCGAAGGTCGCGGGTTCAAATCCCGCCCCCGCCACCATCGAAGGCGCAGGTCAGGCCCCGGTTCTTCGGAACCGGGGCCTGACCGCGCGATGGGCTTGGCACCCAAATGTCACCAGTGGCACCGAAACCTGTCTCTACGGTCCGAGATATGGCGACACCGCGGCGCTCACCCACTCCCGGCCACATCCGACGCCGCGGCGCGAACACGTGGCAGATCCTGTTGGAGTCCGCGCCCGATCCCCTCACTGGTCAGCGCCGGCGGGTCGGCCGTACGGTTCATGGAACTCGGCAGGACGCGGAGCGGGTCCGTGCCGAGCTCGTCCTCGACCTTGGCGACGGCCGAACGCAGGCCGGTGGTCGCAGCCGGCTCAGCGACGTCATCGACCGCTGGCTCGAGCACGCCACGCCGGAGCTCGCGCCGAAGACCGCCTACAACTACCGTCACATCCACGACCGGTATGTCCGGGGCGGGATCGGTCGCCGCCCCATCGAGAAGATCGGGCCGGTCGACCTCGACGACCTCTACGCACGGCTTCGAGCCGACGACCTGTCGACGAAGACGATCCGCAACGTGCATGCGCTGCTGCGGCGAGCTCTCGCCCAGGCGGTGCGCTGGGGCTGGCTCCGGCAGAACCCGGCGGTCCTCGCCTCGCCGCCCCGGACCCGTGGGCGGCGCCTCTCCCCGCCGTCAGCGGAGGAGGTGCAGCGAATCATCACTGCCGCGTTCGACGCCGACGCCTCCCTCGGCACGTTCGTCTTTCTGGCCGCGACGACCGGTGCCCGACGCGGAGAGCTGGGAGGCCTCCGCTGGTCTGACGTCGATTTCGAGAAGCGCCAGCTCGTCATCGAACGCTCCGTCTATGCCGTCGACGGCACCACGGCGACGAAAGGGACGAAGACTGACCGCGCCCGTCGCATCGCCCTCGGGCCCGCCACGCTCGAGGTGCTGCGTCGACACCGGGACCTGACGCTGCAGACGCTCGAGGGAGCAGGACCCGATTGTGGCGGCCTCACCTGGGTCTTCCCGGGGATGAACGGGCGGCCCCTCCACCCGGACACGCTGACCCAGCGCTTCCGTCGCTTGGTCCTGCAGCTCGGGGTGCCGTGCCGACTGCACGACCTACGGCACTTCGTCGCAACGCAGGCCCTCGCCGCCGGAGTGCCCGTTCGAACCGTCTCCGGCCGTCTCGGGCACGCCAATGCATCGACAACACACAACATCTACGCGCACTTCATCGAAGCATCCGACCGCGACGCGGCAGCGACTCTCGATCTTCTTGTCGCAGGAGAAGGTGATGATCACGCAGAAGGGGGTGGTCCAGGAGCGCGACATCTACACGCAGTCTGATGACGAACCCGGCTAGGAGACGCATACCCTCTCCGGGCGAGTTGACGGAGCCATCAACAAACCGAATCGGTTGCCCCCGGCGCTGGTGCACACCAGCCCGGGGGCGTGGCCAGCACCTACATAGGAGGAACTGGCATGCAGGACAGTAGGCGCTTCAACGAATTCGAAGCATTCGGACGACAGAGCACCGAAGCGAACGAGATCCCACTCGGGCGGGACCTCACCGACTGGGTTCTCGAGTTTCTTCGTCAGCGCGTCACCCCTGTCGCGCAATGGGTCGCCTGGAGTGGTGGGGATCCGTACCTCGTGATCTCGGTGGTCGCGGAGACGCTCCGGTCAATTGCCGATGGCCTCGAAGAGACCAACGGAGTTGGCGATTAACAGGAGCGAAGCGTCGGATCGGCCGGTCGACCCCTTACCGCCGAACGGGGCACGACCGCACTCTTGACTCGCGGTTCAGGGAACCGCGAGTCAGCCAAGCTTTCGGCGCCGAGCAACAGATGTACGAGGGTCCGCTGACCAGCGCATGTCCACCTCGGCCAGAACTGGACTAATCAGTTCGCCCAACCCATCGAACTCGACGGACACTCCGGTCGAACGTGAACTCGAGCTGCCGATCCCGCTCGACCTCTTGCTCGACGGCAGCCCACAAATCT
>Ga0073928_10005539_pt1 | contig 17626 bp, 14 predicted proteins | sample PaiPotPPA55metaG_FD_76969 | JGI IMG/M metagenome (GOLD analysis project Ga0073928, IMG submission 76969) | Iron sulfur acid spring bacterial and archeal communities from Banff, Canada, to study Microbial Dark Matter (Phase II) - Paint Pots PPA... ... | reverse complement strand
AGGCTGCGTCGGAGAACACGCAGCCGCGCCAGCAATTCGTCGGTATCGAAGGGTTTGGTCACGTAATCGTTCGCGCCGCTGTCGAGCGCCGCGACCTTGTCGGCGGTTCGCTCGCATCGGGAAAGCACCAGCACCGGGGCCTTGCACCATTCCCGGAGGGTTTGCAACAAAGCCTGTCCGCTGATGTCCGGCAAATCCCATTCGAGGATGAGCAGATCAGGCCGCCGTTCCGCCGCCGTTTGCAAGCCAAGCTGGCCGTTGACCGCTTCGAATACCCGGTAGCTTTCCGGCTCCAATGCCACCCGCAGCAGCCGCCGGATCGCCAACTCATCGTCGATGACCAGAGTTGTCGGCTTGGGTTTCATGCACGAATCTCATCCGTTCCTGGCCGCCCTTTTGTTCGCCTTCGGGGCATTCAGTTGGTCCAGGGCCACGTTCAGCAGCAGCACATTGACGCGCGGCTGTCCGAGAAAACCCCATTGCGGTGGCTCTACGAATTTCTCCACCAGTTCGCTGACCTTGTCTTTGCTCAATCCGCGCGACAGGGCCACACGAGCAATTTGCAAGCGAGCCGCTTCGGGGCTGATGTGCGGATCCAAACCGCTGGCAGAGGCAAAGACCATGTCGGCCGGCACGACGGTGTTGGTCGGCAAATTGTTCCCGCTAATGAAGGCCGCGATGTTGTTCACGACATTGGTGTGCAGCGGCGCGCTGGTCGGTCCCAGGTTGCTGCCGCTGGACGCCGAGATGCCCGACGGCCCGGTGCCATAGCTGCAGGCCGACGGGCGCGGCCAGAAATAATTGGTGCCCTGGAATTGCTGCGCCAGCAGCGCGGAGCCGATAATCTTGCCGTCCTTTTCCACCAGGCTTCCGTTCGCCTGGCTGTGAAATACAACCTGCGCGAAAACCGTCATGGCGACGGTATAGATGACTCCAGCAACGATGCTCCAGACAATCGTCTGCCTTACGGATTGGATGATTAATTTTATCATAATGTTTCCTCGTTCGAAATTATCGGCAATAAAGGTGTCAGGGCGCCAGGTGAACAAACACCAGCAACATATCGATCAGTTTGATGAACACGAACGGCACAATGATGCCGCCGACGCCATAAATCAGCATGTTGTTACGGAGAATCACCGCCGCGCCCAAAGGCTTGTACTTGACCCCGCGCAATGCCAGCGGGATCAGCGCCACGATAATCAAGGCGTTGAAAATAACTGCCGCCAGGATCGCGCTTTGCGGCGAGTGCAGATACATGATGTTGAGCTTATCGAGCGGGCCGCGCCCGCCGGCGGTGGTTGCGTAAAGCACTCCGAACATCGCCGGCAGGATGGCGAAATACTTGGACACGTCGTTGGCGATGCTGAAAGTGGTCAAAGCGCCGCGCGTCATCAGCAATTGCTTGCCGATTTCGACCACCTCGATGAGCTTGGTTGGATTGCTGTCGAGGTCCACCATATTACCGGCTTCACGGGCCGCCTGGGTACCTGTGTTCATGGCCACGCCAACGTCCGCCTGGGCGAGCGCCGGCGCGTCGTTGGTGCCGTCTCCAATCATGGCAATGAGCTTGCCGCCTTCCTGCTCCTTGCGGATGCGCGCCAGTTTGTCCTCCGGCTTGGCCTGGGCGATGTAATCATCGACTCCGGCCTCCGCGGCGATGGCGGCGGCCGTCAGCGGATTATCGCCGGTGACCATGATCGTCCGGATGCCCATCTTGCGGAGCTGCGCGAAGCGTTCCTTGATGCCGCCTTTGACGATGTCTTTGAGTTGAATGACGCCGAGCAATCTGGCGCCGTCGGCCACAAGCAACGGAGTGCCGCCTTGCCGTGAAATTTCGTCCACTCTATTCATCACGATTTGGTTTATTTGTCCGCCATTATGTTTCACCAGTTTGGCCACAGCCTCGGCGGCGCCTTTGCGAATGGAACGGATGGGGTGGGCGCCAGGCTCGGCGGCCAGGGAGTGCGGCGCCGAGCCGGTCTTCGAAGGGATAGCGAACGCCAATTCGTGCTTCCGCTCCGTATGGGTCTGAGGTTCCGCGAAAAGATCCACACCGCTCATGCGCGTCTGTGCTGTGAACGGCACGAACGTCGCGAATCGTTCGGCCACTTCCTGGCCGCGCAAGCCATATTTGTCTTTCGCCAATACGGCGATGGATCGGCCCTCGGGCGTCTCGTCCGCCAGCGAGGCGAGTTGCGCGGCTTCGGCAAGCTCCTCGATTTTGACGCCCGGCGCGGGAATGAATTCCGTCGCCTGGCGGTTGCCGAGCGTGATCGTGCCGGTCTTGTCGAGCAGCAGCACGTCCACGTCACCGGCGGCTTCGACCGCGCGGCCGCTCGTGGCCAGGACGTTGCGGCGCATCAACCGGTCGATACCGGCGATGCCGATGGCGCTCAAGAGGCCGCCGATGGTGGTCGGAATCAAGCAAACAATCAGAGCCAGCAACACGGGAATGGTGGTCAACACGACTCCCTTTTGACCGGCTTGATCCTCGTTGTAATGAGCGTAAGGCGGCAGCACGAAGACCACGACGATGAACAGCGCCGTCAGGCTGACCAATACGATGTTCAGCGCGATTTCGTTGGGCGTTTTCTGCCGGCTCGCGCCTTCGATCATCGTGATCATCCGATCGAGAAACGAATGGCCGGCTTCCGCGGTGACCCGCACGACGATCCGGTCGCTGAGCACTCGGGTGCCGCCGGTCACCGCGCTGCGGTCGCCGCCGCTTTCACGGACGACGGGCGCGGACTCGCCGGTAATCGCCGATTCATCCACCGTGGCGATGCCCTCGACGATTTCACCATCGGCGGGAATCAATTCGCCGGCTTCGCAAACGAAGAGCTCGCCGACTTTCAAGTCCGAGCTGACGATCTGGACTTCCTTGCCATTCACCCGCTTGCGCGCCATGGTCTTGGTGCGCATCTTCTTGAGTGCGTCGGCGTGGGCCTTGCCCCGGCCTTCGGCCATCGCCTCGGCAAAATTGGCGAACAGGCAGGTGAACCACAGCCAGAAACAAATTTGCACATTGAACAAATTGAACTGGCCGGGCAGAAAGAGGATGATCGTCGTCCAGATGGAGCCGAGCCACACAACGAACATGACCAGGTTCTTGATTTCGTCGCGCGGATGTAGCTTTTTGAAAGCGTCGATCACCGCCTGACGGAACAATTCCGAATACTTGAATTCGACTTTTGTGCTCATATATCGATTTGTTGAATGAGTTTGAATTCTGGAACGCGCTAGAACGATCGACCTGACAGCATCAACCCGTGCTCGACGATAGGTCCCAGGCAAAGGGCCGGGAAAAAGGTGAGCGCGGCAACAATGATGATGACACCCGCCAGTGTAAGACCGAACGTCCAGCCGTGAGTCGGCAGCGTGCCGGACGAAGCCTCGACGGTCTTCTGGGAAGCCAGCCGGCCGACGATGGCCAGTATGGCGATGATGGGAATGAAGCGTCCGATGCAAATGACAATCCCGGTGGCAATATTGTAAAAAGGCGTATTGGCATTGAGGCCCGCGAAGGCACTGCCGTTGTTGTTGGCCGCCTCGGCGAAGCAGTAAAGCACTTCGCTTAATCCGTGCGGGCCCGCGTTGTTCATGCTCGACAGCCCTTGCGGCACCATCACGGCCAGGGCGGTTGGCAGCAGGCAGGCGGCATTTGGAATCAGAACGCCGATCACGGCCCAAGTGGCCACCCATGCGTCAAGTTTCTTTCCAAGATATTCCGGTGTTCTTCCAATCATCAGTCCGGCAATGAATACCGTGATTAATACGTGGAACAACATGCAGTACATGCCGCAACCGATGCCGCCGAAAAGCATTTCGCCGATCAGGATGTTCCACAGCGGCATCATGCCGGCCAGCGGCATGTAGCTGTCGTGCATGGAATTCACCGAACCGTTGTCGATAGCGGTGCAAGCAGTGGCCCAAAGCACACTGTTCATGACACCGATCCGTTGCTCCTTGCCTTCCATCAGCGGTTGAGCACTGGCCATGACGGGATTGGGCCGCGTTTCAGCCCACCACGCGACAAAGAATGAAAGCATAAACAGGGCAAGCATCACGTTGAACAAACACCAGGCGTGCTTCTTGTTGCCAACCAGCAAACCGAACATAAAGACTTGCGCCATCGGCACCACGATGATGGCCAGCAGCTCGAGAAAATTCGTCAGCGGCGTGGGGTTTTCGAAAGGATGAGCGCTGTTCACGTTATACCAGCCGCCGCCGTTCGTGAAGAGTTGCTTGATTGCCTCGAAGCAGGCCACGGCGCCGAGCGGAATGGGCTGCGTGTCCACTTTCGCATCCACCATGACGGGAGCGTTGGTCATGATCGGCGCGCCTTTCGCGTTCACCTGCGGCACATCCACCATGACAGGCGCGCCGTTGGCCAGAATGGGCTGGCCCTGGACGTCCAGTTTCGGGGCCTGCACCACCAACTGAATGTTGGTTGTTACGTTGTTCCCCTTGTCGTCGGTCTTCTGCACCTGGGTGGTGTAGGGCTCCATGAGCTGGGCCGTTTGATAAGGCTTGAGCGTTTGCGGAACGCCCTGCCACATCAACGGAATGGCCCAGGCCGCGGAGATCGGAAGCACGAAGTAAAGCATGCCGCGCGTGAGATCGACCCAGAAATTGCCAACGGTTTTGACCGAAGCCCGCTTTAACGCCCGACCGACCGCCACCAGAACTGCGAGCCCCGACGCGCCGCTGAGAAATTGATGCACCATGATGGCAAAGATCTGCGAAAAGTAGCTCATGGTCGTCTCGCCCGCATAGGACTGCCAATCCGCATTGCAAGTGAAACTCCAGGCCTGCATGAACGCCAGGTGCCAGGAACAATTGGGCAGTTTCTGCGGATTCATCGGCAGCCATTGCTGCGTCATGAAGATCGCCATGTCCGCCGCGAAACCGACGGTGGCGAACAGCAGCACGGCCCAAAAGTATTTCAGCCAAGTCATCTCCTCGCTGGGATCGATTCCCGTCAGCCGGTAGATCAGGTTTTCAATCGGCTGGAGGACGGGATGGAAAAAGGTTTTCTGGCCTGTGAATACCTTGGCCATAAAGCGGCCCACCACCGGCGTCAGCGCGATGCCGAACCCGAAGAACAGGATGATTTGGATGATTTCAATCGTCGTCATATGTCAATTCGCTCGATGTCAGTTTGCTTGCAAAGAACCCGGTGCGGATGAATCGCCCACCAGGTAAATAAAGCTCAGAGCCGAGATGGCGCGTTCATGGGGCCGCATTCGCCATATCGCAGCCCTGCCGAAAGAGCACTTTAAGTTCTTCATGGCCGCATTATTTCACGAGGGCCGATGAGGGAGTAGTCAAGAAGCGGACAAAGCACATAAATAAAATGTAAAGGGCCGGCATTCAGAGAACGGCCCAATCGCAACCATACACGTAATTTTTACGCCTTTCATCTCGCTCTTAACTACCCCCAAACGAGTCGGTATGAAAGATTGCCTCCATGAGAACATCACCGAGCCAATGCAGTGCGGAGCGGCGGACCCAGGCAACCGCTTCTTTGTGGCAGCAATCTCGTCTTCAGGAAAGATCCGCCGCGCCGGCATCTGGTTGTGAAACCAGCCGGGTATCAGCAAAGCTTGCCGCCGCTCTTCCCGAGGCGAACCAACTTCACGCCGGCACGGTGTTGGATGATCGATTCGAAATTCTGGAGGTCATCAACCGCGGTGGCATGGCGTGGATTTACAAGGCCTTGGATCGCCCAACCGATCGAGTAGTCGTTCTGAAAGTTCCTTTGATGCGGTTCGAAAGTGATCCAGGCTACTTTTCCCGCTTCCAACGCGAGGAGAATATCGGTCTGACTTTGGATCACCCATTTGTCGTGAGAATCTTGCCGGCCGCGGAAAAAAGCCGGCCCTACATCGTTATGGAATATCTCGAAGGCCAGACCCTGGCGGAGCGTCTCCGTGAAAAGACACGCCTGCCGGAAGGCGAAGCAGTGCGCCTCGTCAGCCAAATTTGCGAAGGGCTGGATTACCTGCACCGGAAAGGAGTGGTGCATCGGGACTTGAAGCCGGAAAACGTCATGCTCTGCACGGATGGAACGATCCGCATCATGGATTTTGGCATTGCGAAATCAGAGGATTCGCGGCGCCTTACGTTCGGCGGCTTTTCTGCCACGATGGGCACGGCTGACTACATCGCGCCGGAGCAGGTCCAGGGAAAGCGCGGTGATTCCCGGACCGACATTTACGCGCTGGGAATTATGCTATACGAAATGACCACAGGTTTCCCTCCCTACGAAGGCGACAACCCGTATATCGTGATGAATGCCCGTCTCACCAAGGATCCCGAAGCGCCACGCCAGCGGAACCCTGAGTTGTCCCCCGAGATCGAGGAGATTATTCTGCACGCGCTCGAACGCAATCCGTCGAAGCGTTTCCCTTCGGCAGCCTGCATGAAGGCGGAGTTGAATGACTACGATGAGGTCCCGCTGACGGAGCGTTTCAAACGACTGCGGCCTCCTCAATTGTGGAAAGCAAGGTTCCGGCTGCTGCCGAAAATCGCCGCTTTCGTCGTCGTTCAAATCGCGGTTTTCTTTCTTCTTTTTTGGTGGTTTGGCCATCGGAGTCAACGGGGCCATTCCGCAGTCGCGGTCCGGTCGGCCGATGTTGGCGCGAAACCACAATCAAAATAGTTGTATGCAAGCAATCCTCTCCCATCCTCGCACGCCTCCCGAGCCGTCCGTCGTCGAAGGTCGCGGCGGATCTCGCGCGTGGCGGCGGCTGCCAAACTTCGCTCGGCGCGAAGATGATGCTTCGAATGACGGGGGCGCAGCATTCAGTCCAAGAATCTTTCTCGTTCCGCTTACGCTTTCGCACGGATCTCGGGCAGCTCTTGCAGTCGCCAGAAGCCTCGCCTGCGGGCCTCAAGCCAAAATAGTGTTGTTGCACGTCGTGCGTGCAAACACCAGGGACGAGGAGGTAGGGCCGCATCGTCCGCCCTTGAACGATGAATTGCATCTCGAAGCGGAATTTCATTTGCGCGAGTTGGCTAACGGCGTGAACGACGAAGAGACCCTTGTTTGCGCGGGATGCCCGGCGAAGGTAATCGTCGAAACGGCAAGACGTTTGGAAGCGGACACGATTGTCATGTGCACGCACGGTTACCGCGGCTGGCTCAAATGGTTGCACCACAACACGGCCCTCAAGGTGATGCGGCAGGCGCCGTGCCGAATATGGCTGGTCTCGCCTGGAAGAGGGGACGCGACAGTCAATTTGAGGTTCGTGAATCGGACGAACAACTTGCCGGCGGCCAGAGCGTGCGGCCATTCGTGAGGGGTCGGGATGTTCCAGTCCCCTTGTTCGGCAATTGGATTTCCTGCGGTTCGCACTTGCCCTTCGATTCGTGTTCGCCACCATGGCCGCGGTGAAAATGATGCTTCGCTCGTTCGTTGCTTTGGGTTTTCTCGCTCTGGGCGCGGCGGCGCAGGAACAAAAACCTGCCGCGACGCTCGCCGAGTTGCAGCAGCGCCTGGCCCAGCACATCGCCCAACCTCGCTTCTCCGCGGCGTTTTGGGGAGTGCAGATCGTATCGTTGGACACCGGCAAAACGCTCTTCGAGAACAACCCGCAAAAGCTGTTCAGTCCCGCTTCCAATTCGAAACTCTACACGGTCGCGGTGGCGCTGGATCGCCTGGGCGCCGATTACCGCATCAAGACTTCGCTTTACGCCAAAGCCAGCCCCGACGCCGTGGGCACACTCGATGGCGATTTGGTCGTCTATGGCCGCGGCGATCCAACCGTCAATGCGCGGTTGCATGGAGGTGACATTTATAAGGCGCTCGAGCCTTTGGTCTTCGCCCTGACGAATGCCGGCGTGAAGCGCATCTCGGGAGATCTGGTCGGCGACGAGAGCTACTTCCAAGGGGCGCCCTATGGCTCCGGTTGGTCCTGGGGTGACTTCGAAAATTACTACGGCGCGGAGATTTCGGCGCTGACTATAAACGACAATACGCTGGTCGCATCGATCAAACCAGGATCGCGTGTTGGCGCGCCGTGCGAACTCGCGCTTCAGCCCGCCACCGCGTGGCTGACCTTCAGCAATCGCACGGAGACCGCGGCGAAGGCCGCGCGGCGCAGCATCCATTTGTTCCGGCCCGTGGGCGAAAACATAATTTATGTCTCGGGACAAATGGCCCTCGACGACGCGGGTTCCACGGAGGACGTAACGATGTGCCATCCGGCGGGCCTGTTCGTTTTGTTGATGAGGGAGGCGCTGGCGCGCGCCAATATCGAAGTCAGCGGCAAATCGCGGACCGTCAACTGGCTGGGCCGGCAAGGAAATCCTCTCGAGACCGACAAGCTTGTGGAGCTCGGCTCGATGGGATCGCCGCCGATGCGCGATCTGGCGCGCGAAGTGGAAAAGCCCTCGCAAAATCTATACGCCGACTTGCTGCTGGCGCAGGTCGGCGAAAAATTCCGCGCCGCGCCCGACGTGCGCGAAACCTCCGAAGACCTGGGCATCCGCGAGTTGAATAAATTTCTGAGCGAAGCCGGAGTCAAACGCGGCGAGGTTTTCTTCGAAGAGGGTTCCGGCCTTTCGCGCGACAATTTGACCACGCCCGAGGCCACGGCGGCATTGTTGCGCTTCATGAGCCGGCACGCCTGCGCCCAGGCGTATCGCGACGCCCTGCCGATCGCCGGCGTGGACGGCACCCTCAGGAACCGAATGAAAGGCACACCCGCCGCCAACAATGTTCGCGCCAAGACCGGCAGCCTGCGGTGGGCGGCCTCGCTCTCGGGCTACGTCACAACCGCCGCCGGTGAGCATTTGGCATTTTCGCTCATGCTCAATCGCTATCACAACTCGAGCCCGAACCGTTCTTCGCGAGACGATTTGGATGCCATCGCCATCCAACTCGCCAGCTTTACCGGCCATAGCGAACCGTGAAACTGACGTGGAGAAATTTCCTCCTTAATCCAGCACGCGCCCGCTCTCCCTGGCCACGCGCGAGAACATTTCCGCCCGCCGCAGAAACACCGGGTCTTCGTCCAAATCGTTCACCGTTTGCGGCAATCGGTAGGTCCAATTGGTTGGCGAGACCGAACCGGGGATGTTGAACCGCGGCGTGACGCCGAACACGTCGGTGATCTGAAACACCGAAAGCCAGGAAGGCGAAGTCAGCACCGCGCGGGAAAAGGCTTCGAGCAACGAATCGGTGAAGTGCCGCGGCGGCTCGCCGTTTTTCAATCCCGCGAATTCCATCATCAACCGAAGTTCGCGCCGGTTGGCTTCGACGTTCCGGGCCGCCGCGATATTCTGCCAGCACTCCTCCCATGCCGCCGCCAGTGGCGGATGGTCGTGCGTGGCCGGCTGGGCCAGCGAAAGCCGCGGATATTTCTTCGGATCGGCATACCTGCCGTCGTTGTCGCGGAACAGAGTCGGAATGCGGAAGCCGGGAATGCCCAGCTTTTGCAACGTGGGCGGCACGTAATCGGGCACGACGCCAAGGTCCTCCGCCACGATGGAGGTATCGCCCGAGGCCTCGATCAAGACGCGCATGATTTCCTCGCCTTGCGCCTGGTTGGCCGCCTTGTGTTCGGAGGTATCGTCGGGATTCTGTTTGAAGCCGGGCATGCGGCCTCCGGCCTTGGCCGCCGCTTCCTCCGGGCTAAGCAATAGATACTCGGCGTTCCAATCCGGCGTCCAGGGAAACGAATAAATCCGGAAGAACCCCAACGCATGATCGATGCGATAAAAGTGAAAGACCTTGCGAATGTTGCCGACTCGGGTGCGCCACCAATCGAAGCCGCGACGCCGCAGCTCGTCCCAGCGGTAAATCGGGATGCCCCAGTTCTGGCCCCATTTTTGCGTGAAGGCATCCACTTTGAAGACCTTCTCCGGAGGCGCGCCGCCGCTCCAGTCGAGGTCGAAGATCGCCCGGTTGGCCCACACGTCCGCGCTGAATCGTCCCACCCCGAACGGGATGTCACCCATCAAATAAACTTTTCTTTCGCTGCCATAAGCCTTGAGCGACTCCCATTGTCCGAACGCGAGCCACTGCACATACATGAAAAAAAGCTGCTTGCGCGTCAGTTTGTCGCGCCGCTTTTCGGGCAGCGAGTCCAACCACTTGCGCGCTTCGACCGGCGCGCGGTGTTCCAATTTCCAGCGATCCCAGGTGGGCAAGCCGCCGTTCTCCTCCATCAACACGCGGAACAATGCGTAGTCGGTCAACCAATCCGTGTGCTCTTTCGTGAAGGAACCAAATAGCGCGGCCCGATCGCTCTTCGCGTCGATTTGATTTGCGACGAAACTGTCGAAAGCGGCTTCGAGCAGCTTGCGCTTGAGCGCCTTGACTTTCGGGTAATTGACCGGGCCTTCGCGCAGTTCCTCCAGCAGCGCCGCCGGCGCCAGCGCCTCGAACTTTTCCTGCGAAAGATCCGGGATGCGGCGCGGGGACACTGCAATGGTCGTCGGTTCGAGGGCCAGCGAACTCAGTGCGTTGTACGGACTATTATCGTCGCTGATTTCATTGATGGGCAACGTTTGCAAAATGTTCAGATGGTAGCGTTGGCACCAATCGATCATCTGGCGCACTCCTTCGGTGTCGCCGATACCCAGATCCTCTTCGGTGCGGATTGCGAAAACCGGCTCGAGGATGCCCGCCAGCAAGTGCGTGGGACTCAATTTCATAGCCAAATACTCTCCGCTGCCCGCCGCCTGCGAGGACGATTGCGCAGCCTGCGCCAGATTGAACACGACCGCGGAGGGTCTCGTCAAGCCGGCGCGGACTCGCAAAAAAAGCTCTTGCGCTCAGATACTTTGTATGACAAAGTGAATCCATGGATACCAATTGGGCGGCCGAGCATCTGCAAACGATTCGGACCCTGATGGAGCGTTCAGCGCTGTATCGGCGTGCGCTGGCACCCATAATGATTTTCAACGGTGTTACCGGCACCGTGGCCGCAATCGCCGGAATCCTCTTTGACATCGAGTCCCCGCGCGACTTCGTGTGGTTTTGGGGCGGAGTGGCGATTTTCGCGATGGCAGGCTCTTTTCTGCTGGTGCGCCGTCAGGCGCTCAAAGAGTCCGAGCCGTTTTGGTCCCCGCCAACGCGCCGCGTCACTCAAGCCATGCTGCCGGCGTTGGTCGCCGGATTGATTCTCGGCGCGCTGGTTCTGATTCGGGTGAATTCAGTGACACAGAAAACGCTGTTCGAGCTGGACCACCCTAATTTCCTGGCTCAGCTCGTGGTGAAAGCGGCGCCGGATAACCTTACGAACGTGCTGGCGATGCTCTGGCTGCCGCTGGCCTGGGTCATCCTCTATGGATGCGCCTTTCATGCGGCCGGTTTTTTCATGCAGCGCGGCATGAGGATTTTCGGCTGGGCATTCGTGCTGGGCGGTTGCCTCCTGCTGGCCCGGGGCATCCCTGACTGGCCCAGAAGGGTCATTTACGCCCATGGCATCATGGGCTTCTTCTTCGGTCTTTTGCATTTGGCCTACGGAGTGTATCTGTATTTTACCGAGCAGCACGGGAATGAAACGTGAACCCGGAACCATTTCTCCAGCTCGATCGCGTCATTCACGAGAAAGGGCGCATGGCCATCATGTCCATGCTGGCCGCCACGCCCGAACTTTCGTTCACCGAAATGCGCGACACTCTGAACATGACCGATGGCAACCTCACGACCCACATTCGCACGCTGCAGGAAGCGGGTTATGTCTCCGTCACAAAATCATTTCGGAACAACCGCCCGCTCACCACGTGCTCGCTGACGGCGGGCGGCAAGAAGGCCTTCACCAACTACATCAACCTGCTGGAAACCATCATCCGGCAGAACAAGCCTGAATAAAAAATGATTTCGAACGAAATCAACAGCCTGCTGGTCTTTTACTTTGTGATACAAAGTAAAGACTTGGCGGGAGCCTCGGAGCGCGGCTCTGTGAGCCGTAGCGGGTCCGAACCGCGATGCGCCACATCAAGTTTCCACGCCCTAACGATTGGCGAAGCTGCTGCGGGTCACAGACCCGCGCTCCTCTTTGCCGAACGGCGAACCTGCGGATCCAAAAGTAACGACTCATGAAAATCCTTCGAGCAGAACATCTGGGCATGTGCTTCGGCGTGCGGGACGCCCTCGCCCTCGCCCTTCGGCAATCCCAGGCGCAGCCGATCACCGTGCTGGGCGATCTCGTGCACAACGAAACGGTCCTCGCCCAATTGCGGGCGCGCGGGATCAAAATCGCGCAGGACACCAGCGCCGTCGAGACTCAAACGGTCATGATCACGGCGCATGGGGCGTCCGACAAGGCGCTGGAGCGAGTGCGCGCGCGCGGCCTCGGCGTGGTCCAGGCCACCTGCCCGCTCGTTCATGCCGCCCATCGCGCGGTGGCCAGGCTGGCCCGCGAAGGCTTTCACCCCGTCATCATTGGCAAACGTGACCACGTGGAGGTGCGCGGCCTGACGGAGGATCTTGCGGATTTCGATGTCGTGCTTTCGGAACAGGACGTTCTCGAGTTGCGCGAGCAGCGGCGCTTCGGAATCGCCGCGCAAACGACGCAGCCGATTGCGAAGGTGCTCCATTTGGCGGAATTGATTCGCCGCCGTTTTCCCAATTCGATGGTGCGCTTCGTGGATACCGTTTGCCAGCCGACGAAACAGCGGCAGGACGCCGCCGTCGAACTGGCGCAGCGTTGCGATGTGGTCGTGGTCATCGGCGGCGCGCACAGCAACAACACGCACGAACTGGTGAGCACGTGCCGCCGCTACTGCGCGCGGGTACATCACGTGCAAAGCGCGATGGGCCTGCGCGAAGAATGGTTCGCCGGCGCGCAAGCCGCGGGAGTCACAGCAGGCACCTCCACGCCCGACGACTCCATCGACGAAGTCGAAGTTTGGCTGCGGGAATTGGCTCGGCGCTCCGAAACAGTGCAATCAAAAAATCAAACGAAGGGGGTCTATGAATAAAAAATGGTTCGAACGGTGCGGCTGGATTTACCTGCCAGTTTCCATTCCGGGCGCAGTCGTGATACTGCTGGGCGCGATCTTCTGCGCGCAAGTTTTCGTGGCCATCAACCGGCACTCGCATTCCGTAAGCGATGTCCTCTACGGAGTCTTTCCCTATTTTGCCTGCTGCTTTCTGCTGCTGAACTGGGTGGCGTCGAATACGAGCGGGGATCGAAAGGCCTGACGATGATAACGAATTCCAAGGGCCTTGCCCGGTGGTGGATCGTCGTCGTTTTCGCGACGGCCATGGCGTGGGTCGAATCGGCGGTAGTATTTTATTTGCGCACGATGGTGGACCGCATCGAGCCTTATCAGGCCAATCCCCTGCCGCTGATCGGCGGACTGGGCCGGGCCGAGGTAGTGCGCGAAGCGGCCACGCTGATTATGTTGCTCATGGTTGGGCGGCTGGCTGGCCGGACCTGGCGGAGCCGGCTGGGCTACAGCGCCATCGCCTTCGGAACCTGGGACATATTCTATTATGTCTTTCTGAAAGTGATTTGCGGCTGGCCGCACTCGTTGTGGGATTGGGACATTCTTTTTCTTCTGCCGATGCCCTGGTGGGGACCCGTCCTGGCGCCCGTATCGATTGCCCTGCTGATGATCCTGTGGGGAACGCTGGCCAGCTCCTGGGAAGGGCAGCGATTCGCAAGCTCTTCCGATTGGAAAGTCTGGCTTGTTAACTTCATCGGCGCGGCACTCGCGCTTTACGTCTTCATGGCTCACTACCTTCGTGAGGCACGCCTGGGCCCGAACATTTGGCGAACGCTTTTGCCCACGCAATTCCGGTGGCCGCTGTTTTGCGTTGCTCTGATTCTAATGGCTGCTCCCATCGCAGAAGTCCTTCTCCGCTCGCGACGCGCCGGGGCGCGAAGCTCGCTGGACTGCGCCCGATGGCTCGCCCATTTTGCGCGCAACCTCGAAAATCGTCCCGAGCCGCTTTGGCCCGCGTCCATAACGCTCCCATCGGCAATCCACGCGCCGCTGATCCGGTCGCTCGAACAATTTCAGCTTGGCGACGGCGGCGGCCCGGCGTCGCTGATCGCGCGCGACGCGGAACGGTTCCGCGGTTCGAGCGCCGAAATGCGCGCCCTGGTGGATGCATGGTTCACCGAGGAACGCGAGCATTCGCGGTTGCTCGGTTGCGCGGTGGATGCGCTCGGCGGCAAGCGCATTTCTTCGCACTGGAGCTTCACCGCCTTTTGCCAATCGCGCCGCGTGTTTGGGGTGGGGTTCGAACTCAAGGTGCTCCTGCTCACAGAAATCTCGAGCACGGCTTATTACCGGTTACTGCAACGGCACAGTCCGCTGCCTGCACTCGCCGACACGTGCGCGCTGATCCTGCGCGACGAGGCGGGGCACATTGCCTTCCATGGCGACCGACTGGCCGCGGATGGCCGCTCGCCGAAAGGCCTGGTCGGCGCGTTGTGGGCCGCCCAGTTTTGCTTTTTCGGATATGCCGCCGCGACGATGCTCTGGCTGAATCACGGCAAGTGCCTCTTGCGCCTGGGGGCGACCCGGGCGGAGTTTTATCGCGAAGTCACCCGGGAATTGCGGCGGTTTCTAAAATCATTGCCGCGGCAAACGGAAGCCCGAATCCGCGGAAAGTCGAAGAACCCCTCACCATCCAAATCATTCGAAGCCGGGAGATTGAGCAATGCACGATGATCCGCGGTCAAAGGGGCACACTGTTTATGAGGTTATTCGAACTTGCTTTCAAACGCGAAACGGCCATGCCGATGCTCGCCCTGACGTTTGCCTCCGCCGCCTGCGTCGCGCTCGTGGCGGCGCGGATTTTTTGGACGGGAAACGTTTATTCCGCCTTTCTGATCTGGAACCTGTTCCTTGCCTGGCTGCCGCTGATTTTCTCGCTGCTGGCCTGCGATCATTACCGGAGCGCCCCAGGCTGGAACTGGCGTTTTTTCGGCTTCGCCGGCGCCTGGCTGCTCTTTTTTCCGAACGCCCCTTATATTTTTACCGATCTGATTCACGTCACTTCGCACATCTACCCGCACTTCTGGATGGACATGATTTTAATCCTCCTGTGCGCTCTGACAGGGTTCGTGCTGGGCTTCGTTTCGCTGTTCCTGATGCAGTCCGTCGTGCGGGCCATGTTCGGGCAATTGGCCGGCTGGATATTCATCGCGGCCACCGCGGGCTTGAGCGGCATCGGCATTTATCTCGGCCGCTTCATGCGCTTCAACAGTTGGGACGTGCTCGTCCAGCCGGTGAAGCTGTATCACGGCATTGGGACTTGGATGGCTGAACCGCTGGCCAATCCCAAGTCCCTGGGGTTCCCCGTCATGTTTGCCACCTTTTTGTTTATCGCCTATGTGATGCTCTACGCGCTGACGCACCTCAAGCACGCGCAGCCGCAGGAATCGCTGCGGTGAAAAGAATTTGATGTGAGGTCCCTCCGGCCTATTGAACGCCAAAATCTAGGGAGTGGGACGAGGTCGAAACTTTTCGCGGAGGCGGAAGAGCGGTTTTTCCAAAAGATAGTAAGAGGCATGTGCGGCGAGGATGCTGACGGCAATCCACGCTGGGAAAGTCACCCACCAAGCGCCTTTCAGGCCAAACACGGTTTCGTCGGTGCCACAAAACATCATCTGCCAGATGTAAATCGAGTAGGACAACACGCCGAGGTGCCGTACCCACCGCCAGTTCAGCGGGCGGAAGAAAAAATTCGCCGGATACAGCACGCTCTGGAGGAGCAGGACTGCGAAACCGCTGCCTTGAAGGCTTTCGTACAAGCCCGCAATGCGCGAGTGCAAAGCGGCGGACGCGGCAATCAGCGCCGCCGCCGCCGCCGGAATCAAAACCGGATGGCGGCGGTAGAAGGATTCGAGACGGGGACGGTGATGGGCGAACAGGAGGGCGGCAAGGCAGCCGTAGGCGAGCAAAACGAATTGGGAAAAGAACGACCAGTAACCGAAGAGATGAGGAAAACCGGGCGGCAGCCAGCTCTGCACGGATAGCGAGCGGACAAGCGGCGCGACCACGACGGGAACGGCGAGCGCCAGCAGGATGCGCTTTTCCGCCGGCGGCAACAGACACAGCAGAAAGGGCCAGAGTAGGTAAAACTGCTCCTCCACGGCGAGCGACCAAAGGTGAGAGGTGGGGAAGCCTGTTGGAAAGAAATTCGTGGTGTAGGTGAAGTTGGCCAGCCAGGCGGAAGCTGGTTGCCGGTAGGCGGTGAGCAGACCGAGCACCGCCAGATAAACATAATTGACCGGGAATATTCGCAGCACACGGCGGGCGTAAAAATGTTTCAAGTTGATGCTGCCGGTTTTCTCGCGTTCGCCAACGAGGAGCCAGGTGATGAGGAATCCGCTGATGACGAAGAAAAAGCGGACGCCAAGGATGCCGGTGCCTTGCGAGTTGAACCCCTTCGCGAAAGATGGAAAGCCGGGCGTGAAAACCGAGTGGCCCAACAACAACAGTGAAATGCTTACGGCCCGCCAGCCGTCGAGCGAAGGTAGTTTCTTGTTCTTACTGGAATCCGGCAACGGCATTCGAAATGCGGACGATTCGTCCGGGTAGAGGCCGCATCGCAGAAAATAACAACGCGCCGCCAAAGCCAACCGCGGCATCCTGCCTGTTTTCTCCAAACACGCAAGCACGCGTTGCAGGCATTGCGCCTCCGTTCGGCTCTGCTTGCCTCAGGCTCCGCAGAGCGTCGAGCGTTTGGCAATTTCGTTTGCCCGGGAGCTCACTTCGTCATCGCCGGCCGCGGGCGGGGTTTGTGGAAGGTGAAGATATCCGTCTGATGGCGATGGCCGAGTTTGCCGGCGTGAAAGCCGGACAAAACGGGACTGTTCAAACGATCCGAAATCTTGCCGGTCTTGATCTCTTCGGTGAGGTCCGCAACGCTTTCCAACACGCGGGTGGGCTGATAAGCATAGTCGCCGAGGGATTCCAACTGCGTGGAGCCGCTCAAGACCAGATACGACAACATGCCGGCTTCGAAAGCGCCCCGCACGTCCGTCTCCATGGTGTCGCCGATCATCACGACCTGCTCGGGTTCGCTCAGGGCGAACTCGGCGAGTTTGCGCCGGGCGCGGTGAAACATGTAGCCGTTGGGTTTGCCGAGAAAATAAGCGCGGCGACCGCTGCTGGCTTCGAGAAAAGCCGCGGTCGCACCCGCGCCGGGCCGGGTCTTCTCGCTCGAAACCGGACACCAATTGTCGGGATTGGTCGCCAGCAAACGCGCGCCGCGTTCGAGGCATTCATGGGCTTTGCTCAGTTTCTCGAAGGGCGTCGCCCCTTCGCCGACCACGACGTAGCGCGGATGAATGGGATCGTTGGCAATCTTGCGCTCGTGCAGGGCGGTGAGAATGCCGCCTTCGCCCATGACGAAGACCGTGCAATTCGGATCGGTTTCGCTCAGGAAGTCCGCCGTGTTGAGAGCAGAAGTATAGAAGTGTCGCGCGGACAAATCCGGCACGCCGAGGTGTTTGAGCCGCACCGCCAGGTCTTCGGGCGTCGGCGCCGAGTTGTTGGTGAGGAAAAGGAACGGCGTCCCGGTCACGATCAGCGCCTGCACAAAGTCCGCCGCGCCGGGAATCAAATGATTCTCCCGGTATATGACCCCGTCCATGTCGATCAAATAAGCCGTTTTCATTTCGATAAATAAATCAATCGTTTT
>Ga0073928_10005537_pt1 | contig 17627 bp, 13 predicted proteins | sample PaiPotPPA55metaG_FD_76969 | JGI IMG/M metagenome (GOLD analysis project Ga0073928, IMG submission 76969) | Iron sulfur acid spring bacterial and archeal communities from Banff, Canada, to study Microbial Dark Matter (Phase II) - Paint Pots PPA... ... | reverse complement strand
GGCTTTTTATTTCGGCTTTTTATTTCGGCTTTTTATTTCACCCAGGTTTTTGAATTCTTTTCTTCAATTCATAGCTATGGAGGCAATTATGGAAATGGAAGGTTTGGAGATCGTGCGATTGGAACTCAAGTATTGCGAAAGGTGCGGGGGGTTGTGGATGCGCACGTGGGGTACGGATGAAATTTATTGCCCGACTTGTGCGCTGGAAATGTCGGATATGCCACCGGTACGTAGGAGAGCGCGGCCATTTCTGTTGGTAGATGATCGAGTTGAAATCAAGAGTGAATGTGAGATGCTGGCCGCGGAAATCTTCGGTGAAGGAGGGAACGCTTGAGCGGCGCGTTGGTGGGGCTGCTTAATGCGTGTGCGGAAATCCCGGGGATACCTGGGATTCCCCTTGAGGATGCTTTGGCCGAGGTTGGCGAAGGGGCTGAAGCCAGCGATCCGGGTACTGGATTGCCGAACGCAGATCCTATAAGTTGCGACGCGGCGACCGGGACGGAGGTTTCCGAAGAAGATCTTGCGGCAGAACTGGCTGAGGAATTCAGTCCTGCGGTTACTTCTGTTAGCAGCAATCCTGATCTGTGGATATACCGGGACCGGACGGTTGGGCTGCTGCGGAGGTATATGCGGCTTTCGATTGAGGTGGGGCGGACGCCGTCGCTGCTGGGGCGGGAATTTTTTCGCACTCGGGTTACATCTTACGGAGCTTCCACGTTTGAGGATTCGGTTATTTTTGTGCACGACATGGAGCGCAGTCTGGAGGAGTTGAACGAGTTTGAGAAGAAGCTGATTGCGAAGATCGTGCTGCAGCGGTTCTCGAGGGAAGAAGCGGGACGACTGTTGGGATGCGGGTATCGGACGGTGGAGCGTCTTTTTCCGGAGGCGCTGGACCGGGTCAGCGAAATTTTGTTGGAGAGGGGGATTTTGACTGGGCTGCCGAAGAGTCGTCACGCAGTGCCGAAAAGTTGTCAAGAGGGAAAAAGCGGTCCTTTTCGCGCAAACGATTGAATACAATCCAAATATAAATTTCAAAATTTGGCGGGTTTACCCTACTGACTCTGATACTCTTAATTTAGATCATAAAGATTGGCTAAGAGGGCGCGCTGGGAAGCGCGCCTTTACTTTTTGTGGGATTCACGGCTGGACGGGCGAGACTTGTCGCGACTAGTCTTTCGCCCCGCTGGGGCTCAGGAACTTCCTACATACGACCCACGGCTTTCGACGTGGGCTGCATTCTTACGCCGCTTCGCGGCTGTTGTCAGTTGCCTTAATCCGCTTCTTCGAGCGCGTTTTGGTTGCGACACGGACTCGAGACGCCAGTGGGTTTGGCGAGACGATCAGGGGATCTAGTGAAAAAATCTCAAGCAAATAAGACGGACAAAAAGAACAACGCCATGCAGTCAGCGGCGGAGAATACTACGTCTGCTGCGACAAAGCCGATGGAACGGGTTGATCTTAAGGCTTTACGGGAGCGGATCACGAATCTGGTGGGGAATCGCGCTGTGGGGATGGTCAACAAAACTATAGAGGAAGCAGATAAGGGGCATTATCTGGCGATGAAATATTTGTTTGAGATGATTGGATTGTGTCCGGCGATAAATTCTGGAGGTGGGGTTGAGGAAGAGGCGGATTCGCTGGCGAAAATTTTGTTGGAGCGATTGAATATTCCGCAACCAAGTACTGAAGTTACCGGCGAAGGCATTGCGGATGCGGCGCGGTTGGAGAGCAATACCGTAAAATGAAAGCAGAGGAGTGGGCGAAGATTGCTGAGCGTTCGGCGATGGCGCACAGGCATTGGTCGAAGGCTTTGGCAAATCGGAGCGATTTGCGGTCACCTTTTGCCGCAACGCAAGCGCCTACACAGGACTTTCATAATGGATATGACATGGTTGACCGGCCGCATTGCGGTGGGGGGCGGGATTTGGAACGCGGAGAACATGGTCGAGGTGGCGCGGGCGGGAGTGACGCACATTATCGACATGCAGATTGAGTTCGATGACACGCGGTTAGCTGAGCCGCATGGCATTACGGTTTTGTGGAATCCCATTGACGATGATTTCCAACCGAAATCGGCTGAGGTTTTCCAGCGCGGAGTAGATTTTGCGTGCGAAGCGCTGGATGAAGGCGGGACGAAGCTTTTCGTGCATTGCGCGGCTGGGGTGCATCGGGCACCGATGATGACTTTGGCGATTCTGTGTTCTCTCGGGTGGAGTCTCGAGGATGCCGTGCAGGTGATTGAGAAGCGGCGTCCGGTGGTTGATTTTGCAGAGGTTTATGTGAATAGTGTGAGGGAGTTTCTGCAGGTTGAAGCTAAGAGGTAGCTATCAGCTTCTAGCTTCTAGCTTCTAGCTTCTAGCTTCTGGCTTCTAGCTTCTGGCTTCTAGCTTCTGGGTTCTGGGTTTATTTCCTTTACAACTCAAGGGATTTGGCTTGCTCTGGCATGCATTGGCCGAAGTGTGAATTGTTTGCTGGCTGGGACAATTTTGAAATGCGGTAAGTGATGGAGGTTTTATGTTGGACGCGCGCCGCCCCTACGGGTGGCTTTTTCTTTTGCTCGCGGGATTGGTGGCATTGACGGTTTCGGCGCAAACACTTCCTACAACCATGATAAGCGACACGGTCTACCGGGGCGACGGAACTCCCGCCGGCGGAACGCTGCTCATTTCTTGGCCGGAGTTTACTACGGCGGCGTTGGGCGCGGTTGCGGCGGGAAATACCGGCGTCACGCTGGGCAGCGGGGGATCGTTGTCTGTGGGGCTGGTTTCGAATGCTAACGCGACTCCGGCGAACACGGTTTACTCCGTGGTGTACCAACTGGATGACGGCACCGTGAAAACTGAGTATTGGATTGTGCCTACGACTTCTCCGACTACGATCTCGGCGGTACGGACGACGTTGGGCGCGGGCAATTCGGCCTCGCAGATGGCTACGCAGCAGTATGTCAATACAGCTTTGGCGGCCAAGGCGAATGATGCGGCGGTGGTCCATCTTAGTGGGACGGAAACTGTTGTTGGGCTGAAGCAGTTCAGTGTTTCGCCTGCGCTGCCTACGCCGGTGAATGCGACGGATGCAGCTAACAAGGCGTATGTAGATAACGCGACACAGAATGTGGGGAATGGATCGTACGTTAGCACGGCTGGCGGAACGATGACGGGGCCGGCTGGTGCTTAGTGGAAATCCGGTGTCGGCGGGGCAGGCGGCGAACAAGAGCTACGTAGACCTTGGAGTCGCGGGTAAGGCTGACTTGATTTCTGGTCTGGTTCCGACTGGTGAGTTGGGGACGGGCACTGCGAACAATGCGTTGTGCTTGCATGGGGATTCTAGTTGGGGAGGGTGCGGAATCAGCAGTAATGCGGTATCGATCCAGAATGTTCCGGTGGCTACGACTGCGCCGACGAACAACCAGGTGATGACTTACGTCGCGGCGCTTGGAGAATATGCGCCGCAAGCAGGCGGCGGAGTGACGGCGGGAATGCAGGCCGTCAAATATGCGACGGACTTCAGCTGGACGCAATCACCTTCCGCTAACTTGGGTACGGCTGGAGCGCAGACGGTAAACCTGGCTGTTTGTCCTACGGGGGTAACCGGGTCTGAACCATGGTACTACGTTTATATTTCTGGAACTGGTACGGCGGAAGCTGTGCTGGTTAATGGCGGGAGCTGCGCTGGCAATGGGCAAGCGGGGACGTTGCAGTTTACGACATTGAATGCGCATCCGGCGGGATACGCAATTGGCAGTGCTTCGGGTGGGTTGCAAGAAGCACTGATTGCAGCGCGATTTGTTGCTAGTAATCCTTCGGGACCTTCGCAGTCGGGAAAGGTGATTGTGCCGCCGGGAGAGTTGCAGGCTTACGCGCGAGTCTCGGTGCGGGCTTCGAATGTGACGGTGGATTTTTCCGGATCCATTATGAACTGCTACATGGCAGATACCTGCATTTTTGCGGGAGATCCATCCAACTCGAATGCATTTTTGGACATTACCTTGCTGAACCCGCGCGGGCGTCCAATGGTTATAAGCGGGCAGAACCCGTTTGTCGAAGTTAATGCGCAGAAAACCAGATTACTTAATTTGACCAGCAGAATTCCTCCGACCGGTGGGACGTTCAGCAGTTATGTTCAAGTAGATGGCGATCAGTCGTTTCTGCTTGACGGGCTGGATACGGCGCTGGCTACGGGATCCAGCGACTACGGAGTGTTGTGCAACGCGACGGTTTGCAATCCGGTTATTTATGCTCCGGGTCCGTTCACCAGCAATGCGGCGGTGGGATGGCTGAAACATTTGAACATTTCCATGCAGTGCGCGGGGAACGGAATCGATTGGCAAAGTGGCAACACTTTAAGAATCTCTGACAGCGTGATCGAGGGATTTGCGCAATACGGGGTGCGGGCGGGAATCAAACGAGGCGGCTACAACGGATTCGAACTGGACAACGTGTATGAAGGGGTGGGGAGGTGTACAAATCCGGCGGGGGCGATTGGCGAAGCTGGAGTGATTGCGCAAGGGGCTACGGTGAAGATAGAGGGGGCCATCCTGCCGGCGGGAGTGGTTCCGCTATTCGCAAACACGGGTAGCACCGACTATCGCTACTACATCGTCGCTAATAATTCGACGTACGGAGCGTCTAATCCGCTTTATGCGGGCCGAGCGCTGACTAATGGGTCGGGAAATATAACGGTGACTACGCCGGATGTGGCGGGCGCGACAAGTTTTGATTTGTTGCGCGTGACGTATTTGAATCTGAATAACCCACGAGAGCAGGCGCCCTACGGTACGGGAAGCTATGCAGTGGTGGTTGGTGTAAACAGGGCTGCTGCTTGTTCGAGTGGGGTTTGCACATTTACCGATACGCAGGCGGGATTGCGAGCTTATACCGTTGCCACGCCCTCGTATTTTCCAATGCTGGATTACTGGCCGGGAAATTTGATACTGGCGGCGAACCAGGATTCGGCGAACGTTCTGAATGGGGCGAAGGCCTGGGTGCAGAGCGCGCCGAGTGACATAGTTGCGGTGCAAGGCAGCGGGACTCCGGCGGTGATCTCTACTGAGTGCCAAGCGGTTAACGGGTGGACGCCGCTTTGGATGAGTTGCTACACGTCGATGGCTCCTGGCACTTTCTATGATCAGGGGGCGTTTTTGCTGGCGGTGAAACCGAATCAGGACGGCGGGCTACTGACGAATCTTAAAGGACGGCTGAACTTTCCGACGCTTGGTACCGGGCCGGGGCACATCATCACGCTTTCCGATTCGAATTTCCAGAAGACAATTGCTACGGCTAATAATCGACCTTCGAACGACGCCAGTGACGCGTTCATTGGGTATGACCAGGGAGATGGGAATCCGGCACATGTGGGAATCAGCATGGGAGCGCCGGTTTCACTCTCGAATTACATAGGAAATGTTGGGGATGGAGCGAATTGGGTAGAGCGGTTGACATCGGGGCTTAAAGAATTCAAGACGAGCGTGCAGGCTGACAATTCGCTGACTGTAGCGGGAACAGCGCAGGTTAATTCCTTGCTGACGACTGGGGCTGGGGCGTGGGCAGTGCAAGGCAGCTTTGGAACGTTGAGTCCGGCGCTTGCGGGAAAGTCGGCGATTGGGTTTGGAGCGGGCGGGCATCTGCAGGTTTCGGAAAATGGCGGTGCGGTGGTTGGCCTGGCAGAACTGGATAGCAATGGGGATGTTTCTGAAAATGCAAATACGGCGACGCAACTGGCGCAGACGCCGACGCAGTGCAACGGCAGTTTTGTGACTGGCGTTCAAGCAAACGGGAATGCCAATTGCAGCGTGGCCGATGTAGTTGAACTGGCTGAAACGGGGCCGCCGAGCGGGATTCCGAACTACGGGATTTTCTGGTTTGACTCGACCTGCCACTGCCCCAAGGTGATCAGCAATAATGGCCAGCCGGTACAACTGGGACTGCTCAACGCTTTCAATCTGGATGCGAATACTCTGGAAGAGTATAACGGCGCGAATCCGCAGGCTCTCAACATCTATGGTACGCGTGCCGACGCGTCCGACTACCAGCGCATGCGGCTTGGTTACGATACGACTGACGGCTACTTCTTCGTGGGATCGGACGCGTCGGGATCAACCATGCAGCAACAGGGATTGGGATTCTGGTTGCAGGGCTCGCTGCGCTGGGTGGTGGATACCTCATTCAACTTCAAGCCATGGTCCGACAATGTTAAGGATGTGGGATCGCCGACGCTGCGCTTGAAGCATCTTTATACCGGCACTTATGTAGATACGACTGCCGGAGCTGTTGCAACCGACTTGCCGAACGCGGCGATTACGGGAACCACGCTCAACAAACTGGCGAAAGTAACTGGCTCGCCGGCGACAGCGATCATTGCTTCTACCTCCGACACCAGTGGGATTATTGGAGTGGTAGTGGATGGCGCTGGAACGACACTGAGCGCGCAGATTGCACGTGGAGGACAAGCCTCGTGCGCATTCGATGGAGGGACGAACGCTGGGGATTACGTCCAGATCAGCAACGCCACCGGGGGAGACTGTCATGATGCGGGGGCGAGTTATCCCGGAATCGGACAAGTATTGGGCCGGGTACTGTCGACAAATGCCAGCGCGGGAACCTATGCCATGCTGGTGGCGGGGTCGGAGGTGCAAGCTCCAACTGCCGGCACCGTGAGCACCGTCTTCGGACGAGCAGGCACGATCACGGCCCAAGCGGGTGACTATTCCGTGGGGCAGATCACAGGGGCGGCGCCAGTGGCTTCTCCGGCTTTGAGTGGCATGCCGACGGCTCCTACGCCGACGACGGGTGACAATTCCACCAACATAGCAACTACGGCCTGGGTAAAGAATCAGGGGTACGGCACCGGGATTCCCAGTTCACAGATGGGCTGGACGCCGAGCTATAGCTCGACGAGTACGATCACCGGCTATCCGTTCCCCTGGCTTAACGAATCGCCCTTTAGCGGAAGCGACCGCTGTGCCGCCTGGAATGCGGCGATTGCCACCAGCATCAATGGGGTAAAGGGATTTCCGAGCTCTGCCGTGGCGGACAGCGCGACCAGCATAGCCTGTAACAGTAATATGTTCCCCTTGACAGGCCAGGCGGGAGGCGTGCAGGATTTGCCTTCTGGGTTGATTTCCGCCACGGTTCCGCAGGTTTTACAAATCAATCAGTTTGGCGTAGTCGGAACTGGCACCGGGGCGCCGCAAAGCTTTGGAACCACTGTGGGCGGAGACAGTGCCACCAGCAATTTTCCCACGATCCTGCAAGCGGCCTCCGGGTTCGCCGCGGGCAGCGGCTCAAGTTACTGTCCAAGCCTCTTCACCTTTGGTCCGTGCGCCGGGCAGGTGGCCAACGGTCAGGGCCCGTTTGGCTCTTATCTAGAACACATGGGTATGGATGCAAACGCACGGCCAGGTGTGCATACGCTGGATGCATTCGGAGGGCAGCAGTGTACGTATTGGAAGCAGTTGACTCTTTTCAATTCCGATACGGCCATCATCGACGCCTGCGGCGACGATAACTCCTGCAGCAACGGTTTGCGCATGGAGAACATTTACGGGATCCGTAACAACACCGCCAGTTGCCCGGCAAACACGACAGCTTACACGATCTCGGGATGGACGACTGGGGGCAGCGCCTATCCCAACATTGCCATCGTCTCGGGCACGGTGAACAGCGTCACTCCTTATCCGGGAAAGTCGGTAGTCATCCTGGGGTCCACGGCAGGCAGCAGTTTCGACATCGACGGCACCTGGAAAGTGGTGGCGGTTTACGATTCTGCCGCCGCCAACAACGCAGATTGGGATGACCTGCGCGCGAAGTACAACGGCAGTTCCAATCTGTTTAGCACTGCAGGACAGTTTGCCATCGCCTTTCCTTCCGGTTCGACGGCAGATAGTGGCGCCACTGGTGGCGCGGCATCCTTCTACGGCGTGGGTGAGTCGTATATCAATCCCGCCGGCGCGGAAGAACAGTCCAACGTTTCCATGGTGGCCAATGCCTGTTCCGCGACGGAATATCCGCAAACGGGATTCCAGCTTTCCGGGGTGGGACTGAATTTTACCCAGTTCGAAGCGGAGGGCTACAAGTGGGGCATGATTCTGGGCGCGGACGCTCCCAGCAAAGAGATCACGGTCAACGGATACCTCTCCAACACCGGAACGAATGGCGGCATTTGGCTGGATAACGCGTGGGGGACGGTAGCCAATTTTCGCGGGATCAACATCAACGGCAACGGCAATCAGGCTTTTGGACCGCTGACCCTGACGGCAGTGGACGCGAAGGGAAATTACACGGGAACGATTACCGGCGGCGCGGCGAACGGGCTGGTCGGCAATTATGTCACCGTCACCGGCTTCACCAACAGCGCAAACGACGTAACCCTGGCGCCGGTGGTGGCCTCAAGCAGCACCATACTCTCGATTGGGCAGAGCACCACTACAGAAACCCACTCCGGGTCAGCCAGTGGGAATACCATCACCCTCTATGATCCATCGCCCGGAAACGTGCTGACGGGGACAAACAATAAAGTGGTAACCGACTACAGCAAAGACAAAGTCGGGGGAGTGCTGACTACGGCGAACCCTGCGGACCCGCTTACCGCGATTGACATTTATAACAACGTGCTCGCCGGGTATACGAGCGGGACCGCAAAATTTTCGCTGAACGGAAGCACAGGGGCGGGGACATTCGCGCAGAGCGTCACTTCGCCGGAGTTCTGCATCGAGTCAAGTTGTATCACCACATGGCCCAGTGGGACAGTGTCCTCGGTGTTTGGGCGTACAGGAGCAGTGGTGGGGGTCAGCGGTGATTATTTGGTAGCGCAAGTGACGGGCGCTGCTCCCCTGGCGAGTCCGACGTTTACGGGAACGGTAGCGGCGCCCACGCCGTCAACTTCGGACAATTCAACGAAGATTGCGACCACGGCATATGTGCAGGCGCAGGGGTATGCCCCGTTGGCGTCCCCGACGTTTACCGGGGCTCCCACCGTACCCGGCTATGCCAAGACTGGCACGCTGGTTAGCGGGAACTATACGAGCGCCACCGGTGCGGGAACGATTGGGGATTCGACCGTGGCAGCGGGACCGTATGCGATTGGCTGGATAACGGAGCCGACTGGCGGCAACAACGGCTATCTGCCGTCGTCCGCCGCGAATAAGGCGATGATGTGGGGAGTGACGCTGACTTATCCACTTAGCACTTCGCAGGTGACTTACGATGTCGGTTCGAACGCCGACAATACTGGCACTTACAACTACGATCTCGGGCTCTATAACAGCAGCGGCACCCTGGTACTTAACCTGAATTCGGGCACGCTGCATGGCAACTCATTCGCGCCCGCTACCGGTGCAGTTGCGCTCGCGTGGGCACAGGGAAACAAGACTTTGCAGCCTGGCAACTACTACTTGATGTACTACAGCAGTAACACCACGTCTACTCCGCCTACTTTGGTTAGTCCGAGCGCGACCGCGTTTACCTTCTACAAAGGCGAGGCTGGTGGAAGCGGAACCTGCGGCACGACGCAGGGATCTGGAGGCTTTGCTATCACGCCACTGGGCGGTGGGGCTTTGCCAACTAGCATCACTCCTCCAGCCAATAGCTATTCTTGGGGCGCTTGCGTGCCTGCGATTTGGATTCACTAGATCTCATTTACAGAAATGCAGAGGTACGGCTTTGGTATGTTTCGCCGTGGCGAAGGCAAGATGCCCTCGCGACAGCCGGCAGGATACCGGCGCTACCTATGGGGAAAGGATTTCGCGATGTGGAAGCAGATTGCACTGGCGGTGGTCTTGGCCACGGGGATGGCTTCGGCGACTACGTACTACGTCGACCCGGCGGGGAGCAATGGGAATAGCGGGCTGTCGCCGCAGACGCCATGGCGCACGCTACTGAAGGTTGGGATTTCGACTTTTCAGCCTGGCGACGTGATTTTGTTCAAGCGAGACGCGGTGTGGAATGAGTGGCTCACACCACCATCCAGTGGGGCGGCGGGTAATGTAATTAAGTTCGACGCGTATGGTAATGGACGGCCTCCAGAATTCACGGGCCATTATGCGACAACGGTTGTGCAATGGACGAATACTGGCGGCAATGTCTGGCAGATTGCCTTGACCGCTACGCAGCCGATATCGCAACTGAAATTTGTGCAGTTCGGCACGATGTGGGGAAATTCTCAGAGCGCGCAGAATTTGCTGGCTCATGATCGGGATTGGTACTACGACCCGGTTGCGCAGAATTTGTATGTGTGGTCGGGGGTAGGGAATCCGGTGACGCATTATGGATCAGTGTCGCCGATTATTCTCAGCGGGCAGGCCCTGATCAATATTGATAACGTCAGTTACGTGGAAATTGAACACATTAAGCTGGATTGGTACGACGGTTACGGAGTGCAAGTGCAGCATGCGAGCGACCACATATGGTTGGCGAACCTAATGGCGGATAGTCAAGTACCTAACGCGACGGTGCCGATTGGGTTTTATGTGCATACTTCGGGCACGCCGGGCGACATACATATTTACAATACCGACGCTCACCGGAATTATGTTGGATATCGATTTGATGGCACGCCGACTGCGATTGAATTGAAGAATTGTCGGGCCTATGCAAACCGCACTTATGGATTGATGGACAACACGGCGGCGGTGACGTATTCCTACTGCCACCTTTATGCCAATAATCTTGCGACTGGTGTTTCAACCGATGTGAGTGGCTCTCCCGGGCCCATCAATGGGGGCAATAATGTGGCGGCGGACACGCCGCCACAGGTGCGGGGATTCATGCAGTATCCGGCGCGGATTACGGTTACTTATGACGATCCTGGGCTGGTCGACGGATCGCATCAATACATTGAATCGCTGTTACCGATGATTCAGTCGAAAGGCGTGCCGCTCAGCATTGCGGTCGTCACGGGTTACCCCCTGTCGCAGCAGTTGATCTCGACGTTCCAATCCTGGATCGATGCCGGATGGGATGTGAACTGCCATTCGGTTTCACATCAGTATTTTGTGTTTCCGAATGCGTTCACACTTCAGTACACGGGCAGCGCAGCGACTAGCGTTACGCTATCGATTTCCAATGGGCAGTTCACAATTACAGCGCCGGGAGATCCGAATGCGCAGGTAAGTTGGAATCTGAATTCGTCGGGTAGGGACGTGGTGCCGGCAGGGTTGGATACATTGGGTGGACTCGTCTACACATTGCTCCAACGGGGCGTTTTTTCGGTAACGGAAGATCCAAACATGAAATCAGCGGTGAAGAGCGAGGACCTGGCGGATGTGGCTGGGCAGGACATCAAGAGCTCGCCTTACCTGCTGCTTGAAGATAAGACACGCCTGATGACCGATGAGATCAATTGGTCAAAGGCATGGATGAATGCAAACTTGACTGGCTTGCCGGCGAACCGGGTGTACGTCTATCCGGGCAGCTATGAAGACACTTCGACGGAGGCAATTACGGTAGCTGCGGGGTATTCGGGTTCGAGAGGATCGGGATCGATGGATCCGGCTCCGAATGCGGCAACGGTTGCGGCTAGGGGTATCGATATACAGAACATTTTGAGCCAGGGTGTGGTTCCTAATTTTCAGAATCTTAGCGATAGCCAACTAGCGAGCAAACTGCAGGCGCTCGTTTTCAAATCCGCAGTGTGGGGTGTTCCTTTTGGAATCTTCTGGCATGTGAATGAACTGCCGCCGCACCAGGTTGGAGTGATGCTCGATACGTTGAAATCGTCTGGAGCAACGTTGATGAGCAACACTCAGTTAGTGAATTACCTGCTTACTACACAACAGAATTCGGGGACAACTTATTACGCGGATGTGACTACTGGGCCAGCTGTAGATCCGAGACCTACACAGGCGTCGCCTGTGGTTGATCGCGGGGCAATACTTGCGGCTGAGTATCAATACGATCTCATGGGGATTAATCAAAATTTGTTTGGGTCTAGTTGGGAGATTGGGGCTCTGGCTTTTGTTCCGGAAAATCTGGGACATGCCGAGGGTGGTCAGTGAACGGTAGGAAGCTTCATCGTGATATTGCCGAGCGGCCGCTATTCGCCAGTTTGCGCAGGTTCGAGCTCTTACTCCGCTCAGATTTCATTGATACGAACCGCGACTTTTACCGCAGCAGTGAAGCGCTGCTCCACCCAAACCAGAGTTTCTCAGATTGGATGGTTAGTGATGATGAGTGATCTTGCTCTGCTTAGAGAGCTGGGCAAGTATTTGGATTTACGACCGTTCGATCAACGCAATATAGGGGAAACTTTCGCGTCTGGCGGGAATGCTCGCTGCGATGTTGCCGTCCGGGACTTGTTGGTTGAAGCTTTGCTGAGGGTGCGGAGCAAGAATCGAGGACTGGTCCGCCTGAAGCCGAACCGGGCGCAGATTGAGTTTTCGCGGAATCATTCGAAGCGAAGCATTGTGTTGAAGGCGCGGCAGCTAGGGATCACGACTTACGTGGCGGCGCGGTTTTTTATTCAGACCATCATGCAGCCCGGTACGGTGTCGGTACAAGTGGCTCACGACCAGGAATCGGCGGAGGAAATTTTCAAGATCGTGCATCGTTTCTGGGAGAACCTGCCCAGGGGGGTGCAAAATGGCGCTCTGTTGACTTCGCGCGCCAACATTCGTCAGATCGTTTTTCCGCGACTTGACAGCGAATATCGCGTGGCAACGGCGGCGGATGCGAATGCGGGCCGCGGGATGACCATCCATAATCTTCATTGTTCGGAGGTCTCCCGCTGGCCACGGAACGTAGAAGAAACGCTGGCTTCTTTGCGGAGTGCGGTTCCCGAGGATGGGGAGATCGTGCTGGAGTCGACGCCGAACGGTGCGGGTGGAATTTTCTATGAGGAATGGCAGCGGGCGTCGGAGACAGGATATTCGCGGCACTTTTTTCCCTGGTGGTATGGGGGTGAGTATGCCTCGGTCGAACAAAAGCTGATCCAGCCACCCTCGCAAGAGGAAGAAAATCTGATGCAGCAAGCGGGATTGAGCGGGGCACAGATCGCATGGCGACGATCGAAGCGCGCGGAATTGCGGGGCTTGGCCATACAGGAGTACGCGGAAGATTCGGCATCGTGTTTTAGGGCTTCGGGGGAATGTGTATTTGATTTGGAAGCGATTGAGCGGGCGCTGCGAGGCTGCTGCGATCCGGTTGAGGCCAGAGATAATCAGCATTTGCTGATCTGGTTGCCATCCCAGGTGGGGAAACATTACTTAATCGGAGTGGATCCGGCTGGGGGCGGCTCGGAGGGTGATTACTCCTGCGCAGTGGTGATCGAACGGACTACCGGGCTGCAGTGCGCGGAACTACATGGACATTTTCCGCCGCGCGAGTTGGCAGGCAAGCTGATTGAGTTGGCGAATTCTTATAATCAGGGACTGCTTGTGGTGGAGCAGAATAATCACGGGCACGCGGTCCTGGCACACTTGCGGATGGAAGGATGTACTAACGTCTTTCGCGAGGGTGGGCATGATGGATGGCTGACAACGGCGGTAAACCGCCCGGCGATGATTGAGGACCTGGCGGCGGTACTGGAGGTGGAAGAGACGATTTTCCACAGCCCGCGGCTGCTGAATGAATGTCGTACTTTTATCCGGCATCCTGATGGCAGTTGCTCGGCGACCGCGGGCTCGCATGATGATTGCGTGATGGCTATGGCGATAGCGCTGGCGGCGAGGCATAAACTGGCGGGACAATCGTCGCGAATGCGTTCAGTTGAGATGGCTAGTTTGCCGCTACAATGCGGGAGCGGCAAGCCGGAATGAAAGTGCAGTCACGGGCGCGCCTTAAGGCGCTCTCATTTCGTCGCGGTGTTCGGCATGCCTAAAAGGCATGCCCTGATACGAATCTCTTGCTGCGCGTGGGAAATACACGGGCTGGGACGCCGGCGCCTACATGTTCATCTTCATGTTCATCCGTCACATTCTGGTGGAACCAGTTCGGAGTAACATATCGGACTTCTTGCGGTTCGGTGCGGGTATTGCCGTTAAAGGCGGTCCAACACGTGCGGCGGATGAAGGGTGGGGCACAAGGGCACTTGATGCGCTGCTCAGACGGGAATTTTTATGTTGTTAAGTTTAGAAATAATCCGCAGCACACGCGGGTACTCGCTAATGAATTGTTGGCGACACGTCTCGCGGAAGGGGCAGAGTTGCCGGTGCCGGCGGCTGCGGTCGTCGAGGTTGAAGGTTGGCTGGTCGAGCATACGCCGGAGCTGAATATCCAACTGGCGGGCAGTACCATTCCCTGCCAGGCGGGACTGCAGTTTGGGTCGCGATATGTGGTGAGTCCGCTGGAAGGTCAGGTTTTTGATTACCTTCCGCTGGAGATGTTGGAGCGCGTGCGGAATCTGGAAACGTTCGCCGGAATTCTGGCCATAGATAAATGGACCGGAAATGCTAACGGTCGACAAGCCGCGTTCTGGCGGCGGCTGCGAGAGCGAAAGTATACCGTAGCGTTTATTGATCAGGGTTATTGCTTCAATGCAGGCGAATGGACGTTTCTGGATTCTCCTATGCGTGGAGTATATGCGCGTAACGAAGTGTATGCCGGAGTTTGTGGATGGGAGTCTTTCGAGCCCTGGCTATCTCGGGTGGAGAGCATGAACGAGAATATTATTTGGGCCGCGGCCGGGGAGATTCCGCCAGAGTGGTATGGCAGCGATTGGGGGGCCCTCGAGGATCTGACACGGCTGCTGGTTGAGCGGCGGACGCGAGTGCGGGAGTTGATTAGTGCGTTTCGGGCGTCACTGAGAAATCCGTTTCCGAATTGGAGGGAGGCGGCGTAGCAGTACCTAGATTCCTCGCTCCGCTCGGAATGACAAATTAATCAGATGGCCGACAAACGGCAACTCGAATTTTTCCTGCTGCGATATGTGCCGGACGCGGTGAAAGATGAGTTTGTCAACATTGGTGTTGTGATGACCGAGCCGGCGGCGAATGGCTCTGGGTTTGCGGATGTTCGTTTCACGCGAGACTGGCGGAGAGTGCGGTGTCTGGATCCCGATGCGGACATCGAAATGCTGGAGGCACTTGAACGCGAGATTCGAAGTCAACTTGGGAACGTACACGAGCGTGCAGTGTTGTTACGAAAGATGGAAGATTCTTATTCCAATCTGATTCAAGTGTCCTCAACCAAGGGTTGCCTGGCGGAGGAACCAGCGAAAGAGATTGATGTGCTCGCCAAATTGTATTTTGAGGGGCCGAAGCCCGCGAGTCGAGGTGCATTTTCTTCGCGACAAAGAATTCTCAGAAACATGCGAGATGCTTTCGAACATTCCGGCGTATGGACGTTGCTTATGAAGGATATTCCGGTGGCGCCGTACACAAAACCCGGTGATCCGCTGAAGTTTGATTTCGGATATCGGGTGGGAGAGACGATTAAGCTTTTCCATGCGGTGTCATTAAAGGCAAGTGTGGATCAGGCAATCTTGTTGGCATCTCGGTATCCTACGATTGCCAATAGCATCGCGCAGATGAACAAGGCATTTCCGTTGATGACCGCGGTGGTGGACGATGCACTGGATCGAAGCCGGCATGAGGTGCAGTTTGCACTTGAGGCAATGGAAGAAGCTCGGATTCAGGTGGCAGCGGCGGCGCAGATGGCAGAGATCGCGCAGAGCGCTAAACGGGATTTGAGAGCGTGAGAAATATAATCCAGCGACAGAGTTTTCGGTCCTGACAAACTTTCGCGGGCGAGGGCGCCCGTGCCACATCACAGAAAAAAATCATGAACATTACAGAGAAGTTACGCGGCGCTATGCGCCGGATTGCGGGAGTGTCTTCGGGCGCCGCGGAGCAAGAGCAGGGGAAGCGGCGAACCCTGGCACTGCCGTCCATTCTTAATGTCTACGGGCCTCGGGCGGACGCTTTCCCGAAACCTACGCCCATCAACTTACGGCGATTTTCTGAGACTCCGGTGGCACGCAAAGCGATCAACACTATTAAGGATCGGATCGCGGGGATGCGGTGGCGAATTCAGCCGCGGCCTGGGCGAGGTTCCGTTACGGCACCGGGTGGCGACCCGCGGATACAAATTCTTACGGACATCTTCGATGCTCCGAACCCGGACGACTCTTTTCGTTCGCTCTCGGAGCAAGTTCTTGAGGATGTGATAGTCGGAGGATTTGGGGCAATTGAAGTGGAAAGCACCGGCGATGCGCAGCGTCCGCTGGTGATGTGGCCGGTGGATGGGGCGACAATTCGCATGAAGACGGATTGGGATGGACTGCCTGGATCGGTGCGGTATGTGCAGGTCACGGGGAAATCCGGGCCGGATGGAAACATCCTGCTGGATGACGATCAACTGATTTACATCCGGCTCAATCCGCGGACTCATACACCTTTTGGGTTAGGCCGTTTGGAAGTTGCGTTCGAGGCGGTGAATGCGTTTCTCGGTGCGCACCGGTATGCCACTAAGCTGGCTTCGAACTCGGTGGTGGAGTATGCGCTGTGGCTGCAAGGTTTGACTCCGGAGCACCACGAGCGATTAATCCGATGGTGGCAAGACGAGATCGAAGGTACGGGGCGGGTGCCAATTCTCTCGGCGGAAAACAAGCCGGAGGTGTTGCGCTTCGGGGGCGGTACAGATGCGGATTTGCGGCTGCAGTGGCAGGAATTTTTGTTGCGGATCATCGCCGACGCTTTTGATCTTCCTCCGCAGTGTCTCGGAATCGAGAAGGATTTGAACCGGTCGACGGCGGCGGAAATGGCGGATGCAGCGTTTCTGCAAGCGATCGTGCCGACCGCGCGATTGCTGGCGGAATATCTGACGCGGGACGGGATACATAAGAAGATGGGATGGAATGACCTGGAATTTGTTTTTACAGATGTGGATTCCGGCGGAGATGTGATGGAAGAGGCGCAACTTCAGGCGCTCCTGCTGCAGAACGGCGTACTCACCGTGGCTGAGGTCAGACGGATGAGAGGGTTGCCGCCGCTTTAGGCTTCTGGCTTCTGGCTTTAGGGTTCTGTTTAGGCTTCTAGCTTCTGGCTTCCGACGCTGGCTAGCGCTTCAGATTTTTCTCAGCATAGTTCACAGCCCATACCACTTCCTCAAAGGATGAAGTAACCAATGAATATTGAATTGGAATCGATGGCAATCCAAATGCCGGCAGTGCTAGGGCATCCCAACCGCGAGCCGTTCCATGGGGTGCTGACGCTGGTGGATGTGGTTTCCGACAAGGCGCCAGCCGGAGCCCGCGGACATCGGGTGGTGCTGACACGGGCTGCTGCAGAAACCGCACTGGCGTCCTTATTAGGAATGGCGTTGGACTATTCCTTGTCTTTCGATCGTCACGATACACAGCGGAAAGTGGGCGTAATTACTCGGGCAGAAATTGTTGGTAAGCAGCTTGAGCTGGGAGGGTATCTGTTTGCCAAAGACTTTCCGGAGATCGTGAGGGAGATCGGCCGCGGGACCACCCGTCAAAAAGGCACACGGGAGACAAGTCGACAAAGCAAGGCGTGTTTAGCAATGTCTTACGAAATTGCGGATGCGCGTGTCGCGGATTTGCAGGCGAAGATATGGACCCTCACGCAAGTGACTTTCACGGGCGCTGCCATTTTGCTACGGGACAAGGCGGCTTACCGGGATACGTGGATTGAGTTGGACTAAGCAGCACACCTAACAACTTCACCGGCGATG
>Ga0073928_10005535_pt1 | contig 17633 bp, 8 predicted proteins | sample PaiPotPPA55metaG_FD_76969 | JGI IMG/M metagenome (GOLD analysis project Ga0073928, IMG submission 76969) | Iron sulfur acid spring bacterial and archeal communities from Banff, Canada, to study Microbial Dark Matter (Phase II) - Paint Pots PPA... ... | reverse complement strand
TGATCGCATTGAGCCCAGTAAATTGGTCCGAGAGCAGGTTGTGCTAGGGCCTGTTAACACTACCCAGCCGGTGGCGCCGGGCGCCAATTTTTCTGAGTTTTAGGAACGAGGAGAGCGCTGTAATCAATTACTGAAGCGACGAGGGATGACAAAATTGGGAAAATTGGCCCCGTCCCTTCGGGTTGCGGCGCAAATCCCGGGGTCCCCGGCGACGAAGTCGTTGGGGTGGAAATTCGGCCGTACTTCGTTCTCGCCCTCGATGGTGGGGTCGCCACGATGCTCGGGCTCGAGTCTCATCTCCACCCCGTGGACGGAGACCTGTCCTCGGGGACCCCGGGTCTGGCCGAATTTTCGCTCGCAACGCCCTACGCCTGGGTAGTGTTAACAGGCCCTAGGTCACGCCAAGGCGCGGTGGAAACGTGTCCGGTAAAGGTTATAACCAAATACACGGTCAAGCGGTGGGGCGTCAGGAACGAGCATTGTTTGTGTGTTTCTCCTGCCTGCTCCGGAATAATCCGCTTATTTCGCGCCCTTCCATCATCCGAGTAGGTAAGAAAAACAAGCCCTCTCTGGGGACATTTAACGAAAGGGAATTTTACGTAGTGCGCCCGGGAGACCGGCAAGGAGGAGACGGCGCAAGTCCATTCCTATGAAGGTCAAACACCAAAGTCCCCAACAACGAATTGGACGGGGTCTTCAGGGGCTGGTACCCAAAATTCAGGCTGAAAGCGGCTTGGCCTCCGACTTTTTTGCCGCACTCGCTACCGCCCCAAACAAAGGGGGATCGTATACAGCAAGGAAGGTGAAATCTGAACAGTTTGATCAATTATTCGGAGGATATTCGCAGAAAAATGCCTTTTTAGTGATAGTTTGCTTGCTTTTTGCTCATTTTTATCTATATTCGAATCAACCTGCTGAAGCAAGACTTCGCTTCCCGTTCGAAATCTGTCTAGTTTTTTCCCGCAACTCGCCATTTCAAGTTTCGAGGCCAATTTGCACATGACTCTGATCGAAAATCCTCCCTCCCGCCCAGCGTTGGGAAACCGTTTACTCAAACCGCAAGAGCACTCCACGCCATCTGCCCCAGTCCGCCTGTTGCGTAGCCTGCTTCGCAAAAGCCTCGGCTGCACCATGGCCTTTTTCCTGCTCACGTTCGTCTCGCAAGGCGCTTTCGCCCAGTTGGATCAAGGGAGCATTACCGGCACCATCACCGATTCCTCCGGCGCCAACATCGCCGGCGCCACGGTCACTTTAACCAATGTGAATACCGGACTGACCTTTAGTCGAACGACCAACGGCGCTGGAGAATACACCTTCACCCCGCTGAAGATCGGTGATTACAAACTCAAAGTCAGCGCACCCGGATTTGAGTCCGTGGAGCGCACCAATCTTCGCGTGGACGTAAGCGACCAGATTGGCCTCAACCTAAAGCTGAAACCCGGCAATGTAACTCAGACCGTCGAGGTCTCCGCAGAGGCGCAGTTGCAGATAGAAGATGCCTCCACCGGACAGGTCTTCACTACCTCCCAACTAGAAGACCTGCCTATTCTGGATCGCAATTATCTCTTCCTGGCCGAGCTTACGACCGGCGTCAACGCGCCGAACCAGGGCAATACGCAGACTTCCGGGTCGGGCGCCTTCTCATCGAATGGCAGCCGCGCCTCGCAAAACAACTTCATCCTCGACGGTGTCGACAACAACTCCAACATGCAGGACTTCCTCAACGGCGCGACCTACGCCGTGCGCCCTCCGCCCGAAGCGCTGGAAGAGTTCAAGGTCCAGAGCAGCAACTACAGCGCGGAGCTTGGCCGGTCGACCGGAGCCGCGGTCAACGCTTCGATCAAGGCAGGAACCAACACCGTTCACGGGTCCCTTTGGGAGTACTTGCGCAATGACCGGCTGACTGCGCTGAACTACAATTTCAATGCTCCAACGCCGGAGCCAAGCACTGCCTACCATGAAAATATCTTCGGCGCCACCCTCGGCGGACCCATCCTCAGAGACAAGCTCTTCATCTTCGCCGATGGCCAGGGAACCCGCGTCAGCATCTACCAACCGCAGCAGACCAACCTCACCGTTCCAACGGCCGCCGTGCGCACGGGAGATTTCTCGCAATACCTCAATCCCGATCTTACCAATGGCAACAACGCTATCACCTTGTACAAGACTGGCGGCAATGTGACGCCGAACATTGGTGGCACCGAGGCCGGGAAGGACCCTGCCCGCTATCTCACATGCCCGTCAGCCACTCCTGTCTACGCGACTGCGATCCAGGGGCAAAATGTCATATGCCCGGAGAACGTCAATGCCGTCGCAAAGACAATCCTCAATCTGTTTCCGCTTCCGAACCAAGGCGTGTCTGGCCAGGTGGTGCAGAACTACACCGCCCCAGCGACCGCATCGCAGAACAACACGACCCAGTATGACGTTCGTGTGGACTACAATCTGAGTTCAAAGGACCAGGCTTTCGGGCGCTACAGCTATAGCAACAATCCGTCAATCTATACTCCGCCACTGGGAGTACTGGATGGCGGCAACTTCGGTTCTGACGGGTCCGATACTAACTACGCCAAGAGCGGCTTATTCAGCGAAACCCATTTCTTTTCCCCTGGCCTTGTCAACGAGTTCCGTGTCGGTTACAACTACTTGCACGCGTCCTACTTGTCGGCCGGGGCTCAGACCAATGTTGCGGCAAAATACGGTCTGGGAGGCATCCCATTCGGCCCCGGCCTTGGCGGTTTCCCCACGATCTACTTCAACGGCGGCGGGTCCAACTTTGGCATTGGCATCCCGAGCTACGAGCCTTCCGATGAAAAGCAGAACGTGATTGAGTTCATCGACAACGTCAAGAAGACCTGGAGCAAGCACAACTTCACAGTGGGCGCCAACATCCAGCACACCCGCTTTTACGGGTTGCAGTCGCCTGACTCTACCGGATACCAGGGATTCAAGGGTACCTACACCAGTGACCCTGGAGACACGAGCGGCGCTATCACCGGTGCGGGCCTGGCCGACTTCGCGCTGGACCAGGAAAATTACGCCCAGCTGAATAGCACCACGCCCGTCACCGATCTTCGCTGGTACAACGCGGCCTATTTCCAGGATGACTGGAAGGTTCTGCCCAACCTTACGCTCAACCTGGGGCTGCGCTGGGAATACACCCAGCCGTTCGTCGAACTGCACGACTTCCAGGCGAACTTCAAGGGCGACTACGCCGGCATGAATCAGGGGAGCGGGGTATTCCTTATGCCCAAGTCCCAGACCAGCTATCCAATTCCAGCCTTCCTTTCAACCGACTTTGCTAAAGACAACATCACCATCCAGTACTCGTCCAATCGGACGCTGGTTAACCCCGATCACCACGAATTTGCACCACGCGTCGGGTTTGCCTATCAATTCAGTCCGAGGACTGTGTTGCGCGGAGGCTTTGGTCTCTTCTACGGCGGCCAGGAGAATATCGGGTTGGGCTTGAATCTTTACAACAACCCGCCGTTCTTCTTGACCAGTAACTTTAACCCGACGCCGAACACGTGCTACAACACCGTCTCCACGGGCGTCGTATGTCCCACGAACGGCCAGACGCTCGAGACTGGTTTCGGAGCGGCGGCCACCTCCAATGCCGGCCTGGAAGCCAATGCGCAGTTGCCGACGCTCTTCGAGCAGGACCAGAACGCGAAGAGCACCTACACGGAGTCGTACAACCTGAGCTTGCAGCAGAGCTTGACGCCCACCATTTCGTTCACCCTCGGCTATCAGGGCAATGTGACCCGACACATGCGGGTGAGCTATGCCGCGAACACCTATCCGGGCGTCATTCCCGCGGAAGGGATCAGTCAGCTATATCAGCCGTTCTACGACTTCGGCAACATCATCCGAGTCACCAACGAGGGCGAAGCTGCATACAATTCGCTCCAGGCCAAGCTGGACAAACGGTTTTCGCATGGTCTGTCGTTCCTGGCGGGCTATAGCTGGTCGCACAGTCTGGACGACGCTGTTCAGCCAATCCAGGGAACCGACGGAGGCCAGGCCGGAAATCCCGCGTTTCTCGGCTTGAAGTTCGAGTATGGCGCCAGTGCTACGGACGTTCGTAACCGGTTTACCTTCTCGCCGCAGTACGAACTGCCGTTTGGCAAAGGCAAGCAGTTCCTCAATCATGGCGGCCTCGTAGACGGATTTGTAGGCGGCTGGAAGTCTACCGCCATCTTCCAGGCGCAAACCGGTACGCCGATCGCCATCCCCCAGGTGTTCCGCGTCGGCGATCCCTTCGGCGCCGGCGGCACGCCCAATAGCGTTACACAGCCGAACCAGGAGTGCGCAGCGCGGACGAGAACGATCGTGCATTGGTTCAACCCTTGTGCCTTTGCGCAGGCTCCAACTGCATACGCGACCGAGGCGGATTACAACGCTGCCGTCGCCAAGGGTGGCAACGCGGTCCTGCTAAGCCAGGCTGGAACGCTGCCGTTCGGCCAACGGGGGCGGCAGACAGTCGCCGGGCCGGGCTTCAACCGTCTTGATATGTCTCTCTTCAAGAGCTTCAGGTTGCCTTTCCGTGAGGCGGCTTTTGAGTTGCGCGCAGATGGAATCAATGTCATGAACACTCCGTCCTTTGGCGATCCGAACAACGGCATTACCGGAGGAAACGCTGGTCAGATCAGTTCGACGAGGTTCAGCGGGTTGTTACCCGATGCGCGCGTCATTCAAGTCGCCGGTCGTCTAACCTTCTAGCACCCTGACCTTGATCCGCCCGATCTCTACCGGAAAGGAGCGGCTCTTTTTCATGATCTGTTCCACAAAAGACTTCTTTTTCATCGACAAATCCTCTGCCCACTCAAAGGCTGCTTTTTTGCCGAAATGCTGGGGCGAATAGACCGCACCATCTATCTGAACCGCAACAGTGGGGTCGTCTGCAAATAGCAGGAACCTGCGCAAGAGGGGATGAGACGATTCTTGGAGTCTGAGCTGGCCGTGTGGTAATTGGAAGTATCAGGGTGGTGTAGGTCTGCTGCAGAGCCGGTGCTGACTTGAAGTTGGTCATCACCTTGTACTCCGCGGGTTGAGTGGCGCCGGGAGATAGGCGGGACGGTCCCCGCCGGCTTCAACCACGTCGAGCACGCTTGAGAGGAACCATGGGGAGATTGAGCTCACGCGTGAGTGATGACAGATACTACATGCCGGCAACGTTCGATAGCGCACGCACCGCAGGCACCTGCTTCCTATGCGTCTTGAGAATTGGCTACGGTTAGGCGAAACAAAAGCGATTCACACGAAGAAATAGGCGGATCGCGAAGCGAAGGCCATCAAGAGGATGATCAGGGCGGCGGGACAGGGGATGATTCCGACCGTGCTCTAGTCCCCGCGCAAAGCGCGCATCGGATCAATTGACGCGGCTCGAAGTGCTGGTAGCCCGGAAGCCGCTATAGACAGCAGCAATACCCCCACCGCAGCCACCGACAACACCAGCGGATCGAACGGGCTCACATCGAAGAGAAGCGACCGCAGTAGACCAGAGGCCGCAGCCGCAGCGCCCAATCCGAGTACGCACCCGACCACGGCCAGCTTTGTACCTGACTCTAGAACCAGCCGCACGATTGCCCCACGCTGCGATCCCAGCGCCATGCGGATCGCCATCTCTTGCACCCGTGACGCCACGGAAAATGAGATCACACTGTATATCCCCAGCACCGCCAGCAGCACCGCCGCAAACGCAAAACTACCAATGAGAATTGTGTTGAAGCGCCGCGGCGCCTCGCTTAGCGACACTGCCTGCTCCATCGTCTGCACCTGCGTCAGCGGCAGCAAAGGATCGATGGACCGCACCGTTGAGCGGAGCGCGTTTTCCATCTGCTCCGGCGGCAGGGACGACCGCAGCACAATAAATCCACCGTTGCCGTTTAAGTCGGTCGGGGAAGCAAGCGACCCGGCGTCATCCTCTGCCTGGTCGACGGGCGTATAGTATTGCTCTTTCGATGGATCATCCGGCGACGTCAACTTCACATCCGCCACTTCACCCACCACCGTCAACCACGGCGTCTGCATCTCTTGCGTCCCGATGCGCAACCGTTTTCCGATCGGGTCCTGGCCAGGCCAGAAGTGTTGTGCCAGTTTGTGATTCACGATGAGCACCAGTTGTGAGCCGTGCCGATCTGATTCGGTAAAGAAGCGCCCGCGGAGCAGCGAGATCCCCATCGCCGGGAAGAATTTCCCCATCACCTGCGAGACGGTTGCCAGGTTCATGTCCGCTCCCTTGGGCGGCACATATCCTTCGACGACGAATGTTTGATTGTTGTTGTTACCTCCTTGCGGAAGCAGGCTGGTCATCGCCGTTGCGGTAACTCCGGGCAGCTCATTTAGCTGCCGCAGCAACTCGCGGTTGAACGTGTCGACTTGCGCTTGCTTCTCGTACTGCTTCTGCGGTAGAGAGTACGAAGCTGTGGTGACGTGATCTGGCCGGAATCCGAGATCGACCGATCGCATCTTTTCGAAGCTGCGCAGCAGCAGGCACGACGCCGTTAACAGCACGAGCGCAATCGCAATCTCGGCCACCACCAGCGTGGAACGCAACCGCGCGTGGCCTCCTCCTTCCGAACCGTTCCTCCCACCTTCCTTCAGGTTCGCGTTCACATTGGTGCGCAGTGCTGCAAACGCAGGAGCCATCCCGCATACCAAGCCGGTAACCACACCCAGAGCCAGCGCAAATCCCACCACATTCCAGTTCAGCGCAATCTCGCTGATCCGCGGCAGACTTTCGGGGAGTACGCTCTTACCCACCCGAAGCGCCACCGCAGCCATCGTCAATCCCAGCAGGCCTCCGCTTACACTCAGCAGAAGACTCTCCAGAATCATCTGACGAATAAGCGCTCCTGCCCTTGCACCAAGTGCCAGGCGCACCGCCACTTCTCTTTGTCGCCGGATGGCCCGCACCAGCATCAGTCCCGCCAGGTTGACACATGCAATCAGGAGCACTACGGCTACGGCAAGAAACAGCGTCTTTAACAGGGGCTTTGTCTGTTCGGTGGTTTCCTCTTGCAGCGGCCGCACCATTGCGCTGATACGCAGGTTTCCCATCATCGCCGGATAGTTGCGCATGATGCCCAGCGCCACCGTCTCCGCGTCGCTCTCGGCCTGCTTGGCTGTAGTGCCCGGCTTGAGGCGCCCAACCATCGAGTAGCTCCAGTTTGCCGCCGATACAGGCGCAAGTTCCTGCCCGGTGAAACTCATTGGAACCCACAGTTCCGTGCGGTTCAGCTGTCCAGTCACCAGAGGAAACTCGAAATTGCGCGGCATCACGCCTATCACGACAAACGGCTTGCGATCGAGCAGGATCTTCTTGCCCAGGATCTGCGCATCCCGTTGAAACCGGCTTACCCATGTTGCATAACTGAGCACCGCCACTTGCTGGCTATGTTCATCTTCATCCACCGTGAAAACCCGACCCAGTTGCGGATTCACTCCGAGAGCGGAGAAAACCCCGGCCGTCATTCGCGACGCATTCACCTGGGCCGGCTCGCCTGTTCCGGACAACTCGTACGCCGCGCCCTGGTATCCGCCCAGAGCGGAAAACGCATGTGTCTCGTGGGTGTATGCCCGAATGTCCGGCACGGTCACGCCCACTTCATTGTTCCCGCCGACATTCACCCCCGCGAGCCGGTCTGACAGCACCATGATCCGCTCTGAATCCGGGAACGGAAGAGGCCGCAGTAGCACTGCCTCGACAACCGAAAAGATCGCCGTCGTTGCACCGAGGCCAAAGGCGAGCATCAGCACCGACGTAATTGCAAATCCGCGCGATTTGCCGAGTTGCCGCATGACGAAGCGAAGATCGAAAAACAACTTTTGCATGGGAATTCCTCAATCGATTCAGGCTAGGAAAGTCTAGAAGCAATTCTTCTGCCAGTCCCTGCTCGTTAAACCTCGTGGAATGAATAGCTGAAGCTCGCATCTCCGGTAAGGTTTGACCGAAGTGTCCAATCCCGAAATAACTGTCCGTAAATGAACACGAACGAGGACGATTCACCCTCGCAGTATTCATACGATTTTGTGGCCGATGGAGTTCAATCTCAGTCAGCGGCACCCGAATGATTGTTCGCAGAACGCAAGTCAAGACTCCTTCGCTTTCAAGAAGTCCTTTGTGGCACTACTCGACGTCCGCCCAATTGTCCTCTGGGTTGCGATCGATCAGCTTGCTGTAAGGGTCAATGGCTGCACGCGTTGGGGGCTCGTTCACGATGAATTCAAGTGTGGTGTGCGGTTGCGTGATCCATACCTTTTCGGTGTGCAATGGCTGCTCCTTATCCTTTTGGCCCTTGAAGACACCTACTTCAATCAGGTCGTGGATGGGAATTTCGGTCTCCACTCCTTCGCCGTTGGCACGCATCTTCCTTGCATCAACGATAAAGGTAATTTTGTACTTATGATCGGAGGTCGGCTGTACCTTGGCTGATATTGTCTTGTTGTCGTAAAGCGTGATCGTCTCGAACATGTCGGTGATCATATATTGCAACTCAGGCGGTGTCTGCTTACGTAGCGATTGAATCAAGCCCCGCGTATCTGGATACGGCGGCCCATTCATCTTCCACTGGTCCAGGAACTCTTTGAGCGCCGTGTTGAGCTTGTCTTCGCCGATAGCATCCGAGAGCGCGTAAAAGGCCATCGATCCCTTCTGATACCAGACGTAAGGCTCATTCTGTACCAGCACCAACGGGGGCTCGTGGCGCACCTCGCCTGCCCTGCCGCGCAGATAACCATCCAACTCATGCTTGAGGAATCGGCGCATCTGATCATCGCCATACTTGTGTTGCATGACCCGGAGCGCCGAGTATTCGGCAAGACTCTCTGACATCATGTTCGAGCCCTTTTCGTAGCCTTCCACCAATTGGTGACCCCACCACTGATGGGCCAGTTCGTGCGCCGTGACGAACCACGTGAAGTCGATATCGTCCGGATGCTCCAGGCGCCCGATGAAGCCGATCGATTCGGAATATGGCACAGTGTTGGGAAAGGACTGCGCGAACCCTCGATACCGAGGAAACTCGATTACGCGAAACTGGTCAAATTGATAAGGACCGTAATTCTTGGTGTAGTAGTTGAGGCCGAGTTTCGCCGAGCCAATCATCTTGTCTAACTCGAATGTGTGTGCGGGGAGATAGTAGATTTCTAACTTGACGTTATTCCACGTGTCGCGCTTCACCGCATAGTCGCCGGATATGTAGCTGAAGAAATTCTGAATGCGCGTCTTCCCCATGCTGTATTCGAAGTACCGGCGACCATTTTCCTTCCACTCGCGCTTTAGATCTCCCGGGGAAATTGCAATCTGGTTCAGCGATGTGCTCACGACCGAGTGATAGGTTACAAAATCGGAGTCGGGCCCGAAGAGATCCGTATGCATCCCGTAGTCGTCGCCGCGGTCGGGCAACTCCTCCAGTTGTCCGAGGCCCTGCTCGCGGCGATGGACAGGGTTATTCAGTTCTCGGCCGGGGTCGTAACCAAGCGATGGAAAGTAGTCGCGGTCGAAAAACGTGCCATTGTAGGCAAATTCCGCTTGCTCATTATTGTTGCGGAAGCCAGGATTCTCGTAACCACATTGAAAATGAATCTGAATCGTCTGTCCCGGATCGAGCGGCTTATCGAGGTGATAAATCCAGAAGCCGTTTTTCTTGTCGCTCAAGGTTGCAGTGGCGGGACGATCGAAGCTGATCGCCTTCATAGAACGGCGATTATTGGTCAGATAGATATCCTGTATGGGCACTCCACTCTCATTGACTGCAGTGTAAGTTCCTGTCGCGCTAAAGCTGCGCCTCTCAGGGTAGATGTCGACCGCGGTATCAACAGTCGTAATCTTGGGAATTGGCGTACGCTCGTATTTCTTGTAAAGTTTCTCGTAAGTTGACTGCACAACGCGGTTGTCTTTATCGGTGAGAAACGGATTGAGAACGTGGGTGTTGTAGTAGTACCAAGCGCCGCTGCCAAGGATCGCCATCAACGGAACGATCAGAAGGGCCGCGTAGGCCGGAAGGGATTGCTTGGCCGCACCAAGACGCGTTCGCAAGCCAGTCTCAGCTCCGCGGCGCGCGAGCAGGCTGGCCAACACGCCGAGTAAGACTGCCCACGCCAGCCAGTAGGTTGTGGACCAGAAGAGCGGCTTGACGAAATGGCCGTAGCCGTTCATGTCGGAATAGGTATAGGGAACGACGTCTCCATACATGTAGAGCCGGTCGCTCAGTCCCGCTGTGTCCAGCACGATCGCGAGCAGGAAAACTCCGATAACAATTCCATGGCCTATGAATTTGTTGGGGACGATAGTTTGTACAAAGAAAGCAAGAAGTGCGAAGATGAGCACCTGTGAGAAGACGATAAGGTAAAGCTCCTCGGCATACTGCACCAACTCAAAACGATAGTAGCCTGCGGCGATCTGCGAAACCAGCCCACTCAGCAGCACCATGGTCAACAGGAAGAATTCCGCTGCCGCCAGCGCGGTGAGTTTGCTCAAGGTGTCAATCCACCCGCGAAAGGGCAACGCGTCGTGGATTTGTTCGAAGTGCGTATCTCGCTCACGCCAGACTAATTCTCCGGCATACATGGTAGCTACGAGATATAGCAGCAGGGGAGAGATGCCCTCGACCGACTGCAGCATAAGATAGGTGACCGGCCAGACGTTGACGCCATCGGTAGTTCCCGCAAAGTGGCCGTTGACAAGGCAAGTGACTACCATGAGGAACGCGATAGCCCAGAAAGGAATCTCGCGGAATATGTTGGCGAAGTAAATCCGCGAGAGGGAGAGGAATTGTTGTAGGCCCATGCCAAAGGAAAACTGAGCCTCCACTTTGGGTAGAAGGTTATGGAAGCGGGGAGCTGGCGGCACAGTAGATTCCTGTTCGCGCTTTTTCTGTTTTCTACTGCGCCGCGCCGTCAGCATCTCTGCTGACATGGGAAACAAAACAAAAACGGCCAGCAAGGCAATCAGCCCCGCCGAGCACAACACCACACGGTTCCAGAGAAACATGCCGTGAAAGGGCATCCACAGCGTGTTTTGCTCCGAAACGGTCCAATAGCGGGCCACGCTGCGAAACAGAAGCATCCCTACGGGATCAAATACCGATGGCCAGTATGGGTTGAGACTGCGCGTCTGCTGCACTGCGATCAAGCCAATCAGATAGAGGGCAAAGAGCGCTACTCCCTGCAGATACACCACGACGACGCGACGCGTCAGTGCGGCCACCAGAAAGAATACCGAACCCAGAAAGAAAACCTGCGGAGCGATGATTACGGCGTAGTGGTAGCCAAGCATCGCCAGGTTCAAAGGGGCGAGCCGAGTATGGTCGACCCATGGAGCGGAGGCGCCGAGTATCTCGCCCAACGGAATGCCGGTAAATACGAAAAGCGTGATCAGGAGCGATCCTGCCCACCGTCCCCCGAGATAGGCAAACTTGCCTATCGGCTTGGTGAAGACGATCTGATACGTGTCGCGCTGGAAGTCGCGAAGGATCGATGTGCCAAAGATGGCGGCCGTTACGATGGCGCCGAAAAAGGAAAGCTGGAAGTCCAGCAGTTGAGTCACGAAAGGCCCGTTGATGAACGTTTTTCCTGGGGGCATGGTGTAATTCGAAGCGCCCACTAGAAGAAACGTAATCAGTACCCACAGCCCGAAGAAGCACCACGTTGAGACTGTCTTGAGCCGCAACTTCATCTCGAACAACAAGAATTCTAGAAACATGATGTCTCCCGGCGTCGCCTCAGTTGACTTTCTGTGAGTTCAGGGTAAGGAAGTAGACATCTTCCAACGCCGGGTCGACCGGTCGGAAGCTGCCGCCGGGCGCTGTGTCGGAATGGATGCGAATCTCGTGCTCGCCACCCAGCAGCTTCGTCGACACCACCTGGTGCTGCGCGGAGACGGCATTAAACTCTTGCTCGGTCTTCACGAGGATGCTGTAAATGCCACCGCGCAGCCGCTCGAGCGCCTCGTCGGGCGCACCCTCAATCACCAACCGCCCATTGCTGATGATGGCCATGCGCGGGCATAACTCGCGAACATCTTCAACAATATGCGTAGAAAGAATCACGATCACGTCGCGCGCAAGCGAACTCAGAAGGTTCAGGAAGCGGTTGCGCTCCGCCGGATCGAGGCCGGCCGTCGGTTCATCTACGATGATCAGCTTTGGATTGGCTAGCAGAGCCTGAGCAATGCCGAAGCGTTGTTTCATGCCGCCGGAGTATGTGCTAAGAGCCTTCTTACGCGCATCCCACAGATTGGTTTGCTGTAGGAGCGCGTCCACAACCTCCTTGCGTTCACTGGCTTTGTGGATGCCCTTCATTACCGCGAGGTGGTGTAGCATGTCCACAGCCGAGATGCGTGGGTAGACGCCAAACTCCTGCGGCAGGTAGCCCAGCTGACGTCGAACCGCGTCCTTGTTCGCCACGACATCCAAGCCATTGAGCAGAATCTGTCCAGAGTCAGGATCCTGCAGTGTCGCAATGGTGCGCATCAGCGTTGATTTACCCGCGCCATTCGGCCCCAGCAGACCAAACATGTTATTGCCGATTGTCAGGCTGAGGTTGTCGAGAGCCTGAACGCCATTGGGGTAACGCTTTGAGAGACCACGAACCTCAAGAGGCAAAGTGTTTCTCCTTTCCACAGTTTGTGGGATTGTCAGGAATGGGGATTTGAAGCATGGGTAATAGTAGCGCAGACTGACGCAAAGAATCACCAGGTTTTGAGCGCATCCGAAGGTGTGGTACAGCAACGTATCTTTCGAAGCGGAGCGAAGGGCGTTTCTTGCGTCCGCTCGATCGAAGGATCTATGATCCTGGATCTTCCTGTAGCTTCACCAGCGACAACATTGCCTAACCTCGGAGCGGGCGGATGGGCTACCGCAATGATCTGAAAGGGACACACCCCTGGCTCAAAGTAAAGCTGGTCGGGACCAAGTCCAACCGAAGTGCGATTGGAGCCCGCGTTCTCGCGAACTACTCTGGCCTGACCCAGGCTCAGGAGGTGCGTTGTCTTAGGCTGCAGGAAGGTGAGAATCATACCCAATCGAGGATGGGCCAGAACACGAACGGCGAATTCGGGCAGCATGTGTTGGAATACCCGGCGGCCTTTGTACCAGAGTCGATGGGTAGACAGGTACCGTGAGGGGCCCGGTCTCGAGGCGATGGTCATGGATCGATCCCTCGAAAGGCGGCTTCTTTTACGGGCTGACCACCGTTGCCGTGATCTCTACCGAGGCTTTACGAGCGGAATGAAAACAGGTTTGAACCTATAGTCAGGGCGCGAGGCTACCGTGTTGCCCAGCTGGCGGAAGTTCCGACTTGCCTTGGGAGGACTCAGCTCGTCCCTGCATCGTAGCTTGTGGCAGTCACTCGAAGCCTCATCCCACAATCCCATTGAATGAATTTAAAAGGAAAGCCGCTTCTGCGGCTCCCCTGTGCTCAAAAGTTGAGGCGCGTGGAATGGATTTGCGCGGTAGTCTTGCGTGTTAAATGAAGCGCGCCTATGATATACAAAATTGTACGCATTCTTGATGGGCATCCTGGTTTATCAGGCAATCAGGTGGGAACTGACGAATCTCTGGTACAAGGAGTGATCTTGAACCAATTTTTCGCGATCACTATCAATGGTAGAGCAGTCACCGTTCGTGCGGGCACAACGGTGGCTGCCATGCTGCTGCAGTGTGGAGCATTCAGCCGTCATTCCGAGCGGGGAGAACCGCGTCAACCGCTTTGCGGGATGGGTATCTGCTATGAATGCGGCGTGGAGATTGATGGCCGCTTGCATCAGAGAAGTTGCCAGATCGTCTGCCAACCCGGCATGCGGGTGATAACGGGATGAGGGAAGATTTTGACCTCGTGGTGGTTGGCGCTGGGCCGGGAGGAATGGCTGCGGCCGCAACTGCGACCGAGGCTGGGATGAGCGTCTGCCTGATTGATGACAATCCTGAAGTGGGTGGACAGATCTGGCGGAGCAGCGTTCAAAAGGGCGTGAACGCTGCCGCCTCCAAGTGGCTGCTGCGCATGCAGAGTGGACGCGTGACGATGCGTACCGGGTGGAGGGTTGTGGCTGCGTCCTCAACGAGAGGCCAATCACCGGCGGCTTTACGAGTTGAGCGGGAGGGACAGTACAGCGACATTGGATACTCCGCGCTGATTCTTGCCACCGGGGCGAGGGAGCTTTTTTTGCCGTTTCCCGGTTGGACATTGCCGGGCGTCTATGGGGCGGGCGGTCTGCAGGCATTCGTCAAGGCTGGCTTGGATGTCTCTGGAAAGCGCGTGGTGGTTGCGGGAACAGGCCCGTTACTGTTGGCGGTTGCGGCGGGGTTGCGCGCAGCGGGAGCGCAGATCGTAGCCGTTGTGGAGCAGGCGCCTTTTCGGCGATTGGCTCAATTCTCGGTTCGTCTTCTTTTTGGCCACGCAGGCAAATTGGTAGAAGGTCTGGGCTATGGGTTGAGATCACTTGGAACTCCTTATCGCACCGGGAGCTGGGTAACACGCGTCAGCGGGAAGGAGTGTCTCAAGACAGTCGTCGTTTCCGATGGTTCGCGGACAAAGGAGATGGAAGCTGACATGCTCGCCATTGGGTTTCATCTGGTTCCCAACACAGAGCTCGCGCAACTGCTGCATTGCGAACTGGAGGGTGGGTACGTACGTGCGGATGCGTTGCAACAAACGTCCGTCGAGCGGATTTACTGTGTGGGCGAAGCGACCGGCATAGGCGGCGTTGAGAAAGCGCAGATTGAAGGGCGCATTGCGGCATTGGCCGTGAGTGGGCGGATAGAAAGCGCAAAGTCCCTCAGCAGCGAGCGAGATCGTCAGATCCGGTTCGCTCGTGGACTTGCGAGTGCATTCCAATTGCGCGAAGAACTGCGGACTTTGGCGAAGGACCAGACGGTTGTCTGCCGTTGCGAGGACGTAAACCATGGAGACCTTGCAGGATGCCGTTCATGGCGCGAAGCGAAGTTGCATTTGCGTTGCGGCATGGGTCCATGTCAGGGACGGATATGTGGCGCGGCGACGCAGTTTCTCTATGGATGGGATGCGCCGCAACCGAGGCCGCCGCTATTCCCAGTGGATGTAGCGACATTGGGCGGTTTGCGGGTTGATCGAGAAGAAGGCCCGCCGTAATTCAGAAGTAAAAAGCGCTGGAATTCCAAGAAAACAGGAAACACATTCAATGAATCGTACACCTGATGTTCGATTGAGCCGCTGTCTTATTGCCAAGGCCGGACTGTTGGCTGGCATGTCATTGGTTTCGGTTTGCGGCCACGCGCAACTGGCCCGCGGCGACTATGAGCGCGCGCTTGATCTTCAGGACCACTATCGCGGACTGGTCGATCATTTGCCTGAAGCACCCGCGTGGATCAAGGATGCAGACCTCTTTGTTTATCGCGAGAGCATCCGCGCGGCTGCGGGAGAAAAATCGGGCGGTTTCCGATTCTTAGTGGTGGATGCCAAGAAACAAAGTACGCATCCGGCATTTGATGCGCAGCGGCTGGCTGAATCAATGACGAAGGTTTCGGGCGCTCCGGTGAAAGCGGATCACCTGCCTTTCTCTGCTTTTCAGTTTCAGGACGATCAGCATGCGATTGCATTCAATGTGGAAGGAGCGCACTGGAAATGCGTTCTTGCGGACTACGCATGTACGAAGCACAACGATGAGAATGATCCCGAAGACGAGGGGTATGATGGGACGCCGAAGCCGGAAAATGGTGACGAGCATGCCATAGCTTCTCCAGATGGAAAATGGAAGGCTTACGTCATCAATCACAATCTGGTGGTACGACCGACGGTTTCAGCTGCCTCAGCTGCACCCGCCAAGGATTCGGAAGGCGAAGATGCCCATACGAAGAATCAAGAAGAGCAGATTGTCCTGAGCACGGATGGTTCTGTCGACAATTACTACGCTGTTTCTACACTCGCCTGGTCGCCGGACTCGAAGCACATTGCTGTTTATCGTATTCGTCCGGGTTATCGCCGCGTGGTCGACTATGTCGAGTCTTCACCGGTCAGTCAGTTGCAGCCGATTCATTCGCGGATGGTCTATCCGAAGGCCGGAGACGTGCTGTCGTTTTATCAACCTGTGCTCTTCGATGTGATGAGCAGAGGACAGGTTGAGATTGATACGGCGCTGTTTCCGAATCAGTTTTCTATGACGGAATTGAAGTGGTGGAAAGATGGCCGTGGCTTCACGTTTGAATACAATCAACGCGGCCACCAGCTTTATCGGGTCGTGGAGGTAGATGGGACGACGGGTAAGTTGCGTGCCCTGATCGATGAAACGAGCAAGACATTTGTGAACTATGAGCCGCTTGAACGGAACCAGTTTGATCATGGCAAGCATTTCCGACGCGATCTGGATGATGGCAAGGAGATTCTCTGGGCAAGTGAGCGAGATGGCTGGGAGCATCTTTATCTTATGGACGGCAAGACCGGCGCAGTACGTCAGCAGATCACCAAGGGACCGTGGGTGGTTCGTTCGGTTGATTTTGTCGATGAGAAGCAGCGGATCGTTTACTTCAGTGCCAGCGGCATGACAGAAGGCGAAGATCCCTACTATGTGCATGGATACAAGATCTGCTTCGATGGTACGGGGCTGACGCCACTGACTCCCGAGCCAGCTGACCATGTATTGGCCTATTCCAGTGACGGGCATTCGTTTACCGATCTCTATTCGACGGTCAGTACACCCCCTGTTCTGGTTCTGCGCAATGCGGAGAACGGGGCTGTGCTGATGCAGGTGCAGACTGCGGATTTGTCCCAGTTGATTGCTTCGGGTTGGCAGGCTCAAGAGCCGTTTCATGCGCCGGGACGCGACGGCAAGACGGAGATATGGGGAGTGTTGTATAAGCCGGAGAAGCTGAACCCGTCGCGGAAATATCCCGTGATAGAAAACATCTACGCTGGGCCGCAGGGCTCATTCGTTCCCAAGAGCTTTACGTTGCGTGCCGAGCCATTGACAGCCCTGGGGTTTGCCGTCGTTCAAATGGATGGCATGGGAACGAATAATCGTTCGCGCGCCTTTCATGATGTCGCCTGGCACGATTTAAAAGATGCAGGGTTTCCGGATCGCATCTTATGGCACAAGGCGCTGGCTAAGAAATATCTGTGGTATGACATCGGCCGCGTTGGTGTCTTCGGAACGTCGGCTGGTGGACAGAGTGCAATGGGAGCCCTGCTATTTCATCCGGAATTCTATTCTGCGGCTGTCTCCAACTCTGGGTGCCACGACAATCGCATGGACAAGATCTGGTGGAATGAGCAGTGGATGGGCTGGCCTGTCGGTCCGCAGTATTCGGAATCCTCCAATGTGGACAATGCCTGGCGTTTGCAGGGGAAGCTGATGCTGGTGGTGGGAGAAATGGACAAAAATGTCGATCCAGCCTCGACCTATCAGGTGGTTGACAAGCTTATCAAAGCTGACAAGCAGTTCGATCTGCTGGTCGTTCCGGGAGGAGGGCATGGGGCTGGCGGACGCTACGGTCAGCTCAAGTTGATGGATTTTTTTGTGCGTAATCTCCTGGGCGAGCCTACACCCGATTGGAACCGAAAGACGACAGGTCAATAGGCGAGTTCAGAGGGCGAATTTGATGAGGGTTGTTGTGGAGGTTCGTTTCTCGTTCAGAGATAAATCTGTTTTAGGAGAG
>Ga0073928_10005534_pt1 | contig 17634 bp, 18 predicted proteins | sample PaiPotPPA55metaG_FD_76969 | JGI IMG/M metagenome (GOLD analysis project Ga0073928, IMG submission 76969) | Iron sulfur acid spring bacterial and archeal communities from Banff, Canada, to study Microbial Dark Matter (Phase II) - Paint Pots PPA... ... | reverse complement strand
GACGTGCTGGCAGGTACTGATACCGCGCTGGTCCTCGGTGCCGGAGGAGCAAAGAGATGAGCCATTTCGATGAGATGACCGCGCTCCTTTACCTGGAATCTCAGCTTGATGCCGACCACGCGCGAGATGTTTCGACCCACGCGGCTAGCTGTGTACCATGCCGAGAACTGCTTCACGCTCTTGAGACGGAAGGAGTATGGCTACACGAATCGCTTGCCGGAAATGAAGACGAAGTCCCGGCAGGCCTGATGGCAGCGCCGGAGCGGCACTTGGCGCCGTGGGGATGGATTTCCGCCCTAGGTTTGAGCGCCGGCGGAGCTTACACGGTGTGGAGCGGATTTATCGAGCCTTGGCGCGCGCAGGCCGCGCAAGCCGGATTTACGCAGGGAAATCTTTTTACCATGCTTTTTTTTAGCGGTGCATTCTGGAAAGGATGGGGCGCGATGCGAAGCTTAATGGAATTCTTGGCGGTGGCGATTCTTGGTGTGGTTGTAATGTGGTTCCTGCGCCGGCGTGGGAGGAGTTTCCCGACCATCGCAGTCGTCCTGGGAGCGATGATTTGCTCACTGGCCATACCTCCCGTTGCGTCCGCTGCGGAGACAAAACACGGCGACCCCAACTACACTTTGCCCGCCGGCGAGGAAATAAAGACCGACCTCATTGTCTTCGCCGACCGCACGCAGATTAGCGGCACCGTGGATGGCGACCTGATCGTTTGGTCGCGGAGTGTGATAGTGACCGGCCACATAACCGGTGACATTCTTTGCTTTGCACAAGAGCTCACTGTAAACAGTCCGGTTGATGGGAATGTCCGCGCTTTTGCACAGAATGTAACCTTGAACAATAAAGTCGGACGGAACGTAATGGCCTGGGCCGGGGAATTGGATCTGACAGAAACATCAACTGTTGGCGGCACCATAACTGTGGGAGCGGGCAACGCCGAGCTGAATGGCCACGTGGCGGGAGACGTGCTGGCTTTCTCTGAAAGCGTTGATGTGAATGGCTCCTTGGGTCATGACGCCTCGTTTCAGGCTGGGACACTTCACGTCGGTCCTAACGCTGAGATTAAAGGTCGCACGAAATTCCAAGGAGGCCGCGAGGCGGAGGTTTCCCCTAGTGCGAAACTCGGAAGTGCGATCGAATTTACACTGAAGAAGCATGGGAATGAGCGGAATTATTCTTCGCCCAGGTTTTACTGGCACCAAATCCTGCTAGGGGGAGCGAGCTTTGTCTTCGGGCTGGTGTTGCTCTTGCTTGCGCCCGGATTTTTCTTCGATGCCGAGCGCGCTTGTGGAAAGGCGGCGCCAGCAATCGGCTTTGGCTTGCTGTTCCTGTTTGCCACGCCGATCGCCGCGATTATAGTTTGTATCACGATAGTGGGTCTAGGAGTCGGAATCTCGACTTTGTTGCTTTACCTGATCGCCATATATTCTGCCCAGGTTTATGTGGGATCGTGGCTAGGGGAAAGAATCCTGGGCAGTGGTGTCGGAGTGGGAGCCGCTCTTGGCAGATTGGCGTTAGGTCTTTTGCTGCTGAGAGCCGTCGGGATGCTGCCCTATGTCGGGCATTTGATTTCGTTTTTTGTAGTGGCTTGGGGATTGGGAGCCATGGTGCTCGCACTTTACCGATATATGCGCCCACAGCTGGCGCCGGCTATTTAGCAAACTGTGTGTGTCCGGTTGCTCCAATAGCGCGCAGCTGTTCTGTAGTTTAGGAATTAGTTGATTGCTAGTTTCTTGCCGACACGTTCGATCGTTTCAAGCGCCCGTTCCAGGTCACTTCGTTTGTGGGTGGCGGTGACGATTGTGCGTAAGCGCGCCTTGCCTGTGGGCACAGTTGGAAACCCGAGCGCAACGCAGAAGACGCCCTCAGCAAAAAGTTCCCGCGAAAATTGAAAAGCCTTTTCGGCATCTCCGACCATGATGGGTGTAATGGGCGTTTCGCTCGTGCCGGTGTTGAACCCGAGCTTCTTCAGTCTGCGTTTGAAAAATTTCGTGTTGGACCAGAGTTTTTTGATGAGCTGCTCGCCAGCCTCAGAATCCAGCAGAGTGAATGCGGCCTGGCAGGTGGCAGTAACTGACGGGGGATGTGAAGTGGAAAAGAGAAACGGTCTCGCGCGCTGATACAGGAAATCAATCAGATCGCGCGAACCACACACGTACCCTCCGATGGACCCGACCGCCTTGCTCAGGGTACCCACTTGAATGTCAACACGCCCATGACATCCCAGATGATCGATGGTTCCGCGTCCACGGCTTCCCAGCACGCCCGACGAGTGCGCGTCGTCCACCATCATGATGCAGTTGTATTTTTCGGCGAGATCGCAAAGCGCGGGCAAATTTGCAATGTCTCCATCCATGGAGAAAACTCCGTCGCTGATAAGGAGTTTCTTGCCACTCCAATTTTCCGTTTCCTTTAGAATGCGCTCGCAATCAGCCATGTCCTTGTGCTTGAAAACTTTGATAGTGGCTTTGGACAGGCGCGCGCCATCGATGATCGAAGCATGGTTCAGTTCGTCGGAGATGATCAAGTCCTCTTTGCCGAGAATTGCCGAGACTGTTCCCGCGTTGGCAGCAAATCCGGACTGGAAAACCACGCAGGCTTCCACCTGTTTAAAGCGCGCGATCTGTTCTTCCAGGCGCATATGTATTTGCATGGTCCCGGCGATGGTGCGAACCGCTCCTGAGCCCACGCCGAATTCCCGGACGGCCTCAATGGCTGCCCGTCGCAACTTTGGATGCGTAGCGAACCCCAGGTAATTATTCGAACTGAGATTGATCACCTCCGTGCCGTCGAAATTTGCGACGGGTTTTTGTTCTCCCTCCAGAACTTTGAGGTGGAAATAGAGATGTTTTGCTTTTAAATCTTCAAGAGCGTCGTGTAAATATTGAAGTTGAGGGCGTGTGGTTGTGGTGCTCATTCGTTCTCCAATAATCTAATCACTCTAATGATGACGAGAACTTATTGTAAGCGCAAATGTACGGATCGGCGTGGCTGGAAAATATCCCGGAGGGCTATTTCGGCGAACCGTTAGGATAGAACAGAATTTTGCCGGCTTGCCCTGATTCCAGCAGTGAAAATGCATCCGCGAACTTTTCGAGCGGTAATTGCTCGCTGAACAAAGGCTCCAGATTGAGCCGTCCCTGCTTCAGAAGTTCTGTCATTTGCACCCAAGTTTCGAACATCTTCCGGCCGTAAATTCCTTGAACGGTGGCGCCTTTGAAAATGACATCGTTTACCAGATCGAAAGTGACGGGGTCTTTCGGAATTCCCAAAAGCGAGGCGCGTCCGCCCGGCCGCAGCATTTGGAACCCCTGGTGAATCGCGGTTGGATGTCCACTCATCTCGAGCAAGACATCAACGCCGGCTCCCTCGGTAGCCTCGAGCACGCGTGCAACCACGTCGCCTTGGTTGGGGTCCAGCGCCTCGTCCGCGCCCATTTTCTTTGCGAGCTCGCGACGGTGCGCGTTCACCTCAGTAGCGAAAATCATTGCACTTCCACAAGCCCGCGCCACCGCGATGGCCATTAACCCGATAGGCCCGGCGCCAGTGACAACTACATTGCGGGCCGCGATTTCTCCCGCCAGCACGGTGTGGACAGCGTTCCCTAGCGGATCAAGTATTGCGGCATAGTGCTTCGGAATCACAGGATCGACTTTCCAGATATTACGTATGGGAATTCGTACGAATTCAGCGAAGCAGCCGTCTGCATCGATTCCGATGATCTTCACATTTTGGCAGACATGTGGCTGGCCCATCCGGCATGGGCGGCAATGTCCACAATTGACGTGCATTTCCGCGCTGACAAAATCGCCTGGATGCACGGAGGTTACTTCTGAGCCGACTTTCTCCACGGTGCCGCAGAATTCGTGCCCAAACGTCATGGGCGGGTGAATGCGAGAAGCGGACCAGCGGTCCCAGCCGTAAATGTGCAGGTCGGTTCCGCATATCGAGGCGGCGTTGACGCGGACAAGTACTTCGGTGGGGCCGGGAGTCGGGATAGGGATTGATTCGAGCTGCGCACCCCTCTCGGGGCGCGTCTTGCGCAGAGCTTTCATCGTTGCGGTGGGCATCGTTCGCTTAAACCGCTTCAGACCAAACAACCGATCTTAACATATCCTGTAAGGCAAAAAACGAGAGCGGATGGGCGATCGTTTCGATACAATCGCGGCCGGCCCAGCTTTACCTATCGCGCCGCGAGTTGCACACACGGCTTCGGAGGACAATTTTGAGCTTCGCACAACGTCTGCGCGAAATCCGGTCCGGGTTTGAACCGGCATTCTGGGTTGCAAACGTTAGCGAACTTTTTGAGAGGTTGTCCTACTACGCAGCTTTTGCATCGCTCGCGCGCTACCTTCATGAAACCTTGAATTTTCCGGTAGCTCAAGCGAGCAGTCTGACAGGACTCTTCGGTGGCTTGGTATGGTTTCTCGCGGCATTTGGTGGGACGCTCGCTGACCGCCTAGGTTTTCGGAGGTCGCTTTCGCTCGCGTATCTGGTTTTGAGCTGTTCGTATTTTCTGCTCGGCTCGTTGGCCGCGCCCTGGCTTGGCCCCGTGCGATCCGCTGTGCCCTTGGTTGTTTTGGTAACCATCGTACTGATGCTTCCGGCAATCGGGATTGCCCTAGTGAAGCCTTGCGTGGTAGGCACAACAGCGCGCGCGTCAAAGGAAAATGTGCGCTCGATCGGCTATTCGATTTACTACACGCTAGTGAATATCGGCGGTGCAGCCGGTCCCTATGTTGCGTCCTGGGTGCACCAGCACTTAAGCGTTGAAGCCGTATTCCGAGCAGCAGCGCTCAGTGTTTTTCTGATGTTTTTTGCAGTACTAGTGTTCTTCAAGGAACCGAAGCGATCCGAGGAAACCCAAACAGCGACGCTAAGCGAAGCAGCACGGAATTTTTGGACCGTGTTGAGGAACCCGCGATTTATGATTTTCCTGGTGATTTTTTCCGGTTACTGGATCGTTTACTGGCAGGAATTTATAATTCTCCCGCTTTACGTGCATGATTACATCAATCCCAAGACGGACACGGAGCTGATGTTGGTTACCGGTCCGCTTACTGTGATTTGTTTGCAGTTGGTGGTCAGTTTCCTAACACAAAAGATCCCCGCATTCCGCGCCGTTACGCTCGGGACATTGATGTCCGCTCTGGCATGGATCATCCTAATCTTCCACCCTACGGTTCCCATGGTGATCCTCACGCTGGTCGCGGTCTCCTTGGGGGAGATCACCCAGTCCCCGCGTTACTATGAATATATTTCCCGGCTCGCGCCTCCTGGCCAGCAGGGAACCTACATGGGCTTTGCGTTCTTGCCGATCGGAATCGGCTCACTCATTGGAGGATGGTTCGGCGGAAAACTAATCCACCATTACGGGGAAGTCATGCATCAGCCGCAACGCATCTGGTTGGTGGTGACAGGCGTTGGCGTGCTGACGGCATTTCTCCTTTGGATTTACGATCGGATTGTGAGACCCAGCCAGGAGATTACCGCACCTTCCTAGCAGTCGCATGGCCCCGACCCTAATTCACCATGCGGCGGAGATTTTCGATGGCTTGTCGAGCCAGAGCGTACTGAGGTTCGATGCGCAGCGCTTCCTGAAAGTATTCGCGGGCCTTTGTGATCATGCCTTTGGCGTAGTAGACGCGACCGAGGTTGAAATACGGGTAGTGACGCGGGTCGTAACGAGGCGCGACGATGGCGCGCTCCAACCAGGGGATTGCTTCATCGAAGCGTCCTAGCGCGATGAAGTAAGAGCCTATGTCGTTATATGGATTGCCGAATTCGGGATCCACTTCGATAGCGCGTTTGCATTCCGCAATAGCTTCGTTTATTTTTCCCTGAAAGTGATACGTCCAACCAAGAAACGTATGAGCTTCTGCGGTCGGGAAAATATTCAAAGATTCTGTATAGAGTTCAACCGCCTGGTCATAGTCGCCTTGCATCTGCGCCTGATAAGCTTGTTGAAGAACTTCCCAGGCCTGCTGCAATCGATCGCGTGACATTTTTTTATTGGCAGTTAGGATTCTAACGCGCAGACTCTCTGCCGACAGCCGCAATTGCTTCGTCGGTAGAAATTAATTTTGCGCCATGCACTCTTAGTTCATCGAGAGTGCGCTGTCCCTCTGTCGCGTTCAGAGTTTCAATCGCATCTTTAATAACCGATACTTTGCAGCCCCTATCGAGCAATCCCTTAGCGGCCAGGCGCACACAATGTTCGGTGACCACGCCGAAGACCATATAGGCGGCGTCTTTGCCCAGCAGGTTCACCATGGTTTCTGCATGAGGATTATCGAAAACATCCAAGGTTTGTTTCTCTAGATTGATTTGCTGATTCTCAAAAATGGAGTCGGGTAGCTTCGCGTCCGGATGATTCGGAATGGAGTAAACCGTTCGCGCCAATCCTTCAGGAACGATGCGAGCCCCCAGCGTCCCACGAATGCAATGGGGAGGAAAGGTTTTGAATTCCGGATCGTCGGGGGAGTGCTCACAAGCGTCGGAAACGAGCAGGACTCGTCCGACGCGAGCCAGCTCCACCAAGCGATCGATGTTTGGAATGATCTTTTCCGCGCCCGGGACGTAGAGCTTTCCCCCCGGCAGCATAAAATCCTCTTGCGTGTCCACTTCCCATAAGACAACTGGGCTTTTCTGCATAGTCTTTCAATCCGAGTGACGGACCTACTTTAATGTAGAGCGACGGATTCGCCGCCGCACTTGTTCCAACATTGTTTTCAGCCGCTGGCTGTAGCGTACGGGATAAACTGCAGAACGATTAATTTGCAAGAATCTTTGGGGAAGCCGGGCCAAACTGTTTACACACCGGCCCCGCAGAACACGAATCGGCTCGGCAGGCATAAGACGTCGTCCGCCGCGCATCACTTCGATTAGCATGGGCTCGCTGCCATTTGCTGGTTCGCCGTCCAATGTAATTTTATCGCCTTCGTACTGTCCTTTACTATTCGAATACCGGAGAACCTGTTTTCGCCCCGGGTAAGTAACTTTGGCTGCGCTCAATTTTGCCGCTTCGTGAACTTCTCCGGCGCGCTCCACTTCGACGAGTTTATAGATTAAGTTCAAATGCGGTGCATCACCTGGCGTGGCCAGCGACGTGCCGACACCGAAAGCATCGATGGCCGCTCCTTGCGCTAGCAACTTCTTAATTCTGTACTCATCCAGGTCGCCGGACGCAAATATTTTGACATCCTTCCATCCCACGCGATCCAGTTCTCGGCGGACCCAGCGGCTGTCTTTCGCCAGGTCACCGCTATCCAATCGAACACCCGCCGGCTTACGTCCCATGTGGAGGATTGTCTGCAGCGCCGCGCGGACATCGTAGGTGTCGAGAAGAAGAACGGAGTGCGCGGGAAAGGCGTCCAGGAAGTGACGAAAGGCTTCTCCCTCATTTTCGTGTGCCATAACCCAGGAGTGCGCCTGAGTCCCGTATGTATCCATGCCGAATTGTTGGCCGGCGAGAACGTTCGAAGTTCCCTCGCATCCACCGATGGCGGCAGCGCGAGCGGCGAACAGGCTGGCTTGGCTGCCGTGTGCTCGCCGAGCACCAAATTCGACAATTTGGCGCCCCTGCGCTGCCGTGACCACTCGCGCTGCTTTGCTGGCGATCATCGTCTGATAGCTCAACGTCGCGAGCAGATAAGTTTCCATGATCTGGCCCTCAATGATTGGCGCGACGACCCGCAGCAGCGGCTCGCCCGGAAATGCTAGGCTTCCTTCCGGCATGGCCCAGACATCGCCGGTGAAACGAAATGTCAAGAGATAGTCGAAAAATTCGTCGCGAATACTGCAAAACACAGGGTGCCGACGGAGGTAAGAAATCTCGTCCCTGGTAAAACGAACGTGTTCCAGAAAATCCAATCCCTGTTCGAGTCCAGCGGCTACCAGGAAGTTTCTCTTGGGCGGAAGGTGCCGGACAAATAGCTCGAACGTGGCCTTGGCGTCAAAACGGGTCTGCAAATATCCCGCCGCCATCGTCAATTCATACAAATCAGTTAGTAAGCCTGAGTGTTCAGCCATGCGCAATGCACTCATTACGCAGCCAGATATTTACCTGCCGCTTGGTCGGCTGCGTCCCGTATTGTGATTGTCTATTGAGCGTCGATGAAAAGACAAAACCCCCAAACCTCCGTCGAATGCCTTAGACGGGGATGCCTGGGGGTTTTGCCGCGAATCTCTGCGCCGAAGGTAAATTACTTGAGTACGGCGTCTTTAAATGCTTTCGCAGCGCGCAAACGTACGACAGTCTTGGCCTTGATCTTAATAGCCTCACCCGTTGCGGGGTTGCGGCCCATACGCGCCTTACGATGCGCTTTCACCGAGCGGCCGAGACCCGGAATTACGAATTTGCCCGCTCCCTTTGTTTCCTTTACGGCCAGCTTGAAGAATTCGTCAAAGAAAGACGCGACCTGCTTCTTGGACACCGGCTTCTCAGGAGTGCTTACCTTCTCGGCCATGTGTGCAATGATCTTAGATTTGCTCAGCGGATTTGCCATCGAGTACTTTTTCCTCCTCGTTGTAATTTCTTTTTGCACCCTGAGTTCGGGATGCCTTGCGGACTATAGCTGCACTGTCCGCGGAACGCAAGGAAATCCTAGAAAAGAGCCCGAAAAATGGCCCTTTCGTCGATTCGTTGATTTTTCGATGTGCGGTTTGTTACGACGCAAGTTCGTTATAAAAAAGCGCAACGGCCTTGATTCCGCCAAAGTAATTTTCAAGCGCGATGTGTTCGTCCGGCGCGTGGGCGTTTTCGTCCGGTAATCCAAACCCGAGAAGGACACAAGGAACCTTAAAAGTATCGTGCATTTGGGTCACAAACGGAATCGAACCACCTTCCCGAATAAATACGGCTTTCTTGCCGAAGCCGCTTTCGAGAGAGTGGATGGCCTTCTGGAAAATCGGGTGCGAATACGGCGCGACCCATGGCTTTCCGGTACTGAGAACCTCGAACTTGCAGGTAACCTCTTTCGCTAGTAGTTTGCGAATGTGCTTTTCGACTAATTTCGCGATTTTGGCTGGATTCTGATTTGGCACAAGACGAGTGGAAAGCTTAGCCCAGACTTTCGACGGAATCACCGTTTTCGCGCCTTCGCCCATATACCCGCCCCATATTCCATTTAACTCTAGCGTGGGCCTGATCCAGAGCTGCTCGACGATGGTGAATCCTTTTTCGCCGCATAATGCCGGGGCGCCCACCGTCTTTCGGAAGTCTTTCTCTTTCCAGGGCAGAGCATTCAAGGCTTTCCGCTCCTGGCGCGAGACTGTGGCAACGTCCTCGTAGAAGCCGGGAACGGTCACGCGAAAATTCTTATCGTGAAGATTCGCAATCATCTCGGCGAGGATCGTAATAGGGTTTGGCACGGCACCGCCAAAAACCCCTGAATGCAAATCTTGTGCGGGCCCGGTGAGTTCGATCTGGTAGTAGTTTAGTCCGCGCAAGCCATACGTGATTGAGGGCACACCCTTGCCTAACATCGAAGTATCAGATACTACTAAGGCATCGGCTTTTAAGCGCTCCCGATTCTTTTGCACGAAATCCCACAGGCTCACGCTTCCAACTTCTTCTTCTCCTTCGATCATTACTTTCACGTTTAACGGAAGTTTTCCGGTCGCGTTTTTGAGCGCTTCCAGTGCCTTCAAATGGATGTGAACTTGACCCTTGTCGTCTGCAGTGCCACGGCCAAACAGTTTCCCGTCTCGCACGGTGGGTTCAAATGCTGGACTGGTCCATAGATCCAATGGCTCCGCAGGCTGGACATCGTAATGTCCGTAGAAGAGGATGGTGGGCTTTCCGGGCGCGTGCAAGGATTCCCCGTACACCAACGGATGCATCTTGGTCTGCGCGATTTCAATATTTTCCAAGCCCGCGGAGCGTAATTTCTCCGCTACCCAACGCGCTGCCCGTTCAATGTCGGGTTTGTGCTCGCTTTTCGTGCTGACGCTGGGAATCCGAAGGAATTCTTTCAGCTCAGTTAGATTCTCCTCGCGACGCGAGTCGATATAGTCGATCAATTTCATGCATGCTCCTGAGGTCGGGAACACCGCTCACTGCAATCGGCCGCATTCTTGCGTTGAACCCGTAATTCTAGCGGAACCTTCCTATATTTCAGCAAGCTTTTTAGTCGAACTGCATTTTTGGGCACGCTCGCCAGCGAGTAAGGTTGACTCTGAGTCGTCTGGCATGCACGATAGCAACAGATATGAGCGGAACGCAGGCAAACGAACAAAGTAGCGCTCAGCGCCGGAGTTCACGCGTTTTCACGCGGATACCCGTGCGCGCAACGGGAAAAAGCGTTCGAGGGCGGAAATTCCGAGAGAACAGCCAAACGATTGTGATCAATGCTCACGGAGGGTTGCTGTATCTACAGGAAGAAATTGCAATGGGCGCGGATTTGGTGCTGATCAATCCGGTGACTGAGGAAGAGCAAGAATGCCGAGTGGTATACCTTGGCGATACATCCGAGAAAGGCACGCGCGTCGGCATTGAGTTTCTGTCACCGAGTCCGCATTTTTGGGGCGTTGATTTTACTCCGCAAGATTGGCCAACGGGACCGTCTTCTCACCCCGTTCACTGATTCCTTCCTAACACGTCTTATAAGAGCTGGCGCACGCTCGCTTTAAATCCAAAACAGAATGAACCTTGTTTTAGTTCGAAGCCGCTGACGTTTCATATACTGACAAATCGACGTCTTTCCATTTCCCATCGATAATCTCCTTGCGAATCTGGGCTGGAGTTTTTCCCTTCTTGGTTTCTGTATAAGCGAGCACCGCTTCTTTCTGACATAACACGCACACGGATGCATGCCGGTCGGTATAACAGCTCAGCAAGCTGGTATGTCCCATTTCCTTGTCACAATGGCAATAGCAGGGCTGCTGATAGAGCACGCTTTTCACTTTTGCTGCCAGCGCATAAACATTCTTAGTCTGTAGATCGGAGAATTGAGATGGATCGCGGGTCTCGGGCAGGGCATCTTTTGGAAGAATCGCATGGTAGGCGGGAACATCGGTCGCTTGACTCTTCCCCTGAGCAGCCGACGGACCGGGAGAAGACGCATCTTGCGCATGCAGTAGACCAAAACCGAATCCGGCCATTGCAAAAACAAATACCAGCGCAACCGAACTTGATTTTCGCACCTTCGACCCTCCCGACGATTGCAGCACGACGCCGCAACTATTGCATAAATCGTACCATATGAAATGCTCAGGACTAGTCGCCGACTAGGGATCCTCCCCTCGCAGGTTGCGACCATGCCAATGCGCCCAGAGCCAAAATTGCGGGATAACAGACGATCACGTAGCGGGGCTCCACAGTCTGTAACTGTGTTAGAAAAATTGTACGGATCAAAACCAGAGCTATGAGAAATGCAACCATCGGCTGCTTGCGAAAACGCCAGGCCCCCATGGATGCGAGGACGAGATAAATAAAGTTCAAGATTCCGAATCCCATGGTGGTGGCAAAATCCGTTCGATTGTTTTGCCATCTTTCCGACGGAGGCCATAACTCTCCCGAGTATGGAAGTAACGCAATGCGAGGCGTAAACCATATCGCACACATGCGCGCGAGCGGAATTTCAACGTAGGTCCTGATTGGCCGATGTGTTGTTCGATCGCGGGCGAGTGTAGCGAATTCGCGATCGAGGAGGGGGGACATCTGTAAATCGCCGTTGTAGCGGTCAAGCAGTAGTTCCACCCGAGCACGCTCAGCGCTTGAATCGAACGCGGTTTCGGGCAAATCTTCCATACGAATCGGCGCTTTTCCCAGTTTCCACGTCACAAGATAAGCGTCTTTGAATCGAACCATCCACGTGCTGGTCCAGGAATAAAACCCGCGGGGAATGAAATCACCATATGTTTGCGCGTAACGCGGAGCGAGAAATTCGATCCGCCCCAATGTTCTGGCATTGCGTGCCGCCCAGGGGGTCAAAGTAAGAATGAAGCCCGCGGTCATCCAGGACCCGGCCAAGAACAATCCTCTCCAGTTTGCGCGGCGCCACCAGTAGAACGTAAGCACTATGCCTGCCGCGAGAAAGAAAAGAGGGGTCTCCGGCCGTACCAGCGTTCCTACGCCAACGATTATTCCTGTTAGAAGCCAGGATGCAGCTTCCCAATAGGAGCTCCTATCGTCAGCCGCTTCATTTGAAGAGCCCCTGGATGTCCAATTAAAGGCCATCACAAAAGCCAATACTGCCAACGTTGTGAGAAAGGTCGAGAGAACTTCGGTAAGGAGTGCGGCACTGTAATTGGCCGTAAACGGACAAAGCGCCGCCATCCATAACGCTATAGTCGCGGCACGGATTTTACTGCGAACGGGCGCAATCAGTCCCGCAATCACGGCCGTCAAAACGCATGTCACCAAATCAATAAATGCCTGACAGACCATGACTACTTTGCTGGATCTTCCGAATGCGGCATATAACCCAGAAAGAAAAACAGGGTATCCGGGCATGCGCATATCCACCGGAGTGAGTTGACCACGAACAAAAAGTCCGTACACCCGGTGATCCAGCAAATTCCGCGCGAGCTCGTCATAGAATTTCGTGTCGCCGGCATAGAAGGGAAAATGGAGGACGAAAAACAATCGTAGGGCGAGACCCAATAATAACGCAGCCACAAGATGTTTGTAAGACAAGCGATGGAGAATATCTAAAGCATCGTTCCTGGCATCACTCGCGGCACCAGCATCTCGCAATGTGAAAGTAGTTCCAGCAGACATCGATTTCCGGCAATACGTTTTAAAAGGAAGGGCAGCACGCCCAGTAAGAACTGTTGAATCAAATTCAACTTACACGAAACTATGGGAAAGTGTACAGCGGCGGTTTCAGTTGCATGTCGGTTCTTATATGAGGATCACTACTTTATTTGTAGTTTGGAATCCATCTAGTTGGAATATATCCTCTCGCCGGCCAGCGGATAACACCATCCGATCGTGAATACTGCTCATCCTGGTATTCAAATCGACTTCTGGGTCCACCTGTGCGAATTGTCGCCCAAACTCGGTCGTAATGATCCCGGCTACTAGGAGGTTGCTTGGATGGGTGTCTATTCCTCGACCTACTCAAGAACGGCGATGTTGGACGATCCTTGGATCCGGTGCTCTTGCGACATTGGCTGTGGCCCTGACTTGCGGGCAAACCGCCTTCGTTTGGCAATTTGGGACGTTCCAGAGGGCGGACGGATGGCTCACAATGGCGACCCGCTTCAGGTAGCAGACCACTGGCTACTATGTTCCCCAGGAACCAGACGAGTTGCAGGTCAGCTGGTAACTCAAAGCAAGCGAATCGAGTAACCTTTGTCCAAATTCCTGGGCTTCAACCCACCAAAGTGAAGAATCGTGGTCTTGCAACAGACTTTAGCTAGTGTCGTGAGTTAAAGCCCATCGGCCCCAACGGCTTTATCTGGGGCCGACTTGCACGCAGCTCAGTGAGTTGTTGTCAAACTCCGTTTGCAGCATGTAGAAGTGGCCATTCCACATCTGGTTCGCATTGCCCGAATCCCAGGGGTAGGAGGGGCCGTAATTGTAGGCGCACAGGTCACCGATCTCGTTACCCTGAGAAGTGAACCAGGCGTCCAGTTCGGGATCAGTGATGGCCTCGGTCAGTTCGTGGCTGGCCGCGGTCGACGCGGCATCGGCGACGGGATCGCTATTGGGCGATGGTATTCCCGAAGCCTGGCAGACGGTGATGTCGCCGTATGGTTCGTTTGCGTAAATGATCGGCGTGGTCCCACTCAGGAAAAAGCCGTGGTAGGCGCAGTACTGCACGTAGGAACAAGTTGTGCTGGCTGCGGTGAAACACGAACCCTCGCCGCTCGAAGTAAAGACAAAGAACATCTTTGTGAGCCCGCCGGTCCACCCCTTTAGGGTCATCACCCTTCGGATTTCCGCCTGCAGTTGAGCGTCTGTAATGCAGTTGAGCGGAGTAGCCGAGTCTGTGCAACCAGACGCTGGAAACGGGTTGGTATCGACGTAGGTGATGGCGGCAGTGGCTCCCTTGTTCTGGATATAGCTGATCTTTCCCTTGAAATTAATCTGCTGGTAGTACTGGGTGTTGTTGTTGTCGATGCCGTGCGCGCTGTAATCACCCAGCATGTCTTTCTCCACGGTCTGGTAGTGCGCCGACATGCTGGTCGCCCCGCCGCTCTGCAGTGTGGGCGGAACCCAGAAGATAACGTAGGGCGTGACTCCGTTCTGCATGACCGGACCGCCGTTGTACACGAGCGGACCGGAGTCCGACGGGAGAGCCAAGGCTCTCTTGCTGTTAATCGTCGGAAAGATATGGATGTTGTTGCCGTCGGTATGCGGAGTGAGTTGTGGCGACTCGTTCTGAGCCACGGCAGCCGCAGGCAACAGCAAACCCATCGTGGCTACGACCACGATGAAACTCGCCAGAATTTTCCACGAATTCCTCATTCAAATTCCTCCCCAAGTTCTCCCAGGCAAGACTTTGGCGCGGAGCATATCACCATCACGTGTGTGGTTCAACAACTCAAATGGCGCAAAACTCAAATGGCGCAACTCAAATGGCGGAATGGCACACGCCAATCGGCGGCCCAGCCACCGTCGCCTGCCCCCGGGCCGTGCGCCAGCGCATCGTACAGCTCTCGCGCAACACCTACACGGGCTTCAACCATCACCATCTCTGCGAGAAACTGATCGAGCGCGAGGGCTTTTCGCTCAGTCGCGAAACGCTTCGCCGCCTGTTGCGCAAGAACGGTCTCGGCTCGCCGCGTACGCACCGGGCTCCCGCTCATCGCCAACGCCGCGTGCGTTCTGCGCGGCTCGGAGAATTGGTGCAACTCGACGCAGCCCACGCGGCTGGCTCGAAGGCCGCGGCCCGCGACTCACCGCTCTGGGACTGCAGGACGAAGCCACCGGTAAAATCCTGGTCGCGCAGTTCTTTCCTTCCGAGACCACTATCGGCTATCTCTGCCTGCTTCGCCATCTGTTGCGCCGCCACGGTGTCCCCTGGCTCTTTATGGCGATCACGGCGGCAGCTTCGTCCGCAACGACGTTTGCTGGACGTTGCTACAACACAACCCAAATGGCGCAAATCCAGGCGCCGATTCGTTTCAGACCGAATTTCCTTTTTTGACGCCGTTTCCTCAACTTATCTTTGGTTCAGTTCTTGGGTTTTGGGTCAGCAGGAGGACCTAACGAAGAGGAAGCGACCGATGATCTAGGTCACTGTTGATTCACCTGAGGGTGGAGCCCTTGCTGAGCCGCTTCACGAACTGATGCGTCGGTATCCAGGCTTGCCTCCCAGAGAAGGGGAATGGCCTCCGGATTGGAGCCGATGTTCTCAATCACCATCAACCTCACCGCAGGATCTGTATTATGGAACGTTTCAAGCAAGAGACTCAAAGCCGCAGGGCCGCCCTCTCCGGAAAGGGCCTGAATTGCAACTTCCTTCAGTGTGGGATCCCCGGCGCTAAGAGCCTTTCGAAAGATAGGGAGGTTGGTTGGGTCGGCAGGGTCGATGGCCTGAAGGTCCGCCACGGCATCACCAGCGTGTTCCGCCGCTGTTCGGTCATCGTGCTCGTTCAGCCCCGCGGACCCGTCGGCTGTAAAGTTCGCATCTTCCTTTTGCAGCACCATCTCGTTTCCCTGTGCGCCAGAGCCATCAGCGTCCTCGAGCCCTTTGTCCTCGAGCTTAGTCGATTCGCCGACAGCCTGGATACGAGGGGAAAGCGCACGCCGCTTGAGCACCACTACTCTCATCGTTCTTGGACAGCACGGATCGCCGATCATTCCGTAATCCACACGTACGAGGAGCATCTGCAAGCCAGTGGCGAGCGGCACATTCGAAAAGTGAACGGAGATCTGTTTCTGGAGTCCATCTGAGCCCAAGAACTCGATGCCAGTTTGAGTCGAGACCTCATGTAGCACCTCAGAAAGCGGAGCCGCCTCGGCGTGCACGCTGAGCAGCCCCTGCCGCCACTGAACCCTTGTCGGTACCTGGGAAAAAGCGTTACAGGAGGCGCAAAACAACACCAGACCAATTCCGAAGCCGGTGAAGGGTGACGCTCGCCGCTTGGCAGCTAGCAAGTCGGCTCTGCCTGACGCGCTGTGCAAGAATTTCCGCAGCATTGTGGTCTTAACTGGAATTTCCGTCCTAGATCCCAACAGCCCCGCAGCATACGCCCTCCGAGGGGGTTTCAGCACCCTATTTTTTCGTTGCCTGGGTCCGGCGATGGCGGACAGGGCCGGACCCAGGCAACGCGAGTCCTGAAACCGCAGACCGCGGCCAAACCGTCCAACGAACCAAGCCCCAATAAACGCGCTATTTGACCAACGACTCTAGGGCAGGTAGGAGCAAAGGCATTCTACAACCGCACTAAGGAAGTGCAGCGTGCCATCGCCCGTCAGCGGCACAAATTCCGGAGTACAGACCCTGTAGTTCACTTGACGGTATTGATTTGAAATATTTCGTAATACTTCACTTTATTGCCGTCAACCTTTCTTGTTTTGGCCTGATAGAACACGGTGATTCGGGCACCCTTGGGAATACCAGAAGAATTCAGTTCCTTCATGGAGCCGTCTTTCATCTTCACCCGAAAGTTGTCTTTAAGAATGCCAGTAAATGTCTCTGATTTCTTCCCGTTCGTGTACGTGAGCGTGATTTCGCGCGTCGTATTGGTGGACACAACTTCGCCAGTCCAAGTTAACTTCTGTTTTTGGAAAGTTGGTGCGGTTGAATCTGCACGGAATTTTGGCGGAAATCCACAAGTGCACGGTGTTCTACTTCACACCATGTCCGGTACCGAGCTGTCCCGCGTACGAACCGAACTCTAACGACTGTGCATACTCACAGCCATTCTGCCCACATCCAGCACAAGCGAGCCCCCAGACGGCGTCCCATCGCTACCTTGGCAATGCTCTTGTGCCGATGCATGGCCAGGCGAATGTACCGACGTCGCCACTCCGGATGGATACGCGCCGCCGCTGGGGCCGCCTCCACCAGCAAGAAGCGCCGGTCCCCATAGAGTCGTTCTGCTTCACCATCACTGTGGCTGGCGGATACAGCCAGGCGTCCATGGTCCAATTCAGTGCGTATTTCTTCCTGTTATCGACAGGCCGAGCTGAAAAAAATGACAAACTATTTCGCGTTCAATTCGGCAAGGGACCCGAGTCACGCAGCAGTACAACGTCCGATTCGTCGTGAACGCGTAACACGCCCAGGATTTTGCCATCGGGCGAGAATTGGAATGTATGAATCGCGTCAGACTGAAAATTCGTAATCTTTCGGCCCGGGGTACCGTCGAGCGGCTGAAGCCAGAGGTTGTACGTACCGTTTTCCCGGATACTATACACCACCCCTTTTCCGTCCGGCGTAAACTGCACGTAAGACTGATCAGTCGCAGCGCGTGGATCGGGTTCCAGAAACTGGTTGGGCTTCGGCGCGGCCAGATCCATATTCATGAGAACAATCTGTGCTTGTCCAGTTTCAGATCTCGTAATCGAGAAGGCGAGGAGTTTATTATCGGGTGAGAAAGAAAATCCCAAATCGAGAGTAGCTTTGGGAATGATAGCGCCGGGCAGGCTCTCCGCAGTTCCGCCGCCAATGGGTACCCGCTTGATTTGCAACGACGCCTTATAGTCTTGGTAGTACACCCACTTTCCAT
>Ga0073928_10005533_pt1 | contig 17637 bp, 15 predicted proteins | sample PaiPotPPA55metaG_FD_76969 | JGI IMG/M metagenome (GOLD analysis project Ga0073928, IMG submission 76969) | Iron sulfur acid spring bacterial and archeal communities from Banff, Canada, to study Microbial Dark Matter (Phase II) - Paint Pots PPA... ... | reverse complement strand
GAACTGCAGCGAAGCCGCTCGAACCTCGTCGTCAGTAACAGGTGGATCGAAGTTGTGGAGTGTTCTGATATTCCTGCACACGGGGCACCACCTCAGCGCGGCTGAACTCTGTCTTAAATCTGGTTTCCATGCAGTGCGATGCTGCTTGTTCCGATCGCAACGTCTGCTTGAGAGTCATCGTTCGATCTCTCTCGAGTTCCGCTGCATCGAGATTATCTTCGATCTCGGCGACCACGCAAGTGTTCTAACTTGAGCACGCCGATTCCGGTCCAGGGCCCTTCCATCGAGGGCTTCCGTGCGGCGCAAGTGCGCGCTTTCCCGCGTGGGACTGGCAAATCTCGTGCCAACGATCGAGAGCGTAAGTTCACGCACGCCGGTGACCTAGCGCGATTGCGACGGCGCGGGCCATGTGCCGCTACTCGGCAGCGGGAGATGCCGTCGCGGAACCGAACACTGGGCGAGGGGCAAATCTTCGCCGCTTGACCTTTTTATCTTCTATAATACTGCCGCAATGCGCATCTTACGGTCAGGGTCTGCCCGCCACGGCGGACAGGCGTCCCGAAGCCTCAGGACAATCCCTGAAACCCCGAAATCATGGCGTGGCGCTCTGTTGACTGGATGCGTCGCGCTGGCGGCATTGGCCGCACTGGCAACGGGCGCGGCCCCTCCCACGGCATCTTCTTCGCCTGCGACCGTCGTTCAGCTTCGCATCGATTCCGAAATCGAGCCGGTGCTTGCGGAATACATCGTAAACGGAATAAATCAAGCCAATAGCGACCACGCCAGCCTGATCCTGATCACGATCAATACGCCCGGCGGACTCGATACGTCGATGCGCGAAATCATTCAGTCGATTCTGCAGTCGAAAGTGCCGGTGGTGACGTACGTTTATCCCACTGGCTCGCGCGCGGCGTCCGCGGGATTCTTCATTCTGCTGTCCGCTGATATTGCCGCGATGTCCCCTGGCACCGATACGGGGGCCGCGTCGCCGATTATGGTTTTCGGCGGCCAGGCGGTTCAAATCGACGAAACGCTGCACAAGAAGATCGTCAACGAAGCCACGGCATACCTTCGCAGCTATGCGGCGAAACGGGGCCGCAATGCCGATCTAGCGGCGACGGCCGTCACCGACGCGAAAGCGTTCACCGAAAAAGAAGCGCTGGACGGCAAGTTGATCGACGTGATCGCTTCCTCGCCAGAAGACTTGCTCTCGAAATTGAACGGACGCACCCTCACGCGTATCGACGGCTCCGCCGTACAGCTCTCGCTGGCAAGCCCTGTGGTGGTTGCACGGGACATGACGACGCGTGAAAAGTTTCTCTACCGCATCGTCCAGCCCGACGTTTTCTTCATCCTTCTGATCGTGGGCGTGCTCGGCCTCTACACCGAGTTCACGCATCCTGGATTGTTCGCTCCGGGCGTGATCGGCGGAATCGCGTTTGTGCTGGCCTTGTTCTCGATGCACATGCTGCCCGTGAATGTGACGGGGCTCGCCTTGATCGCGCTCTCGGTGGCTCTGTTCATTCTGGAGGCGAAATACCCGACGCATGGTGTGCTCGGCGTAGGAGGAGTTGTGGCGATGGTTTTGGGCGCGCTGCTGCTGATTCGTTCGCCGCTGACGGGGATGGGCGTGAGCCTGGGAGCCGCGCTTGCTGTGGCGCTGCCGTTCGCGGTGATCGTGATTATCTTGATGCGGGCTGTCCTGCGGTCGCGTTCGTGGAAGCAAGCGGCGGGGAAAGAAGAGCTTCTTGGCGAAGAGGGCGAGGTTGTCGAGCCAGTGGGGCCGGCGGACCCTGGCACGGGAATGGTGCGGGTCCACGGCGAACTATGGCGTGCCGCGGCGCCGAACGGCCAGCGTATTCCGAAAGGCGCGTGGGTGCGTGTGAAAAGCGTGGACGGGCTCACCCTGCACGTGGAACCCGTGGCGTCGCGTCAGCCGGCGTCTTCGTAGGCGGGAATCGGAGGAGGCAGCAAAATGAATTTGGATTTTGTAACGATCTTGATGATCGGATTTGTCGTGATATTTCTCTTCTGGATTTTCAACTCGATTTACGTCATCAAGGAATGGGAGCGCGGCGTGGTATTGCGCCTCGGACGGATGCTACCGGAGGCCAAGGGCGCGGGATTGCAGCTCGTCCTCTATCCCATCGACAAGCTGACGCGAATCTCGCTGCGAATCGAGACGCTCGACGTCCCGCCGCAGGACGTGATCACGCGCGATAACGTCTCGGTGAAGGTCAACGCGGTTTGCTATTTTCGCGTCGTGGACGCCAATCTGGCGCTTTCTCAGGTGCAAAACTACCTCTACGCCACGTCGCAGCTTGCGCAGACCACCCTGCGCAGCCTCGTCGGCCAGTTCGAGCTGGACGCCATCCTCTCGGAGCGCGAAAAGGTAAACGCGAAGCTCCAACAAATTCTTGACCAGGATACCGAGTCCTGGGGTATCAAGGTAACGAAGGTTGAGGTCAAACAAGTCGATATTCCGGAGAATATGCAGCGCGCCATCGCCAAACAGGCGGAGGCAGAGCGCGAGCGCCGGGCCAAGATCATTCACGCCGAGGGCGAATTCGAAGCCTCGGCAAAACTTGCGGATGCGGCCGAAGTTCTTGAAAAGCAACCGGCCGCCATCCAGCTTCGCTATTTGCAGACGTTGACCGAAATCGGCGTCGAGAAGAACACGACGATCGTGTTTCCGTTGCCGGTGGATATTATTTCGCAGTGGATGAATATATCCGGGGGGAAGAAGTAACGCATGGGGCGGGGGAACTCGAATCACGGCGGAGGGGACAGGATACTGGAGAGCCGGCATCTCGTTGGGTTTTTTCTCGGCGTGGTGCTGCTCTGCGGGGTCTTTTTCACGCTCGGCTACACGATTGGACGCAATGATTACAGCCCCACCGCTGCCGTTCATGCGGCCGAATCGCCTGTCGCGCGGCCTGAGCCGGCGCCAAAAAATTCCGCCAAGCCCGCTGATGCGGTGACTCCGTCGGCACCCGCGCCCAGCGAATGGGACTTCTACACCAAGAAGGACCAGAGTCAGCTCGAGTCCGCGCCGAAGCCTTCCGCGCCTGCGTCCTCTGCGCCTGCCGGCACCTCTGCATCAGCTTCGGAGAAGTCCGCGCCCGCAAGGCTGCCGGTTCATTACCAGCCGCCGAGGATGCTGAAGACCTCGATCGTGCTTCAGGTTGCGGCGACGCGAAGCCAAAGCGACGCGATGGCCCTGGCCGACGAGCTGCAGCAAAAGAAATTCCCTTCCTTCGTTTTGGCGCCCACGACGGATGCGTTCTACCGGGTGCAGGTGGGTCCCTACGCAAGCGAGGCCGATGCCGACGCGGCCAAACACGCGCTTGACCGTGAAGGTTTCAAACAAGCTATCATCAAGCGCTGAATGAGCGCTGAATGAGTTTCCGCTGGCACACGCGAGCGCTGCTCGCTCTCGGTAGCGGCGCCGCTCTCGCGCTCTCGTTCCCGAACTACAATCTCTCGCTGCTTGCTTGGATTTCGGTGGGGATGCTCGTGCTCGCCTCGTGCGGGGCGCGGCCGCTCGCTTCGCCGCTCTACGGTTTTCTCCACGGCCTGGTTTTCTATCCGATTGGCCTCCCATGGATCGACGTCGTGATGCAGCAGTACGGGGGCGTCGATCCGTGGACTTCCGCCGGCATTTTGGGGCTGATGGGAATCGCGGGCGGAATCGTCTGCTCGGTTTTTTCCGTGGGCGTCGCTTTGGCATCCCGAAAAAGCCACGCGCTGGCGTGCGCGCTCGCGCCGTGCCTTTGGGTGGCGCTCGAATTTGGCCGCACGCATCTGCCGATCATCGGCTTTCCGTGGAATCTTACTGGCTACGCCGCAAGCCACAATCTCGCGCTTCTCCAACTCACGCCGCTCACGGGAATCTATGGCCTTACGTTCGTGATTGCGGCGTACGGCTCGTTACTGGCCTACGCAATCCTCGCCCGAACGCAGCGCGCATGGAAGGCGCTTCTGGTCGTCACCTCTGTGCTGATTCTGATTGCCGCGGGCGGAGGCTACCTTGTGCCCAAGGCGGCGCCCGATCACGTGGCGCATCTCGTCCAGACGAATTTCCCGCAATCGGAGCATTACCCGGTGGATTGGCTCGACCTTCACGCGGGCGAAATGGAGCAGCTCGAACGCATGAGCGTTGATTCCGCGCAGAAGTTTGACGCCGCGCAGAAGCCGCCGGAGACCGCGCTTCAGGCGCGCCAGGACTTGATCATTTGGCCCGAAGTTCCCGCGCCATTCAGTTTGCAGGAGCCGAAGTTCGAGGAGCGCGCCAAGCGAATCGCGCGCGAGGGGCGCAGCTATTTTTTGGTCGGCGTCGTCGATTGGAAGCCCGATCGCTCGAAAAACTGGATCGCGTCGAACAGCGCCGTGCTTCTCGATCCCGCCGGGCAGCGCGTGTTCACGTACGACAAAATTCACCTCGTTCCGTTCGGCGAGTACGTTCCGCTGCGCAACTGGATTAAGTTTGCGGGCCGCCTGACCGCGGACATTTCCGATTTCACTCCGGGAACCGATTATCGCGTGGGACAGTTGCCGGGCGGCAAATTCGGAACATTCATCTGCTACGAAGCGATTTTTCCGGGCGAGGTGCGCCGGTTCACGGCTGGCGGCGCGGAACTCCTGATCAACATTTCGAACGACGGATGGTTTGGCCGCTCGTCCGCGCCCGCGCAACATTTGATGATGGCCCGCGTGCGCGCCGTTGAAAGCCGCCGCTGGCTGCTGCGCGACACAAACAATGGTTTCACGGTCGACATCGACCCCTACGGACGCATCGTCGCCAGCCTGCCCACCGACGTGCGCGCTGAACTCGACGCCCCCTATGCCTTCCGCAGCGACCTCACGCCGTACGCCCGCTTCGGCGATTGGTTCTCATGGTTCTGCGTCATCGACTCGCTTCTGCTTATGAGTTTCTGCCTTACGAAGAGGCGCGAAGCAGGCTCTTAATCTCCGGACTACGAAGACCCAAAGGATTGGAGTATGCTGCGAAAACTATGACGCCTATGATGCGGTTGCTTTCCTGTTTTTTCTTGCTTCTCGGCTGCGCCGCCCCTCTTGTGGCCGACAACACCACGACGATCGACAATGATGTCGTTAAGATCGAGATGGCCGTTGACACGCCGCACCACTTGAACGCGCGCCATCGCCACGAAATGAATCGAGTGATGATCTATCTCGACGGTGGCGACATGACGCTCGTCTATGACGATGGCCACAAGGACGAACAGCACTGGAAGCCCGGGCAAGTGGCATGGAGTCCCTCGGGCGGCTACCACACAAGCGAGAACGTGGGACCGCAGCCCATGCACATCGTCGAAATCGTGCTGAAGAAGCCGGGACCGGCTACGCCGCCGATGCGCAAACCTGAACTCGATCCCGTGGCCCTCGAGCCGGAGAAAAACATCCTCCTATTCGAAAACGACCAGGTGCGGGTCCTTCGGAGCCTGCGCGAGCCCGGCGAAACCGAAAAGATCCACGAACACACGGGCGTGGGTCGAGCGGTGGTGTGCCTGACGGATCTCGACGCAAGCGTGAAAGCGGCGGACGGCACCGCGGTGCAACTCCACAAGTCGGCAGGCGAGGCGTTCTGGGCCGCCGGTCCAGTGACGCACGCGGCCACGAACACCGGCGCAAAGAAGTACGAGCTGATTCTGGTCGAGGTGAAGTGACCGGAACTCAACTCTCACTGCGTGCCTCCGCGGATCGCGGGACGCTATTTTCCTTTTTCTCTTTTCCATTTTCCCCCCGCGCGTTTCGTGTGTAGAATTTAGCCATGGCTGAACACATCGAGGATCTCCAGCGAAGCTACGCCGAGCTCAAGAAGCGCCTCGAGCTCGTGCGGAGCTATCTTTGACGAAGGCTCCGCCACCAAGCAGCTCGCTGCTCTCCAGGAAAAACTGAACGCTCCCGATTTCTGGCAAGACCAGGCCAGGGCGCAGGCCGTCATGCAGCAGCGCAAGCTGCTCGATGATCGCATCAGTGCCGAAAAAATCCTTGCCGGCAAAATCAGCGACATCGATACGTATTTCCATCTTGCCGAAGAAGAGAAGGACGACGCGCAGCGCGCCTCTCTCCTCGAAGACGTCGCCAAGGAAATTGGCTTTGCCGACGCCTACGTTTCCGACCTCGAGACGAAAACTCTTCTCGCGGGCGAGAGTGATCGCCTGAACGCCATCCTCACGATCAAGCCCGGCGCGGGCGGCACCGAATCGCAGGACTGGGCCGAGATGCTTCTGCGCATGTACTTGCGATGGGCGGAAACAAAAGGTTTTCGCGCGAACCTGCTCGATTCGACGCCGGGCGAAGAAGCGGGCATCAAGTCCGCTACGGTGCAGATCGAGGGCGAGAACGCGTACGGAATGCTGTCGGGCGAAAACGGCGTGCACCGCCTTGTGCGAATTTCGGCGTTCGACCAGGCGGCGCGCCGCCACACTTCGTTCGCATCCGTCTTCGCGGTGCCGGAAATCGACGATCAAATCGAAGTGGTGGTGAAGCCGGACGATATTCGCGTTGACACGTTTCGCGCCGGCGGCCATGGCGGCCAGAACGTCAACAAAGTGGAAACGGCGGTGCGCATCACTCACATCCCGACCGGCATCGTCGTCCAGTGCCAAGCCGAGCGCAGCCAGCACAAAAATCGCGAGATCGCGATGAAGCTTCTCAAGTCGCACCTCTACGAAGCGGAACTCGAGAAGCGCCAGGAAGAGCTGCGCAAGCTCGACGCGTCGAAGCCCGAAATCAGCTTCGGCAGCCAGATTCGCTCGTACGTCTTGCAGCCATACCAGATGGTGAAGGACCTGCGCACAAAGGTCGAGCGCGGCGACGTGCAGAAGGTCCTCGACGGCGACATCGATCCCTTCATCCGCGCCTACCTGCTCTATCGCCGCAACGGCGAAAACGGCGCCACAAAGAATTGAACGTGGCCCACGCGCAGTCCAGGTGATCCAAAATGTCTTCAGAGGAAACTCTTCTCGTAAGCACATACAGGGCGTTTAACGCTCGCGACCTGGAAGCGGCGCTAGCGACGATGCATCCCGATGTGGATTGGCCGAACGGCATGGAAGGCGGCCGTGTGCAGGGCCATCGCGGGGTACGCGACTACTGGACTCGCCAGTGGAGTTTGATTGATGCTCATGTCGAGCCCCGAGCCTTTGGAACGGACCCGAGAGGACGAATCGTGGTTGACGTGCATCAGGTTGTCCGCGACCTGGCCGGAAATGTCCTTGCCGACCAAATGGTCCAGCACGTGTATGAAGTAAAAGACGGCCTGATCCGGAGCATGGAGATCGTGAAGCTTTAAGGACTCCAGCGACGGTGGGCGATGCTTTCGGGTGGCCGTGGGAAATCACTGGAGAATTCGCTTTCGCATGACCAACCCCAACAACCCCATCCGAATCGGCATCAGACTCCATGAGGCTGGCGGGGGGTCATGCTCCCCACTCACTTTCTGAGGTCCGCCAGCCAAGCGTCCAATACTGACACGCTGCTCGGCTCGACGGACGTGAAGGCGATCCCCATCCCCGAGTTTGGCCGCGAATAGGCTACTTTGCCTTGCGCGACGAAGTTCACGCCGCCGCGCGTGATTCTCAGTCTGACCTTTGTGTTTTCCGGGAACGGTGTTGGTGTTTCCACAGAGCATCCGAAAACGCTCAAGTCTCTGGTGCGGGCCACAAAATGGTTCTCGGTCCGGACGTCAGTGACCTCGATGCTGGCCACGAATAAATGTCGCTGCGCGCGATGGTGTTCGGAGGGAATTGGTGGGACGCCTCCACGTGGCTAGATTCTATTCTTAGGCTACTTTCAGCGCAAATTCCATTGCCGACTGCGAAGACTACAGACCGAGCGGGAAGTTAGCATCAAATATTTCAACTTGAAATCATTTTGACGAAGTGGAGGCAAGTTCGAGTGGAGAAGTGAGTTGAGCAGAATGCGGGTTTGGCCAGCTAACTTCCAGCACAGCTTCCTTGCGAATGAGAAGTTTCGAACGGCGGCTGACGTGAATGTCGAGGGTGTTCGAACCGTCGGAGACAATCTCCGCGAAGCCTTCTTTTTGCAAGTGCAGGCTCTCGTCGGCGCGGTACAGGGCGACGCGTAGGGGATGGACGCCTGGGGAGAGGGGACAGTCAAAATGGAGCGGTTCGCGCAGATGGGTTGCGTCGAGCCGAGTGGAGATTAGAACATCCTGGCCCGCGTAGACGGCGATGGTTTCCTCGGCGACGGCGGAGACGATCTCGACGTGAAGAGAACCGAGTTCCTTGGCATGAGGCAGCTGAGCGGTGGCGGCTGGCTGCCCAAGAGACGCATCGGGCGGCGGCTCAGGGGTCAAAGTAGAAGCTTGCCGCCGAGTTGCTTGAGATTTTGTCCCGGGGGAAGTTTTCGAGGGCGATGGCACGGATAAGTGTCGAAGTGGCGATTCGGGTTTCGTTGAGGGAGATGGAGAGTCCGTCAGCGCCGAATCCGCAGCCGCAGAGGAAGTGGTACCGATCATTGAAGGTGAGATCGATTCAGGCGGCGCGCTGCGGGTCGTGGCGACCGTAGAGGGATCGACCACAGCCGCAGAGGCGGTCACGGTGGGCATTAAGTGCTTGCGGAGGGCGGGGACAATCGACACGACACAAATGAGAAGGAGCAGACCAGAGGCGACAGTCCACATGTCTTTCTGCCGAAGAGGTCGATTCCACCAAGAGATCTTGCCGCGCTGTGCGGCGGCAGAGTTGGACCGCGGGGGTGCAGTCTTGCTGTTTCGGGCAAAGGGGTAGAGAGAGGCGGCCAGGGCTTCGGCGGTGGGGTATCGATCTGCGGGGTTCTTAGACAGGCAGCGCATGACCAGATGGTCAAAGGCACGAGGCAGCGAAGGATTGTGATGAGAAGGCGGCGGCGGCGCGCTGGAAATGATTTGCGCGCAGACGGCGACGGCGGAACCTCCATCGAAAGGCCGAATGCCGGTTGACATCTGGTATAGAAGGATACCCAGAGAGAAAAGGTCGGAACGACTGTCTTGCGAATTACCGAGAATCTGTTCAGGCGACAAATAGGCAGGAGTTCCCATCAGATTTCCGCTGCCAGAGTCTTGCGTCGAAAAACGGGCGATTCCGAAGTCGCCGAGCTTTACTTGATGTTCGAGAGTCACGAGAATATTGGCGGGTTTCACGTCGCCGTGAATGATCTTGGCGCGATGGGCTCGGTCGAGAGCGGTGGCGAGATCGCCCGCCCACACCGCGACGCGCGGAAGAGGCAGAGCGCCCGCGTTGAAAACGGATTCCAGCGTCTTCCCCTCGACATATTCCATGACCAAATAAGGCGCGCCGTCTTTGTTCGTGCCGACATCGTAGAGGGCAACGATGTTGGGATGTGACAGGCCGCCGATGATTTGGGCTTCGCGGAGGAATTGTTGCTGGAGATCGCGGGAACCAAAACCTTGAAGAAAGGTTTTCAGCGCGACGGTGCGTCCAATAAGAGTGTCGCGGGCTTTATCGACACGGCTGGTAGCGCCCACGCCCAGCGTTTCGATAACTTCGTATCGATCTTGTGGCGTGTTCATAAGTCGCTCGTAACAAGCAACGTGCGCCAAAACTGCTTTGGGAAGGATGGAAGAAATCGAGGCCCTCGGGAACCCCCCAAAAGTCCCAATCTAGACAAAACTCTAGTACCTGCCCAATAAGGGTGACGGCGCGCCGGTGCGCGAAACGCGCGCCCCGCATCCCGCAGGGTGCGACAAAGCCCGAAGCACGTGCCAAGGGGGTTCCCACGAAGGGCAATCCGGGTAACTGTAGCGTGGCCCGTTCCGCGGCCGCGAATCGCATTTCCGGGCGTCCGGGGAACCGTTCAACCTCGAATTAAGCCGTTTCAATGCATGCGATTGACACACTTTTGGCCCTATGCTACGGTCGATTGTCCAGCCGACCGCTCGACGCTGATAGTTCGGCCCCCTGATTGCCATTGTGCCTGAGGAGGATACTGTTTTGGCGCACGCCGACGATAAGTTTCTGTTTACCTCGGAGTCTGTCACCGAGGGCCACCCCGACAAGATAGCCGATCAGATTTCCGACGCCGTCCTGGACGCCGTCCTGAGGGATGACCCGAAAGGCCGTGTGGCCTGCGAGACGCTCGTCACGACAGGCCTCGTGGTCATCGCGGGCGAAATCACCACCACCACGTACGTCGACTTCGCCGACCTCGCCCGCGAGGTGATTCGCGACGTTGGCTATACGCGCGCGAAGTACGGCTTTGATTCCGAGACCTGCGGCGTTATCGCCGCTATCAAGAAGCAGTCGCCCGACATCGCCATGGGCGTTGATACCGGCGGCGCCGGCGACCAGGGCCTGATGTTTGGCTTCGCCTGCGACGAAACTCCAGAGCTGATGCCCATGCCGATTCAGCTCGCGCATCACCTCACGAAGCGCCTCGCGGAAATTCGCAAAGCAGGCATCGTCGATTTCCTTCGTCCCGACGGCAAATCCCAGGTCACGGTCGAGTACGTCGACGGCCAGCCTGTCCGCGTGGATACCGTCGTCATCTCGACCCAGCACGGCGACAAAGTTTCCAACAACGATCTCCACGACGCGATCATTCATGAGGTCATCAAGCCCGTTATCCCGGAATCCATGCGCGACAAGCACACCAAATTCCACATCAATCCTACGGGGCGCTTCGTCACCGGCGGTCCGATGGGTGATGCAGGCTTGACCGGCCGGAAGATCATCGTCGATACCTATGGCGGCTATAGCCGTCACGGCGGCGGGGCCTTCTCAGGCAAGGATCCGTCGAAGGTAGACCGCTCCGCGTGCTACATGGCGCGCTACGTGGCGAAGAACATTATTGCGGCAGGCCTCGCGAAGAAAGTGGAAGTTCAGCTTGCCTACGCGATCGGCGTGGCCGAGCCAGTTTCCGTCATGACAGACACATTCGGCACCGGCACGATCCCGAATTCACAGATCACCGAGCTCGTCCGCGCCTTTTTCAAGCTCAACCCCAAGGGCATCATCGAGACGCTCGACCTTCGCCGCCCGATTTACCGTCAGACGGCGGCGTACGGCCATTTCGGCCGCACCGGCCCGGGCTTCACATGGGAGCGCACCGACAAAGCCGACGCCATCAGTAAGGAAGCCGGCTCAAGGGGCGTCGTCGCCGCATCACGCAGCTAATAGGATTGCGACAAAGTTTGGCCGTAGGGGCACGGCACGCCGTGCCCTCTTTATCTGCAACGAATCCTCAATTCACGAACGATCTAAAGGGAGCTTCTTGTGGAAACAGTAACCAAGCTGGATGGAGACGTAAAAGACATCGCCCTTGCCGATAAGGGCAAGCGCCGAATCGAGTGGGCCAATCAGCACATGCCCGTGCTGCAGTTGATCCGCAAGCAGTTCATCAAGGACCAGCCGCTGAAGGGCATCCGCATGTCGGCCTGCCTGCACGTCACCAGCGAAACCGCCAACTTGGCAATCACGCTGCGCGACGGCGGCGCCGATGTGGTTTTGTGCGCCTCGAATCCGCTTTCGACCCAGGACGACGTTGCCGCGTCTCTCGTGAAGGACTACAACATCCCCACGTTCGCGATCAAAGGTGAGGACAACCCCACCTACTACGCGCACATCAACGCCGCGCTCGACCATCAGCCGCAGATCACCATGGACGACGGTGCCGACCTTGTCACGCAATTGCTTACCAAGCGCACCGACCTGCTGAAGAACGTCATCGGTGGCACCGAAGAGACCACCACCGGCGTGATTCGTCTGCGCGCGATGGCCAAGGACGGGACGCTGAAGTTTCCGATCATCGCCGTGAACGATGCGCTCACGAAGCACTTCTTCGACAATCGCTATGGCACAGGCCAGTCGACGCTCGACGGCGTGATCCGCGCCACGAACTTGCTTCTCGCAGGCCTCAAGGTTGTCATCGCCGGTTACGGTTGGTGCGGACGCGGCGTGGCGATGCGCGCCAAGGGACACGGCGCGGACGTGATCGTCACCGAAATCAATCCCACGAAAGCGATCGAAGCCGTCATGGACGGTTTTCGCGTGATGCCCATGAACGAAGCTGCCAAAATCGGTGACATTTTCATCACCGTCACCGGAAACAAGAATGTGATCGCCCACGATCACTTCGAGCGCATGAAAGACGGCGCCGTCATCAGCAATTCCGGCCACTTCAACGTCGAGATCGACATCCCGGCGCTCGAAAAGCTCTCCAGCGGTAAGAAAGAAGCGCGCCCGTTCGTCGACGAATACGTCATGAAGGATGGACGCAAACTCTACCTGCTCGGCGATGGCCGCCTCATCAATCTGGCCGCTGCCGAAGGCCATCCGGCCGCCGTGATGGATATGAGCTTCGCGAACCAGGCCTTCGCCGCCGAATACATGGTCAAGAACTCGAAGAACCTGAAGCCACAGGTTTATCCAGTTCCCGAGCACCTCGACCAGCAGATCGCGAAGCTCAAGCTCGAATCGATGGGCTTCCAAATCGACAAGCTCACGCCCGACCAGGAGCAATACCTCGCGTCCTGGGACGAGGGCACGTAAACCCCGAAACGCGAAAAAAACTTCGCGCTCGAGCGAAGGTTCGATGTGCGGGCGCGGGAGAGCGTGGCTTCAGGGTCCGTGTGTCAACTCGGTTCTGTGTCAGCGCCGGACTCTTAGTCCGGGGAGGGTGGCCTTCAGGCCATCCCGACAGAAGCCCACGAAAAATTAGAAGGGGCTGCGCCCCGCCCGGGCCAAACCGCGACGCTGAACCTTTGTGCTAGTATCCCCGTTGCGCCACGCACACACGAAATGTCTGCCTTCGCGATCAGCTTTTGCCTAGCTTGGGTTTTCTTCGCACCTGCGCCGGCGGGCTCGCCGCGCGCCCCATTATCCTCGCCGCCGACGCAGCAGAAGAATCAATCCCGCGCGGAAGCCGAGAAGATCGACCTGCACATCGCCGGCGAAGTCACGCGCGGCAAAATCTTCCAGCAGGACATCGGCCACGGCCTGGTGTTTCGGCTCGCGCCATCTCCCGGCTCGCCCGACCTAGGCTGGAAAATCGAAATCGTGCCCAAGAGTGACCCTGGCGATGACCCCATCGAGTTCTCCGCCATCGCCACGCCCCCGTATCGCATGTACAACGCGCGCTACCTCGAAGTTTCCTTCGGCACCTCCGCGAAGGAGGCGGTTGCAACCACTCCGCGGGTCTTTTATTTCGTGCAGTCCGTCGACGACGAGCATCGCGCCGAAGAATGCTTGAACGCAGCCCTGTATCCCACAAACGTGTCGGACGAAGAAAAGGTGCGCGTCGTCGCGGAGCAAGACCAGATCCAGCTCGGCAAAGGCGAGCTGCGAATCCTCAAGTCCCGCATCGGCCGAAGCAAGACGCTCACCGGCGAAGGCACCATCGACTGGGTCCGCTTCGACGTCGACCTCGAGTTCTCGCCCGGCCTGACCATGGCCAACATCCTCGCCCGCATCGCCCGCCCGCAGTAGACTGGCGGCAAGTCAGCTCAGAGCACTCCTTCGAGCAAGGGGGCGGACTCCAGAAACGTTCACTGGACCCGGTATCTTAGTTCGCTCTGCCGATATGTGGACTTGGTCTTGCAGTGGGGACACTTACACTCGATGCCTTCGCGCGGAAATGGGGGCTTCGAAGGGAAAAAGAAATCAGCCAGCGTGTCACTGATCAGCGAATACGAGAAAACCGTGCCGCATTCTTTACACGTCAGAGCCCAACTTGCCATCGGCCACCGTATCAAGGCTACCGATGCGCGCCTCGGAGTCGCAATACATCGATTCATGTAGGGCCCGTCCGCTGCGGATAGAGCGTGCAGGATCAGCTAGCCGCCGCTTTTCTTCTTTGCCAGCGGCGGAGTTGAATGAGATTCTTTCGCGCCGGGACCTTCCTTGGGCGTGATCGCCTCCGGGCCTGCTTCGATCGTAATTTCCACTTCGGCGCCCTCTTTCAAGCCCACCGGATTACCCTCTGCATCTTGCAGCGTGTTCTCCACCCGAATCTCCCGGTAAAGTTCTTCGGCGCCCTCCACGAAAATCTGCGCCTTTTCCGGCAGGCTGGGATGAGCCGGAGGAATAATCTTTTCAACCACTCCAGGAAGAGTGACGGCCGGCTTCTCGGCCTCGCGTTCGTCATCCTTGGGTTTGTTGCTCATCAATGGGCTCCTATAGTTCTGTTATCTGGCACTCCGGCCACGCAGATCCCCTCATACAACATGATATAGAAAATTCCCGTGACAATGTAGTCCCAAAACCGCGTCCGCTAAACGGTTTCTCTGGGCTCGGAAGGAATATGACTTCGAACGGTCATCACTCCGGAAGCGGCGTCTCCCATCCGGAAGCGGCGTCTCCCATCCGGAAGCGCGCCGAAGCGAAAAGGGACAGTGTTTTTATCTTGGCAGGGCTAAAGAGAAAGAACATAACCACGTGACCTCGGTTGCTTCGAAAAATGGGAGCCGGGGAGGCATGTAAACCCACGTTAGTTCAGATTTACGGACGGGCCGATGGAAAGCTTGCCAACGGCCTCCTGCCTCCTTGCTTCGGCCTTTGCACTTGCAAATCCTGACCAATAGAATGTATGAATTGATGTTTGCGCTGACGCAGTTTGAGGACACGACACCCGGATGATGCAGGAATGGGCAAACACGGCGATTAGCACCGCGCGGCTTCGGGGCGCCACCTACGCCGACGCGCGCGTCATGGACATCCGTCACCGCGACATCTCGGTGAAGAACGGCGAGGTTGGCAATCTCTCTGAAAGCGAAACGCTTGGCATCGGCATCCGCGTGATCGCCGACGGCGCATGGGGCTTTGCCTCCACTGACCGGCTCACGCTCGAAGGCGTCCAGGCCTGTGCCGCCGAAGCCGTCGCCATCGCCAAGGCCTCCGCGCTGGCGAAGCGCGAAAACGTCGCTATGGCGCCTGAAAAAGCCTACATAGACACCTGGCAGAATCCGTTCATCAAGGATCCGTTCCGCATTCCCGTCGAGCGGCAAATCGACGTGCTCCTCGCCGCCGACAAAGAAATGCGCAAGGTGAAGGGTGTGACGCTCGCCGAAGGCTCGATGGCGTTTCGCCGCATCGAGCAGCTTTTCGTATCGAGCATCGGCTCGTCGATTCACCAGGTGAAGATGCAATCGGGCGCGGGAATCGTCGCCATGGCCTTCGCGGGAAACGAAATCCAGAAGCGGTCGTATCCGAATAGCTTTGGCGGGCAGCACATGCTGCTCGGGTACGAACTCGTCGAAGCACTCGACCTGCCGAGCCATGCGCAGCGCGTCGGCGAAGAAGCAGTCGCACTGCATTCGGCCGCGCAATGTCCCGAGGGCCAGCGCACAATCATTCTCGATAGCTCGCAGCTCGGTTTGCAGATTCACGAATCCATCGGACACCCGATCGAGCTTGACCGTGTGCTCGGTATGGAAGCGAATTTCGCGGGCATGAGTTTTCTGACGGTGGATAAGCTGCGGAAACTGAAGTACGGGTCGGACATCGTCAACGTGGTTGCCGACGCCCGCCTCGCTCACGGCCCCGGCCTCGGCACATTCGCTTACGATGACGAAGGCGTGCCCGCCCAGTGCACCCCCATCATCACGAACGGGTTATTCACCGGCTATCTGAGCAATCGCGAAACCGCCTCCGCCATCGGCGAAAACCGCTCGAACGGCACCATGCGCACCGAAAGCTGGAACCGCCTTCCGATTATTCGCATGACCAACATCAGCATTCATCCCGGCACGTGGAAATATGACGACCTCATCGCTGACACCGACGATGGAATCTACATGGAGACGAATCGCTCGTGGTCGATCGACGACCGCCGCTACCAATTCCAGTTTTCCACTGAAATCGGATGGGAAATCAAAGGTGGCAAGAAAACACGCATGATCAAGAATCCCAGTTACAGCGGGATCACCACCGAATTCTGGAATAGTTGCGACGCCATCTGCTCGCGCGACCACTGGACGCTCTGGGGCACGCCGAACTGCGGCAAGGGCCAGCCCATGCAAACCATGGGCACGGGTCACGGTGCGGCGCCCGCGCGTTTCCGCAACGTCAAAGTGGGAGTTGCATTCGCCAAATGACGATGACCATAGCAAGCATGAAGACCGACACTCCGCGGAACGCGAACGAGCAGCTCGATGTGAACCCCTGCCGGTCATTGTCATCCCGAGTGCAGCAAGGGATCTCTCTTAGCCATGCGGCCTACCGCTAAATCCCGTCCAGTGGTTGGTCGCCCCGTCGCCGCGCGCGCCAAGGCCGCACGGTTTACCTCGGCTGACCTCACGCGCATTGCCGAGCGCGTTTTCAAACTCAGCGAAGCGGACGAAACCGAAGTTGAAATCGACGCAACCACCGACGCGCTCACCCGCTTCGCGAACAACACCATTCACCAAAACGTCGCGGAGCAGACGCTCTCGATTTCCGTTCGCACCGTCGTCGACGGACGAACCGCGCGCGTCACCACGAACAAGACCGACGAAGAATCGCTGCGTCGCGCCGTCTCCTCAGCCATGAGCCTGGCGCGCAACGAGCCTGAGAATCCCGACCTGCTGCCAATGCTGCGCCAGCAGAAGTATCAGAAGGTGGCGCGCTTTTTCGCCGCCACGGCGGAAACCACTCCCCAGGATCGCGCTCGCGCCGTGAAGCGCGTCTGCCAGATGGCCGATAAGGCCAAGCAGACCGCCGCGGGCATTTTCTCCTCGGGCTCGATGCAGAACGTTTTCGCGAATTCTAGGGGCCTCTACGCGCAGCACCAGCAGACGCGCTCTGAATTCTCCGTCACGATTCTCGAGGAGCATTCTTCCGGCTGGGCGAAATTCAATTCTCCGGACATCCGCAATATCGATCCGGACGAACTGGCCGCGCGCGCCAGCCGCAAGGCCGCCGATTCACGCAACCCGCGCGAAATTCCGGCCGGGCATTACACGACGATCCTCCAGCCGCCCGCCGTCCTCGACCTTCTCGGCTTCCTCTTTTACGATTTTGCCGGCACGGCGGTCCTCGACAAACGCTCCTGCTTCACCGGCCGCATGGGGACGAAGCTCTTCGGCGAAAACATCGTCTTATGGGACGACGTGTACCATCCACTGCAAACCGGCGAGCCGTTCGACGGCGAAGGCGTTCCGAAGCAGAGAGTTTTGCTGGTCGATCGCGGCGTGCCGAAGAATCTGGTTTACTCGCGCGCCACCGCCAAAAAAATGAAAGCGAAGCCCACCGGCCACGGTTTTTCGCTTCCCAATGACTACGGCGAAGCGCCGATGAATCTGGTTTTTGCGGGCGGCGACAAATCCATGGACGAAATGGTCCGCTCCACTGAGCGGGGAATTCTCGTCACGCGCCTGTGGTACATCCGCGAAGTGGATCCTTACGAGAAGATTCTCACCGGCATGACTCGCGACGGAACGTTTCTCGTGGAAAACGGCCGCGTCGCCGGAGGTATCCGCAATTTCCGCTTCAATCAGAGCATTCTCGAAATGCTGTCGAAGGTGGAGATGCTTGGCCCCGCGGTGCGCGCGGCGGGAGAAGAATCATTCGAGATGGTCGTGCCGGCCATGAAGGTTCGCGACTTTCATTTCAGCGAAGTTACGAAATTCTAAATCACGAAATTCTAATGATGAGCCGCGTCAGTGCCTGAGCG
>Ga0073928_10005532_pt1 | contig 17638 bp, 11 predicted proteins | sample PaiPotPPA55metaG_FD_76969 | JGI IMG/M metagenome (GOLD analysis project Ga0073928, IMG submission 76969) | Iron sulfur acid spring bacterial and archeal communities from Banff, Canada, to study Microbial Dark Matter (Phase II) - Paint Pots PPA... ... | reverse complement strand
GTCCGGAATAGGCGGCGGTATCGGATTCGAAGTAGACCAGCATGGCCTCCACTTGCGGTTTGCCTGCCGACCAAGCGACCTGCCGCGCCATTCCCGCCGCATCGTTCTGCAAGAAGGCCACTTGATAAAGGTAGGAGTGCAGGAAGGGAGAATCGAAGTTGTTCTTTTGCGCCTCTTCGGCCGTGGCCCGGGCATCTGTAAGGCGATTCAGAAAGAGAAACGCATTTACAAGAGACGCATGGCTTTCAGCGTTTGCCGAGTCGAGGCGGAGGGACTCGCGGATTGCAGTAAGGCATTTGTCATATTGCCCGAACTCACCGTAGATAGAAGCCAAGTTATTCGGCGGAACGACATCTCGCGGATAGGTCTGCGCCCAGAGCTCATAGGACTGGCGCGCCTTTTCCAGGTCCCCGGTGACAAAGTGATAGTAGTGAGACTCGATGTAGAACTTCTCCCGCTCGCTCACCCGCTCGCGCAGGTCGTAGGCTTTCAGCGTATTCTCCGCCGCCGGGCTGGTTTCTCCGAGGGCGAAATAGTCCGTCCCAAGCGAGGCATAGGCCATGGCGAAATTCGGGTCGAGGCGAATGGCCCGCTGGAAAAAGGGCACGGCGGAGGCCGGATCGTACTTGCCCACGAGAGTCTCCCGTCCGAGGGTGTAGGCCTGCAGAGCTTCGAGCGAGGGCGTGGTGGCCTGCTCGATGGGGGTATCGAACTTCTGCACCGTGCTGAGCGATTCTCCGAGCTTGGAGCGCAGCTTCGCGGCGGCATCGCCCAGCGCTTTCAGAACGCGTTCCTTGCTATCCGCCGTGGCCTGCTCCTGCGCCAGCAAATCGCCGGTGCGGCAGTTGAGCGCTTTGAGACCCAGAACGTATTGGTTGCCCAGGCTGGCAATCGAGCCGTCGAGAACGGCGGCGCTCTCCGTCCGCTGGCAGAGATCGAGCGCGGTATTCTCGTCCAAGTGCTGGCCCGGAGACCGGCCCATGAGCTTTAGCGTCTCGCCGACCCTGCGGTCCGGCAGAATGTTAAGGAAGGGAGACTGTTCCAGCTGAATCGCCAACCCCTGCCGGAGCGTGCCGTCGAAGACCGCATCGCCCGTGGTGTTGGTGAAATCGGCGAGGACGATGGTGTCTTTTTCGGTGAGGGCGTGGGCCTTGCGCCCGTTGAGCCACCAGAGGCCGCCCGCCACCAACGCCGCTATGATTGCTGCCGCGACGATTCCGCGCGCAAGTTTTTTTCTCTTCGCTTTGGAGTGCGCGGCAGCCGCCGTTTTCTGCGCCGTGTGCACTTTCTGAGGAAGCTCCGGATTGCCCGCTTCCACCGTGTACAGGTTGTAGAGATGAATGCGGACTCCGTGCTTGACCTCCGCGTCGCCCAAATCGTGCAGGCGGTCTTTCCAACTGCTCAATTGGCCGAGCACGTCGGCAACGCTTTGCGATGCGAGGATGTGGCCGGCGTCACCGCAATCCATCACACGCTGGGCGATGTTGATGCCTCCGCCGGCAACGTTCTGATTGGCGTTTATGTCCGCCACTCTGTAAACGGGACCGCTATGCAAACCCATGCGCAGCGGAATTTCCAGATGCGATTTTAATCCCCGGCTTACATCGAGGGCGCATCGCGCCGCCGCTTCTGCATCTCCGAAAAAGACAAGCGCCATGCCGTCACCGGTGGGAAGGCGGATCATTTCCTGGCCGGCTTGGGCGCGCAAAAAGTCCGGGGTGGCGGAAACAACTGCCTGAAGCGTGTGCGACACCGCTTCCTGGTGGTCCATGGGCAGTTTCGAGTAGCCCACGATGTCCATGAACAGGACATGGGCCATTTCCAATTTTGTTGTGCGTTTCCCGGTTTGGTCAGGCGAGGACATTAGTTATTTCCGTTTTCGGATGGGCGCGGGGAGAGATCCTTCGGCTCGCGGAAAACGCGAGCCTCAGGATGCCGACCCTCAACGCGTCGGCATGTTACGTCAGCGGCTGCATACAGGCAATCGCGGAAGGAACAACGGTAAACGAATCACGGCAGATGCGGCGGATTGGGATTGACGACGGGAGGGGCGGGACTGGAAGGCGGGGGCTCCTGCGGGCGGCCACTGGCCGGGCCTTCGGCCTGGCCAACCGCGGGGCCGTTCGATGGCGGCGGGGGCGCCGGGGCCGGCTCCGAGCGAGCGTTCGGCTGCATCTGGAGAGTGATGAAACGGACTTCGGCGTCGCTATCGTTCTTGAAGATCCACGTCATGCCGCCACGGCCGAGCCAGAGCGCGGTGCCGGGGCTGAGCAACCGCTCCATGCTTTTTCCGACCGCGGGCCCGAGAGAGGCCCGGTCGAGCGAGACAATCAAATCCTCCCACTCGGGATCGCGGAGAGCGACCTGGGAGTGGGGCTTGACGCGAGTGAGAATGACGCGCGTCTCATCGGTTTCGAATTCGGGCCAGTCGATGTGCGTGGCGCCAGCGGCAGGCTCCGGGGCGGAGGGGCAATCCACCGGCCCGCCGGGAACGATTTTAAGGCAGAGGTTGCGAAGCTCGCCCTGCGGGCGAAGGAGCTCGATGACGATGACGCCGAAGACGGAGCCGGTATCGTTGCGGGCGACGTGGGCAAAGCCGCCGCGGGAAAAGCGGACGTCGCCATCGGCGAGGTCGAGATGCACGTCGGGCTTGCCCGGAACGAAGCTGGTGACGTGGCCGGGCCCGACGGCGATAAAGAGATAGTCGTAGTCATGCTGGTGGAGAAGCGTGGAATCGTGCGGCGCGACTTCGGCACGGTAGGCCTTGACGTACTCATTGGAGAAAAGAGGATGGTGATGCGGCTCGGAGGCGACCGGCACGGCCGCGGGCGCCTGCCCGCAGGCCTGTACCGCGCAGGAAAAAACAAAGGCCGCGATCCACGCCGACTTCCCTTTCATAGCAACCCTCCCGCCTAGGAGCAAAGCCTAGCATAGAGAGAGAGGCGCGGCGGAGATTTCAGGCTGGCGCGAAAACGCAGCGGCGAAGGGCGAGGCGGTGGGAACGCGGCGGGGAAAAAGCACCGGGCCCGGGAGAGCGGCGAATCCGCCGCTCTCCGCGAGCCCAGCGCGTGAGACTAGTGGATGGTCAGAGTGGCCGTCGTGCTGTGGACCAGCAGGCCGCTCCCGCTCTTGCCACCGATGGTCAGCGTGTACGTGCCGGGCACCGTGCCAGCCTGCGTGGTGAGCTTCAGAGTGGCCGAGCCGGAACGAGTGATCGTCAGCGGGCTATAGGACTGAGTGACCTTGAGCGGCAAACCGGTGACCTGTTTAAGGGTGACGGTGCCGGTGAAGCCGTTGAGTGCGGTGATGGTCACGGTGTACTTCACCGTGCCGGGACGACCGACCGACTGCGAGCTGGGCGACGCGGAAATCGCGAAGTCCGGCTTGGGCTTGGGCGCGACGGTGAGCTGGACGGTGGTGGAATGCGTCAGCGTGCCGGAGACGCCGGTCAGCGTGATCGTATAGGTTCCCACCACGGTCGTGGTGCTGGTGGTGACCTTTACGGTGGAGGATCCGGAGCCGCCGGAAATGGACGTCGGCGTAAAGCTGAGGAGCACGCCGCGCGGCAGGACGCCGTGGCTGAGCGTCACGGTGCCGTTGAAGCCGTTGAGCGGGCTCACCGTGGCGGTGTAGCTGGTGGAGCTGCCGACGATGACCGTCTGGGACGGAGGCGCGGCAGCGATCGTAAAGTTGGGAGGCGGAGGCGCCGAGCCGCAGCCGGGGAATTTGAAGCTGACGATGCGCGTGTTCCAGTTGAAGGAACCGGTACCGGCAGGCAGATATTCGGTGGTGTACCAGAAGGTGCAATCGTCGACCGGGTCGACAGCCATGTCCGAGTAGTCGCCCCAACGATTGAGGCCGCCACCCTGGGAGCCGAGACCGGAGACGACGAGGTTCTCAGATTCCATCATGCCGAGGGTGTCGCTAGGAGTTCGGCCGGTGTAAGCGATGGAAGGAAAGACGGTGGCGCTCGAGACGCTATAGCCCATGGCCATATCGCCTTCATGGTCCATGGCGATGCTGCCCATCCAGCGGTAGCTGGAATCGGGAGCAAACGTGCCCTGCTGGAAAACGACGGGGTTGGACTCCGGGCTGCGGATTTCATACCAGCGCATGCCGCTGCTGGCGCCCGCAGTGACGGAGTGGCTGGTGACAAGGGCTTCGTGGTCGCCAAAGTTGCGGTAGGCGAGACGATACATCATGCGGTCACCGAGCGAATCAAGCTGCTGGGTGGTGTTGGGCTGCGGAACGCAAGTTCCGAAACCGCCGCAAGCCTCGGTGAAGGCATTGACGGAGAGCGAAGTCGGGCCGGTGAGCGTGGAGTTGGCCGGAGTCACCCAGTCCACATGGAAATGATAGAGGTCGAGGCTGTTGAGCGTACCGCCGTTGAAGCCCAGAACGGATTCGGTCTCGCCGGCAGGCGGCGGCGTGGTGCCGTCGAAGTCGCCGGGGAGAAGACCGCCGCCAACGGCGGTCGGGTCGAAGCACTGTTGCGTGGCAACGGAGCCGGCGCGCATGGCAGCGCCGTCCATGGCGCAGACGCGCGGGCCGATGAAGTTCTGGCCGTTGAGGAAAAGATTGTAGGTGACGTAGTAGGCGTCCGGCCAAATGCCGAGCTTGGGATAGTCGTTGAAGTCGTTGTTCTGGCTAAAGGCGTAGCGATTGTAGGAGCCGGTGGCGTCGGAAGTGGTGGAGACGGCGACGCACTGATAATACGGCGGCCCATTCACCATCATTTGCGACATGACCCAGCGGTTGTTGAGCTTGTCGTAGAGGGCGATGATGTCGCCGTCGTTGTTGGTCTCGCAGGGGCCACCGAAGCCGGCCCATAGAGTGTTGCCCTCGGTGGGGCCGGAGATCAAAGCGCCGGTCGTCTTATTGTAGACGGCGAATTCGGCGTTCACCCACTGGACGTACTGCGTGAGGCCGGGAGAGCCATTCGTGTCCGGAGGGGCGTAGCCATCGGCGGGCACGCCTTCAAAATTGAGCTCGTTGGTGGTGCTGACAAGAGGGAGAGTGGAAGTCTGCAAGCCGGGATCGGAAGCATGAGTGATAGGGCGAACCGGGTGAAGGGCGTGGTTCTCGACCTCGCGGTCCTCGCGATTTGGCGGATAGAGGTTCTGCATGTCGCGCAGGGGGGGTGAAACGTCGTGCTTGACCTCCTGGATGACGTGCGGCCCACGCAGGACGTGTTCCTGCTGAGCGTAGGCGGAACTGGCGGTGATGGCCAGGCAGAACGCGGCGCCGGCAAGAATTCCCAGAATCGGACGATTGCGCATCGATGTCATTGAGCTTCCCCTCTTCGGCCCTGTGAGCTATAGGCTCGGATGTGTGTCAACGGAGGCATGATACTAGGACCCTCCTAAGGTGCGGCTATAGTACGTCGGTACGCTCTGGCCCATACTTTTGGACTAGCGGTTTGCAGGGTAATGCGCCAGGCATGGCGGCGGCAAAGCGACGAGGGAAGGCGGGAGCGCGGCGGAATAAGCGCGTTGGGCCCGGGAGAGCGGCGAATCCGCCGCCCTCCCGCGAGTCCTGGGTGGAGTTACCTGGTGACGATCAGAGTGACCACAGTGCTCGCGTGCAACGCGCCGCTTACACCGCTGATGGTCAGCTTGGATGTGCCGGTCCCGGTGCCGGTCGTGGTCATGAGCGTGAGAGTGGACGTGCCCGAACCAGTGACGGTCGGCGGGTTGAAGGACTGTGTGACGCCCGCCGGCAGACCCCCGACCTTGTTGAAGGTGACGACGCCGTTAAAGCCGTTCACCGGCGTGACGGTGACGGTGTAGGTGGCGGTGCCGGGGCGACCGACCGTCTCCGAAGTGGGAGAAGCGGAAAGCGTGAAGGCCGGCTTGCCGTTGACTACGAGTTGCACGGTGGTGGAGTGCACGATGGCACCGGAGGTGCCCGTCAGGGTGAGCGTGTAGGTACCCGGCGGGGTCGCGTTGGTGGTGGTGAGCTTTGCTGTCGAGGTTCCCGAGCCGTGGGTGATGGTCGCCGGGATAAAGGTGAGGGTCACGCCGGCGGGCAGGCCGCTCTTGCTGAGCGCGACGCTGCCGGTGAAGCCGTTGAGCGGGGCAACCGTTACGGTGTAGCTGGTGGGGTTGCCAACGATGACGGTCTGCGACGGGGGCGCCGCGTTGATGGTGAAGTCCGGGCCGGCGTTGACGACGAGTTGCACGGTGGTCGAATGCACCAGGGCGCCAGAGGTGCCCGTGAGGGTGAGCGTGTAGGTTCCCGGCGTGGTCGAGGTGCTCGTCGTGACGGTGACGGTCGAGGTGCCCGAGCCGTTGTTGATGGTTGTGGGGTTGAAGGTGAGGCCCACGCCGGCGGGCAGGCTGCCGGTGGTCAGCGCGACTGCGCCGTTGAAGCCATTGATCGGGGCGACGGTCGCCGTGTAGCTGGTGGAGCTGCCGGAGTTGACTGTGCGCGATGGAGGCGCCGCGCTGATGGTGAAGTCCGGGTTGCCGGTGACAACGAGCTGCACGGTGGTGGAATGCGTCAGGGCGCCCGAGGTGCCGGTGAGGCTAAGCGTGTAAGTTCCCGGCGGGGTCGAGGCGCTCGTCGTGACGTTTACGGTGGAGGTTCCCGAACCGCCGGTGACGGTCGTCGGGTTAAACGTGAGGCCGACGCCGCTCGGGAGGCTGCCGTTGGTGAGCGCGACGTCGCCGGTGAAGCCGTTGAGCGGGCTCACGGTCGCGGTGTAGCTGGTGGGGTTGCCGGCAATGACGGTTTGCGAGGAAGGCGCGGCGCCGATTGTGAAATCGGGCGACGTGGAGCCGCAGCCGGAGAACTTGAAGTTGAGGATGCGCGTCTGCCAGTTGAACTGTCCGACACCGGAAGGCAAGTATTCGGTGGTGTACCAGAAGGTGCAATCGTCAACCGGGTCGACAGCCATATCGGAGTAGTCGCCCCAACGACTGAGGTTGGGGCCCTGGGAGCCGAGGCCGGGGAAGATGAGGTTCTCGCTTTCCATCGTGCCGAGGGCGTCGCTGGGAGTGCGGCCGGTGTAGGCAATGGAGGGAAAGACGGTGGAGCTGGACACGCTGTAACCGAGGGCCATGTCGCCGGCCTGGTCCATGGCGATGCTGCCCATCCAGCGCCAGCTGGCATCGGGAGCAAAGGTGCCCTGCTGGTAGACGACGGGAGTGGACGCCGGGCTGCGGATTTCATACCAGCGCATGCCGGAGCTGCTGCCAGTGGTGACGGAGTGGGAGGTGACGAGGGCTTCGTGGTCGCCAAAGTTGCGATAGGCGAGGCGATACATCATGCGGTCACCGAGGGAATCGAGCTGCTGGATGGTGTTGGGCTGCGGAACGCAGGTGCCGAAACCACCGCAAGCCTCGCTGAAGGCATTGACGGCGAGAGAGGTGGGGCCGGTGAGCGTGGAGTTGGCCGGGGTGACGAAGTCCACGTGAAATTCATAGAGGTCGAGAGAATTGTCGGTGGTGGTGTTGAAGCCGAGGACGGATTCGGTTTCGCCGGCAGGGGGCGGCGTGGTGCCGTCCAAATCGCCAGGCAGAAGACCGTCGCCAATCGCGGCTGGGTCAAAGCACTGCTGCGTGGCGGCGGTGCCGGCGCGCATGGCGGCGCCGTCCATGGCACAGACACGCGGGCCGACGAAGGAGACGCCATTGAGAAAGAGGTTGTAGGTGACGTAGTAGGCGTCCGGCCAAACGCCGAGCTTGGGGTAGTCGTTGAGGTCGCTGCCCTGGCTGAAGGCGTAGCGGTTGTAGGAGCCGGTGGCGTCGGAGGAGGTGGAGACGGCGACGCACTGATAGTAAGGCGGCCCGGCAACCATCAACTGCGACATGATCCAAACGTTGTTGAGCTTGTCGTAGAGGGCGATGACGTCGCCGTTGTTGTTGGTCTCGCAGGGACCGCCAAAGCCGGACCAAAGAGTGTTGCCCTCGGTGGGGCCCATGATCAGGGCGCCGGAGGTCTTGTCGTAAACGGCGAACTCGACGTTCACCCACTGGACGTACTGGGTGAGGCCGGGAGAGCCGTTTGTGTCCGGAGGCGCATAGCCGTTGGCGGAGACGCCGTCAAAGCTGAGCCCGTCGGTGGTGCTGACAAGAGGGAGAGGGGAGTTCTTCTGCAAGCCCGGGTCGGAAACATGAGTGATGGGGCGCACGGGGTGAATCCCGCGGTTCTCGATCTCGCGGTCCTCGCGGCTCGGCGGATAGGGATTCTTCATGTCGCGCAAGGGGGGCGAAACGTCGTGCTTGATTTCCTGGATGACCTGCGGCCCGCGCTGAACCTGTTTCTGCTGAGCATAGGCAGAATTGCTGATAAAAAGAAAAGCCAGGAAGAACGCGACCCCGGCAAAGAATCCAAGAAACGAACGAGCGCGCAACGAAATCATTTAGGTTCCCTCTCTCGTGGCCCTGAGTTCATGCGAACAAAGCGGCATCGCTACACAAATGCCAGCATGTGAGCGTAGCAGAGGGGCGCCAGCGGTCAAGTTACATATTTCGCTGGGACTTACGGGTAGGCCGATGATGGTACTTTGGTAGGGGTATTCCGCAAACGGTGGTTCACTGGCTTGCACTGAATGGAGGCGCTTATGCACCCAAAGGCGAGCCTTGCGGGGTTGGCGCAAACAGGCTAGGTTCAGGCGAAACGGGCGTGAGGCCGGGAGGGCGAGGCGATGTCTGCATTCGATGAGCACAAAGAGGAGCTGGAGCATTACGAAACGATGATGGGGCCGCACCGCGGGCGCCTGGCGGTGACGCTCGACCGGCTGACGACGGCGATGGTGCTGGTGGGACAGCACGGCGTCTATTGCCACAGCCAGCGGAATCCGGAAGAACCGGTGATGGACATACGGCTGATTACCGAGGAGCTGCGGAAGGCGAAGGAGCTGATCCAAAGCGTGATGGAAGAGATGCGCGCGGAGCGGGAGAAGCGCACGGAGTGACGCGGCGGGCGCGGGTGCCGGTGCGGGGGCGAGCACAACGTTCAGGTGCGCAGGAAGGGATTGGTTTCGCGTTCGGCGCCGATGGTGGTGGTAGGCCCGTGGCCGGGAAAGACGATGGTTTCGTTGGGCAGCGCCAGCAGCTTTCCTCGAAGCGACTTCATGATTTCCTTCATGGAGCCACCCCAAAGATCGGTGCGGCCGATGGAGCCGGCAAAAAGGGTGTCGCCGGCGAAGAGGCGCGGAGCTTGTGCTGGATGCGCCGCGGCGCTCGAAGCGGCTTCGTCCGGCATATAGAGACTGATGCTGCCGGGCGTGTGGCCAGGAGTGTGCAGAACGCGCGCTTCGTAACCGCCCCAGCGGACGGTGTCGCCATCGCGGAGGAAGCTTTCGACGCCGGTGGTTTCCGGAGTGGGCACGCCGAGCCACTGGGCCTGGAGATCGAGATGGCGGTAAAGATCGAGGTCGTCGCGATGCATGAAGACGGGCGCGCCGGTGGCATCGTGGAGGCGGGCGAGGCCGCCGACGTGGTCGATGTGCGTATGCGTGCTGACGATGGCGATGACCTTCAGGCGGTGCTTCGCGAGGACGGCGAGGATGCGGTCGACTTCGTCGCCGGGATCGAGCACGACAGCTTCGCGGGTTTCGGGGTCGCCGAGAATCGAGCAGTTGCACTGAAGCATGCCGACGGGCAAAACCTCGTGAATGAGTGCGGGCAACATGGCCTGCCAGTATAGCGGGAGAATTCAGCGCAGGGCAAAAGCGTCGTGAAAGAGTTTGAAGAGAGCGGCCCAGTGGCGCTCGGCGGCGGCCGCGTTGAAGACAGGCTGATCCGGAACGGCAAAACCATGACGGGCGGGATAGGTCTCGACCTGGTGGTCAACGCCGGCGTCGGTTAGGGCTTTTTCGAGGAGGTTCTTCTGCTCGTCGGTGAAATTCGCGTCCTCGATGGCGCCGGCGACGTAGACGCGGCCGGTCATATTTTTGACGAAGAGATGAGGGCTGTCCGGCTTGTCGGTGGCTAAACCGCCGCCGTGAAACGAGGCGACCGCAGCAAAGCGTCCAGGAAGGGCGCCGGCCACGGTCAAGGAGACGTTGCCGCCGAGGCAATAGCCGGTGGAGCCGAAGCGATTGCCTTTTACATCGGGGCGCGCGGAGAGAAAATCGAGGAAGGCGGCTGCGTCTGAGATTTTGCGGTCGCGATCGAGGCTGGTGACGAGTTTCATGAATCCTTCGCGCAATTTAGGGTCAGCAAAAACCTCGGAGGGGACGTTCGGCGGATAAGGCCCGAGGCGGTAATAGAGGTCGGGCAGCAAGACGAAGTAGCCGCCATCGGCGAGGCGCTGGCCCATCTCCCACATGGCCGGGCGGATGCCGAAACCGTCCATGAAAAAGATGACGGCGGGCCAGGGGCCGGCGGCGCCGGCGGGCGTGAAGATCGAGGCGGGGCAGATTCCGTCGCGGGTTTTGATGGTGACGTCGAGGCGAGGCATGCGCACGTTCCTCCAGGAATAAGGGTCCCCAAGTTCCGACGAAGGCGCGAAGTTCGCGCGCGCTTGTGACGGGTCTCGTCCTTACACGACCTTTAGCAGGATTTTGCCCTTGGCCCGGCCTTGCTGGCTCGCATCCTGTGCCTCGCGCGCCTGCTCCAGCCGAAATACCTCGCCCATCCGTGGCTTCACGTCGCCGCGCTCGACGAGGCCCGCCAGCTCCGACAGGTCCGCGGCGCTTCGCTTCATAACCACGTTCACGCCGCGAATCCCCGCCTGCGCCGCCAGCTCCGCCTTCGCTCCTCCCACGGTCGAAACCAACACCCCGCCCTTCTTCACCAACGCGAAGGAGCGCGTCGCCGTCTCGCCGCCAATCAGGTCCAGCACCGCGTCCACCTGCCCAACGGTTTCAAACTGTTCATGCTTGTAGTCCACCACCTGGACGTGACCTAGCGAGCGCAGGTACACTATGTCTTCGCCCGAAGCCGTCCCGATCACCTGCGCGCCCCAGCGCTTGGCGATCTGGGTTGCAAACGAGCCTACGGCGCCCGCCGCGCCGTGGATCAGAATCCGAGTTCCCGGGGTCGGCTGCACGTGGTCGCGAATTGCCTGCAGGGCGGTCAACCCTGCCGTCGGCAGCGCCGCGGCCACCGCGAACTCGATTTTCTCCGGAATCGCCGCGATGTCCGCAATCGCCGCCGCCGTGAAGTCCGCATACGTCCCTGCGCCGAACCCGAACACCCGCTCGCCCGTCCGGAAACGGCCCGAGTCGCCGGCGACCGTCACGATTTCGCCTGCGAAATCCTGCCCGAGCGTTAGCGGAAAGCTCGCCGGGAGGACCTGTTTCATGTGGCCTTCGCGGATTTTCCAGTCAATCGGGTTCACGCCCGCGTAGCGCACTTTCGCGAGCACGTGGCCCGGGCCGATCTCCGGCAGCGGTGCTTCCTCATATTTCAGTTGCTCAGAGCCGCCGTACTGCGTGATCCGAACCGCCTTTATCAAGCTCGGCACCGCCGCGTGTTTTGTCGCCGCCATTGTCGTTTCTCCTTCCGCTGCGTTGCGACTCTCTGGTTTTCCGGTTTGCCCATCCGCCGTTCTCGCGGCGTGGGAGTCTCGCTCACGCAAATTCGATGCGAGCATCGCCCGCACGGAGTGATGGGTCCGCTACGGGCAATGGTGCATGGAATGGATTCTAGCAGAATCTCCGTTGAGCGCGCCGGCCGCGGGGGCGGGGCGCTCTGCTAAGATGAGAGGGCCGAGCGAAGCGCGCCGGCGCATAGCGATGCCAATTCCAACGCCACTGCAGGAGAGGCACGAGAAGGCGGGCGCGAAGCTCGCGGAATATTTCGGCTGCGTGCTGCCGGAACGGTTTGGCGAATTTGCGGAGGAATACCGGCGGGCGCGGGAAGCGGTGGCGCTCACGGACAAGAATTACCGCGCGTGGTTTTCGTTCACCGGGCCGGACCGGGCGCGCTACCTGAATGCGATTCTCACGAACGACGTGCGCGACCTTGCGCCGGGGCGCGCGCTGCCGTCGCTGCTGCTGAACCCGCAGGGGCACATCCTGGCGGAAGTCGAAACGCTGGCGCTGGCGGAGAGCATGCTGGGGGTTTCCTATGCGCTGATACGGGAAAAGCTCGCGGCGACGTTCGAGCGATACATCATTATGGATGACGTCACGATGGAGGACGCGATCGAGCGGATGGGCGCGCTGGGGCTTGAAGGGCCGAAGACGGCGGCGGCGCTCGAAGAGCTTTGCGGGCTGGAGCTTGATTCCCTTCCCGAGCTGGGGCATGCGGAAACGAAAGTGGGCGGAATTCCCTGCCGCGTGCAGCGGCGGTCGCCGGGTGGCGCGGCGGGAGTGGACTTTATCGTAGAACGCGGCATGCTGGGCGGGCTGTGGGACAGGCTCGAAGCGGCGGCGCGGAAACACGGAGGAGGGCCGATCGGGTATGCGACGCTGAGCGCGTTGCGATTGCAGGCGGGGATTCCGTGGTTCAGCTACGACTTCGATGAGACGGTGATCCCGCAGGAAGCGGGACTGGAGGAGACGCACATCAGTTTTACGAAGGGCTGTTACGTGGGACAGGAGATCGTGGAGCGGGTGCGGTCGCGCGGACACGTGAACCGGCGGCGGGTGCTGCTGGAGTTTACAGGCTCGAAGGCGCCGGAGCGGGGCGCGAAGCTTTTTGCGGAAGGCAAGGAAGTAGGGCACGTCACGCGCGTGGCGTATTCGCCGGCGCACGGGCGGAACCTCGGCATGGGGTATCTGCGGCAAGGGCACAACGCGGCGGGCAGCGAAGTGGAGTGGGAGGCCGGGAAGGCGCGCGTGATTGAGATTGCGGCGGGCAAGACGAGCGCGAGCGCGGCGGAAGCAAAATCGTAGGCCACCGCCAAACGCCGGCGATCACTTCGCGCGCACGAGGTCGATGTGCGCCTGGCCAGGCTCGTTCGCCGGCGACATATAAGTCCAGTCCTCGGAGTGATGATCGGCATCGATAAAGGTGAAAACCGCGTGGTGCATATGCCCGTTCTTTGTGCCGCCGGAAACGTCGAGAAAGTCGAATTCCACTGTCTTGCCGTCGGGCGACAACTTGCCCACCATGCGGGGCCGGTTCTTCCCACTGTCGCAATAATGCGTAAGGATCAGGCGATCGCCATCGAGGTAGACCATCGTGACGGGATCGTCATCACCATTGCCCGGGTCACCGGATCTTCCTTCCGGCACCATCTCGTGCATAAGGGCGGCGCCGCCGGAAGTGACGCGCATCGACACGCGCACCGGAGCGCTCATTCCGGGCCCCATCGCCGCCTGGCCTTTCCAATTTCCCGCGAGAGTTTTTAGCCGAGCGAACGCCAGCTCCGCGGACGTCTGTTGCGCGTCCGGCTTTTGACCATCGGGCTTGTGCATCTCCGATTGCGGCAAAGCGATGGTTGAGATGCACAGCATCAGGGCGCACGTTACAAATGAAATGGCTTTCATTTGCTCTCCTCAGCGGCAGTCAGAAATTGAGCGAAGCGCGGAAGGTGCCCTTTTCCGCTTGAATTTTCCTTTGAAGCTGCATGACGGCGTAGAGCAGGGCTTCGGGGCGCGGCGGGCAGCCGGGGACATAGACGTCGACGGGAATGACCTGGTTGACGCCCTGGACGATGGCGTAGTTATTGAAGACGCCGCCGGAAGTAGCGCAGACGCCCATGGAGATGACCCATTTGGGGTCGGGCATCTGCTCGTAAAGCTGCTTGATGACCGGGGCCATTTTTACCGAGACGCGGCCGGCGATGATCATGAGGTCGGACTGGCGCGGGGAGCCGCGGAAGACTTCGGCGCCGAAGCGAGCGATATCGAAGCGGGCGGCGGCCATGGACATCATCTCGATGGCGCAACAGGCCAGGCCGAAGGACATCGGCCAGATAGAGCTCTTGCGGGCCCAGTTGACGAGCTTATCAAGCTGGGCGAAGAGGATGCCTTCGTCCTTGAGGAAGCTGGCGTCGTCGCCGGGCTTTTCGAGAGTTACGCCGCTGGCTAGTTCGATGGGCATGGCCTGCCTTTTGGCTTTCCGAGCTATTTTCGCACTTTGTGGCGGGCGGAGCAAATGCAACCGGAATGGGGGGCGAATCACTCCCCGAGAGCGCGCCAAATCGCGAGCTATTCGTAGCGCAGGGCGACGATGGGGTCGACGCGCATGGCGCGGCGCGCGGGGATGTAGCAGGCGGCGAGCGCGACGAACGCGAGAAGCACGGCGACGGCGATCATGGTGAGCGGATCGTTGGCGTGGACGTCGTAGAGTATGGCGGCGAGATAACGCGTGACGGCGAGCGCGACGCCGATGCCCGCGGCCGCGCCGACGAGCGCGAGAACGATTCCCTGCTTGATGATGAGACGCAAAACGTCGGTGGTTTGCGCGCCGAGCGCGAGGCGAATGCCGATCTCGCGTGTGCGGCGCGCGACTTCGTAGGAAAGCAAACCGTAGAGCCCGATGCAGGAAAGGAGCAGCGCCAGCAGGCCGAAGAAGCCCGAGAGCCGGGCGATCAACCGCTCCACCGTAAGCTGGCTTTCGATCTGCTGGGTTTCGGTGCGGATGCGATCGACCGGCAAGTTGGGGTCCAACTGGGCCACCACGCTGCGAATCTGAGGGGTGAAACTCGATGGATTGGCCGCCGTTCGCAACGAGAAGGACGCCCCCTGACCGGTGAAAGGAGCGTAAATCGTCGGTTCGATTTCGCGGCGCAGCTGGTTGTACTTGGCGTCCGCCACAACGCCGACGATTTCCCAGCCCGGGTTTGAATCTGGCTCGGCGTCCGTCGCGACGTGGTTTCCGAAACGTATCCCGATCGGATTTGCGTTCGGAAAATATTTCCGGATAAGGACTTCATTGACGATCACGGGCACCGGCGGCAGATTTGCCGTCTCCTTGTTATTCTGCTCCGCCATTCCCTTCGCGCCCGTTTTCAGGCTCGCCGCGACGCGCTCTTCCTGGGCAGCTCTTGCCGCCGCGTCCTTTGCAGCCACCAGAAAATCCGGCGCCTCGAGCTCGCGGCCCCGCCGCAAGGGAATTCCCATGGTGTGGAAGAAATCCAGTCCAACCGGAAACATGTCCGCGACTTCCGTTTCGTCCTCGGGCTTGCCGGAGAGATGGAAGCCGGTGGTCCAGAGCCCGCCGCTCAACAACGGTCTCCAAGAGTAGCTGACGGAGGAAACTCCCGGGATCGCCGCCAGGCGGTCCTGCAAATCATGGTAGAACCTGTCGACGTCGGCGCGGTTGTAACCGGCGGTGGCCGGGTCAACGCTGAACGTCAGAACATTGCGCGTATCGAAGCCGGGGTCGACGCTCCGCAGATTTTGAAGCGTGCGCACCAGGAGACCCGCGCCCGCGAGCACGACAACGGTGAGCGCGACCTGCGCCACGACGAGCGCGTTTCCCATGGTGAACCAGCGCACAAGGGGGCGCGCGAGGGGGCGCCCGGACGGCAAATTGCCAACCGCCTCCTTCAAGGCAGGAGTCAAATCCACGCGCATGCCGCGCAGGGCCGGGGCAAGCCCAAACAGGATTCCGGTCAGGATCGAAACAGCGGCGGTGAAAAGCAGAACGCGCGCGTCAAGCCCGGAATTGAGGGCGGCGGCTCCCGAAATTTCCTCGTTCGCCGCGACAAATGCGTTGATCATGGCCACAATCCATTTGGCGAGGAAGAGTCCGAGCGCGCCTCCGGAGATCGAGAGCAGAAGGCTTTCAGTCAAAAGCTGGCGCACGATTCGCCCTCGCCGCGCACCCAGGGCAAATCGCACGGCCATTTCCTTCTGCCGCGCGGCCGCGCGGGAGAGCAGCAGCCCCGCGACGTTGGCGCAGGCAATCAGCAGCACCACTCCCACCGCCAGCATGATCAGGTAGATCGGAGTCGCGATTTCGGTGGTGAAGCCGGTGAGGCCTGTTTCTGCGGGAACCAGGGAAACCGCGGGACCATCTTCAGGCTTAAATATGGGCTTTGCGCTGTGCAAGGTCTCATTGGAGAAAAGGACGTTTACGGCGGCTTGCGCCTGGCCGCGCGGGATTTCCGGTTTTGTCCGCGCGACCATCACGAGCCGCCAGTAGTTGTGGTCGGCGTCCCGATTGTCCCAGGGCACTTGAAGGAGTTGCCGTTCCGTCGAAAGCGGGAGCCACATCTGTATCGTGTTTCCCGGTGAGAGCGCGTCAAATCGCGGCTCGGCGACGCCGATAATCGTGAAAGCGACGCGGTTCAGGAAAATCGTCTTGCCGACGGCCGACGGGGAGCCGGCGAAGGCGCTCTTCCAGTAGGCGTAACTCAAGACGACAACCGGCGAGGCCGACAGCGAATCGTCGGCGGAGCCGATGAGGCGTCCGCTCTCCGGCCGCACGCCCAGCGTCTGGAAATAGCCGCCCGAAACGTAATCGGCCGTATCCACGGTGCTCGCAGCGCCGTTGCCGGTGAGGACCAGCCCTTCACTGCCGGAAAACGCGGCCAGCTGCGAAAAAACGCCCTGCGACTGAATCTCACGGAAGAGCGGCTCGGAAAACGAGCAGCCGCCAGAACCGGCCGGGCCACGTTCGCTCTTGCAATCGCCGTAGGAGCTGGTCCCGAGGTGCGTGGCCTTCCCATGCGCACTCCACATGAGCAGGACGAGATTCTGCGGGTCGCTGACGGGGAGCGCGCGCATCAGAGCCCCATCGATGAAGCCGAAGATCGCGGTATTCGCTCCGATGCCGAGAGCAAGGGTGAGAATGGCGACGGCGGTGAAGCCGGGAGATTTGCGGAGCATGCGCAGGCCGTAGCTGACGTCCTGCAGGAGGTCCTCCAGCCACACGAGGCTCCAGACTTCGCGCGTTTCTTCCTGAACGCGCGTGACGTTGCCAAATTTGCGCAAGGCCGCGAAGCGGGCTTCCTCGGGGGACATGCCGCGGTCGATGTTGTCCTGAGTTTCCTGCGCGATGTGGTCGCGGATGTCCTGATCGAGATCGCTGAGCATGCGCTTGCGGCGATTCATGGCTTGGCCTCCCTTTCCGCGGTCATTCGTATCTGAGGGCGACGATGGGGTCGACGCGCATGGCGCGGCGCGCGGGGATGTAGCAGGCGGCGAGCGCGACGAGCGCCAGAAGCATGGCGACGGCGATCATGGTCACGGGATCGTTGGCGTGAACGTCGTAGAGCATGGAGGTGAGGTAACGCGTGACGGCGAGCGCGACGCCGATGCCCGCGGCTGCGCCCACGAGCGCGAGAACGATTCCCTGCTTGACGATGAGGCGCAGAACGTCGCCCGACTGCGCGCCGAGCGCCAGGCGAATGCCGATTTCGCGCGTGCGCCGCGCGACTTCGTAGGAAAGCAATCCGTACAACCCGATGCAGGCGAGCACGAGCGCCAGCAGACCGAAAAAGCCCGCGAGCCGCGCGACGAGGCGCTCCTGAAAGAGCAGGCGATCGATCTGCTGCGATTCTGTTTTCACGTCGTAGAGCGGGAGATTGGCATTAACCTGCGCCACGACCTTGCGGATGGCGGGAAGAATGGCCTGCGGGTCGGCGGCGGTGCGCAATTCGAACGCGGCGCCTCCGCCGGTCTGGGGCGAGTACATCATGGGGTTAATCTCGCGGCGCAGGTTGTTGTATTTGGTGTCGCGGACGACGCCGATGATTTCGTAGCCGGGACTTGCCGGGCCGTTCGCGTCGGCGGGCGATTCGCCAAAGCGCTTGCCGATGGGATTCGCCTTGCCGACATATTTTT
>Ga0073928_10005531_pt1 | contig 17645 bp, 15 predicted proteins | sample PaiPotPPA55metaG_FD_76969 | JGI IMG/M metagenome (GOLD analysis project Ga0073928, IMG submission 76969) | Iron sulfur acid spring bacterial and archeal communities from Banff, Canada, to study Microbial Dark Matter (Phase II) - Paint Pots PPA... ... | reverse complement strand
TGCTGAGCACGCATTTTCCGCTGCATCTGAAGTTGGCCATACTAAAGCGGGTCAGCGCCATCGACCCTCATCCTGTTCGAAGGGTGGTTCGTCCCGCCTTGCGCACTGTTCAACGCAAACTGTTGCGCCATTGGCGGTCCTTTCGGGCTCATGGCCGAAATCGTGGAAGCTTGGCCGAGCTGAGCCAATGAAGAAACCGATCGTCACGGTTCTGATCGACACGTATAACCACGAGCGCTTTATCGAGCAGGCGATAGCCAGCGTTCTCGAGCAAGATTTTCCTTTTTCAGAGGCCGAAATTATCGTCGTTGACGACGGCTCGACCGACCCCACTCCTGAGCTCGTTCGCCGATTTGAGCCGCGCGTGCGCTTGCTCCGCAAGACGAACGGTGGCCAGGCCTCGGCTTTCAATGCCGGCATACTTGAAGCGCGCGGAGAAATCGTGGCGTTTCTGGATGGCGACGATTGGTGGGCTCCAAACAAGGTGTCACGCGTAGTCGAAGCCATAACGAGCGACCCATCGCTCGGGATTGTCGGGCATGGCATCGTCATGGTTCAGCTGGATGGGCGCGAGCAGACGGAAATCCTTCGCGAAGGATTTCGGTTCCGTGCCGACACCGTAGAAGGCGCGCGCTTGCTGCGTGTGCGAGGGAGTCTGCTGGGCACGAGCCGGATGACCATTCGCGCGGAAGTACTGCGGCAAATCGGACGAATTCCCGAAGCTATAGTCGTACAAGCGGACGAGTACTTGTCAACACTCGCCGCTGTACTGGCGGGCGTGCAGATTCTCCCGGAAACCCTTGCGTTTTACCGTCTGCATGAGGCGAATGGCTTTCAAATGTCGACGCACGATCCGCATCGAATGCGCCGCAAGCAGTTGGCGCTCGGTGCGCTTTCGACCAGTCTTTCAGAGAGGCTTACAGAACTCGGCATCGAGCCGCGAGTGAACCGTACGGTTCTGGAGTTCATTCAAGCCAGCGCAGAACAACTCCGCCTCATGCTCGACGGAGGATGGTCATGGGAAACGGTGAAAACGGAGCAGACAATTTATGCGGTGCTGCATCCGAACGCGCCGTTTTCACACCGCCTGTTTAAAATGATGACTCTGTTGCCTGCAGCCGCAGTGCCCCCCAGGTTCTATTACGGCATTCGGCAAAAACTCTCGGAAAGCGATCTCTATCTGCGCGCTCGCAAACGCTGGCTCCCAATTCCGGAGATGTCGCATTTAAATAGAGATTCGCGGACAGGTTCATGAACTTAACGGCCGAATACAACCAGTGGCACCAGCGGGCGTTTGATTTGGCGCCGGAGCACCCGGACGAAGAGAGTCCCTGGTACGAACTCGTGCTGCAATATTTGGTCCCCGTGAAAGACAGGCGGGTTCTTGAGGTCGCCTGTGGCCGAGGCGGCTTTGCGAAAATGCTGGCGGCAAAAGGTGCGTTGATGTTCGGGGCGGATTTTTCGAGCACAGCGCTTCAAATCGCGCGGGGTAAGGCATCCGAAAATGGCGCCGGGATTGGTTGCGCATCCTTGGTACAGGCCGACGCACAGTACCTGCCTTACAAGGATAATTCGTTCGACATCGTTATTTCGTGCGAGACGATTGAGCACCTGCAGGAACCGGCCGCTGCGATCAAGGAGATGGCACGCGTCTCCCGCAACGGCGGCCTGCTTTATCTGACGACGCCCAATTATTTCAACGCTATGGGAATCTATAGTATTTATGCCCGTGCCCGCGGCAAGAAGGCCACGCCTGGATCGGATCAGCCAATCGACCACGTGTTCCTCTTCCCCCGTGTTCGTAGGATGGTCAAGGGGGCGGGTTGGACGATAGTGCGGTCAGACGGGACCGTCCACCAGTTTCCGATATTGCCCGGCCACAATCCGCTGTCCCTGCCTGCTCTTGAATCGAATCGTACTTTGCGAAGAATTCTGAGTCCCCTGGCCTTCCATTATTTCGTAATGGCCAAGAAGAGTGATGCACGCTAGGTGAGGATATTGATCGCCATAGGAGTTCCACGACAGCAGGAGGCGGGCGCCGCAGGAGTTGCATTGAACCACGCGCGCGAACTCGAAAGACGCGGACATCGTGTTGATTGCTGGTTTTTGGATGACATTCTTGGCCGACAAGCGAAACCGAGGCGCTTCTCGGACTTATCATTCGCCATTGCTATCGCAAAGAGGATTCTCCGAGAAAAGGGCAGCTACGATGTGGTCAATCTGCATGCGCCATGGGGATGCGCTTACGGCGTATGCCGCAAGATGCTTCGCCGGGCGGACATGCCGCCCTACGTGCTGACAATGCAAGGAAGCGAAGAGCGATATGTTTTTGCCATGCGGCGCGAGCACCGCAAGAATCGGGCTTCGAATTTCGCATTGAAAAACCGACTGTGGCACCGTTTGTATCACCAGACGATGTACAACTTTTCGATAAAAACGGCAGACTATGGCGCCGTCGCGAATCGCGAGGCATGGATCTGCGCCGAGCTGAAATACAACAGAGATCCCGGCCGGATCTGCTTCGTGCCGAACGGTACGGAAGAGCGCTTCTTCATGAACCGCAAATATGGGCAGACCACAAAGCCCGCGCTACTGTACGTTGGCTCATGGCTTGATCGCAAAGGAATCCACTACCTGGTGGAAGCGTTTCAAATTCTGGCGCGCAAGAATCCGGGGATACGGTTGACGGTGGCAGGGTGCCTTAGCTCAGAAGATAACGTGAAGAGTTTCCTGAGTCCGGAAGTGCGAGACCAGGTTCGCGTGCTCCCATTTGTGAAACGCGCCGAGATGCCGTCTGTCTATGCGGATCATGATATTTTTGTTTTTCCGTCACTCGTGGAAGGAATGCCGCTGACGCTCCTTGAAGCGATGGCTTCCGCCATGCCCGTCGTAACTACGAATACAAGCGGCATGGCCGACGTAGTGGAAGACGGAGTAAATGGTTTGCTTGTCCCGGCGGCCGATGCGGGAAGATTAGCGGATGCGATCGAGAGACTCTGCGACTCGGTTGCATTGAGAGAGGATGTCGGTCGCCAAGCACAGGAAACAATGCGGCGATACACCTGGGAACGCGTGGTTGAGAAGTTGGAAGCTGTACTGCGCCTTGCCTCGGTCCAACCGCAAGGCAGCCGATGATGAGTGGCGCTAGTTTTGAAGCTCGAATACAGCGGCTCGACACCGAGCTTTTTTCGCAAATTGTGTCGCAAACGAGTAACGCCGACAAAAGGTCTCTGCTTGCCGCCCAGATTTGCACGCGGGAGTGCGGCGACGGATATGTTTACCTGGAAATCGGTTCCCACCTTGGCGGAAGCATTCAGCCACATCTCCTCGACTCGAAATGCACGAAGATCTACTCGATCGATAAGCGCCCATCGGCTCAACCCGATGAGCGAGGTGGAGCACATGCATACCCGGGTAACTCTACGGAGCGTATGCTTTCACTATTGAGAGCCATCGATCCGCCGAAAGCCATGAAGATTGAGTGCGTCGATGGGGACACGAAATCCATTTCTCCGTCGCTCATCTCACTCGCTCCCAATCTTTGCTTTATAGATGGCGAACATACGCCCGAAGCCACTGTTGCCGACTTTGATTTCTGCCGGAGGGTTTGCGCGGAGAACGCTACGATTCTATTTCACGATTATCGCGTTGTCTTTCGAGGGCTGCGGTCTGTCATCTCGAAACTCAAGAATGAGGGAAGGCGTTTTTCCGCCCACGCCTTGTTAGATGAGGTCTACGTCATTTGTTTGGATGCGAGCGCAATCCCTGTGCGGCTCGCCCAGTTTTCTTCGCAGGTCCGAGAAGACGATCTCTGGTCCACGAGGAACGACTTGCGCCTATTGAAATGGCGGGCTATGGCGCTCAAAGAACAAGCCTCGGCCCTGACAACGAGATTGTTGGGGCGAGGCTAGCCGTCAGCTCGTGGTCGATAAACAATGATCAGCCTGGGGATCAACTATTCGCAGATGCACGATTCTTCCGCGTCCATCGTGCGCGGCAACGACGTGTTGTTCGCGGTGGCGGAGGAACGTCTGAGCCGCACGAAACACGATGCGCGTTTCCCCGCTTTGGCGATCCGGGCTTGCCTCGATTTCACTGGCATCCACCCCGAGCAAATCGATTTCGTCTGCCAGGGATGGTCTCCTCCGCGAGCAGGTTTTCTGCACGATCTGCGGTGCTACGCATCGGGCAAGCAGCCTGTGGACTCTCGCGCCTTGCTCAACTCGACGCGCCAGTTTGTGAGCATGTGGCACCAGAAAAGCGGTGAGAACCGGTTTCGGCAGACGTTCGGCCCCACGAAAGCTCGCTTCCGCTTCGTCGATCATCATCTAGCACACGCGATCAGCGCGTATGCGTTTTCGGGTTTCGACGACGCGGCGGTGCTTGTGTTGGATGGCCGCGGCGCGTGGGAAGCCACTTCGCTTTGGCACGGGCGAGACGGACATCTCGAGCACGTCTGGACGATTCCCTGGCCCAATTCGCTGGGGCTTTTCTACGCCCAGTTCACGCAGTATCTGGGATTCACTCCGTATAGTGACGAATGGAAAGTGATGGGCCTCGCACCGTATGGCGAACCGGGCATCAGTCTGCGCGAGTTCATCATTCCCGATGACAATCCCTATCGAGTGGCAGCCCGCCTCCTGATCGGAAAAGACTCGGCGCCAACCGCTGCAATCGAATCCCGATTGGGAGCGAAGCGCGCCCCCGAATCTGATATCGATCATCGCCACAAGAATCTCGCGTTCGCCGTTCAGAGTTCCTGCGAGGAAGCGATGCTGACTCTGGCGCGCGCAGCGGTGGAACGGACGCGATGTCGCAACCTGTGCCTTGCGGGCGGCGTGGCTTTGAATTCAAAGGCGAACGGGAAGATTGTGGCCTCGGGACTCGTCGACAAACTGTTCGTTCAGCCGGCGTCGGGTGACGACGGCGTCTGCCTCGGTGCTGCGCTCGCACCCTTTCTCGACAATGGCGGCAAATTGCCCGTTCATAAGATGCGGCACGCGTATCTCGGTCCTGAGAGCACCGAAGCTGAGATCGAAAAGGCGTTGCAGACCTACAAGCTCCGTTCGACGCGCGTCGCTGACCCGGCGAAAGCCGCGGCCGAGTTACTCGCGAGCGGAAAGATTCTCGGATGGTTTCAAGGACGCATGGAATTCGGACCTCGCGCGCTCGGAAGCCGTTCGATTCTTGCGGATCCTCGCGACTCCGAAATGAACGCCAAGGTGAATAACGCGGTGAAGTTCCGCGAGTGGTGGCGGCCCTTCGCGCCCTCGCTTCTCGCCGAGGCTGCCAGTGAATATCTCGAATCGGCCACGGATTCGCCGTTCATGGTTGTGACTGCGCAAGTGAAGCCCGAAAAACGCAGCGTGATTCCCTCTGTGACCCACGTGGACGGCAGCGCGCGGCCGCAAACCGTGGAGCGCGAGATCAGCCCTCTCTATTGGAGATTGATCGACGAGTTCGGAAACCGCACGGGCGTTCCTGTTGTGATGAACACGTCCTTCAACCTTCGCGGCGAACCGATTGTTTGCACGCCTACCGACGCGATCCGTACCTTCTTCAGCTCGGGCATGGATGCCCTTGTGATCGGCAATTTCCTGGTGGAGAAATAGGATGCCCAGTTCGCGAAACTGGGTCGGTGCACTGCTGTTGCGGGCTCCTACCCCCCTGCGCTTGATTCGAAACGTCCCTGTTCTGGGAGAGTTGGTTCATCGCATCAGTCATCGGGTTTTGCCCGAGGACAAGAGAGTGTGGGCGCAAGTCGAAGCGGGACCCGCGAAGGGATTGTGGCTCGAGCTGAATCCCCGCACGGGGCAGAACTATCTTCGCGGCGACGCGGAAAGCCGCGTGCAAGAAGCCCTGGAAAAGCGCCTGCGCCCGGGAATGGTTTTTTACGATCTCGGGGCCAACATCGGGTTTTTCTCACTCCTCGGGGCGCGACTCGTCGGACCACACGGCAAAGTCTTCAGCTTTGAACCCGATGCGGAAGTCGCAAGCCGTCTCCGGCGCAACGCCGGGCGAAACGGATTCTCCAACATCGCGGTAGTCGAAGCAGGCGTGTGGTCGTCGAGCTGTGAGATGACGTTTGTTGCGGCCGATTCGTCATCCCCCGACCATGGTACAGGCACTTTCATGCAGGGCGCCGCCGAAGCAACAGGTGCGCCTGTTCGCTGTGTGGCCCTGGACGACTTCGCGCGGAACGCTCCGCCGCCCGATGCGATCAAGTGCGACGTCGAGGGGGCCGAGGTTCAGGCCCTGCAGGGAGCCGAGAAGCTCATTGAAGAGCGGCGACCATGGATCCTGTGCGAATTGCATTCCAAAGACAACGATCGAGCGTGGCGCGAGCTTCTGCGCCGGTTCGGATATAATTTCGAGGTGGTTGACACCTTGCATATTTTAGCGACGGCGCCCCGGGAGATGTGAGAAGTGCAGCGCAAGAGCGATCCACCGAGTTCCTGCCGTCGGAACGCCGCTCTCGCATCTGTTTCCCATCGGTCCAATTTCGCGCGCGGTGCGCGGCTTGAATCACGCCGACGAAGAATTAAGAATCCTGAGTGCTTTGAACATGCTCGAGTCCGCCTTTGAGCACCCGCAACGAATGGAAGATGTTCGCAGATGGTTTGCTCACACCGAACTCCTCGAGGTCGAACTGAAGCGTGGCTACAATGGGACCAACGCCAAAGGCAAGCGCCCCAGCTGTGGAATGGGTCGCTCTTCTCGGGCGGCGCGATATTCCCACCGACGGCGTTGAGGATTACTCCGCTTTTTTGGGCGAGGCGCTGAAGCTGCACGGCGTCCATTTGCAAAGCGTGAGGGTGCAATGGTCCGAGGAGGGATGGTTTGGCGCACTCCGTCGCCTGTGGCGAGAAAGCGGCGAATGGCTCAACAAGTGGGTGCTTTTGCAATACACGGCCATGGGGTGGTCGCGGCGGGGTTTTCCGTTCGGAGCGCTGGCTGCCCTAATCATTCTTCGTCGGCGGGGCGTGCGCACCGCCGTGATGTTTCACGAACCATTCCGCCAGGGGGGACCGCGCTGGATTGACCATCTCCGCGGTGCTTGCCAGGATTGGGTTGTGCGCAAATTGTACGCAGGAGCCACAAAAGCTATCTTCGCGGATCCCGTCCAGACAATTCCCTGGCTGCCAAGAAATGAATCGAAAGCTGTATTCATCCCCATCGGCGCGAACATTCCCGCCCGGCACCGGGAGTCTGTCTCTATTTGCAGTGGCACCCAGAAGACGATTGCAGTTTTCTGTCTCAGTGACGCCCCGAATCGAGCGCGTGAGTTGGCCGAGATCGCGCATGCAGTAGGGTCCGTGGCCCGAAGCGGCCTCCACGCGCGAGTTATCTTCATGGGCAGGGGAACGTCGGAGGCGAGCGAAGATATCAAGCAAGCTTTCTCTTCGGTGCCGGTAGAAGTCGCGAATCTCGGGCTCCAAGCAGCACCCGAGGTCAGCCGCATCCTCTCCGAATCGGACGCGATGTTATGCGTTCGCGGGCCGCTATATCCGCGCCGCGGAAGCGCAATCGCAGCGATTGCTTGCGAGCTGCCGATTATTGCCTACGCTGGAGCGGCAGAGGGCACGCCTCTTGCTGAGGCCGGCGTGGAACTCGTGCCGTACGCCGATCGCGAAGCTCTCGGCGTTGCTCTCACTCGGGTTCTGTCAGACCGTAACGCGTGGCGGCAACTCCACGAAAAGAACCTGTTGGCCTATCCCAGGTATTTCTCCTGGGACGTCGTCGCTTCCAAAATGTGCGAATCGCTTGGCAATCATGACGGTCGAGCCCAGGGATGAAGATCCTGATCTTCACCGAATACTTTTTCCCCATTCCTGGTGGCGTACAGACAATCGTGTTTGAACTTGCTCGGGGATTGGCTGAATGGGGAACGAGTCACCCCGTTGGCGGACACTTCGAAGTAACGGTAGTGACCCGCACGCGCAAACGAACAGCCGAAGACGAGTCATGGCCGTTCCGCCTGGTTCGATGTCCCGGTTTCTGGCGATTGCTTCAGTTACTCCGCGCCTCCGACGTAATCCATCTCGCAGGACCGGCGTTCTTGCCCCTGCTGATGGCGCTTTTACTCGCGAAGCCCGTGGTTATCGAACACCACGGATTTCACGCCGCATGCCCAAACGGTTTGTTGTTTTTCGAGCCAGCACAAGCTCCATGTCCGGGACACTTCATGGCCAAGCGCTATGGCCAATGTCTCGCGTGCAACCGATCTGCGGTTGGCACGTTGAGCAGCCTTTACTGGCTGGCCATGACGCCTGCGCGCCGATGGTTGAGCAATCGAGTGGCTGCAAACATCACACCGACCAATTGGCTCAGCGGGATCCTTAAACTAAATAGGACCACGACAATCTATCACGGGATTTCGAACGAAAAAGGCTCGAGGACAGAGTCTTCGTCTAGTTCCACATTCGCCTTCCAAGGCCGCTTTGTGACTACGAAGGGAGCGGACCTGCTCATTGAGGCGGTCCAGATCCTTCTTAAGGAGCACCGTGACCTCGATTTGAAGATGATCGGGGATGGGCCGGAATTGCCGATTTTGAAATCTCAAATCGCCGATCTCGACGGCCATGTCAAATTCCTGGGACATGTCGCTGACGCTGAGATGAACTCCGTCCTGTCTGGAGCCGCAACCGTCGTGATGCCGTCGCTTGGTGGCGAAGTTTTCGGGCTCGTGGCCGCCGAGAACATGATGCGCGGAAAACTGCTCATCGTTTCCGATATCGGTGCCCTCGTGGAGGTGGTGGGCGATGCGGGATTGGTCTTCCCCGCGAAGGATGCGAAAGCGCTCGCATCGTGCATGCGTCAGGTGCTTGAGAACCCAACCCTCGCCCCTTCGCTTGGTGCAGCGGCTCGCGAGCGCGCAATGCAGATTTTCAACCGGGATAGTATGATTCAAGCTCACGTTCGTCTCTATCAAGGGGCAGTGCACCATTGACGGATTCTGTTCTAACGACGACGACGATGGCCGGGCTCCACGACTTTGTGGTCGACAGCGTCCTCCGTCCTATGGCGCGGCGGGATGACTCCTCCATCGACCTCGGGGCTGGAAGCGGATTACTCGCCACGCGCATGAGCGAACTGGGATGGAACGCGATGGGAGCAGATAAGGATGCTTCCGCGTTCAAGGCGCCTTTGCCGTTTAAAGAAGTCGACCTGAACGATCGCGACTTCAGCAAACAACTCGGAGAAGCTTCCTTTGACATGGTAACCGCAGTGGAAGTAATCGAACACGTCGAGGCCCCTATTAATTTGCTCCGAAACGCGCGCCGCTTGCTGAAACCCGGTGGTCGTATTGTCATAACAACTCCCAATGTGGATAGCGTACCTGCCCGGGTCAAGTTTCTGCTCACCGAAAGAATCCGCATGATGGACGATGTGAGCGAACCCACGCATATTTCTCCCGTGTTCTGGGACTTGTTCCGTCGTCAGTTTACGCCTGCTTCGGATCTCGAAATAGCGGAGCACTATTTGTATCCGTCGAACGGATTCATTGCCACCCGTGCCAGATACTCGTGGATTCTGCGAGGCTTGTCGTGGTTCCTCCGTGGCGAATGCAAATCAGGCGACAACCACGTGATTGTGCTGCGGGCGCGGACGAACAGCCATGTTTAGCAATCGCATCCCGGCCATGAGGAACCAGGCGTTGATAGGCATAACCATCTTCGTCTTTGGCATCTGGGCGGCGTGGCAGGCCGGAGGCAAGATTGCCGCGGGCGACATGGATACGCTCGAGTTCGCCGCGCTTGGATTCGCGGCATGCGGGATTGGATTCACCATCCTGCGAAATTGGCGCTCCGGGTTCTACCTGTTCCTGACGTGGCTGCTTTTCGAGGATTTTGCTCGCAAGTACATGGGGAATGGGCCCGCGCTGTTCTTTGGAAAAGATGTGCTTGCAGCCCTGATTTACATCTCTCTTTTCGTGGAGATACGACGCGGGCGTGAAAAATCGTTTCGTCCCCCCTTCTTGCTTCCTCTGGCGATTTTCGTGTGGCTCGGAACCGTTCAGGTTTTCAATCAAAATTCTCCGCATATCCTTTATGGCCTTCTGGGATTCAAGGTCTATTTCTTCTACATACCGCTGATGTGGGTGGGTTACGCCCTGATCCGCAGCGACGTTGACCTTCAGAAATTCCTCGTGGGCAATGCGATTCTAGCCATTGTGATAGGAGGCCTTGGAATCGCTCAAGCCATCATCGGTAACAGCTTCTTAAACCCTGCCGTGCTGGCGCCAGAACTTCGAGAACTGGGCGACCTCAATAAGGTGACACCGCTCACCAACCAGCTTTTCAGTCTTCCCGATTCCGTTTTCGTCAGCGCAGGCCGCTTTGCTATGTATTTGATTCTGGCCTTTATCATCGTGCTGGGCTCGGCCGCCTACTTGCTTCTGCAAGGCTCGCGCGCCCGCAAGATTGTTTTCATTGCGATAGCCGTCCTTGGCGGAGCGGCGCTATTCAGCGGCTCAAGGGGGACTGTCGTTTACGTCATGGCCAGCGCACTCGTTCTGGCGGTTGGCTTCCTCTGGGGCGCTCCGTGGCGCTGGGGACAGGCTCACCGCCTCGTGAAGGCAATCCGGCGCTCGTTCATCGTTGCGGCTTTGGGGCTCGCCGCCGTTCTCCTGCTTTTTCCCAATGAAGCAGGATCGCGCATCACCTTCTATACCGAAACCCTTTCGCCCAATAGCTCGGCCTATGAAGTGAGCAATCGATCTTGGGATTACCCGATTCAGAATCTGCTCTACGTGTTTTACGAACCCAACTGGATTCTGGGAAACGGGATCGGCGTCGCCTCTCTAGGCTCGCAGTACGTCGCAAAGTTGGTCCATCAACCCTTGCCGACACTTTGGGTAGAGGAGGGTTACGGGGTCCTTATCATTGAGATGGGAATCATCGCGCCATTTCTCTGGCTGCTGTGGACTGGAGCGCTCCTGTATTTCTCCTGGAAGATAGTTCGCCAGATGCGTGAAACACGTTTTTTCCCGATCGCGTTCGCGATTTTCTGGTACGCGTTTCTTCTGCTGTATCCTTTCACGTATGGCGGACTCTCTCCCTATCAGAATTATGTGTGCAACGCATACTTGTGGTTGATGGTCGGCATTCTCTTCCGCTTGCCGGATGTCCTCGCCGCTCCGCAGGCTCCCGCGACTTCGACGCGCGCCGGCAGAAGGAATCGATTTCGGCTTTGAGGGAGAGGTCCTTAGTGAACCGGCAGATGTAAGCCACATTCTGTCGGGTTGGTGCCCAAATATATTGTGCGCAAAAGTAAAACCGCGTCTCTTGGTCGTCTCGCCCTTTGTTGATAAGCGGCACGGGACCGAACGCTGCGTCGCTGAGTGGATTCCGCGTCTCGCGGACGATTTCGACGTCCACATTTATAGCCAGCGAATCGAGGATATCGACCTTTCGAAGATAACCTGGCATCGGATCCCGAAGCTGCCCGGTCCACACCTTTTGAATTACGTCTGGTGGTTTGCCGCCAATCACGCGTGGCGCAGCTGGGATCGGCGCGTTCGTGGAATTCGCCCGGATCTCCTCTTTAGTCCCGGTATCAACTGCTTGGATGCTGATGTGGTTTCGGTCCACGTTGTATTTGCCGAATATCGGCGACGATTCGCGGACGAGTTAAGACTTGGCCGGCGCTCTATCTCCCTTTGGCCGCAACTTGTCCATCGAAAACTGTACTATCGGCTCATCGCTTTTCTCGAAAATCGTGTCTACCGTGATCAGGAGACAGTTCTATTTCTGATCGCTCGAAGGACCGGTTCTGAATTGGAGCACCACTTCGGGCGCAAGCCGTGCCCCGTAATTTATTTGGGACTCGATAACGCAATCTTCAACCCGGGACGCCGGACTTCCCTGCGGGGAAGGGCGCGAAGCGAACTTGGCTACTCGGACGAGAGACTTGTTCTCCTGCTGGTCGGCAACCATTGGATCAACAAGGGTCTTCCTGTCCTTCTCGAAGCCCTTGGGTCATTGCGCCACTTGCCGATCGATCTGCTCGTCGTGGGGCGCGAGAAATCGGATGACTACCGGCTAATGGTCGAAGAGAAGGGTTTGCAGGATCGCGTCCGATTCGAAGAACCGCGGAGCGACGTCGAGTACTACTATGCTGCGGCCGACGTATGCGCGGGTCCCTCGCTCGAGGACACGTTTTCTATGCCACCAGCGGAGGCTATGGCCTGCGGTCTGCCTGTGATCGTCTCTTCGGCGAACGGCACTTCCGAAATCATCTCCCACGGCGTCAATGGGCTTATCCTGGAAAACCCGAGGGACGCAGCTTCGCTGTCTCGTATGATCCGGCAGCTGTATGAAGACAAGAGTTTTCGCGAGCGGTTGGGCACGAATGCCGCGCAAACTGCGCGCGAATATACTTGGGATCGTAGCGCCAGGGAGTTGAGCCGGTTGCTTGAGGAGACGTTGCACCGGAAAGCGAACATGGCTGCGGAAACCCTTGCGCAGGAATCGTGACTTTTCGAAAACATTTCCTCCCGGCGTGATGACCTCTAAATTGCCCACGCGTCAGCCAAGACGCATTGTTGCACTGTTTCCTGAACTTCTCGGGGTTGGGGGCACTCAGGAAGCTGGGCGGCTGACTGCCGTCGCACTCCATGACGCGGCGAAACGACATGGGTGGTTGGCGGAATTCCTTGCTCTGAACGATCCTTCGGGTCCACAGGTCCTGCCCTCGACGGAACGAAGAATTTCCTTCCAAGGCTTTGGCCGCTCAAAAATACATTTCGCCCTTGCTGCGTTGCAGAAGACGCGTGGAGGAACGCACATCGTTCTTGCCGCTCATCCTCACTTGGCCGTGCCTGCGGCACAAATCAAGCTGCTGGAACCGGACGTCAAAATGATAACGATCTCCCATGGCGTCGAGGCTTGGAGTCCATTCCCATGGTTCCGGCGGCTCGCGTTTCTCAGGTCCGATGTTTTTCTGGCACCCAGCCGATACACGGTCAACAAGATCGCAGAGGTGCAGGGCGCTCCGAAAAGCAAAATCCATATTTTGCCCTGGCCATTGAACCCCAGCATTCTCAGGATGGCCGATCAGATCGAGAAGCTTCCCCTCCCGGCAGGCTTCCCAACGGGCAACGTCGTGCTTGCCGTCGCCAGAATGGCCGCCTCCGAGCAATACAAGGGTATTGACCGGCTCATTGAAGCGGTCGCGCAACTTCGAACCCAAGTTCCGGGTTTGCACCTGGTGGTTATTGGAGGCGGTGACGATCTTGCTCGGCACGTCAAACTCGCAACTGCCCTTGGTGTCGCCGGCCAAGTTCGTTTTTTCGACAATCTCTCGCGCGAGGAAATTGCAGCCTGCTATTCGAAAGCCGACGTGTTCGCGATGCCAAGCACCGGCGAGGGTTTCGGTCTGGTGTTCCTCGAGGCGATGGCCTTTGCAAAACCACTTATTGGCGCCGTGGCAGGCGGCATTCCGGACGTCGTGGAAGATGGTGAGAACGGATTCCTCGTTTCTCCGGGAGACGCGCAGCAGCTTGTCAACAGTCTTCGTCGCCTGGTCACCGACGAAGGCCTTCGTATTGAGCTCGGCAGACGGGGTGCGCAAATCGTGCGTACGAAATACCGCTTCGAGAATTTTTGCGCCAAGCTCGAAGCCATTCTCCGCGGTTGTGGACTTGAATCAGACAATTCGTAGCGGCGTTGTTTCTGGTATCCTTCTCGGCGTGGCAATCCCAGTCCACCGTCGGAAACTGAATCGGATTTGCTGACCGCGACACCTTCAGGCGAATGCGTGTCCTAGGGACAGTTCAATCATATTTCCCTTTTCAAGAGCGAGGAGGGCCCGTGTTCAAAGTGCGCTCCATCGCTCGCGGCCTGGTAAAACGCGGCCACGAAATCACAGTGCTGACGGCTGATCTCGGAATACGAAGCCGCAATGTCGCAGATCTGGGGGTCACCCGTTCCCAGTGGGGTTGGCGCTCCCGAGGCGACGCCATCGAAACGATCTATCTCTCCACTTTCGCTCGCTATCGGGCCCTCACTATTAACCCTGCTGTGATAGGATTCTCGCGGACTTCCCTCAGGCGTTTCGACGTAGTTCATTTTTTTGGCTTGTACGATTTGCTGGGGCCGTCGGTCAGCTATTTTTGTCGCCGCCAGGGAATTCCTTACGTCGTCGAGCCCATGGGCATGTACCGTCCTATTATTCGGAATCTGGAACTAAAACGGCTGTATCACCGAATCTTAGGTAGCTCAATGATTGCGGGAGCGCGGTTTCTGGTCGCCACATCTGAGCAGGAGCGCCGAGAATTGATCGATGGCGGCGTCGATCCGTCCCGAGTTGTCGTTCGGCGAAACGGCATCGATGGCCCGGATGCCCTCCCGCCGCGAGGAGAATTTCGCAAGAAATGGGACATCGCTCCAGAGTGCAAAGTGGTTCTCTTCCTAGGCCGGTTGGTATCAAAGAAGAGTCCCGATCTGTTGCTGGAGGCGTTCGCGAACTGGCGGGCGAACAGCCCGCTGGGGCAGAACTCGATCCTGGTCATCGCAGGACCAGACGAGCGCGATGGTTTTGCCTCTCGGTTGAGAGAGCTTGCTGGCAAGCTCGCTCTGGGGCAGAGCGCATTGTTCGCAGGCCCACTCTATGACGAAGAGAAATGGCAGGCCTACCGTGACGCCGACGTGTTCGTCCTGCCTTCGCAGAACGAGAACTTCGGCAACACAGCCGCGGAATCTGCCGTTTGTGGCACCCCGGTTATCGTCACCGACCGATGCGGGATTGCTCCTCTAGTGGGAGCGGCGGGGCTTGTAATTCCGCATGACGCACTCGAACTGGAGCGCGCGCTTCGGCGAATTCTGGAAGACGCCGATTTCCATCAGCTTTGCCGAAAAGGTTGTCTTCAGATGGCTGATGCACTCTCGTGGCAGGCGCCCCTCGACCAGACCGAGAGGCTCTATCGGTTATGTCTTTCAGACCAGCCGATACAGGAGGCGCTCGCCTGAGTTCCTAATCAGGGGGCGCTCGATCTGCACCTGGCATCGGCTGGCGAAAAGTTGATCACTCGCAGGCGGGAACACGCATGAGAAGCGAGAGGTTCATGAAAGCTGGGGATGCAACACTCCCATCTCCGCAAACCTCCGAAATTTCTCCGGAGATTGCGTCAGATTGGTTTGCAGCCCGGCACCGGGAACGTCATCGCATCTTTCTCGTTGTGTGGTATTCCGCGAACCTCCTGCTTATCTTCTCGATGTTTGCCGCAATTTACGCCGCAGTCTGGGAATACTCAACGCGGAAGTATCTCAAAGGTTTTTCCGACGCGATCATACCCGCTGCCGCCGCGCCCGAGCAAAAAATCCAGGCCATCCTGGACTGGATGTCCAACGGCCCTGCGCGTCTCGCGGCCGGTCGCGCGGGTTCAAGTCCCAATCGCGATCCCAAGGACACCCTCAACTACAATTCCCTCCTGCGCGTCTGTGGGACGGCGACGAATGCCTTTATCAACCTGGCCGACAGCGGCGATCTCGCTGCTCGGAGGGTGTTGCTGCTGGACGCGCGTAGGTCTGCCAAGCACGTCGACGCTGAAGTGCTCGTGAATAGCCGCTGGATCGTTGTGGATCCCGTGTTTCGAGTTATCTTGCGCGGTCCAGACGGCGCGTCTTTGACGCGCGAGGAATTGACCAACCCAGAGATCTTCTCCGCCGCCACCAGCAACATCGCAAAGTACGACCCGAACTATAGTTTTGAGCGCACGGCTCACGTACGCCTCGCGCGGCTCTACCTGATTGGCCCACCCTTGCGAAAGACGCTGGATTTCCTGCTCCCCGGTTGGGAGGATTCCACCACCGTTAGCTTACTTGTTGAACGTGAGTCTCTGGCGGCGATGGTGGCCATTATCGTGGTTGTTTTGCTCCTGGGTTTGCTGCGCGTGTCATTGCGTTGGTACGGAGAAAGGCGTTTGGGTATCCGCGCCGTGCGTGTTCGCGTACAGCTTCGGCGGGCCTGCCAGGCCTTCCTCGACACGACGGGTTGACGACATGTGCGGAATCTGCGGAATCGTCGGAATCGAATCGAAAGAGGCCAGCGAAGTTATCGTTCGCCGTAGCGATGGTAGGTGTCGAGAATTTCGTCATCTACTTTCTCCCGACGGTATTCCTAGGGCTGCTATGGAGGAAATACAGAACGGCAAAACCGGAATCGGTGCAACACGCCACCCTGACAGATCACCGAGAACAATACTCCTGAAGCCCACCCACGAGCGGAGACTTGCCGACACCAAGCGCTGATCATAACGGGAATCCTCCTTCTAGTGTGCGTTTCCGCGGACTAGCGAGCTACATCGCATCTTTCGGCTGGAGCTGGCACTACATACCCGCCCCTCTTGCCGTGCTTGGGGCTTCTCTTATGTGGTTTCGCACAGCGAGAGGGATTAGGAGGGGTCGCCTGATTAGATAACGATAATCGCCCGTTCTCGGCTGATAGGATGACGTTGTCGGCTCCCTCCGCGTAAAGAAGGAGCAATACTGATTCCACAAAATATCTGATTTGTGGACAGCCGATGCGCCCTTCTAAATCTCTGTAATTGCAACGCCGCGTGGCTCGCGAGTGGCGAGGGTTTTGTGCAAAAGGCTGCGGGACACGCCCAGGGAATCGTCCATCCAAGGCGAGTCCGCGCCGGCTGGCTGATGTCACCGCGATGGAGTATGACGGAGATGGACTTGCCAATGGCAGGCACTGCAAAGAGTGATGAGATTTTCTTCCACGTCGTCTCCCAGTCGGCTGCGCGGCTGGATATGATGAACCTGGAGATCTTCGGAACTTCCGCATCCTTGGCATCGCCAGCCATCGCGTTCGAGCACCCGCTGACAAAGCATGCGATAGGAATCCCGGTCCAATCGAAGCCTGGGCTGTCTCGAGACCGGTGAATTCATGACGCCTTCGGGATCCGCAGCAAGAACTCCCGCTTCAGTGAATTCGGGAGCAGGAGGTACATTCGACTGAGCGCCAAGAGAAGAGAGTCGGAGCGGCCGGAGACATCCAGGTTGGCGCCCGCCAGAAAGTCCGCGCAGATCATCTCGAGACAATAGCCGCGCGCCTTTTGGCCACCCAACATCAACGACGCGGTCTCCAGGGCCTCCTCAATGACCGCCAGCTGGCTCTTATACACCTTAAAATAAAGCATGTCCCAAGGTTCCGTCTCCTTGCCCGTCAAATGTCGCTCCACCTCCCGTTTGAACTCCTCCCGGGGCATTACCCTCGCCTTGTGCACCCAGGGTGCACAATCGAAGCTCTGACCCTCCGCTCGCGCCACTTTGACCAGTTCCCTGGCCTTCGTCCAACCCACATCTCTCAGGTCGCGATGCACCTCGCGCGGCAGCTGCTCGTGGATCGCCATCAGGTAATACGCCTTGCGCCGGGACTCCGGAAACTTCCGTTCCAGGAACTCATCAAAGGATTTCAGGTTGTCGATTCGCCAGTACTGTCCGGTCCGCGTTTCACACAGGTAACGGCCGAGGTCGATGAAGCGCGTATCGCGCTCCCGATCCGCCATCCGCTCGACCGACAAAATCTCGTCGATCTTTCCCAGAACGAACAAGGCGCGACGCTCGTTCAGTTTCGGTGCCACCAGTGGCTGTCCGTTAATCCTCAAGCTGGTCAAGCCAATCAAGGTCGCTGGC
>Ga0073928_10005527_pt1 | contig 17660 bp, 15 predicted proteins | sample PaiPotPPA55metaG_FD_76969 | JGI IMG/M metagenome (GOLD analysis project Ga0073928, IMG submission 76969) | Iron sulfur acid spring bacterial and archeal communities from Banff, Canada, to study Microbial Dark Matter (Phase II) - Paint Pots PPA... ... | reverse complement strand
TTACCTTCTGCCCTAGCAGTTCGTCGCGGCTGTAGCCAAATTCCTTCTCCGCTCGAACATTCAGCAGAACGATTTCTCCTGCCACGTTCACCACCACCATGGCATCGGGAGCTGCTTCGAGCAACCCTCGATATCGGGCCTCCGATTCTTTGCGCAGGCTGAGATCGTGGCTGAACTCAGAAAATCCCCGCAGATTTCCGACTGGGTCGCGCAAAGCTGTGAACGTGACACTCGCCAAGAATTGAGAGCCGTCTTTCCGCACGCGCATGCCTTGCTCTTCGTGCCGGCCGCCAGCGGCAGTCAGCCGGAGTATTTCCTGCGGCCTGCCCCGCTCGATCTCTTCCGGAGGAAAGAAACAGGAAAAGTTACGCCCGATAATCTGGTCGGCGCGGTAACCCTTGATTCGTTCAGCACCGGCATTCCAGCTCATAATCTGGCCCTGAGGGTTCATCATAAAAATCGCGTAGTCCCGGATTCCGTCGAGGAGCATCCGAAATTGTTCTTCGCTCTCCTGGAGAGCACGGGCCAGCTTGCGTCCGGAGCTGTCACGTCGCTGCATGCTTCGTCCCGCGACAGCGGCCATTAACAAGCTCAGGCCGGTTCCGAAAATCAAGATGATTCTTGTCCCACCCGAGCGCTGCTTTACCTCCGCGTCGCGCCGCGCCAACAATCGCAACTCTTCCTGTTGCATCTCACGAACTCTAGCTCGAAGGTCAGTCATGACTGTCTGTCCCGGCCTGTTTTTCATAAGGTCCGCTGCGGCTTCAAGACCCTTGGTCCGGCGCAGATTGATGACCATATCTCCGAGTTGGACGTTGCGAGCCATCAGATCCTCGAGGGCGGGAAGCTCTCGCTGCTGTTGTGGGTTATCCACGGTCAAGTTGCGAATGTTTGCCTCGTCCAGCTCTGCGCTTACTCTGCCGGCGCCGTAAGACTCGATATAGGATTGATCACCCGTCAATACAAATCCGCGAGCGCTCGATTCGACACTCGTCATGTCAGAAGCCAAATTCTGCAGGCTCTCAAGAACCTCGTGAGTGTGGCGCACCCATCGGGTACTTTCGCTGGACATGACCACGCTGCGATAGGAAACTGCTCCCCCGACGAGTAAGGCCGCAATCGCCAGCCCGAACGCGAGTTGTACCTTCCGATTCAACACTGCTCCTCCGCCTGAATATCCGTCCGCAACCGCTTGCAACCGCCTTCGAGTTCTGCCTTCACCAGCGCCAGATCCTACTTCGCCTTATTCCGGACGCCGATGTCGAGTATTGCCCGCCGTGAGGATGTCGACTTTGTCCTCGCGGCTACCACGCTGCCGCTTTGGTGCTCAACGGCATCCAGCAAGAGTCCATTGACTCTTCTTGGTCCCTAAATGAAGGAATGCCGTAAGGAGCAAGACTCGCTAGGAGAAGGCTGCGGTCTACCGCAGCCTGCTACGCGCTACCAGGCCGGGGGAGGGCCGCTATAGACTTAGCACTTGACGCACCAATCGGCTCCCCTGGAATGCCTGATTTGTTCAATGTTCGTGCCGGAAAGGGCTGCGGGCTTAGGACGAGCTGTCTGTAAATCTGAATGCTGCCTGTCTTCTGAACAACTCCTTGCATAGACAAGCAGAGTTCTCAGCGCTGAAGGCCTTCTGCAAGCTGGCTCGATATGGCTCGATACGGGTAAGTGACAGACCCTATTCGACTCTGATACGCTGCCCAAAGAGAGAGGATCCATCTATCGAGTCAGGGTTACGCATATGCCCGACCATCCGATTCCCAAACTCCTAGCGATTGACGACGAGGCGCAGAGCCTGGAGTTAATCAAAGACGCCCTGTCGAATGCTGGAGTGGAAATTCTTACCGCACGCGATCCTAAGATCGGCCTGGAGACGTTCAAACGGGTCCGTCCCCAAATCGTCCTGCTTGATCTGATGATGCCGGGGATTCGGGGATTGGAATTGCTGGATGGGATTCTGACTGCAGATCCAGGGGCTGAAGTCATACTCATGACAGGGCAATATTCCACAGAATCAGCGGTTGAGGCCATCCAGAAAGGCGCGTGTGACTATCTCGACAAGCCACTCAGTGTGGAAAAACTCCGACGCCGGATCTCGGAGTTGCTATCCGAGGCTCAAGAACGGCGTAAGACCCAGGAGCTTGAGCACGAACTGCTGGATACTTGTCAATTTGCCGGGATTGTTGGACGTAGCCCACTCATGCTGGACGTGTTTGCGAAACTTCGTAGGGTTGCACCACACTTCCGAACTGTGCTTGTAACCGGCCCCACCGGGACCGGGAAAGAACTCGTAGCTCGTGCCTTGCATCGCCTGAGCCCGGTCGGATCAGGTCCGTTCGCAGTTTGTAACTGTTCGGCAATTGTGGAAACGTTAGTGGAAAGTGAGTTGTTCGGCCACGTGCGGGGCGCATTCACCGGCGCCACACAAGATAAGATCGGCGTGTTTGAGTACGGGAATCGTGGAACTGTATTCTTGGATGAGATCGGCGAGTTCTCGCTAACCGCACAGAGTAAGTTGCTCCGCGTCTTGCAAAGCCAGGAAATACAGCGGATCGGCTCTCCGGTTCCGCGAGCGATCGACGTCCGGGTCATTGCCGCCACCAACCGCAACCTCCGATCGATGGTGAGAGATGGACAATTTCGCGAAGACCTGTATTACCGGCTAGCGATGGTAGAGATTCCCCTGCCTCGTCTGACTGACAGACGAGAGGACTTGCCCCTCTTGGAACGGCATTTCTTGGAAAGATTTGCGGCTGAATACAAGAAACCTGTGGTGGGCATAACGCGGCGAGCGCAAACAAAGATGGCGATCTATTCCTGGCCCGGCAACATCCGCGAGCTTGAGAATGTCATTGGCAATGCTTGCATGATGGTGGATGGAAAAGTGATTGACATCCGAGATCTGCCGGGGTCGGTGCTGGGTCAGTCAGGAGATGTGGTTGGACAGGATGAAATTATGATGTCCCTGCAAGAATTGCAAAAACGCCACGTGATGCGTGTTTTGGAACACGTTGGTGGGAACAAGTCTCAGGCTGCCGAAATGTTAGGCATATCGCGCGCCACGATTTACCAGTTGTTGGCGGATGCGAAGGCAGAAACGGAAATTGCAGCCCTGGGGCGAAATGCAAAGTGAACGAACGTCAGGTTCATTCTCCTAATTAGTCGAAAGACGGAGGAGAGCTTCTCTTAGTCCCGAACGATTCCCCTCCAGCTAAGCTTATGGCACTGTGGGAGGTTTATATCCATTCGCCCCACGATCGCCAGCGATCTGGGGCAACGCCTTAGGGATAGCGGCAAAAAGGATGATCTTGTCTTCGGTCCTTATGCAGGAGCGCTCGTCTACGCTCCGCGAACGATTCTTATCGCTCGATATTCGGTCTCTGCTCAATCGACTTCGGCTTGGGTCACTATCCTCCCGAAAGCAATGCCTGCGCCTGTCCCGCAGGCCAGCGACTCAACAACGGCGGACACCATACCCGGAACCGTACCCATGTCTCCATCGGGGCGCTAAGTCACGCTGACAATGCAATTCAGTTCAAGCCCGATTGGGTCACGTTGACCGCGCAACCCACGCCGTCGTCGCGTCGCAAGGGACACCAGCCGTGCTGTTCCCTTGGTTCGAGAAATGGATGCTCGTGCTTGGGGGAAGGTCGTTGGGTTCGCGTCATTGTCCGCTAGTATTTCGCTAGGGCCGTTGATTTCAGAAATCGAATTTGCAATGACTCCAGCTACCGATGTCCGCAATTGAACGACTGTCTCCGCTTCGAAGAGCACGGCTGTTTTAACAGCGCCTGTGAAAAAGCCAGTTGCAGCAGCGTTGAAATCCAGAGCCACCGCCACACCGGCGAAAATCTTGCCGCTCTTCATTCGGGAATCCCTTTCTGATCAAAGAATGGCACTCAGTCTGCACTTATCTTGCCGTTCGCAACCTTGGTCGCCCTAACCTTTTGAAGCAAAGGGTGCCGGAGGTGGGTGTTTCCACAAACGGGCCAGACCCACCTTGTCAGGAAGGTCGCGAGTCAGGCGATTGGGTTGGAAGAGATTCCGACTCTTTTCATTGATCGCCATTGTAGGTCTCCGCGGAGGTATTGCCAGATTCCTTGGAGGCGCCAGACCATCGTGAGTTGGCGGTAGGGGAAGTGTTCGAAGAGGCAGTAGATTAGCAGGCGCGCGACTTCTCGCCAGTCGCTGTATCGGCGGAAAGTCATTTCTTCTAGCAGTACCGAACCGATGGAAATCAGCGTGGCGAAGGCGTAGCCGAACAACAGGAATTGCAGGAAGAATGCCTTGCTCAGAACTCCTGAGACCAGGGCGAGGATGATGGTGGTATATCCGATGACCTCGATAATGGGGGCAAAGAATTCGAAGATCCACATATAAGGAAGGACGAGCCAGCCGACGCGTCCGTAGCGAGCGCGGAACAGCATGTCGCGGTTCGGCCAAAGTGTATCGATGAGACCTTTGTGCCAGCGTGCGCGCTGGCGGGCTAGCGACTTCAAGTCGGTTGGCACTTCAGTCCAGCAAGTGGGGTCGGGAATAAAGTCGATGTGGTACGAACGTTGATCTTCACGCAGGCGGCGGTGCATGCGAATGATGAGATCGAGATCTTCTCCGACCGCGTGAGTGCGAAAACCTCCGACTTGCAGGACGAGGTCGCGCTGAAAAACTCCGAATGCACCGGAAATTATGGGCAGCATGTTGAAGCCTGCCCAGGCTTCGCGGCCGACCAGGAAGGCGCGCAAATATTCGATCACCTGCATGACTTCGATCGGACTCTTGGGAAGGCGCACTTCCTCGATTTGATTGTTCACCACGCGGGAGCCGTTCAAGACGCGTACGATGCCGCCTACGGCCATGACACGACCAGGATCGGCGAATACTCCTGCCATGATGCGAATGAGAGATTCTTTTTCGAGAATTGAGTCGGCGTCGACTACGCAAATGTAAGGACTAGTCGCAGCGTTGATTCCTGCATTGATAGCATCGGCTTTGCAGCCAGCAGCTTCTTTATCGAGGACGAACAGGCGCCGATCGAGCGAACTGCGATAGAAGGCGTGGAGCGGCGCAGTTGCGATGTCGGCAATGTAGAGGACGCGGGCGGTCTGAAGATGATAGGCCTGCCGCAAGTTTTCCATGGTGGCATCGTCCGATCCATCGTTGACAACGATGACTTCGAGGCAGGGGTATTCGAGTCCAAGCAGAGCACCGACACTCCCGACAATCGAGCGTTCCTCGTTGTGAGCTGGAACGATGAGAGTGATGGGCGGGGTGAAGGGAGAGGCTTTCACCAATTCCAGGCGCTGACTGCCAAGACGATGACGATGGCGGACGTTTTTGACGATTGCAACGATCAGCAGTCCAAGGTAGATGACGTTGGATAGCAGGTAGTAGATGAACAGTGTATCGTTCGAGATGGCGAGAAAATGCACGGTCAGTGCGCCCCGGCCGCCGCCGCGGCTTTGCCGGTGAGTTCCACTCGTTTTCTTGCTTCCGCTACAACCTCCATCAAGGGGGTCCCGGCAGAGTGACGGCCGGAACCAGGAAAGCCGCCGACAATTTTCTCGATCGCGCCCGACCGCTCGAGTTCGGAGACAAACGACTGCAGGGCGTAATCGTCTTTAGTAGCGATCACATCTTCGAGGATCTGATCCAGTTGCGGCTCCATCCGCGCGAGTGCCCATGCGGCGCGCTGACGTACGTGGCGGTTGGCATCGCAGAGGGAGCGCAGCAGGATGCTGATTTTGCCGACGTTTTCGAGTTGTCCCAGCGCCACTACGGCACGCAGACGAACAAACCATTCTCGATCGGCGGCTAAACTGTCGAGCGCCGGCAGAGTATAAGAGGTGGAGGTATTGCCGAGAGCACGGGCGGCGGAAGCGCGCACTTCCGGTAAGGCATCTGAAGCCAGGACGAGTAACTCCTCCCCGAGCTGAGGGGATGCCAGCTCGCCGAGCACGCGTGCTAGCAACTCGCGAACGGGCCCATGCGTGCGCTCAAGGTAGTTGACCAGTACATCGGGGTAGGAGCGGCAGCAGTTTACCAGGGCGTTTTTTAAGGAACGTTCGGGCGCGTCGAAATGACCGCTGACGATGCGGTCGAGAATTGGGATGGCGGCTTCCATGCGGGCCGTGCGGCCGAGGCCACGAACCGCGGCGATACGAGTTTCACGCAAATGCGAATCCAATCCCGCAGCCAGAGCAGGGATCGCTTCCACGGCGCGAGTTCGCCCCAAAGCCAACAGGGCGGTTCGTTGCTTCAATCCGCGCGATGTTCGGGCTTCGTAAATACGCATATCGAGCAACCCGCTGACGCGAAGGCACTCCAGCAGCACGGGCAACTTGTCAGGCTGCGACATCTCGATGCTATCGAGCAGAATGGATTCAACGATGTCGCAATCGAGCGGATTGAAGCGCCAGTCCTCGGCGGGGATTTTGCCGGAGAGGATATCGTCCCATTGAGAGCGCAACGCAACGGTGCGCTGATTTCTTTTATGAAAATATCGAGCGCGGTACCAGCGTCGTAGCACAATGAAGCCGACGAGAAGTAGGATTCCCAGCAGTGAAGCGAGAATCGCCTCCAGCACCAACCCAGCGGGCCCGAGCTTTTCGATTCCCCTAAAAACGGATCCCATAACTCAGTCCAAAGCTGGTATCGATTTGGCCGCCGCTGCGATCTTGGCGAGCTACATAGCCGTTGATGTCCTGGCGGGCGGCGAACTTATAGCGCAGACCGCCTCCGAAAGTGTGGGCAGAAAAGCGCCGGATCTGATCGATTTGGGCGAAGTTTTCGCTGCCCACGCCGAAGAAACAGTTGCCGGTAACGCGACGTTGCAATGGGAAGCCAAGTTTTGTCCAGCCGGAGGGCGTCCAGTCGACGGGAGTACCCAAGAATCCAGTACGAGCGCCAGTCAAGTTCAGTGACCAAGTCCACTCGTGGGGAAGGTAGATAATCTGGCTTGTGTTCAGGGTCAGGACATGCGCGCCCTGATACCAGAACCAGTGTTGCTGGTAGGAACTTTCCAGTCCTTGGACCCATCGATTTTCGATTCGGAAGGCGTGGCCATACTCGAAGAAACCTTCGTTGGTGGGCACCACACTCTGGTGGTTGCCAACGGCGCTACCGACGGTGAACCAGTCCCGCGCGGTGAGGTGGAAGGCGGTGCTGGCCAGAAACTTGACTGCATCCTGACCAAACCTTTGATAGGTGCTGACGTCCAAGACGGTTGACCATCGCGGGTTCCACCGGGAACTGAGGCTGACGCCCTGAATCTGGCCAGCGTTGGCGTAAGTGAAGATATCGACGTCTTCGCCAACGCGCAGTTCGTGTTTAGTGTTTTCGCGCAGGCTGTCCAGACCTGTTCTCGCATCCGTATTTTGCGTATCGAACAGAAGAGTCTGTTGGTACTCCGAGCGCGCTTCCGGCGTACGGCCCAATAATGCCAGCACGCGAGCGCGGCGTGACAGAATCTCGGGGTCTGAGGGCGAGATCTTTCTCGCCCGGTCTAGAGTCTGCAGCGCTTCGGTATATTTCTTCTGCCACAGGAGAACGTCAGACAGACCCGTCAACATGTCGGTGTCGTTTGGGATTTTGTCGAGGATACGTTTGTATTCAGCCTCGCCTTCAGACCAACGGCCTTTCCAGGCCAGCAATCGTCCACGCCAACCGTGAGCTTCCAAGTCTTCAGGAGCGTCGGCCAAACGTTGGTCGACGATGGCAAGAGCAGCATCGATGTGCTGGTTCTCGACATCCTTACGAACCTGTTGCTGCCAGTCGTCAGTCGATTGCGCACCGAGAAGATGCACGAAACCGAGCAGCAGAGAGGCTGCGATGACGGTCCTGAGGGACAGTCCAGGCCGTTGATGAATGAATCTGTGTTGGGACACTTTCACGACAAAACTCCAGCGAACTGTGGTCCGCTCGATCCGAAGCCGGCATTACGTACACGGCTCCTGGTTCATTCAGCAATTGAATCTATTTAGGGGAGGGACAGGACCGTCAGAGCGAGGTCCTGAGCGCAGCAATGCACCGTCATTGCAATCCTTACGATCACTATGGCCTCAACAGGGCGGCGAGCGTAGTTACGCAAGGCACCAAGGCTTACGTGCGCGGGTCGCTACATGGCAGAGCGCCCAGGTCAGTGCTGATAGTTGATGTGGAGTGAAACGCTGTGGCCCGGCGCGAGTTCTGGCAAAATGAGGTGCCGATTGTCAGGGAACATGGTCGCGCCGCCGATGACGGTCGCTATCGGACGTTGGAATTCGAAGGTGAGACCGATTACTGACTCGTCAGACTTTACTTGCAGCACGTCTTCTGTGGGTACGGAGGTCGCGGTGAGGGTCCATTGGATACGATCGCGAGCGCGCCAGAATTTTGCAAAGGTCAGCATGTCAGTTTTGACGATGTCCGGAGGTAGCTGACGTAGCAAATCTTGTTCGGCCGCTGCTTTCAGGATGGATTCATTGGAATGAATCAACACCACGCTCACGGCTCCGTTTTCGGCATTGGCCAGGATCACCTGCAGTGCCTGGGGCACTCGTTTGGCGAAGCCGGGAGATTCTTCGTCTTCAATGGTGACCGGAAATTCATAGATTTCGCTGTCCTCCTCGAACCCAAGATCCCGAGGAAGCGCAAACGGGAAGTTGGAGAGAACATCGTCGGCGGTGAACGATGAGTCGAACTGATATCCGGAGCGCTCAAGGGCTTCCGGCAGAGAAACAGGAACGCGGAGGTGTCCGGCACGGAAGAATATCGTATCTTGACCCGGAATTTCTCCGTCCAGCAATTCTTTGCTGACTCGAACTTCGCCGAAGACGGTGGCTCCCGAGGCAGTGTCGAATCCGAGTCCGTGAGGTCGATAACTGGGATAAGTTTCATGGCCCGAGCCCAACTCGAACTTATTGAAGCCTCGCGAATGGATGATGGAATGGCTGCCCACGGTCGAGCCGCCTGCTTTCAGTTGCCGAAGAATGTCGAGGTTAGGAGCGAAAAAGAAAGCTTTGCTGTTCGCATCGTCGACATATTTAGTCTGGATGAAGAAGCTACTGCTGGCTTGATTGGCTTTCTCCATACGGGCAAAGTCGAGGCCCGGAGCAAATGAGTTTTCCCAATCCACATCGTGGGAGAGCAGCAAAGCTGAGCGTTGCCCACCGGGAATAGTAGCGAGGCGGACCCAATCTTTGCCATATGCTTCGTACCAAGCCCTCAGGACCAATAGCCAAACATCAGCGCCGGGCTCAAAGGCGTTCACATAGTGGCGCTGCGCTTCGTAGTCGTGATTGTTCTGATTGCGTAAAACGACGTCAAGCAAACTCAGTCCCAGAAGATACACCTTCCCTTTGCCCACGGACTTCGTCAGCAGAGCCGCACTTCCGTCGTCAAAGTGAGCCAGCACTTCAGCGCCAGCGCCAGGAACGTATCCGTTACTCCAGACAATTTCGGGGAAGTGATCGTTCCCAAGTTGAGTTTCGCGCTCCTCGGGGCGATTGAGATACTTTGTCACCGGATCTTTTGTCGCGGAAAATACCAAGTGATGACGTGTGCGCAAGGGAGCGACACTGCGAAAACCGAAGAGATTCTCGAGACCTCCCCAGAACACATTCTGGGCGAAGATAAATCCACCCTGCCGCACGAACGTGGTCAGCTGGTCGGCCTGGGCCTGGGTAAAAGTGCGCGAATCAACGCTGGGATACAGAATGACGAGGCGATGGCGGAGGGCTTGTTCGAGATTGCGAGTGATAAAGAAAGGGATGCCCATCTCTTTCAGAGAGTGCACGAGCGGGAGAGGGTTCTCTGGATCAGGGCCGGGGTTGGTCCAGAATACCGCGACTTGAAGTGGAAAAGATTCTGGAAACTGCTGAAATGGGTCACCGTGCTGATGAACGATTTCGAGCAATGGGACTACTTTGGTTCGCAAGGCAGGCGTGGCTTCGGAGGTAAGTTTCCAAACGGCGCTCCCACTCAAAGCGAACATCACAAGCGCGACTGCCAGAGACTGTCTCAACTCCGAATCCTTTAAGATCTTTAGTTAGTGATTGTCCGTGAGGACTTTGGGTGTAAGTATGAGGCATAAAAAAGGAAAGGTCAGAACACGGAAGGCTCGAACCCAGCGTGCGGTTTCGGAGCGGCTACCTGTCTAGCTTTGCCTCCGCAAGGACATCAATCAGTCTAGAGTATTTTTATCGTGACGTGCCCTGACTGCAAGCAACTGTTCGTCTGTTCGTTACGGTCCTTTCGAATGGTCGCGGTAAGATAGGGGACGGACATAGCAATTGAACAGCGGCGCGTGCTTCTTGGCGAGGGATGCCTCATAAACTGTAATGAGCCGATATTTGTCATCGTCTCTCGGAAGTCTTCTATCTCGTGTCACTGGTTATGTGATGTCCGCACAGCAACGACCGCGAACGCGCTTGAGGACATCACCCCCGACTCGCAAACACGGCATGCGCAGGTGGTGTTTTACAGTTCGCGGACTGATATGTAACGGGCATCCAATTTCCTGATTGCTGCGGCCCTGCACGAGTATGTTCAAGCTCTGCTGATCGCGGGAACTCGATTGCGATTGACCCTGCTTTGCTCCAAAAGACCTTTGTCACTCGTTACGCACCGGGCGGGTTTGGCCGCTCCGCTATGCCGGCACCGCTCTTCCAACCGTTCGTGCGCGTTCGATGATTGGTATCAGCCGCCCCGACATTTCACTCTTCATGACGTAATTATCCACCAACCAAGGGATTCGATCTGGCATATCGCAGTAAGCCGAGAGCGGAATGATCGGTAGTGGCTGAATTTGCCTTCAGCCACTACCAGAATGATCGACAGGCTGGGAAACCGTTGTTTGATGTGGCCTACTACGGCTTCCGCGTCTGTGGCTTCGTGTTTGCACTCCAGCAGAACCGCTGCGACTGACGTTTCCTCTAGGGAGACTCTGATTAAGCTCTCTGCTTTCCACAAGCGGTCAAGTTCGAGTGTCTGAGAAATGAAACAGAGGACCCTGGCGATGATGAGCGGCTTTGAGCACTACACAGGGAAGACGCGGCGAGCGATATTTCTGGAAGAAATGGAGCAGGTAGTGCCGCGGCGCGAGTTGTGCAGACTGGTGCAGTCGCATTATCCCAAACCTGGCAACGGGTGACCGCCGGTGGGAGTGGAGCGCATGCTGCGGATTTACTTTTTGCAACAGTGGTTCAACCTGTCGGATCCCGGGGTAGAAGAGGCGCTGTACGACTCGGCGGTGATGCGGCAGTTCGTGGGCATCGATTTAGGGCTGTGAGCCGATGCCGGACGAGACCACGGCGTGCAAGTTCCGGCACTTGCTGGAAGAACGCCAACTGGGGGAACAGATCTTGGGGCAGGTGAACCTGCACTTGCAAGCGAAGGGGGTGCGGATCACAACTGGCACGATCGTGGGCGCGACTAACCACCGACGCAGCCTCCGGCGGGCGTGTAAGTCGACCGCACTGTAGGCTTTGCTGACTGGCCCCAGACAGAAGTAGTTGGCCCACCCAATCACCATCCGATTGAAACTGTCCACGACTGTCTTCGAAGCCGGAGCGACAGTCCTAAGTAGTCGTCAAGACGGAGAATTAACCTGCCCCAACTTCCTTCTGCTCAACTAAACGTCGCGCCACTGACCTTCGTCGCTGAGTTCCGGACGCCATACTCGCCTGTAAGTGAGATCGAAGAGCACTTCCGAGCGGGATCCGCAGGGTGACTGGGTGCCGGATTGTGTAATACGTGTCGGGCGTCATACCGCAGGACCTTTCAATGCTTCTGTCGAGGCCGCACTTTTAGTGGGCGTGCCACATCGGCGTGTCACTCGGTGACATGGCTGCCCGATGCCCATGTGCAGTCGTGGCGTGCTCGTTCATTACCTTAGCCGCCTGAGTACGACAACTGCCGTTCTGGCTGCTGAAATCCCGTGTGGTAACGGAGTATTTACAGAGTAGGCATTTGAACGTGCTAAAACCCTTCATCATCGTGATGGTGTAATGTCTCATGGCTTCAAGTGTAGTCGTTGATCCCGGTAATGAGTCCGAACTAAAGTCACCCTCGCAACTGTTCGTTCGCAATCAGACGCATAGCCTGCCGCATCTACACAAACACTGACAATGAAAGGACTCCATGAGTCAAAGGAAGCAATTCCAACAACCAGGCATTCATCTTGTCGTCGTCGACAGCGACCCTCTGAGGCTTGTCGGGTTTCGCGCACTACTGGAGTCAGCGCCAGATTTCGAGCTAACCTATTCTTCGTTTTCCGATCTTGATCGCCATAACCACATTGACATCATCCTGCTGGGTAGCCAGCGAGGCCAGAACTTGTGTGATGTAGCCACGCTCAAGGCGTTTCATCCAGACGCGCAGATTATTGCGATAGGTTCTGGGATGGACGATGAGACGATTCTTGCAGCTCTTGCGGATGGCGCTAAAGGCTACGTGGATGAGGCCACTTCTGGGGGAGAGTTAATTAGCGCCGTCCGTGCCGTAAACCGAGGCTCGGTGTGGGTTTCTCGCAAGTTGCTATCCCTTTTTGTTGAGCGCGCCAGCGGTGTGGCGAGAAGATCTTCTCTTGACGACAGCTCTGCTTTCACTCCGCGCGAAAGGGAAGTTTTGGAAATGCTGGTAGACGGCAGGCCGAACCGAGAAATTGCCGAGCCCCTCGGCATCGAAGTTCGAACCGTCAAAGCACACGTGGCAAACTTAATGCGCAAGGTGGGCGTCCGGAACCGGATCGCGCTTTGTGTTTATGCGATTTCGCATTTGCTAGTTGCGGGCCAAGAGTGAGTAACACTAGCACGTTGACATTCGAGGCCGTACAACTATCAGCCGCCCGCAGGGGAAAGAACTACTGAAGCCTTAGCACGAAAGCCTGCTAAAAAGAAGGGTTTGTAAGCTGGCCTTTGTAAATTTACCAAGCAACGCTATAGCGCTCAAGAGAGGGTGTGACCATGAACTCTCCTACTTTGTTGTGCATCGACCACCGTCCACAGTTGGACACGTATGCTCGCTCTGGCTGACCGATGGCTCCCTCGACCGCGCGTCCTCCATCCTTATCCCGCGACTCGCATCGCCGCCCGTCATCCGCGATAAGAACCGGATGCGCTAATGAGCGCCCGTCCGGGTCCGCGCGGGGGTACCGCGTAAGCGGTATCCCTACCGCGATCTCAAGATGTCGAGGGTTGCTTCCTTTCCTGTTGTGGACTTGACGCCGAGTTTCACCCGCCCTTTTGAATGACAAACAACGCATCAGCCGCATCGCCTTGAGTGTAGATTGTTTGCCCTTAGTGAAGGACATCATCATCCGACCAGCGCCGATGCTCGTGAGAAAGGTTCGCGGGTTGAAAGCGTGTCTTTGCTTGGCCATTGGGCTGCGACTCCTTACTTGATGTGAGCCATCTCCCATATTCGAGCGCGCGAATCAATGATGCCATGTTCAATATCGCTCACAATTCCGAGGTGGTCAAAAGGGGCTATTTTCCAGCGCCCGGAAGTGAATGAATCCATTGCACTCAAAGCGTCAAAGCGTGCGGTTTCGATGGCCGGCCCGATATACCTTTTGATCATGCCTATCGCGTACTCGCGTTACGCGCCAAGCACGTTCGACTCGCGTCCCGTACTAAAGGTTGCGCACCTAATGCCCCAACGTTTGAGTGTAGTTCTGAAGTAAGCTATGCACAGGTCGAACTCCTCTCCCTTCGCCGCGTTTGGCTCGAACTCGAAAGCTTAGCCAATTAGTTGTGCTTCGAAAAAGACGACGGAGCACCCAATGTCGGCAATCAGATTAGCGCTCTGCAAGAACATCGTTGAGCGGCACGTGACAAAAGGAGAGAGTGACACGATAAAGTCACCCAATATGGATAATGCAATGAACCTCTTGGAGCGCTTTGTCGGGCGAGGATGCTGGCATAAGTTTAGTTGGCCACGCAACAACGACAATGGCGGTCATTACCAGATATGCCTGACCTGCGGGGCCGCTTACCAATATGACTGGAAAATGATGCGACGAACCGGTCCCGTACTGGCAGCAGGAGAGACAACAAATAAATGCTCGAAACGGCAATCGAAGATTATGATTGCAGACGACGATCCTGGGCTCCGCCGCGCGCTGGATATACGTCTGAGGGCCAATGACTACAAGACCTTGAGCGCGGGAGACGGTTATTCCGCACTGGCTTTGGCTCAAAGCGAACGCCCTGATCTTATTCTCCTTGACTTGGGCCTGCCCGGTGCTACCGGAGCTGTCGTGCTCGAACACATGCGAGCATCCCCAGCACTCGCTCCGATTCCGGTGATTGTCCTCACGGCGTGGGATTCGCGAGACTTTGAACAACTAACGCTCGAATTGGGCGCAGCGGCCTACTTGCAGAAGCCTGTCGACAACAAAGAACTGCTAGACCTTATTCGTGTTTCGTTACTGCCTTCAGCCAAAAAGAGCCGATCCTGAATCTCAGCGGGTTCCACGGGAACGGAGCAAGCTTCGTCGTCGTTCGCCACATGGTTGATCCGAGTGCTCACCGGGTAGGATGGGTTGGATCGGCGCAACGCTGAAGCTGGGAGTCCAATCCGGTTCGTTTGAATGCTTAAGTCCAGCAGGAGCGCGTGGTATACAAAGTGCTCTGCTCAACGGGAACGTTGCTTCAGAGAACAACCACGGAGGCTCCTCAAGGACGTATGTATTACAAGGGGCTGCGGATGGAAGGGTGGCGACAGTGGCGGCTCGGTGGAGAGAAACCTTGTCAAAAAAAACCAAACTCCCTTGACTCCGACCGGCCTTCTCATGGAAGGCGATTACACGCGCTAAATGGCACAGTGGGAATCAGGACTCGCAAAGTAACCGTGAACGGCTGGAGATCGTTCAGTTCTAAATTAACGCTGATGTGTCGTGGGCATGCCATCAGCAGCGGTGTTAAGCCGCACCTGTTCGTCTTCCAGAAGGCGAAGTATTCCTTCAAAAAGCGCCCCCAGTTTTTCTTGGTCGTGTTCATTGGAGGCGAGTTCGCAGAGTCCCATCCACTGCTCTTGATTTGTCAGATTGGCCAGATTTCCTGTGGTATTAGCAGTTGTATGATCGCCATTCTCTTCTCGGGCTGGGATTAGGACCTACGCCGCTGCTGGGTGTCCCGCCACATCCATGTAGCCCTCCATCGCCTGGGTCAACTGCGAATCCACTTCGTCCGCTATTGTCATGACATCAGGCAACAGCAAGCTGAAGTCCAGCACACCCAGATTCTTCTGCAAGGTCCCAAAGAGCGTTACTTGGAGTATTCGTGAATCCTGCACCAGCATGGCAGAGGTGTAGCCTTGTGACCTTCGCAATTTGCCATGGGCGACGGCAGCAAGGGAACCGATGGAATCGCCTTCCTGTAAGGGGACGTGGGGCGATTTCAGGCGCACAATCAAGTCGTCAATCAGCTTGGGAAGATATCCCGTACGCTCTTGATCGCTAAGAACAACGCGGATAAGCTGCGTGTTGTTTTTGACCCTCGCCAGCCAGTCTTCGACGATGAGGCTAGTGCAACGCTGTAATATTCCCGCCACTCTTTCCTTTGGCGTCGGGACGGTGGGTTGGCGAGTGAGCATCTTATCGTGGACGAGATCTGCGAGTGTCTTAGTCTCGAATGGTTTCACGATGATTTCATCCGCTTCCAGGAGGATTGCGTCCATGGCGCTGTTCACGTCGGGGTATCCGCTGACCAGCAGTGTAAGTGCCTTCGGTTGGATGTGGCGCATCGCAGTAATCACTGCAAAGCCGTCGCTGGGGTTCGGCATGTGGAGATCAGTGATCAGGACATCGAAGGTCTCAGTGGTGATCAGTTTCAGAGCCTCTGTGACGGTGGCGGCAGCGACCACCTCGAAACCTTTATGTTCAAGGGTCGCGGTCATCATTTCGCGAATGGCATCGTCGTCATCCACAAGCAGAACCTTGTGGGCGATACGGTGTTCGGTCAGAGTCATACAGCACCGCCTCTTGTCACGAACCAATTGCAGTGTGACTCAGGTGCATCGTTGAATATGTTCAAAAGTGAACAGTTATAGAGATGGTTAACAGACTTCAATCCTCACGACTGTGTCTCAGAAACCCACCCTCAGACGGAGCTCATCCCTTCGGTTTCACAAGGTGCACCCTCGCCGGTTTAGACACTCCATTCGTAAAGCTCTCCATTGTTTGCGTTAACTGCGAATCCACTTCGTCAGCAATGGTCATCACATCGGGCAACAACAGGTTGAAATCCAGCAGGCTTAGATTCTGATGCAGTGTTCCAAAAATAGTCACTTGAAGGATGCGTGATTCATGGATCAGCATGGCAGAGTTGTAACCTTGCGCCCGTCGCAGATTGCCATGTTCGAGGGCGGCCGGGGACGCGCTGGCATCACTATCTTTAGTGGGTAAGTCGCGTATCGACAGACGTTTGACTAGGTCGTCAACCAACTTGGGAAGATGTCCTGTGCGCTGCTCATCGCTGAGATCAAGGTGGTTGAGTTGGGGCGTTTTCTTCGTTCGTGTCAACCAATCTGCGATTAGAGTGGTCTTACAGCGTTTGAGTATCGCAGCCACGCTCTCCTTCCTGGTAGGCTGTGATTTCTCAAGCGAACGCAGAGCCGATTGTGGGATTGGTACTGTAAGTGGAGCAGCCATCTAACACTCCTGATCTTGTAACGCCACAATAGTCTTTGGAGCACTCCCAAACTGGTCAATTGTGAACACATTCGCCGTATTGGCAGGAAGCAAGGCTCTGGGCTGTCACTTTTGTTAACACGATAGCGCGCACCAGCTGGAGTGGCTGCGTTCGGTTCTGGGCGGATGACGGGCTTAACCAGAAACTGAGGGTTAGCCGAGTCTGACAGCCTCGACGGGTTCCCACAGCAGCGTACGTAAATCAAGTCTCGGCTATCACACGTTGTATGTCCTTATTTTCTTCCACGACCGCGGACGATGGCCATGGAAGCGACGATATTCACCGGCTGGATCTACGATCATCTGCTTCCGAACGCGCAGCAGGTGAAGGTGGCGCATCCGCTGATGCTGCCCGCCATCGCCGCGGCCAAGAAGAAAGGACGATCGGCTTGATTCCGGCAAGATCGCTGTGCTTCCACTTGTTCCTGCTGCTCCGTACCTCCGCATGTCGGACGAAGCGTAACAATACTCGATTTACAATCAAAAGGTGGCAATCCCAATGGTACGCCTCTCGTCTCACGGCTTTGATTTTGCTTCCTCCCGTATCCTCCAAGAATGGCGAGCGATCTACAGATGTACCGACTAGGTCGTACCTTTCCCCGAAAGCTAGTCTGTTCCATTTTCGGAACGCGGAACAAATGCTGCTCTTGACGTGCCGAACCTCGAATAGAATAATTGGTTCATACACTGGGTTCTTGGGTTCCTTTAGCATTGAAAGGGGGTCCGATTCATGACACCCGTGGCAGCGGTCAAGACACGCAGCAAGTTCGACCTCAAGACCTTCCTTTCCACCATCAACGGTGGCAGGACAATCGTGACCGCTCCTAAGAAGCAGACCATCTTTACTCAGGGCGACTCGTCCGATTCGGTTTTTTACATACAGAGAGGGAGGATCAAGCTCACCGTTCTTGCAAAGAACGGTAGGGAAGCCACAATAGGCATTCTGAATGAGGGCGATTTCTTCGGAGAAGGTTGCCTCGCAGCACAG
>Ga0073928_10005523_pt1 | contig 17668 bp, 15 predicted proteins | sample PaiPotPPA55metaG_FD_76969 | JGI IMG/M metagenome (GOLD analysis project Ga0073928, IMG submission 76969) | Iron sulfur acid spring bacterial and archeal communities from Banff, Canada, to study Microbial Dark Matter (Phase II) - Paint Pots PPA... ... | reverse complement strand
GACGGCCATGCGCCGATCGTGGCAGCGGGGCTCATCTAACATGGCCAGTAAATTTGCAGGCGCGCAAGGTCACCAGGATCGGCAACCAGCTCACCATGACCGGCCTCACCTTGGGCTCGGCCGCGTCGCTTACGTCGAATATTCCGCGAAGGCAACAGTGGCGGCCCGCGCGCGATAGTCGGTCTTGACGTTGACCACCGCCACCATGCCGGCGTCAACCCGCTTCTGTGCGCGGTCCAAGGCCGGACGGATGTGCTCCGGCCGCTCAACGTATTCACCATAGCAACCCAATGCTTCGGCCATCTTGTCGAAGCGCGTGTAGCCGAGTTCGCGTCCCGGCTTGTCGCGCTTGGGATCGGCCGTCCAGCCGCCGTTCAGGCTGATGACGACCAGCACGGGTATGCGATGCCGCACCGCGGTGTCGAGCTCGAGCGCGTTGAGCCCGAACGAGCCGTCCCCGTGGACGACGATGACCTGCTTCTCCGGCTTCGCCAGCTTGGCTCCGAGGCCGAAGGGTAGGCCCACCCCCATCGTGCCGAACGGCCCTGAGTTGAGGCGATGGCCCGGCGCGAAGGTCGGCATCGACTGGCGTCCGTAGTTCAGGATCTCCTGTCCATCGACGACGAGGATGGCATCGCGGTCCATGAAGTTTTTGATCTCTTCGCAAAGCCGCAGCGGATGGATCGGCCCGTCGTCGCTCGCTTTGTTGCCGCCGGCGGCCGTCCGTTTGGTCGCCTCGCCGTCGGCGAGCTTGCGGCGCCATGGACCGAACCGCTCGGGATCGACACGGCCGCTCATAGCGCCGAGGACTTGCTGCAGCACCATCTTGCAGTCGCCAACGATGGGGATGTCGACCCGGCGCGGCGCGGTGGCGATCTCTTCGGCGTCGATGTCGATGCGTGCGATCGTGGCGTCCGCGGCAAAGCGTGGCGACGCGGCATGGCCGATGATGTAGTTCATCCGCGTGCCCACGATGATAATGAGATCGGCATCGCGAAACGCCGAAGAGCGCATCGTGAGATAGGAGTAGGGGTGATCGTCGGGAAGCGCGCCGCGCCCCTGCGGCGTGGTGTAGAAGGGAATGCCGGACCGCTCGACGAATGCCCCGAGCTCGCCCCAGGCCTGCGACCAAATTACGCCGCTGCCTGAAAGAATGATCGGCTGCCGCGCTTGGGCAATCGCTTCGACCAGCGCATCGACTTGCTTCTGCTCGCCCATCGGACGCGCGCCCAGGAGCGGACGCCCGCTGAGCCGCCAGTCGACCAGCTCCTCCGGGATCTTCGCGTAAAGGATGTCGCCTGGAAAATCGAGATAGACCGGCCCCGGCTTGCCGCTCATGGATTTTTGGAAGGCGTTGTTGATCTGCTCGGGTATGCGCTTCGGGTTGTAGACCCGGTCCGCCCATTTGGTGCACGGCTTCATGATGGCGAGCTGATCGATCTCTTGGAAAACCTGGCGGCCGAAAAGCCCAATCGGGCTCGAGCCGCCGATCGCGACCACGGGCGCGCAATCGATCAGCGCGTTGGCGATGCCTGTCGTGAGGTTGATGACGCCCGGCCCGCTCGCAGCCATGCAGACGCTCGGCTTCTGCAATAGGCGGCTGTAGGCTTGCCCCATGAGAGCTGCGGCCTGCTCGTGGCGAACGTCGAGCGGGCGGATCCCCTCCTTGATGCACGAAGCCTCTGCCAGGAGCATCGGGCCGCCCATGAGAAAGAACAGGATTTCCGTGCCCTCGTTCTTGAGCGAGCGCGCCAAGATCTCCGAACCCGTGATCTCCGCCATCTCTTCGCCTCCTCGTTTAGATCACCCCGTCTGCCCGCAGCTTCTCCACCTCCGCCTTCCCCAGGCCGAGCCAGTCGCCGAGGACCTCGGCGGTGTGCTGGCCCAGGAGCGGCGCCGGCGCCACCGGCAGCGCCTTGCCATCGTGGCGCACCGGCCATGCCGGCATCTTGAAGGGCCCGCAGCCGGGATGCTGCATGACCTGCATGATCCCGCGGCGCTCGAAATCGGGATCGCTTTGCAGCTCCATCGTATCGAGCACGGCGCCGGCCGGGACACCGGCGGCGCTGAGCAAGCGCATCGCCTCGCGCTTGTCATGCTGGCGCGTCCAGGCGGTGATCAAGGCGTCGACCTCCGCCTCGTGCTCGGCGCGGGTCTGCACCGTCTCGAAGCGGGGGTCGCCGATGAGGTCGGCCCGCCCGATCACCTCCAGCAGATGTCGCCAATGCGCGGGATTGGCGCGGCTCGTATAGACATAGACGTAATCGTTCGGCCCGCCGGGCTTGCAGGGGTAGACGCCGCTCGGAGCGGATATGCCGGACAATACCTTGGCGCCGTTGCGCTGGGCCGGCCGGCCCGCGGTAGCCTGGGCGGCGAAGGCGACGCGGATATATTGCAGCATCGCGTCCTGCATCGCGACCTCGAGACGCTCGCCCTTTCCTGTCGTCTGTCGCCGGTAGAGCGCGCCCAGGATGCTGATCGCGAGCAGCATGCCCGTGCCCGTGTCGCCGAGGGTCGGACCCGGCTTCGCCGGCGGCCCATCGCGCTCCCCGGTGATGCTCATGACGCCGCCGGAGGCCTGCGCGATCATGTCGAAGGCGAGGCCTCGCTCGAAGGGGCTGCCGGAGCCGAAGCCTTTGACCTGCGCATAGATGATGCCGGGATTGAGCTCGCGAACGGCGTCGTAGCCGAGCCCCAGGCGCTCGATCGCCCCCGGCGCGAAATTCTCGGCGAAGACGTCGGCGCGTCGCGCCATGTCCTTGACGAGCGCCAGTCCCCGGGGCGCCTTCAGATCGACCGTGACCGATTTCTTGTTGGCGTTGAACAGCAGGAAGTACCAGGAATCCTGCCCCGGCTGGCCGCGGAAGGAGGTGCGGCCGGGATCGCCGCCTTTGGGGTTTTCGACCTTCACCACTTCGGCGCCGAGCCAGGCCAGTGCTTCGGTGCTCGAGGGACCGGCCTCGAATTGCGTGAGGTCCAACACCCGCACGCCGCTCAAATATCCCTGAACCGCTCGGTCTCCGTCCATGCCGGCTTCTCCTCCTGCGCCGGGTTCTCCCCGCGCCTTGCTTCACCACAGCGTGCCATGAACCCGGGCTGGATCACAACAGGAGTCGGTCCCGACCGCGTCCGCGCTTGCTCAGTGGTTCTGAATGCGTGGTGGGTCGACGGCGTCACTTCGCTCGCGATCGTGGCCTTCCTCATCAAAGAGGGCCGCGAAGCATTGGAGCCCGAGGAGGAGTTCCTGCGGCGGCGGTCCGCCAGGCGGGTAATCGACGCGTCTCCTTAGTCTTTCGGAGTTGCGAGTCCTTGAGCGTCCGTGAGCACGGCGCCACGCAGGTTGGTGTGATCGAGGTTGGCCGCGGTGAAGCTGGCCCCTGTCAGATTCGTGTCGGACAAGTCCGCGCGGCTGAGATCGGCGCCCGTAAAGTCGACGTAGCTGAGGTCGGAAGAGGTGAAACGGACCTCTTGGAGCTTGGCGCCGGCGAAATTGGCGCCCGATAGATTGCACCAGGTGAACTCGGCCCGAACGGGCGTCTTAAGCTGATCCCGCCGCTCCCATTCCAGTCGGGCACCGCTGAAGTTGGCGTTGTGCAGGTCCACCTGGCTGACCTGCACGACCACTCGGGAACCCGAGAAGTCGGCGCCGGCGAAGTCGGGTGCTTCCGCCTTCGCTGCTTCCAATTTCGAATAGGCAACCGGCTCGAACACGCTGGCATGCGAAAGGTTGGCTCCTGCGAAATCGGCCCTGATCACCACAACGCGATCGAGATCGGCTCCGGCGAGGTTTGCGCCGGAAAGGTTGCTGTCGGAAAGGTCGGCGGCGAGCAGGTTTGCGCCGGAAAGATCTGCGTGCTTGAAATCGATACCGCTCAGGTCGAGGTAGCTGAGGTCCCTGTCGGCGAAGTTCGCGGGATGATCGAGATCTGCCGCACGCAAGGTTTCGATCACTTGCCTTACGGTAAGACTCGTTTTTGCCGCCAAGCTGGCGGCCACCGACGAGCCCAGAATGACGCCCGTGATCACAGCGATCCTGAGCATTTGGCGTCCCATTTGGATGGTCGAGCTGTAAGCGCCAACGAACAGCCTTGCGCAGGCTACCGTCTCAACTTACCGCCGATACCGCGGTCCCGTCGCTGCATAGGTCGCTCTCACGATGATGCGCACCATTCAGAACGCGGTGAGCGGCTCGAGCCTTCTCACGCTTCACCGCGAACGCTCCTGGTGCCGCGCATCGTCAGGCCGGCCGCCATGTAGCGGCGGAGGGCGTAAAAGACCGCGATGGGCGGCAGCGCATAGACGATGGCGGTCGCCATCATGTAGTTCCACGGTGCCTCATCGCTGTCGAAGAACTGCTCCATTGCTACCGCCACCGTCGTGCTTTTCGTCGAGGACAGCAGCAGGTACTGATAGAGGTACTCGTTCCAGGCGAGCAGCAGCGCATAGGTGCCGACCGCCGCCAGCGCCGGTGCCATCAATGGGAGATAGATTCTCAGATACACCTGAACGGGGGACGCGCCGTCGATCCGCGCCGCCTCATCGAGTTCCATCGGTATCAACTTTGCGTACTGCTGGAAGATCAGGATGGCATATGGAGTGGCGAACGTCACTTCCGCGGCAATGACTGCCCAGAGGTTGTCCGAGAGCCCGTAGCTTTGCACGATCCGAGAGAAGGGGATCGCCAGGAAAGATGCCGGGACCGCGTAGGTGAGGAGCGCGGCGTCGGTGAGCAGCCAACCTTTAGCAAACCTCATCCGGTCTACGGCGAAGCTGGCCAACGAGCCGATGAGCATGGTCAGGAGCATCGTCAGCAGGCCGATATAAAGGCTGTTGCCGAATTGGTGCCAGATATGCTCGAGGTACCAGTACCCCTCGGTCCAGATCATGCGGAAGCTCTCGAGCGACGCGTCCGGCGGCCAGATCCTGCCGCTGAACTCCGTCTCGCCTTCGGGATCGAGCGCGATCACCACCATGTTGTAAACGGGCGTGAGCGACCAGATCACGAGCACGACGCAGAGTGTCGCCGAGGACGCTTCGGTGAGAATCCGCCGCAGCCGGTAGCGACGACGGCGCGCCGGCCGGCCGGAAGCCAGGCCGACGCTCACAGCTGCACCTCCGTCGTCTCAAGCCTGCGCATCAGTACGATCACAATTGGGATCAGCACGGGCAAGGCCGACATCGCTGCCGCCACGCCGAGCTCCGGCCGCGCGATGTCGAAGGCGTAGCGGATGCCGGCCGTGGCCAGCACTTCCGTTGACATCGCCGGCGCGCCTCCGGAGACAAAATAGACGGCGTTGAAGTCGGCGAGTGCCCAGATGGTGGAGAGCAGCGTGCAGACGAGATAGACGTTCGCCAGCAGCGGGAAGGTGACATGGACGAAACGGCGGGCGCCGGTGGCGCCGTCAATGTCGGCCGCTTCATAGAGTTCCTGCGGGATCGCCATCCGCCCGGCGAGGAAGATCACCGTCCAGAACGGCATCCACTTCCAGATATAGGCGACGATGTTGGACCCGAGCGCGAGCCAGCGGTCATTGAACCAGATCGGACCGTCGATGCCGAACAGCGCCGACAATGCGCTGTCGAGAAGACCCTGCTCGCCGATCAGCATCCAGTGGAACGAGAGGAAGGCAGGAACCGCCGCCAGCGCCCAGGGCAGTATGAAGATGACCAGCGTGGCCTTGATCCACCAGCGGCGCCGCATGAAGAAGCCGGACAGCAGCAAGGCGAGAAACATCTTCAGGTTCACACCGATCCCGACGTAGAGCACGGTATTGATCACCGTCTTGAGATAGAGCGGATCTGACACCAGTTCGGCGTAAAGTGACGGCTTGCCGCCCATCCAGAGCCCATAGAGGACGGGGTAGACGACGAAGGCCAAGAACACTGCCGCATAGGGCACGACAAAGGCGATCGCCCAGGTGAGCTCCGAGCCATGCAGCCGGCCCTGCCAAGCGGGCCGCCGCGGCCGCTTGACCGCCACAGGCCTTTCGACTGCAAGAACCTCCTGCGCGCCGATCATGCCCGCTTCAACCCCGCCACATCGAGTGAGAGAAGCGCCCGCGCGGGCATGCTTCGAGGCGCGCCCACGCCTTCGTCGTCAGGGCCGAGGATGCGCGGGGTCCCGAAGGGCGCGTCGCGGGCGTCCTGCGCCGTCGCCCCAAGGTTCAGCCCTTGACGCCGCCCATGGTCAGGCCGGCGGTCATGCGGCGGCGGAAGGCGTAGTAGATCGCCACCGGCGGCAGCGCATAGACGATGGCGGTCGCCATCATATAGTTCCATGGTGCCTCGTCGCTGTTGAGGAACTGGGCCAAGGCCACCGGCACCGTCATGCTCCGCTTCGAGGACAGCAGCAGGAACTGGTAGAGATATTCGTTCCATGCGAGCAGCAGCGCGTAGGTGCCGACCGCGACCAGCGCCGGTGCCATCAGCGGCAGGTAGATGCGCAGATAGACCTGGAGCGGCGAAGCGCCGTCGATCCGCGCCGCCTCGTCGAGCTCGATCGGGATCGACCGCGCGTATTGCTGGAAGATGAAGATCGCGTAGGGGGTGGCGAACGTCACCTCCGCGGCGATGATCGCCCAGAGATTGTTGGAGAGGCCGTACATCTGCATGATGCGATAGAACGGAATCGCCAGAAACGACGCCGGGATGACGTAGGTCAGGAGCGCGGCATTGCTCACCAGCCAGCCGTGGCGCAGCCGCATCCGGCCGATCGAGAAGCTGGCCAGCGAGCCGATGAGCAGCGTCAGGAACACCGTCGCCACGCCGATATAGAGGCTGTTGCCGAACTGGTGCCAGAAATACTCAAGATACCAGTAGCCCTCGGTGACGACGATCCAGAAGCTCTCGAGCGAGGGCTTCGCCGGCCAGATGTCGTTGGTGAAGACGTCGCCATTGGGCTCGAGCGCCACGATGAAGATGTTGTAGATCGGCGTGAGCGTCCAGATCAGGACCACGAGGCCGAGCGCTAGCGCCCCCGCCTCGCTCAGGTTTCGCCGCAGCCGGTAACGCGGGCGCCGCCGGAGAGGCCGGCCGTCGATCGGCTCGGCGCTCACAGCTGCACGTCCGTGGTGCGCAGCTTGCGCATCAGCAGGATGACCAGCGGGATCATCAGCGGCAGCGCCGACATCACCGCGGCCACGCCGAGGTCGGGCCTCGCCACCTCGAAGGCGTCGCGGATGCCGAGCGTCGCCAGCACATGCGTCGACAAGGCGGGCCCGCCGCCCGAGACGAAATAGACCGAGTTGAAGTCGCCGAGCGTGAAGATCGTCGAGAGCAGCGTGCAGATGAGATAAAGGTTGGCGAGTAGCGGGAAGGTGACGTGCGCGAACCGCCTGAACCCGGTGGCGCCGTCCACCTCGGCCGCCTCGTAAAGCTCCTGCGGGATCGCCATCCGCCCCGCCAGCAGGATCACGGTCCAGAACGGCATCCATTTCCAGATATGGGACGCGATGACCGAGCCCAGCGCCAGCCAGCGCGACGTCTCGAGCCAGCCCGGGCCGTCGATGCCGAAGACATCCCACAGCATGTTGTTGAGCAAGCCCCACTGGCCGTTCAGCATCCAGTGGATCGAGATGAAGGAGGGGAGGGCCGGCACCGCCCAGGGCAGCACGTAGATCAGCAACAGGGCCTTCACCCACCGGCGGCGCCGCATGAAGAAGCCCGACAACAGAAGGGCCCCGAACATCTTGAGGTTTACGCCGATGGCGAGATAAAGCACGGTATTGACCACCGTGCGCTGGTAGATCGGGTCGGAGAGCAGCTCGGCGTAGAGGCTCGGGCTATGGCCGAGCCACAGCCCGTAGACGACGGGATAGGCCACGAAGGCCAGGAATACCCCAGCATAGGGTATGACGAAGGCGACCGCCCAGGTGAACTCCGAGCCGTGGAGCCCGCCGCGCCAGGCACGGCGCCGCGGCCACGAGAGCGGAAGCGCCTGGGCGGGAAGCGCCTTGGCCCTCTGCAGAACCTGGGTGGCGTCCATGGTGACCCCTCAGCTCTGGATGATCGGGTACTTCGCGAGGACATCCCCGATCCGCTTGAGCGCCTTCTCCGCCGCCGCCTGCGGCGTCATGCCATCACGGATGACGTCGGCCGCGGCCGTGCCCCAGATCTGCTGCGCGTTTGCCTCGGCATAACCGGGATTGTAGACGGGATAGCCCGGCACCGTCGGGCTCAACAGGCCTTCGCGGGTGTAAGCCACCCGGTGCGGGTCCTTGGGGTCGAGCCAGAAAGGATCGTTCTTGACGAGGTCCGGCATCGGCGGCAGCCACCGGCCCAGCCCGGTCTTCAGATACTCGTTCACCACCTTCGGCTGGATCACGTATTTGATGAAGTCCTTGGCGACCTCGATGTTCTTCGCGCCCTTCGGGATGAACGCGCCGCCGACCCCGAGCTGGGCCGGAATGGGTTTGCCTGCATTGTCGAGCGGCAGGCCCATGGTCACGATGTCGTCGTACTCCTCCTTCTTGTGGTACAACGCGACTTCGGTCGAGATCGTGCCGTCCAAGTCCATGATCATCTGCTTGGCGTGGAACGCGTTGTTGTCGTCGGCGTCGTTCCAGCTCAAGGCGCCGGGCGGGACGTAGCCTTCCTTGAAGGCCGTGGTGATGTAGGTCAGCGCCTTGATCACCGCCTCCTTGACCTGGAGATCGTCGATATGCGGCGCGCCGTCCTTCGTGACGATACCGTTGCCGCCATAGGCGATCATAAAGTAGTGGAACGTGTTGTTGCCGTCGGCCGGCCCGGTGGTGGTCGGCTGGAGCCCCAGTGCATAGACGCCGCGCATGCCCTTGTCGCGCAGCTTCTTCTGCATCGGCTTGAAGAAATCCCAAAAGGCGTCCCAGGTCTTCGGCGCGTCCGACATCTTGTAGCCGGCCTTCTCGACCAGCGAGTTCCAGATGTGGAACGGCAGCACGGCCGTCTTGTAGGGAGCGTAGTAGAAGCTCCGTTTCTTCGTGAAGTTGTTGTAGTACTGGGCCGCGAGATACGCCGTCGGGTGGTACTGCGCCTTCAGGGGCTCGACGATCTCGGTCAGGTCCACCAGCCTGTCGTGCCAGGCATTCTGGGGGACGAGCGCCGCGTCGGCGATATCGTGGGTCATCACGTCCGGGACGTCGCCGCTGGTCAGCGCCGAGACGAGCTTCTGCATCAGCGGCGCGAAGGGAATGATGCTGTAGTCGATCTTGTTGCCGCTGGCTTTCTCGTAGTCGGCGACCATGTTGCGGAAGGACGCATCCTCCTCGGGGACGAAGCCCTGGGTCCACCACACGCTGGCGCTAGTGGCTGCGGCATTGGCGATGAAGGGTCGCGCGAAGGTCCCGGCCGCGGCAAATCCCAAGGATCCACGGAGCACTGAACGCCGGTTCAGCTTGTGCATGGCCATCCTCCCCTTGTTCTCGGCTGGCAGCGCGCAATCTTTCGCGGCTCACGTTCTGCTTGTTTGCCGAAACGTCAGGCGCCCGACCGCCCCGCGTAGCGGAGCACCACCTCCATCGACCGGAGCGGGGCTTGCGCCGTTTTTTGGCTATTTGATGCCAATCTTATGGAGAGAGTAACCCAGCCATGCAGGAAAGTCGCTTGCAAAATGGGGCAAGTCGTAGTCCGCGCTGTTTGTCCGCACAGGGCGTCATCGCAGCTGCGGCCGGGTTTGCCGCTCCGCTTACGCAGTAACGTGCCTTCGGGGCAGGCGTGCACGACGACGAGCAGCAGGCGCTCGATGACATCTTCGCCGCTCAGGTCGACCTCTCGCATGGTCGCCGGGCCGCGGCGATGGACCATACGGAGCTAGGAGAAACGGTGCTGCTCAATGCCCAGCAAGCGCGTGGCTACACGGCTCCGACAGCGCCTCACGCGCTTGGTTCGGCGCAAATGAGTGCGTCCCTACGAGCGCGAGTTCCGCCCGATGGTGGCGATCCACTCGGAGACAAGCCCAAGATGCTTAAAGTCAAGATGCTTGAAGTAAAGTAATGCGCAGGGAACAACCAAGGGGGCGGAGATGCCGAGCTACGTCTATGCCGGGGCGGCGCCCTGGATCGCGGCGAGCAAGGACGCGCGCACAGGCGGGCTTTACCGACTGGATACCGACACCGGACGATGGCAGAGGCTGACCGCCGGTCTCCCCGACGGCGTCGAGGCGCGCTGCGTCGCGGCACAGCCCGGCGCCGGCGAGGTGGTCTATGTCGGCACGCAATGGGGCCCCTATCGCACCACCGACGCCGGCAACAGCTGGAGCCAGCTCGAGTTGCCCGGCAAGGACCGGCTGGTATGGTCGATCCTGCTCCACCCCAGGGATGCGCGGACGATCTATGTCGGCACGCAGGGCACCACGATCCATCGCAGCCGCGATGGAGGACGGAGTTGGCAGGAGCTGACCCCGCCGGCGCCCAAGGGCATGGTGAGGATGAGCTTTCCCTGCCGCGTCATCCGCCTCACTCTCGACCCGAGCCATCCGAGCCAGATCTATGCCGGGCTCGAAGTCGGCGGCGTGATGCGCAGCGGTGATGGCGGTGACAGCTGGGAGGGCTGCAACGAGGGCCTCTTGGAATTCACCAAGGAACCGCGCCTCAGGAGCCGCATCGTCAGCGACACCGAGACCGAGGGGATGATGGATTCCCATGCGCTCGCCACCAGCCCGGCCAAGCCCGGCACGGTGTTCCTGGCGAACCGCATGGGTCTCTTCCGCAGCGGCGACGGCGGTGCGCATTGGCAGGAGATGAGGATCGGCCGCTTTTCGCCGCTGACCTACGCGCGCGACGTCAAGGTGTCGCAGCACGATCCTCGCACGATGTACGCCGCCCTCAGCGTCGCCGCGGTGAGCGACGAGGGTTCGCTCTACCGCAGCCGTGACCTCGGCGAGACCTGGCAGCGCTTCGACCATGGCGTGTCAATGAAGAGCACGTTGATGATCATCGCGGAGAGCCCGGCCGATCCGGACCGGGTCTATTGCGCCACACGCAAGGGCCAGGTGTTCGGCACGGAGGACGGCGGCAGTAGCTGGCAGGAGTATCAGCTGCCCGACGGTGTCGAAGGCGTATACGGCCTGTGGGCGGCGTGAGGGGAAACAGCCTGACAACGCAAAGTGTGGCGCGCGGCCTTCGGCATTCCATGGCTTGCGCGGACGTAACGACCGGGTAAGGGTTGGCGCGAACGGCGGCTCGCGCGCCCGAGTGCGTTCGAGACGAAAGCGAAGGCGCGACCAGCGCCGCGCGCGACAATGCGTCCGCGCGTGTGCTCACCACGCCCGGCAAAAGGAGGAACAGCGATGGAGATGCGGGTCTTCGGCCGCACGGGGATGCGGGTCTCGGTCCTCGGCTTCGGCTGCGGCGCGGTCGGTGGGCTGATGGTGCGCGGCGACGCCGGCGAGCAGGAACGGGCTGTCGCCCGGGCGCTCGAGGCCGGGGTGAACTACTTCGACACCGCGGTACAATACGGCAATGGCGAGTCCGAGAAGAATCTCGGCCGCGTGCTCGGAAGGCTGAAGCCCGCCAACGCCGTCGTCGGCACCAAGGTCCGCTTGCCGTCCAGCGATTTCGGCCGGGTCCAGGACGCCGTAAGCCGATCGCTCGAAGGGAGCCTGCAACGCCTGGGTATGGAGCGGGTGGACATCTTCCATTTGCACAATGCCATCACGCTTGCGGGCGGCGGCGAGTCTTTGAGCGCCCGGCACGTCGTGCAGGACGTGGTGCCCGCCTTCGACCGGCTGCGGCGGCAGGGCAAGACGCGGTTCCTCGGAATCACCGCTATCGGCGACACCGCGGCGCTCCACCAAGTGATCGACGCGCGCGTCTTCGACAGCGCCCAAATTGTCTTCAACATGCTCAATCCCTCCGCCGCCGCTCGGCTGCCCGAACCCTATCCGGCGCAGAACTACGGCCAACTCTTCGACCATACGCAGGCGGCCGGCACCGGCGTGGTGGGCATCCGCGTGCTGGCCGGCGGCGCGCTCTCCGGCTCGGCCGAGCGTCATGCGATCGCCGGCCCCCCGCCGATGCCGATCGGCTCGGCCGGCAGCTACGACGCCGATGTCGAGCGCTCCCGCCGGCTGATGCCGCTGGTGCAGGAAGGATTTGCCGAGAGCCTGACCGAGGCCGCAACGCGCTTCGCCATCTCCCATCCCGCGATGGGCACCATCCTGGTCGGCATGGCCGCGCTCCGGCAGTTCGAGCAGGCCTTGGCCGCGGTGCAGAAAGGCCCGTTGCCGCAGGCCGCGCTCGACCGGCTCGCCGTCCTGCAACAAGCCTTCGCCGGCGAGGCGCGGTGATGGCGGCGCCGGATAGCGCAGGCGAGCATGCTGGCGCAGGCGTGCGACCGTCGCTGGCCGTTTCCCGCGAATAGGTCGGGAAAGGGCCCATGCGAAGGATCAGCGTCCTGACGATTCAGCGTATCAGCGCCGAGGATCGAGCGAAGATCGAGGCCGTCGATCCGGCGATCCTGCTTATCGATGCCGGGGGCTGGTATGACGGCGAAATTCGCGACACTTGGCCGGCCTTCACTTCGGCTCGCTACTTGGCGCCGAATGCCATGGGGTCGGGAACCCGCGAGGAACGCGATCGCCTTCTCGCCGAAGCGGAAGTGATCCTTGGCGGCTGGCCCTTTCCGCTCGATCTGCGGGCCAGGGCAGCGAAATTGAAATGGTTTCACCAGCGTCCCGCGGGCGCGAGCAATCTGCTGCTGGGCGATCTCTGGAACAGCGGCGTGATCGTGACGACCTCGCGTGGATTGGGCAATACGCTGGCGATGGCGGAATACGCCGTGGCGGGGATTCTGCATTTCGCCAAGGGCTTGCATCGCGCCGCCGTCGATCGCCACGCGGCGGCGTTCGACTATCGCGCCTATCGACCGCTTCTATTGGAGGGTAAGACCGCATGCGTCGTAGGGGTCGGCGGAATCGGGCGTGATGTCGGCAGACTCTGCTCAGCGCTCGGCATGCGCGTCCTCGGCACCCGCCGCCGCCCGCACGCAGGCGAGCCCTTGCCGCCGGGATTCAGCGGGCTCGGCGGTGCGGGCGACCTCGATCGGTTCTTGCCGGAGAGCGACTTCGTCGTGATCTGCTGCCAGTGGACGCTGGAGACCACCCGTCTCTTCGACGAACGCCGCTTCGCGGCGATGAAGCCGGGGAGCACCCTCGTCAACATCGCCCGGGGCGAGATCGTCGACGAGGAAGCGCTCGCCGACGCCCTTGGTCGTGATCACTTGCGCGGTGCGGCGCTCGATGTCTACGCCGGCGAGTTCGAGCACACGCCGATGCCGCGGCTCTGGTCCGACCCCAGGGTGCTCATTACGCCGCATGTCTCGGCCGCCAGCGATCAGGATCGGCATGGCGCCATCGATCTCTTCTGCGACAATCTGCGCGCCTACCTCGATGGCAGGCCGCTCCGAAACGTCGTCGATTGGGAACGCGGTTATTAGGCGCCAGTCTGCCGCACGTCACAACGAGTGGTTGGGGGCGGCGGCGACCGCCTTGGCTCCAGACTCGACCAAGAATACACTCCTAGCAAACGATAAGACGCCGCGAGGACGGCGACCAATTGTCGCCAGTCGAACAGGGAGGAGCGTGATGATCCAGATTCATCGGTCGGCACCGCTCGTGGTCGCGGCGCTGGCGCTTGCGCTGGCGGGCGCGAGCCCGGCCGCGGCGCAGACGCAGAAGAAGTATGATCCGGGTGTCAGCGACACCGAGATCAAGATCGGCAATACCGCGCCCTATAGCGGCCCGGCCTCGGCCTATGCCGCCGCGGCGATCTCGGAACTCGCCTATTTCAAGATGCTCGACGAGCGAGGAGGGGTGAACGGCCGCAAGATCAACATGATCAGTCTCGATGACGGCTACAGCCCGCCGAAGACGGTGGAGCAGATGCGCCGCCTGGTCGAGAGCGACGGCGTGCTGCTGATGCTCAACCCCATCGGCACGCCGGGTAACTCGGCCGGGTACAGATACCTCAACCAAAAGAAGGTGCCGCATCTCTTCGTCGGCTCCGGTGCCAGCAAGTTCAACGATCCCGAGCACTTTCCCTGGACCATGAGCTGGACGCCCCACTACGTGTCGGAAGGCAAGATCTATGCACGGTACCTGCTGACGGTGAAACCGGATGCCAGGATCGCGATTCTGTCGCAGGACGACGATCTCGGCAGAGACTACGTCCTCGGCCTCAAGGAAGGGCTCGGCGACCGGGCGGCGAAGATGATCGTGCAGGAGGCGACCTACGAAGTCACCGACCCGACCGTCGATTCGCAGATCGTGTCGCTCCAGGCGTCGGGCGCCGACGTGTTCTTCAACGTGGCGACACCCAAATTCTCGGCGCAGGCCATACGCCACGCTTACGACATAGATTGGCATCCGCTGCAATTCGTCGTCAGCATCGGCTCGTCGATCGCCGGCGCGATCAGGCCTGCGGGATTCGAGCGCGCCAAGGGCCTAATCTCCGCGGCCTACCAGAAGGACCCGCACGACCCGCAATGGCAGGACGATCCCGGCTTCAAGGCATGGAACGCCTGGATGGACAAGTACAACCCGACGGTCGACAAGAGCGACTACTATGCCGTCTACGGCTACAATATCGCCCAGGCGCTGACCGAGCTGCTGCGACGGTGCGGCGACAATCTCACGCGCGAGAATGTGATGAGAGAGGCGTCTCATCTCGACATGGAGCTGCCGATGCTGCTGCCCGGCATTCGCGTCAAGACCAGCCCGACGGATCTTCGCGCGATCAAGCAGATGCGGCTCGTGCGCTTCGACGGCGAGCGGTGGGTGCTGTTTGGCGACGTCATCGAGGGTTACTGAGATCGTCGCGCGCGCAGGAAAGCATTGATGCGGGCAGCGCATTTGACCGCGCGGTAGAACAGGCATAGCCTTTCGGGAATCGCCGGAGCCACCGGTAGAGGGGGCGAGCGTGAGCAGGGCGCGCGATCGCGAGGATTTGACCCGGGTCGGACCGGGTACCGTGATGGGCGAGTTCATGCGGCAGTATTGGATCCCCGCCGCTTTGTCCTCGGAACTTGCCGTCGACGGCAATCCGATGCGGCTCTTGCTTCTCGGCGAGAAGCTCATCGCCTTCCGCGACAGCGCCGGGCGCGTGGGGGTGATGGACCAGCGCTGTCCCCATCGCTGCGCCTCGCTATTCCTCGGCCGCAACGAGGAGCACGGCCTCCGCTGCGTCTACCACGGCTGGAAGTTCGACACGGCCGGCAATTGCATCGACATGCCGAGCGTGGCGGCGGAGCAGGACTTCAAGGCCAAGGTCAAGGCGAAGGCCTATCGCACCGCAGATCGCAACGGCCTCGTCTGGGTCTATATGGGGGCGCGCCAGGAGGCGCCGCCGCCGCTGCCGGCGATCGAGGTGACGCTGCTGCCCGCCGCCGACATGACGCGGCAGTTCGTGCAGCGCCGTTGCAACTGGCTGCAGGCGCTCGAAGGCGACATCGACACCTCGCATTTCGGCTTCCTCCACATGGGGAGCCTCGCCCTCGAAGACCTCGATCCCGAGGACATGCTGCGCTACACGGTGATGAACCGCGCGCCCGACTATCACGTCGCCGACGCGCCATGGGGTACGACCTATGCCGGATACCGGCCGGCGGACCCGGGACAGACCTACTGGCGCGTCGCCAATTTCATGTTTCCGTTCTGGACGCAGACGCCGGCCGGCGCCTTCCCGACCCATGTCGGCGCGCGCGCGTGGGTCCCGATGGACGACGAGCACACGATGTTCCTGCACCTGCACTGGAAGGCGTCGTCGCCGTCGCTCCCCGTCGTCAGGCGCGACGGCACGGTGCCGCAGCATCTAAACCGCACGCTCCACTTCGTCCCGAACGACACCGGTTGGCACGGCCGCTGGCGGCTGCGCGCCAATGAGGACAATGACTGGCAGATCGACCGCGCGGCGCAGCGTGCGGGCAAGAGCTTCACCGGCATCGACAGCATCCACCTTCAGGACCAGGCGGTGACCGAGAGCATCGGCGCGATCAGCGACCATGAGCTCGAGCATCTCGGCCCCTCCGACCGCATGATCACCCGCACCCGTCGGCGGCTGCTGCAGGCGGCACGCGCTTGGTGCACCGGGGGCGCTGTGCCGCCGGGTGTCGACGACCCCGTGCTCTACCTCAACGCGCGCAGCGGTTTTTTTCTTAGCGAGGACGGGGTCGACTGGCGCGAGGCGTATGCGCGGCAGGTCAAGGCGGCGGCACGCCCGGTGCCGACGCAGCAGGCGGCGGAGTGAGAGGCCGTCACATGGCCGTGGTGTGTCTTCGCGGGTTGGGCCAGGACCTGCTCGCAGCGCTGTTTTTCAAAGACGCTCTCGAATTCGATCTACTCGGTGTCTCAGCGCGAGAGGTGATCCGCCACTTGCCCGATCATGCTGTCCTAAGGGCGGTGAAAGAGTGGAGCCGCAGCACGATCAAGTGGTAATGGTTTCGTTGGCCCTTGGCACGGCGTGGACTTGCGCCGACGGGGTGAGCAGGTCCGCCTCGAGCTTCAAAGCTGTCGCGATCGACAGCAAAGGCTCATCACCCAAGGGCGACCCTCACGCTCCCACCGCTTCGCGTTGCGAGCACGGGTGAGGGGCGAAAGCCGCTGCGTGAGGTCGCCGCTCACACCGGGAGCGTCCAGCCAATCCAATTGCAGAGCGCGCGGCCCATCACCAGCTCCAAGTCGCGGCCCTTGAGCCAGGGGAGCTCGTCGGTGAAAAGTGTCACGCACTCGCGGTACGAGCACGGCATGCGCGTGATGTCGGTGCCCCAGAACGTGCGCTCCGGGCCGAAGGCATCGTAGATCTGGCGCAAATATTTGTGGATGTTGCGATAGGGGTAGGGCGCGCTCGAATAGCTGGGCGCGCCGCTCGCCTTCACTGCGACATTTGGATAGCGCGCGAGCGCAAGCAGCTCCGGCAGATTGGCGAAGCCGGCGTCGTCCTTGGCACCGCGCGCTCGACCCATGTGATCGATCAGCAGGCGAAGCTGCGGATGGCGCCCGGCGATGCGCCCGACCAGCGGCAGGAAATTCGCCGCGAGCAGCGCGATCGGCAGCCCCGCGCGTTCGGCCGCGGGCCAGAGCCAGTCGATGCTGCCATCGTTAATCCAGTTCTCCTGGCCCGGCCCGAGAAAGGCAAAGCGGAAGCCGAGCATGCCCGGCTGGCTCTTCCAGCGCTCGACCACGGCGCGGTTCTCGGGCCGATCGACCGCGAACCAGCCGAGGATCGCGAGACGCCCCGGATGGCGGCGCGCGGCCTCGACCGCCAGCTCGTTCCCATGCGGATCCCAGCCCGGCGGATGCAGCACCGCCGCGTCGACGCCCGCCGCGTCCATCTCGTTCAAGAGATCGTCCTCGGTATAGGACGGCACCTGCCGGTGGAACCCCGTCGGCGTGCCCTGTGACCAGAGATGGACCTGCGCATCGACGATCAGCATGGGCTCCCTCCCGATTTGGATCATTGGCAGTGCGCGCATCCTAGGAGCCCTCCTCGGAGCGAGAAAGGCCGCCTCGCGGTCTGCAGGAGGAGCAGCGCCTCGGCTCGAGCCCAAAGATCACAGGATCTGAATGCTTCGGCGACTAGCAGGTTGCGGAAAAACGTGATTTTTGAGCCGATTTTTCTGATGGCTGGCCGGAGGCAAGTGAGGATGATGGCTGCGGGAGCGCGGCGAGTGCGCGCTGTTCGGCCGGTTTTGCTGTCAT
>Ga0073928_10005522_pt1 | contig 17669 bp, 17 predicted proteins | sample PaiPotPPA55metaG_FD_76969 | JGI IMG/M metagenome (GOLD analysis project Ga0073928, IMG submission 76969) | Iron sulfur acid spring bacterial and archeal communities from Banff, Canada, to study Microbial Dark Matter (Phase II) - Paint Pots PPA... ... | reverse complement strand
TGCCCGACGGGAGCCTGGCGACCACCACCACGGTCGAGCCCACCCGAATGAAGAACGCTGCCGGAACCTGGGAGGCAATCGATCCGACCCTGGTGCAGAACCCGGACGGTAGCCTGTCGACCACTGCGACGCCCAACCCGCTCACCCTCTCCGGCGGCGGCACCGGCCCGGTGATCACCGCCGGGGACGCGGCTGGGCACAGCATGGCCCTGAGCCTCCCGGTCACCCTCCCGGCCCCCGCCCTGTCCGGTGCCAGCGCCACCTACGCAGGGGTGTACCCCGGGATCGATTTGACCGTGACCGCCGCGGCGTCGGGCGGATTCAGCGAGGTCTTCGAAGTCCACACCGCCGCAGCCCAGGCACAGGCCGCGAACCTGAAGTTCACCACCACCCTCACGGGCTTGACCCTCCAGCAGAATACCGACGGCTCCCTGAACGCCGTGGACGGGTCCGGGAACACGGTCCTTTCCGCACCACCGGCCGCGATGTGGGATTCCGCAACCGGTGCCGCCCCCGCCACCTCCCCGTCGATCGACTTCGAGACGGTGACCAACCCCGACTCCTCCTCCGCGGGCCCGGGCCTGGGCGCGCACACCGGCGCCCTGCCCGTCACCGACTCCGGCAGCACCCTGACCCTGGCGGGCAACCCCGCCCAGCTCGATACCACCACGCCGACCTACCCGCTTTATGAGGACCCCACCTGGATCGAGCCGGCCCAGTCCGGGGGCATGCAGCACTACGCCGAGATGGAGGCGGGCTGCCCGACCTACAGTACCTTCGACAACGTCTCCCAGCCCGGAGTGGGGGACGTGACGACCAACACGTCCTGCCCTGGCGCCTACGAGGCCTACTACCAGATCGACACCAGCAACGTCCTCAACTCCGCCTACAAGATCGTCTCATCGACGTTGAAGATTGCTGAGGTGTTCTCCTCTCTCAACAACTGCAACGAGGGCAGCGAGACCATCACCATCTACACCACCACCGCGATCACTAGCGGGGTCCATTGGAGCGACAGACCCTCCCTCGGCCAGAACATCACCCACAAGAGCCTTGAATCGGTCGGCAACGGCAGCGGCACCATGTGCTCCGGCAACTCCGTTGCAGGGGACTTCGACGTGTCCTCCGGCATCGCCCAGGTCCGCGCCGCCAACGTAAGCAACTGGACTTTCGCCATGGTCGGCAACGAGACCGACGGCAGCAACAGCCTGGAGCGGTTCAACAACAACCCATCCATCTACACCGTCTATGACATCCCGCCGAACACGCCCACCAACACCGCGGCCGTCCCGGCCCCGGTGGACTCCGGCGGCGCCGTCGACCAAGCCTGCACCGGCAGCGCCAACAACCCGTACGGATATCTCGGGATCACCAACCTCGGCGGCCAGCACATCGCCACGCTCACCGCGAAGCTGACCAGCTCCATCTCCGCCGCCCAGATGTACGGCAGCTTCCATCTGTGGGACGACACCGTCACGGGCGACTGGACCGGTAACAGCAGCGGGTATGTCACCACCGGGGGCACTGTGAGCTGGCAGACCCCGGCGCTGACCGACGGGCACCTCTACGGCTGGGATGTGACCAGCAGCGACCAGTTCTATCCATCGCCCACCTCGACCAGCTGCTTCTTCCGCGTCGACCAGACACCGCCGCTCAACCCGACCGTCACCTCCAGCGACTTCCCGCCGCTCGGCTCGGCCACCGGCACCGCCAAACGCTACGGCCAGACCGGAAACAACTCCGGCACCGTGACCCTCGCCTCCAGCGACCCGAACCCCAGCAGCGGCACCGGATCCGGCCTCAAGGGCTACTACTACTCGCTGAACGAGCCCGCCACCCCCTCCTCCAGCTACACCTCGGCCGGCACACCGACCGTGACCATCGCCCCCACCCACTGGGGCACCACCACCCTCTACGTCCAAGCCGTCGACAACGCCGGCAACCTCTCCGCCCAAACCCAGTACAGCTTCTACGAGCCCTGGTATCCGGGCACGAAAGTCACCGCGGGCGACGTCAACGGCGACGGCATCCCCGACCTGGTCGTCACCACCTCCGGCGGCAACCTGGCCGAATACGCCGGCAACAGCGACACTACCCTCGCCCCGGCAACCATCTCCCCCGCCACCGACAGCCCCGCCGGCTCCGGCCACACCTGGAACGAGTTCCAAGTCACCCACCGCGGCTCCTACACCAACCAGGGCGTCGATGACCTGTGGGCTTACGACACCCAGAAAGCCGCCGACGGCAACAACCACCTCTATCTGGTCACCAACAACAGCAGCGGCCTGTTCTCTAGCGGCACCAGCACCACCGTCGGCATCACCAAAAACGATGTCCTCAACGACTCGACCAGCACCTGCGACCCGGCATCGGGCAGCTGCCCGACCACACCGTGCATCACCACCACCAACACCGGAACCTGCACCGACTATGACAACACCAACTGGAACTCCACCACCCAGATCGTGGCCGTCGGCGACCTGTACACCGGCTCCACCCTCGACGCCTACACCCCCGGCACCACCGCGGCCGACACCGGCAACGCCGGCTTGAACGACCTGCTCACCGTCGAGGGCGGACACCTCTGGCTCTACCAGCCCTACTGGGCCAACGCCACCGTCAACAACCAAACCGTCGCCGCCCCCACGCCCCAATACCTCAAAGACCCCATCGAGCTCTCGGCCGCCGACTGGACCGGATACGCCCTGCTCGCCCCCGGCCTGGTCAACGGCAAACCCACCCTGTGGGCCCGCAACAACACCACTGGCGCGATCAACCAGTACACGATCACCTTCGATGCGAACGGCTGGCCCGTCTCGCTCGGCGCCCCCACCAGCGGCACCGCGCTCACCATCCCCAACGGCCCCGACCTCACCGCCACCGCCTACCCCGCCATCTACGCCCAGGTCCTGCACGCCACCAGCACCACCAGCTACCCCGACCTGATCACCCAGAACGCCAACGGCCAACTCCTGGACTACCCCGGCGCCGCCCCCAACAGCAACGGCATCGCGACCTTCACCACCCCACAACCCCTCGGTACTCCCACCGACCCCCTCGCCACCGCCTATCAGGACGGCGCAGGCAAGCTGCACACCTACACCGCCGCAGGCACCAACACCCCCGGCCTGGTCATGTCCAACGGCTCAAGCCCGGCCACCATCGCACTGCCAAGCGGCGGATACGCCACCGCCTACCGCTCCACCGACTCCAACGGCGACCTGGAGATCTACAACACCGCCACCGGCGCCACCACCAACACCACCGAAGGCATCCACTCCGGTACCAGCCCCTCCATCGCCGTCGACGCCGCGGGCGTGATCCAGGTCGCGTTCCAGGCCAACAACAACGCCCTGTATATCTACAACGCCTCAAGCGGCACCACCACCAACACCGCCCAAGGCATGGCAACCGGCACCAGCCCCGCCATCGCCGCCACCCCCGCCGGAGCATTCAAGGCAGTCTTCCAGGCCAACACCAACAACCTCTACCAATACGACGTCAACGCCGCGAAGACCACCAACGCCGGCCTCGGCATGCAAGCGGGCACCAGCCCTGCCATCGCCGCCGCCCCCGACGGCGACTTCGCCGCCGTGTTCCAGGCCAACACCAACGACCTGTGGACCTACGACCCCGCTACCGGCTTGGGAACCGGAACCACCAAGGGCATGATGAGCACCGCAAGCCCAGCGATCGCAGCCGACCCCTCGGGAACTTTCGGTATCGCCTGGCAGGCCAACACCGGTGACCTGTTCCTGTGGAGCTACGACCTGAGCGGCGCGAGCTACGTCGGCACCACCATCGCCATGAACCACACCACCAGCCCCTCCATCACAGCTGAGCCCGACAACTCCTTCCACGTCGCGCTCCAAACAAGCGCAGGAAACCTCTACCTCTACAACAAAACCACCGGCACCGGAACCGACACCGGTCAGGCCATGAACACCACCACCAGCCCCTCCATCAACTAACCCCTCAGTAGTCCCTTACGGCCCGCCGCGACCCACCTCAGGGAAGCGGCGGGCCGCGCGCTCCCGGTCCAGCCCACGGCCGCGCTCGACAGCGGCAACGGTCGCCGAAGATCGTTTGGCCAAGTTCGAGGACGGCCCGAGCGCCATCGAACCCTCCGCAAGAAACCCCGCCAGTTCAATGACCCCGGGACACCGTTTCCTGAGACGATTTGGGCCGTGCCCGACTTCACACGGCCCCTGACGATCTTCTCGCGGCCTTCCCGGTACGCCTGACTGAGATCCGCATCGGCTACGCCCGTAGGGTCGCGCAGGCCTGTACTGGTTGAATATTGGCCCTGGAAGGTGGCAGGCCGCCGGCCGCCGACGGGCAAGCGCAAGCCCGCGTCTTGCACCTGGCCGACCGCAACATCCTGCTAGGAACTCCTTCAGCTCGGCGCGGACCCGCTTGGCCCGCTCGCCACGGGTAGCCAGGTCGCGGCATGTCGACTGAACGTAGTAATGCGACTATGATCGTGTTACTATCGTTCGAGTCTGTCGTGCGTTGTATCAGGCTTCTGGGAGGGCGACATGGGCGCGGGATGGCTGCCGGATCCGGACGCAGAGATCGTCGGCCGCATCGGCCGTAGTCCGCAGGAACTCGGCGTCAGCAGCCAAGACGCCAGCTGCCCGGACATCTTGCAGTTGAGCAATGGGGACTACGCGGTGATTGGCCGCGACTTCACGGACCAATACGCACACTCCCTTCCGGAGGGCGTAAGGCTCGGCGCCCGCGAGCGCATCATCGTCATACCCGGTCTCACCATGCGGGCAGCAAGAGCCGACATCCCTGATGCGTGAGGGATTCTCGGCACTCAGCACGGCTGACGGCCTTCCCCTGACGAAGGCCGAGTATCTCGCCGCGTTCAACAGCGTGTTCCCCTGCCTCACCGGGCGATTCGACAAACTCGAGGCCGGTCAGCAGTTCGACGAAACCGGCTATGCACCGTGGGACGCGCATGTCAGCGGAGACACAGAGCGTGCACGCGCCCTCCTGGAAGCCGAGCGGCCCGCCCTTGCGGCCAAGCACTTCGATCAGGCGCGGCGTAGTCTATCGAAGGCTGCGCGTGGCGTGTGAGCCGACCACGGACTACCTGCGCTGGGAAGCCGAGGTGCTCCGTCTCCGCGCCGAATACGGAGAGCAGATCCGCGTAATCGCTCTCAACGAGCACCCCCCCCCCAGCGAATTTCCGGAATTTGTGATTCTAGGCGATTCTGCCCTTTATACGATTGAGTACGATCGTGGGTCGCTCTCCGGTGCACGCGCGTACAGCGACCGCACACTGATCGCAGCCTGCCGTGAGAGCTTCGACGCGCTGTTTGCGGAAGCGGAGGAATTCGCGGGCTGGTATGCGCGGACGATCCGATGAGGCGCACACCGATGGTGGGCCTCTCGCGGGCCTTGGTCCTCACCGGAATCGCGGTCGTCACCCTCGGCGTGTTAGGCCTCATTCTCCTCTCGCCACTCGCCTTGACCGCATACAGCCACGCGGGCGGCGTCGACTGGACTCGGCTAAGCCTGATCGGACAGACCTATGGGCCAATCTCCGCGCTCATTGGCGGCGTCGCCCTCATCGGTGTAGGGCTGTCGCTCGCGCTCCAGACGCGCGAGGCCCGCGAGTCCCGGCTCCAGGATCAACGCTCGCGACACGCCGACCTCTTACGCGATGCCATCAACGATCCCGAACTCGCCGCGTGCTGGGGTCCGATCGGGCTGCCCGAGGATGACTATTCCTCCGTCAAGCGCCACTTGTATACCAACCAGATCCTCTCCACCTGGCAGACCTCATACAAGATCGGAGTCATCAGCGAAGGCCAGCTCATGAGGTCTGCCGCCGTGCTGTTTTCCGGTCCTGTCGGGCGGGCGTTCTGGGAACGCACGCATACCCACCGCGCCGGACAGGCACGCGACGAGGACGCCGCGGCGATGCGCTTCCATGAGATCCTGGAGACCGCGTATCGCAATGCGCCCGCCCCGAGCATCCCGGAACGCACGGCACAAGAGCACAGCAGCAATGCCGCCTCTCGGGGGCCGACTGCAGTGGTCAGCGCCGCGGGTCTCGCGGGTATGCTCCTGATAGTCACATTAACGATCAAGAAGGCGCGCCGCCGGCGCTAGCGGGCTCGTTCAGCAGGCGCCGCTCTCTGCCCCATGGAACTGACGCCACTGTTCCGCCGGCACTCCGGTGATGTTCACACCACCGCCCTACCAGGAGGTCGAACTGTGCGCGCGGCTGAAGGAGGACCCCCGGCGCGCCCAGACGACCTGGGAGTCCGGAGTGTGGCCTTTGCGATGGGTGGTCGACGGCAAGCGCTACTCCCCGCCGGGTTTGGTCAAGAAGCTCGACCGCGACGCTGGCCTTGCCTAAGCGCCCATTCAGGGCCCTGCGTGCTGGAGCGTCGAAGGGAACGACGAGAAGCAGCCTGTTACCAGCCGGCGCGGGCTACGGCCGAGTGAGACCGTGAGTACTGGACCGCAGTTCTTCGCCTCACGGTGCCGCCTGCCGGCCAGCGGCTTCTACGGGCGGCTCTTGGTTCATGGCGATGGTCAGCGCCGCCAGGGCGCTGTTGAGGAGTTGGAAGAAGAGCTGGGCCTGGGGGTCGGCGGGGTTGGCGGCCGCATGCGGGCCAACCGTCCCGTAAAGTAGGCGCCCGGCCCTGGTGACCAGCGACGCGTAGGCGGTAATGATGTATGCGGTGCAGTTCTCGACGCCCGTGGACAGCTGGTAGCCGTTTTCCCGGTCCCAGATCAGCGCGGTGGCGGAGGCGAGCGCCATGTGGTCACGGATATAGGTCAGGCCCTTGCGGACCCGATACAGGCTGAGCCCGGTGGTCTGCTGGAGCGCGATGGTGGTCAATCCGCCGGGCTGAGCGCGTAGCAGTGCGGTGTACACGGTCTCGCCGTAAGTCACTACTGCCGTGTTTGACGGTGGTTCGGGCATGCTACTCGCCTCGAAGAAGCGCGGCGAGACCTTCGTCCAGGCTGGTGTTTCCGGTTTCTACCGCGCCCTCGGCCCAGTCGGCTGCGGCGCGCACCCGCGCGATGTTCGCCGCGAGTACGTCGTGTTCGTTCTGGGCGAAGCGCCGTCCGGCCAGGCCGGGCACGATTCGACCGATAGCTGAGACGAATGCGTGGCAGCTGCCGACCAGCTCCATGAATCCCAGGGTGTGCCCGACCCGCTCAGGCGCGACCGAGGGAAGCTCGGCGCATACCTCCTGCTCAGCGCGTGCGATCCGGTTGACCTGGGCTTGGTTGACGTACTGGCGTGCGGTCTCGTCCTGCATTGCGCGATCTGCCACGGCGGGGCGGCGCAGCACGTCGGCGGCGAGCTGGGCGGCGTCCTTATCATTGCGTACGAGTTCGTGCACGGCGTGCGCCCTGGCAGCCTGGTCCTTCATAGCCTTGGCCACCACCGTCGGACGGCGTAGCAGGTCGGTGGCAACTTTGGCAGCGACTTGATCGTCATCGACGAGCTGGTGTACGGCGCGCACCTTTTCGGCCACGGTCTCGGGATGGCGCACCTGCCACTGCACGGCGCGCCGCGCGGCATCGTCTGTCCACCGTCGGGTACCGGTGCGCGCGTCCTGCGGCGGATGATGGATGAGCGACCAGCGCTCCTGCTCATCGTCCTTGGACGCCAGAATCGAATGAATGTGGTGCGGAACCCGCGGGGCCCGCTTGCCCTTGGGCCAGCGCGAGGCTACCCACCGATAGGTCTTGATCGTGTGCGGAGAAACGCCGAGATCGTCGGCGAACCAACGCAGCGATTCCTCGACGGTTCCCGTGTCCTCTCCGACAGCTGTCTGCGACCCGCCGCGCGGACGTATCGGCTCGATTTCCAGCGCCATCTCGCCCAGCCGGAACTGGCCGTTGCTGGCTTGCTCGATCAGGCCCACCGCCTCGGCTACCAGCTGGTCGTAGCGACCACGGGTCACACTGCCCACCATCTCGATGTCCGGCATAGCCCTCACCACCCTAGATAGGCCCGGGCGGCGCCACAGAAGTGCAGGGGCCTGACAACCCGGTCCAGATATCCCCAGAGTCCGTCGCCCAAAGGCAGCTCGGAAAGGGCGCGCGCCACCGAGCCCACATCACGCCACAGCGCATATGGTGCTTCATTATCGAAATGGGCCAAAATACGCCTTTCCCACCTCACCGAGCGACCATACGCTCACCCACGCGCTCCACGCCACGCCGCCACTTGCTCGCTGGCCGTGACCGTTCAGACGCTGTCGGGCACCCGGCAGAGCGCGTCGCCCGCATGGGTATGAAGGTCCGGGTCGAGTCCACGCTGGTGGTGTGCGGCCTGCCTGGACGCGGCCGGGAGCTGGCATGTGCGGCGTTGACCGTGCGGAGGACCTGTTCCACGGAAGCCTACGCACGGCAAAGGCTCCCTCGGCCCACGGCCGTGCGCTGAGGGAACCTACGAGGTTGAGAGGTTCGATTCGCCGCCTGCCTGCCTGCGCGCTGTCCAGCCTTTCGGGCCGGGACGGGCGTCACGACTGCGAAAGTAGGCCTCGATGGCCGGCCAGGGGATGAGTTTGGCCTGCCCTACGGTTCGCATCCGTTCCTTCGAGATCGGCCAGTCAGGGTCGGTCTCGGCGAGCTGGGCCAGGCGCTGGCGCGTCATGGAGGCCGCGTAGCCACGCTCGACGACAAGCCGCGCGGCCTCGGTGAGAGTCACCCACTCCCAGGGTGGCTCGCCGGCGGGCGTCGCGGTGCCTGTCATGCCTCTACATTCGCCGATTCCTCACCGCTAAGGCAAGGCGAGATGACCCGTGATCACCTCACGGCACTTGCCTTTACTCAGAACACTGCGTAGCGTAGGCCTCGAATCTATTGCGGTAGCGCAATAGATTCGAGATTGGAGCTACTGCGGCCTGCATGCGGCGCGGCGGCAAAGCAAGGGCACTGGGGAGGTGTACGGGGTGGTCTATCTGTGGATCGCGCTCGGGACCGCGGGTGTCGGACTGCGGCAGGTTGATCGCTGGCGATTCGCAAATCGCCGCGGCGGCCTCAACTCGGCGGAATCGATCCCAGCGATCCTTGAACGGCAACGGGGCCGGGCGAACAACCTCACCCCCGCGCTCCTCCTCGCGGGTCACTGGCTGGAGGTCGCCGCATGGTGGGGGTGGGGCGCACGGTCAGGTCCCATGGCCCTCGTGGCTGTAGCTGCGATCACCGCGGTCAAGCTCCGCCACCTTCAGGAGGCGAGCCACTTCGCCGCGCACGGCGTCCTGTTCCGCAGTATGAGGGCGGGGGACGCGATCACGGGTCTCGCGGTGCATGCTCCTCTCGGGTACGTGCCGGTGGCGGAGCGCCGAGAACGGCACGTGCGCCGGCACCACCCGAACGCGGCAATCCCTGGTGTCGACCCCAACCTCGACGCACTCACTGCGGCCGGGCTGCGCCCCGGCGCCTCACTGCCCGCCTTCATCACCGGCGTGCTCTACCCGCTCACTCCCCGCGGCGTCCTCGGCACCCTTCGATCGATAGACACCAGCCTCCGTATGGCGGGGGTGGCGAGTGCGGCCGTGTTCTTCCTGGTCCCCGCAACGGCCTTCGCACTGGGAGGCACGCGGCTGCTGATCGCCGGATACCTGATCCCCCGCATCCTGCTCTACCCGCAACTGGCCTGGACGTCGCTGCTGGTCGAACACACGTGGTTCGAACCCGTTCCCCTGGCCGCCGGACGGGGAGAGACTGAGGCTGCCCGTTGCGTCCGCGTCTACCGGCGCAAGCGGGTTTCCGAGATAGTGGCGCGGTGCGTGTGGCTGCCCTACGGCGACCTCTATCATTACGCGCATTCAGCGCACCCGTCGGTGCGCTGGAATTACCTGCCCCGCGTGGAGGAACTGATCGGCTATCCGCGTAGCACCCCAGCGCGCGTGGCCTTCGGCAAAGACAGTGTCTTGGCATCGCTGCACCGCGCGACCCGCGGCACCGGACGGATTGGCCACCCGGCCGTTGAGACCAGTTGCGTATGACGGGCACCCCGACACCGCCTAGAGCGCAGGCAGGTTCATGTCTCGACGTAGAGCACGCCCGACTCCGACAGCACCCGAGTATTGGCTTCACTGAGCGCTGCGAACGCCATGATCTCCTCAACCTGGGCGCGCAGGTCCAGGGACACCGGCGTGCTGGAGAAAAGCAGCCCAGGTTCGAGCTCCGCACGGAAGGCGAGCGTGGCGTTGCCCTCCAACGTGGGAATCCACACTTCGCCCTCGACCCGCAGCGCCGCGTGGACCGGACCACCTGGTGTGCGCACGAGCAGCGGCGTATCCGGGGTGAGCGCACCGAGCCGGGAATAGACGGCCCGACACGCCGCGACCCCAGAGGCGCACGACCGGCTGAGCCCCTTACCCCGCTCGTAGGTGCGTGCGAAAACCTCGCCGTCCTCGCCGAGGGGCATCATGAAGGTGACGTCCGCCCCGCGAGGGAACACCCCAGGTGCCGCCGCGACCCGAAGTCCGGCCTCGACCAGCTCCGTCTCGTCGTAGCGTCCGACGATCGCGACCAGGTGCGCATCCGGCATCGCCACGGCGCTGACCGGGCGGCTGCGGTGGAACGCCGGTTCGATCTCGCCGATGTTCGAGACCCGTCCCGCTATGATCGGTTGCGAGGGAGCGAAGTCGGCGGCGGGAAGCTCCACGGACACACGCGCGGCGCCCTCGGGCGAATCGGGCAGGCGCCGCACCAGGAACCGCTCGTCCCCCGCTCGCACCCGCAGCGTGTCGAGGCCGCGGCGGTCCGAGACCAGTCGGCCCACGACCCCGATCCCGAAGCCGGACGCCCGCACAAGTGCCCCGCTAGGATTGAAGCACCAAACCACAGGGTCGGCCGGGCGGTCGTCGAGGAAGTACACGCACTCCCCGCCGATCGGTCCCGCGCGGTCGCACAGCCGCGCCACGAGACGGGAAAGCTCCGAATCGCTCCCAAGCTGCCCGGGGGTGGCATCGACCACGAGGACATCGACACCGCACCCGTGGCCCTTGGTGAGATTCAGGTGCGGCATGCTCGGCTTCCCAGGTTCAAGCGCCTCGACCGGCGCTGCAGAGCTTGGACGATCACACAGCCTATCCGCAGTGGCCCGTCAGTCCACTGCATCCAGCGCCCTGCGAACAGTCTGCGCGTCCCAGCGACCCTCATCGAGCATTTGACGCACCGTCGTTTCATAGTACTGCAGGCGCATCACCGGAGTGGGCACACCGTTCCCGGGCCACATCGAATCGAACATATCGATCCACCGGCCCACCAATTTGAAATCGATGGAACTTCGCCCGCTCGTGTAGTCGACGTCGCCCTGCTCATCCTCGATGATCACTGCGCCCGTGCCGTAGATGATCATATCTATGGCTTGATCAGCGCGCAGCCTCTCGCGCACGCCCAGGCCGCACTGTACGCCGATGGAGCGATGCTGGGTGATCAGGGACAGCAGTGCGTCGGCGAACTCACGCGACTGAAGATCAGCAAGACGGCAGATGAACAGCCGCTTGATCACCCCACCCGCAGCGATGAAGCGCTTGTTCTCCGCCAGGTACTCGGACCTGCTCGCGAGCAGTCGCGGATCGGTCGTCAGGTCCGTAGCCCGAATCACTTTCGCCGATCCCGCACAGTCGGCGAGCGTGCGCAGCAGCAGGACGCTCACGCGCGCCACCTCGGTCGCGTACACACGAAGGCGCCCGTCGGCGATGTCCTCGTAGCCCGAGGTGATCTCGCGCTCAAGCTGCCGCCGCATTGCGTCGAAGAACGCGGGATCCGCCATCACCCGGGCGTTGGCGCGCCGGAGGCGGACATACGCTCCGTGCAGCCACATCTGCGTGCCGACGACCCAGATCACCAGCGCGGTCTCCGCCGCCAGCAGCGCGTCCTTCACGTCCCCGGCCCCGTTGAGCCACCCGAAAACCGTGATCAGCAGGCCGGCCGCGCCCACGAGCGTGCCCAGCGCAGGAGAGCTGACAATCGCCCCGACGCGGTCGACCATGTCCTTGTCGCGCTGGTCCACCCCCACGCTCTCATCCCCCTCAGTAGTCATACGATAACCGCACTATCGTGGCGCACGACCGCGCAGATCGGCAAGACTCAATGTTCGATGACAGCTGACCGCGTTGCCCGCGGAGCCTCGCCGGGCCGGTCACAGCGTCACGCGACGCCGGAGCAGTAGGATGCATAGCCGTAAGATCCGCCGACGACCCCGGACCGTGAGGGCTCGCGAATGCCAGAAGTCCGCTTCACCAAGGCGCACGGCGCCGGCAACGACTTCGTCATCGTGGCCGACCCCGAAGGAACCTTCTCCCTGACCGCTACAACCGCCGTCGCCCTGTGCGACCGGCGCACCGGGGTCGGCGGCGACGGCATCCTGCGGGTGGCGGCCACATCCAGCATCGAGGGCCACGAAAACGATGCGAGTGCCGCACCGTGGTTCATGGACTACCGCAACGCCGACGGCTCGCTCGGCGCCATGTGTGGAAACGGCATCAGGGTCTTCGCCCGCTACCTCGTCGATGCAGGCCTGAGCCAGCCCGGCGAGTTCGCCATTGCAACGCGCGCGGGCGTCTACACCGTCAAAGTCCCCCGTGAGGGGGACGTGACCGTCGACATGGGCGTGCCCATCCTCGGTGACCAGTGCGCACGCGTTAAAGTCGCAGGCGACTGGCTCGACTCGGTCAACGTCGACATGGGAAACCCACACGCCGTCGTCCTCCTCAACAATGTCGCCGACGCCGGCCCCCTGCTTAAGCCGCCCGCATACACGCCCGAATCCGTCTACCCGGACGGCGTCACCTTCGACTTCGTCGCCCACCTCGAAACGCGGCGACTGCGCATGCGCGTCTACGAGCGCGGAGTCGGCGAAACTCTCTCCTGCGGCACCGGCGCCTGCGCAGCCGTGGTCACAGTGGCGCGCCGCGACCGCGTACCAGGAAACGCCCGCTACATCGTCGAAACCCTCGGCGGCGAACTCGCTGTCGCAATGCAACCCCACGGCCGAATGGAACTGACCGGGCCTGCCCTCCTGGTCGCTGACGGCACCTGGCGTGACCAGGCCTGGTCACCCAGACCGTGCACCCTCCTACCCGGCAACTGAACCAGCCCACTGGGGCCACACCGGTGAGGCCGCTGCTATGGACCCGCAGGCAAGCCGTGGTGATCCAGCCATCATTGCGCTACACCTCAGGCCTCGAACAACTGGGCCTGAGCGGACAACGTGGCAACGACCGATCGCAGCATCACCAAGGAAACGAGGGCTCGGCCATGGCCGAGCCCACTCGGCTTGAGCAGCGCATGCACCACAAATCCCTTCACCCGGGGGCCGCGCACGGGATCATCACCGCACTCGACCGACTTTCCGGAGGAAGCGGGATACAGTGAAGAACACTTCCCCACTGACGAAGTACTCGGATATGCCGACACTGGTCGCCCAACTACAGGGAGGATGAATGAGCGAGGTCGCGGTGCCCGGCCCGGAACCCGACTGGGAACCCGCACTCCACAACCAGCCGGGCAAGCGCAGCCCTGTCCAGCAGTACGCCAGTTCGCCGACCACCGCTGCACACCGCGAGATCGCAGTGCTCAAGCCGGCCATCGGCGACATCGCAAGGCGCCTTCGCCTCACGCTCGAGCGTGCCTCTTTCACCCAAGGTGGCCCGGCCGCCATGGCGTACTTCGAGATCCGAGAGATCCGCTTCGGTATCTATCGAACCCTCCGCCGACCTGACACGGTCATCGGCCTGCACGAACAGGAAGAAGCCAGCCTCCTCACCGCGATGGACGTGCTGCTTGAGACACTAGGCATCGACTGGCGCGCCGTGGCCGGAGTCGCCACGGGCCCGCGAGGAGTCATGGTCGAACCCGTGCTCGACGAGGACGCTCGACCCGCTTTCCCTGACACGCCCAGTTGACAAACGGACTCGGGTTCGAGGACCGCGGGCGATCCCTTGCCCGGATTGCTTGCCTCGCCCAGCCCGAAGTCGATCAATCTGCGGGCACGCACAAAGATTCGCCCCAGCTCCGGGCCCGGATAGCGGGTCTGCGGTGCGAGGCAAGCGCGAGGGGGACAACTGGAGTTGTCACGTCACTTCGCACGCCCTTGACCTATGCCGCCATTGATATACGCTGCTGCCAGGCGACCTGCGACTCGATCGGAGTCCGGTTTCCGAGCGAAGCGTGCAGGCGTCGCTCGTTGTATGACTTGATCCAGTTCTCGATGTCCCGGCGCGGCGTGGCCCGGTCGGGCCGCGCGTCGATACCGATCTCCGCCTTTATCGTGGCGAAGAACGACTCAGCCGCCTCGCCGGCTAGATACGAGCCGGAGGTTCTCCGCGCCCAGCATGGACATTGTCAACGGAGTCCGATCGTAATCCTGCAACAGCAGTCCGCTGCGCGTCAGATCTGCAGGGTCTACCTCGGCGTGGCAGGCGAATTGGACGATTCCGCTATGCGGGATTTCTTCCAGCACCCGGGCTCTGGCCGGCGGCTCGTACTCGCGGCCGACGCCTACGGCCGGGTCGTCGCCGGACTTGCCGACCATCCTGTCCAGCGCTTTCGACCAAGTCGAGTACCGCTCCGACATTGGCGCCGAGCTCTGGTCAATCGGCAGTAGCGCTGGCCGCGGGTATATCGGTAGCGGTCAGCGGCGGCGACGTGCATTGCGCGGCTCGCACCGCAGTTGGGCAACGATGTCGGCCAGGTCACGCTCGGACCACATCAGCGTTTTGCCAACGCGCGTGCAAGGGATCCGCTCGGCGCGGGCCTCCTGCTTGAGCCAGTGCTGCGACTTCCTGCCCTTCAGGCCCATGCGCTCGATCGCGGTCTCGGCATCGAACAGCATTGGCTCGGCGCCGTTTGCCGACCTCGCTGTAGCGCCCGGGGGCAGATCACTCGAGCCGAGAGCGATTGAACTGGCGGCGATCAGCGCCTGGATGACGGCCATGACCTCGGGGCCGAGGTGCGCGAAGTACTCCCGTGAGTAGGGCTCGAGCTCGCTCACTGCGGGGTCCGCTCCTGCACTCCTCTCGCGACCTTCTTCTTGCGCCGGGCCTTCACCGACTTGAAGGCGAGTGCCAACATGTGCGCCCGCTCCGCCGCCTTCGCGCGCCGAAGTCGCTCGTCGTCCGGCAGTGTGCGGTCCGGGTCGACCTGGTCTTCAAACCGCTTGAATGCGGCCCGGGCGCCGTTGCGTGTGCGTGCGGCCGGGTCCGAGGTGTTCGCCCACGACTGGTAAGCCGCCATGCGGGCGCGAAGGGAACGCTCGGCCGGGGTCATGCTTTCGAAGACGGTCATGCCGTCCCCGTGCCCGTGATCCAGCTGCCCCAGTCGGATCGGGACGCGGGTTCATCAGTTGCCGCGAGCGCGTGCGACGGCGGCATATCGAGCGATTGCCGCCCCTCGAGCTACACCTGCGCGCCAGCCGCACGCCGGGGGTGTGCGTGTCGAAATACTCATCCACGCTGGTCAGGCCAGATGTGTCAGATTGACCAATCGCGCGTAATCGACCCGATCGGTCCCTGAATCGATCAGCCTACGGACATGCGCATAAACTTGCCCGCATCCCCGGGCCGGAACCCCGGTTCGGCAGTGCGAGGGAAGTGCGAGGGGCATGCACGAGACTTCACGACACGGAGCACCAAAAGGTGTCAGCGGGCCGCGACCGGGGTACTGTTAATTCAGTGCCGCGACGTGCCGGAGCGCACCCGGCAAGGCCGTTGCGTGACGACGGGTCCCGCGGCACGCGGGGGTATAGCAGAGTTCTTTTAATCCTTGGGTTGTGGGTTCGAGTCCCACGCGCCCCACCCACTGGACCGTGCTGACCTGCGGAAAAGACGCCACCGTATCGTAGAACCGTGTCGATACGGCGGCGTTGGCGGGAGAGAAGTGGAGGGAGCCGGACGGCACCCTAGTGTTCTGGCATTGACTTGCCATCCACGGTGACGTGCATAGATATCCATCCCGCGCGGACTTTCCGGCCGTGATGCGCACCTCGGCTCGTCAACCAAAATGTTGACGGAATGATGACGTGACCGCCGCTCCAACCTTGTAGGGCTGAAGTGCCGCGTTGCCCGCTTGCCGCGAAGCTTGGATCGTGCTTGGCCATGGGGCACTCGCCGGAAAAGCACGCAGCAACTACCAGCAGTTCTTCCAGGCGGGCATGGTGTTGCGCCGTCCACCAGATCCAAAGGATCAGCGAGGTCGTCGACGGGCCGGAGGCCCGCTTGCAGCGGGCCCCGCTGGCGTGTGCGATGCCCAGCGCCACCCGCGCTCCTGTTGCTTTCTCGAGTTGTGTGCTGACGCTGGCTCGCGTGGAGCAGGGTGATCTAGTGTGTTCCCCGGTTCTTCAAGGGCTGCATGAGGGTGGGATTGCGTGGACGCGAACGAGACGGGGCTGCTCGAGCAGGCGCGCGCGGCGTGGGATGCCGAGCAGTGGGAGGTGGCGGCCGTGCGCTACGAACAACTGCTGGCCCTGCAGCCGGATGCGCCGAAAAGCCACATGTGGTGGTTTGACGCGGCTCTGGCGTACAAGTTCCTACGCAACTGGCCCAAGGCATTCGAACTTGGCAGGGAGGCGGCCGCACGAGCCGAGCCGGGCAAGAGCGATCCAGCGTTCTGGAACCTGGGGATCGCCGCGACGATCCAAGGCGATTGGAGCGTGGCGCGACAGGCGTGGACCGGCTATGGGGTTACCCTGCCGGCTGGGGATGGGGAGATCCAGGGCGACTTCGGGACCGCGTGCGTGCGCCTGATCACTGGACAGGCGCCCGAGGTGGTGTGGGTCCGGCGTATCTGCCCCACCCGCGCACGAGTGATCTCCATCCCCTTCGGCGATCGCCGCTTCGGCGAGATCGTGGTGCACGACGGAGCCCCCAACGGCGAACGCATCGTCAACGGCCGCCGCTATCCCGTCTTCGACGAACTCCTGCTGTGGAAGGCCTCCGCGACCCCCACGTTCCGGGTGAATGTGTCCTGTCGTGCCGCCACCGACCTCGAGTCGCTCGGCGACCTGGCGGAGGCGGCCGACCTTGCACTCGAACCGGTCGCGGGAATGGTCATACATCCAAGCGCGGAGAGCGAGGGCAGGATCGAGATGGCCCCGGACCCCGCGCAGGCAGGCGACCACGACATCCTGATCGCCGCCCCCGACCAACCGGCCGCCCGCGCCCTGCTCGAGAGGTGGGCGGCAGCCGGCACCGGCCGTGGATGGCAATACCTGCACGAGAAGCAAGACGGCATCCAGCCGCACCACTCCGCCCACGCCCACGGCGGCTCACACTCGGTCGAACCGCACCCGAACTGGCCGTTCGAGGGCGGCAGGTTCCCCTCGAATCTCGGCGTCGTCGCACATCACAGCCTCCTGACAGGTACCGAGTCTCCTCGGCTCGTGGTTCACGATCGAGACGGCTGGTGGCAGGCACTCGACGGCGTCAGCCCCGCAGAACCCGAACACGCCGTCGTCGCGTGCATGATGTGCCTGGTCGAACTACACCCTGAAATTGCCGAACTCGCCGACCTGCCACCAGGCTGGGCCGCCGAGCGCGAACAGCCCGGCGCAGCCTGGCACCGCAGCGAACGGGCGCAAGACGAGTAAGGATTGGGATCAGAATAAGGTCTTGCGCCATCGCCAGCGTGAAGTTGACCCGGTTCGGTCGACAGGTCGGGTCTTGCGCTCA
>Ga0073928_10005520_pt1 | contig 17669 bp, 15 predicted proteins | sample PaiPotPPA55metaG_FD_76969 | JGI IMG/M metagenome (GOLD analysis project Ga0073928, IMG submission 76969) | Iron sulfur acid spring bacterial and archeal communities from Banff, Canada, to study Microbial Dark Matter (Phase II) - Paint Pots PPA... ... | reverse complement strand
TCCACGGGGTGCCGTTCGCGCCGGGCAACTCACTTACCAGTCCCACCATCGCCGGGGAGCGATTGTTGCACGCGACGATCTCGGCATAGACGAAAAACGTCGTCGTTTCAGATTGCCAAAGGAGGAAGAAGTGCGTGGCGCTACCGGCATAGTATGTAATAATGACGCCGCCCAACGCATTGGGATCTTCGCGGCACTGCGTAAGAAGCGAGTCCTGCGTCCATGACGCTTCGGGAACGATCCACGGCGTCGCCGCATCAAATGGATCGGCGCTCGGGCCGTTCAGCGCCTTTTGCAGCTCGCGCGCCACACCGACTGTGACGATCGTATTCTTGTCGCCATCGGAGAGTACGAAAAACGTCGGCTTGATCGAACGGAGGACCTTCGACCCTCCGGTATCATCCGCTCGCGCGTGAAACGGCGGGGTGACAAACATGCCGGTAAACAACATGAGTGCCGCCACAGCCCGTAAACTCCGCGAACTGCGCATCGTACTCCGATTATAGGCCGATCGCCGGCGCAATCAACCCCTCGGCCGCGTGGGCTCTAGGACGCGCGGCTCGATTCGACGGCGCCCCCGACGAAGAACATCGCCATGACGAGCATGAAGCCGATACAGACCAAATAGACAAGCGGTAAATTCATACGGGCTCCTCTAGTACCCCATCAAGACGCGGCTCCCTTGTCTGGGCCCCGCTATTGACACGTATTATTACCCTGTACGTAGGGTACAATACAGGCGCGAGCTTGCAGCCCTTTTTTGCTAAGGAGTAGAATAAAGCGCTATGGCCACACGACAAAACGCGGCCCCGAAAGCGCAAGTCCCGGCACGCGTCGGCGGCGCCGCGAACGCCGTCAAATTCTCCGTCAACATCTCGTCCGACGTGGGCCTGGAGCTCAAGCGTATCGCCTTCGACAACCGCGTGAGCGAGAGCTCCGTCATCGAAATTGCTCTACGTCAGTTATTCGGGCGCGTTTCAAAGGAACGTCTGGGGATGTTTTTGAGACAAAACGGCGCCTGCCTGCGGCGCCGGGCGTAAACGGATCCGCAAAGGAGCGGGCTCGTAGCTCAGCTCCTCGCCGCCGATCTGCCGCGTTGCTTCTGGTCGCCTGAATCCACATTCGAGAACGATGCGTTTCGAGCCCAGCCCCCCGCATCGCGCGATTCGCTGCTCGCCGCTGCGCGTTTAGGATTCAGCTCGCGCGAACACGAGCACGTCGATGCCGGCGCGTTCCGGTACAGCTTCACGCACCTGACTGCGGAGACAACGACCGGTGTACTCATCGCGGCGGTCCCGCTTGCGAACGATCCGGACCGGCGCATGGCCGCGGTGGCCGGTATTCTGGAATACTCGAGCGGACATATGCCGGACGCGGCCGGTCTGCGTCGTTTCACGGATCGCATCGTCCAAGCCGATCCGGATTTGTTCCGGGGCGCGCTGCTCTTCACGTCAAAAAACGACGGCGCATTCGCCTTGCTGCATGAAACCGGCGATGGGTTGCGCGCTCGCGAATCTTGGAGTCACTGGCCGCTCGACCGGTTATTCGCTAAGCGCCGCGCGAGCCTGATTACCAATCCCGGGTCCGGCGAACGCGGAATGGCGATTCCATTTGGTGTGTCGCGCTCCGAGCGGTCTGTCGTTATCGTCACGTTGAGGGACGGGCAGCTTTCGGCGGCCGATAGGGATTTCTTGACCACGCTCGAGTGGGCGGCCGCGTCAGTTCCACAAATAGCGCCGGCGTTGCGGCGCAGCGCTGTCCAAAACCGCATCGATACGTATTCATCCTCTCCCCCACCCACGCCGCGATTGCTATTCTTCGGCGAGACTTTGCTTGAAGAGCGAGTGAAGCGATTGGCGCGTCGTCGCGGCTGGGAAGTCCGCGCGACGGTATCGTGCCCCGACCTGATTGCGAGCGTTAGAGAATCCAGCGATATTCTACTGATCGAGGGCACGCAGGCCGAGGTCGTCGAGGTTTTGCGCGCCATCCGCCGCGCGGCGCCGCAGGTTCCGGTGCTCTGTTTTGACGGCGGTCGTAACGAAGAGATCGACGTGCTGGCAGATCGGCGTCTGTCCCATGATGCCGGCGACACTGAAACGTTTGACGAGATCGAGGCCATGGTTGCCGACCTGCCGCGGCGCCGGCGCGAATATCTGGAATCCGCCGTGAATCGCGCACTGCCGGGGTTGACCTCGGTGCAGTCCCCGCGCGAACTCTCGCGCGCGATCGCCGATACCGCGCGACGCCTGTTCGGTGATTGGGTCGCGGTGCATCTGCTCGACACGCAGGGTGATATGTACGGCACTGAGCTGCCCGCCGGCGCTCACCCGCTCATGCGCGAGATTCCGAACACGTTCATTAGCGGATATGCAGTCATGAAATCGCATATCGACGAGGCTTTTTTCGAAGCGCTCACCGACGACGAACAAACCCGTGAAGATCTTGCGCAGCTCAACCCGATCTCCGGCGCAGCCCTGCCGCTAATGCATGAAGGTTCTGTCAGCGGTACGCTGATCGTGCTCACTACGGAGCGTGAATTGGGGGAGCCCGAGTTTGAGGCCCTGTTGCAGTTCGCGGAAGCTGCATCGCTGGCATTCGCGGTGCTCCAGGTGCGAATCGCTAAACTGACGCTTTCGACCAGCCACGAATGGACGCGCATTTCGGTTGGTGATTACGACATCCACGTCTATCATCCGCACGCGCATCGGGGCGTGACCTTTCACGCGCTGCCGCTCGACGCCCACCGCATCGGCATCGAAGTCCGCGACGTGGAAGGCGGAGCGCTTATGGGCACACTCAATCTGGACCAGGGAACGTTCAGCTACGAGGCCATTCAATTTCCGCCGCCGGTGCAAATTTCGGCGTCGGGACCCGCGTCTGCAATGGGTGAGGCGGGAAACCGGCCCATTGCGCATACGCTCATGCTCAAGCCGCCGTCCGTGACGCTTATCTACGACGCCGAGTTTCCGCGTCTCGTCGACAGCGGCCGCGTCGTAGAGGTGCTTCAGAATGCCATGCGCGCCGCTGCCGAGAATCCGGCGTTCGAACTGGCGCAGTTCGTGCAGAGTGAGCGCGCCGGATTCATCGCTATTACATCACGTTCGGGTTGATTACCGCGGCACTACTTTCGGGAGCAAGAAACGGTATGCGGAGAAGTGCCCATCCGTATCCACTCTGACGACGACATTTCCCGCGCCCTTGCTGAATGTAGCGCGGTAGCTGAACTCATTCTTGTTCGGATCGCTGCTGACGAAGGTTAGACCCTTGTAATCTCCAAGCTGATGCATTTGATCGGACATGATACCGACTTCAGAGCGCGTGACCTGAGTCTTCAGATTGTCGTCGAAGTTTTGGGTCACGCCGTTGACGTCGTCATTGTACACAGCCTTGGTTGTATTGTCCGCCGCAGCTTGCGCGGTGCCCGCGCCGTTGCCGCCGCAGGCGGCCAGCGCGAGCGCTAGGCTCACGCCGGCCGCATATTTAAATCTGGCCCCAGCCATACGAGACCATGGCTACGTCGGTCGAAGGCGGACGGCCGGCCACGCGACGGACGTGATTGCTGCTGCGCGCTTGCGGTGCGTATGCCGTTTGCTGCGGCGCGACGTAGCCGCTGCGCGCTGCCATGGAAATCTGATGGCGTTGCTGCACGATGATATTGTGCTGGTAGGAAACCTCGCGCTTGAGATCCGTTATCTCGGCGAGCGAGCTGCCGTACGCTCTTTTCTCGCTGCTGTAAGCTGCCCACGCGTCGTTGTTTTCGGACTGCAATTCCGCCTGGCGGCGCGCGTCTTCTGCATAGCGCTCGTGCACTTTGCGATTGTGCTGAATGATGAGATACGTTGCGGCGCCCAGGCCAAACAAGATATTGCGGGTGCTTGCCGCACCGTCCGCGAGAGCCGGCGCTGCCGGCACCAGCAGTGCAAGCATGGCCGTGAGCGTGGTTCCGGCGATTGCTCGTTTCAGAAACATGAGTGGTGAAGCCCTCCTATGGTCTACAACGCAGCCGACGCTGCTGATTGTTCCCCGGTCCCAGAGGGAGTGATACCCCGATAGAGACCATCGGAGGCGTGCCGTACCGGTCTATGCTCGAAAGGTAGCGAGCGCCTGTGAGATTGTCCGCGGCAATCTGCATCTCGGCAGCGCCGCTGAGAGGAACACGCACGCTTGCTCCTGCAACGAGCGAGGCACCCAGCGGCTGAACGTTGCGATCGTCGGCGTACGTTTGCCCCAGATATGCGAGCGTCGCGCCCACCTGCACCCCGCCGGCTATAGCGGTATATGCGATCGAAGCCGACTGGCTGGGGACGTACTGAAGACGTTTTGCAATAATAGGCGCGGGACCGGAGCTGACGCGCGCATATTGATCCGTGAATGCCGCCGAGACTCGCGCACAAAGGCCTAGCGCTTGCGTGTACGAGATCGTGTAGCCGTCGGTTTGTGTTTGGGCAACGTTGCTGCGCTGCTGATGCGTTGAATCGATCGTGCGAAACATGATAGCGTCGTTGACAACCGTGTCGAACAAGTCAACCGCAATGCGCGTTGTCGTTCCCGCATAGTCGATACCCGCGGAGTTGGTGCGGCTGCGTTCGGGAACGAGCAACGGGTTGGGCTGATACGAAACCGCGCCGATAAAGTATCCGCGGACGAGTTCGTTCAGAAACGGCGGGCGGAATCCGGCCCCGCTCGACGCGCGCAGCGCAAGCGTTCGCGAAAGATCGTATCGCAATGCGACGCGTGGCGAAACCGCCGCATCGAACCGCGCTGGGGGCGTCTGCGCGACTTGACCGCCATTCGCGGTACTGACGAGTTGTTGATCGTACGAGCGCACCGTATCGAATCGCGCGCCGGCGACAACTTGGTAGCGAGCGCCGCGCCACGTTTCCTGTGCAGAAAAGCCGTAGAGATTCTGAGAGCCGCCTCCAGAATTTTGGAATACGTTGTTCGCGCCAAATTGCCGGGTTTCGCCGCGTATGTGTCGCGCGTCGGCGCGCAGCTCGAATGTGGAAGGTCCGCCGGCTGCGATCCACGATGCCGAAACTCCGTCCTCGTCGGTTGGAACGTCTTGGACGTAGCGCAGGACGCCCGGCCTGAGCGGGTATTGATCGGCAACGTTGACGATGAAAGCCGTGCGTGAGAACACCGCGGCTTGCACGATAGCCTGCGCGGTTGAATGCGTATAGCGCGCATCGGTCTGCGCCAACCTGCGAGTGAACGTGTAGTTCGGTCGACCTTCGAACTGATCGTCCCATGCGCCGCGCTCGCCAAACTCGAAGGCGTCGCGATTCCCGGCTTCATAGCGCAGACGCAGCGATGCGGTGCTCGTATCCGACTGCGCGATACGATCGATCGGGCTTTGATAGGCCGGCGGCAGATCCCAGTACTGCATGCGCTGCTGCTGCAGGGACACGGCTGCGCTCAGGCGCGGCGCGATCCACGCGCGCACACTGGATGCTTGCTGCGAGTACCCGTGCGTGCCGGTACCGAAAGAGAGATCGCCGGCCGGCAAAGCGCCCTGCGTTGAAGGCGGCGCAAGCGTTTGCAGGTCGAGGACTCCTCCGGCGGCACCGGCACCGTAAAGCGCCGAACCCGCGCCGAGCAGTAATTCCACCCGCTGAAGATCCTGCGGTGGATAAGCCGCCCAGTCAACTTGTCCGCCAAACCCGTCTTGTCCGGGCACGCCGTCCACCAGCACCAGCCCGCGATCGTTCCCGGCGCCCGCAAAGGACACGCGCAGCAATCCGTAGTTCGAGAACATGCTGTTACTGCGCGTGCGATCGAAGCCGGGTAGAACCCGTAGAAGGGCATCCGAAGTGAATGCTGTGCTGGACGCAATTCCGGCGCGGTCGAGCGCGGAAGCCGCTACGGGCAGCGAGTGCAGCGTTTGAGGCGATCCGGTGGCGACGCGCACTGAGGCTATGACGGGGAGCGCGCGCTGCAAGACGATCGTGTGCACGTCCGGGCCGACGATAACGATTCGTGTTTCATAGCCCGGCGCGCTGATACGAATCCGATCACCCGGTACCGAAACGATGCTCGCTCCGGCGATCGGCTTACCGGTCTCGTCGACGACCGTCAATGCTTGAGGCACTGCCGCGAGGAGGGTCACGGCGAGCATGAGGATACACAGCATGGTGTTAGACCGGCAGAGCCATGACGTGCATTATAACACCATGCACTGGGCGGCTTTTTCTGGTCGACAAGCGAGCGCTCAACAGCAAATATATCGCGGCATTTCTGGCGTATCTAAACGCAGTGGAGAATGGCACATGAACCAACGCTCTATCGGCATTGTCGGCTGCGGGCGCATGGGCGCAAACATCGCCCGGCGACTGAAGGACGTCGGCCACACTATCGCGGCGCTTTACGACGTGCGCGTGCAGGCCGCCCAAGACACTGCAAACGAAACGGGCGGCGAGGTCTGTACCGAACTCTCGCGGGTTTCGCAACTCAGCGACGTCATCCTTACTGTCGTCACTGACGACGAAGCGATGTACCGCATCTTCGCGACCGAGGGCGATTCACTCCTCAGCGGCGCCAAAGGGAAATTCTTTGTGAACTGCGCGACGATCACGCCGAAGGTTCACGTCGACGTGCAGAAGTTATGTGAGGAGCGGGGCGCGCATTCGCTCGAAGCGTGTATGGCAAGTTCCATTCCACAGGCCCGCGAGGGGACGCTTTATCTGATGGTCGGGGGGCGGCGCGAAGTCTTCGAACGCTTAAAACCGATGTTGGAACAGATGAGCGCTTCACTCAAGTACATCGGTGAGGCAGGACGCGCGGCGCAAGTCAAAGCGCTCGTGAACATGGTGATGAACATCAATACAGCGGGCTTGGCCGAGGGACTGGGCCTGGGCGACGCGCTAGGGCTGGATCTGACCATGTTGCGCGAGGTCTTCAGTCAAACGGGCGCAAATTCGCGCGTGCTCGAAACCGATGGCGTCGACATGCAAAATCGGGATCACGACTGTTACTTTTCCGCGGACCACGCCGCGAAGGATTCCGGAATTGCGCTTTCGATGGCAAACGATGTCGATTTGAGTCTTCCGCTGGCGCGCGCCACGTACGAACAATTCGAACGTATGAAAGCCCTGAACCTCGGGGGACTCGACAAGTCCGGCATCTCGGAACTCACCTTCAAATCACGACACGCAGCAGACCAGCTGGCGCGGACATAGACCGCGCAAAAAAGGAGAGCATTCATGGCGAGCACAGGTACAACCACGGGAACCCGCGAGCGCATTGTTCCGCTCATCAGCTCCGACACCGCAGGCCCGCTCGGCGCGATTCACCTTCCGCGACTATGGGCTAAGCTGACGCTTGCAGCGGCCGGCAGACTGCCCGAAGGCTACGATGAATGCGGCCCCGGCTTCGATCAAATGACGTTGACGAGTCTGAATCTCGATCGCCAAAAGGCAATGGACTACGTGCGTACGTCCAAGCCGACGTACATGCAGTTCGAGGAGTGGGTGATCCAGCAAAACGGCGGCAGCCTCTCGGAGGAAAAAATCCGAAAACATAACGAGGCGGTCAAGGGCTACTGCCACGACGATGACCTCGCGCAGAATATGCGGACGTCTTCCGGTGTCGGCGATTCGAGCATTAGCGACGCGGTGACGCTCAACAAACTCGAGGATCTGGACGAACTGTATCGTCAGGTCGTCGGCAAGTAGGGCCGAGCGCGGGAAGAGAACATGGACCCTTCCGGCGTATATGGCGGGGGTGGTTCACGTAGAAGAGCGCGTCACTCTTGATGACGGCGCGCAAACGACACTTGAGCGCTGGGGTTCCACCGGCCCAATCTTTCTATGCGTGCACGGCATGACGAGTTCTCGCAAATCCTGGGAGCGCTTTGCCCAGCACTATGCCGAGCGCGTGCGCATCTACGCCTACGATCAGCGCGGACACGGCGATTCGGCGCAGGTCACGGGGCCGATGACGCTGCATCGCGCGCTTCTGGATCTCTACAACGTGGTCGATGCCCTACCAGAGGGGGTCGACACGCTGGTCGGACACTCTTGGGGCGGAGCGGTTTGCATTTTGGGCGGCCGGCGCTTCGACATCCGGCGCGTTGTTGCGGTCGATCCCATGATCCGTCAAGCGGATTATCCGTGGTATGACGAATTCGTGGCCGAACTCAAATCGCTCTTCGCGCACAAGGGCGACGCGCGCGATGCGAAAATTGAAGAAGAGTACAGCAAACTGGGTTGGGGCCAAGTTGACATCGAGCGAAAAAAACACGCTGTTCGCAACATGACGACGGCGCCCATCGAGCGTTTGCGCGATGAGAATCCTCCGGAGACCTGGGACCTGCGGGGCGATCTCGAGGACTATCCCAAGCCGCTGCTGCTCGCGATGGCGGACGCGAGCGAAAGCATCGTCCCCCTCGAAGATCTAAAATACGTGCGGGAGCACGGCGGTCCAAACGTTGCAATTCGCGTCTTCGAAGGACAGGGACACAACCTGCACCGCACCGCCTTCGATCAGTTCATTCGCGAAGTGGACGTGTTCCTCGAGCGGACCGTAGGCGTCGAAGGGCCGGCATAGCCGGCCCTTCTCGCTTTCATCCTAAGTTTGCGCTAATGGCCGCCGCCGCTCGCGCGCTTGGCGTGATGTTTGGTCTTGTGATGAACCGTCATCGCTACTCCCGGACGATTGAATTTGTCGATCCAATTCGATCCGTTCGGATTGTTGGTCAGCGCGTTCATCTCCATGCCGCCGTTGGTCGTGGAAGGCATCGTTGCGGGCGCAGCCGCGGGCGTCGTCGTTGTCGTGTTCGGGCTGCTGCACGGGTTGCCGTTTTGCGGAGTGGCGTGCGAGCCCGGATTATTCGAGTTTACGTTGTTCGCATTCGTGTTGTTCGGCGTATTCGGCGATACCGGCGGTGCGGTCGTGTTCGGCTCGTTCGAGGAAACGTTGGTCGCCGTACCGGTGGTTGCACCGTTCGTGCCGCTGCTTGGCGCCGTGTTCGTCACTGTATTGTTTGTGCATTGCGACGGTGGACTCGTCGTGGTGTTCGTTGTGGTCTGATTCGTGTTGGTGTTCGTTGTCGTCGTCGTTTGTGCGAAGGCCGGGGCGCTGAGGCTCCCGATCAGGCCGGCGGCGCAAGCGAAGCCAAGAATCCTAGCACTTAATTTCATGCGTTCTTTTTTCTCCTCGCGAGCAATCAGAAAAGGCCTTGGATGGGGTTACCCACTCGGTTGCCTTTGTATGAAGAGCGAGAGCCTGGCTGCGCCGCGCTAAAGCTAGCCACTCCTCGGTCGCTCGTACGCGCTTGGCTCTCAAGAACACGCCCAGGAAATGCCCCAAGCCCATCTACGGCCCCAACTTGCCCTGGGGCGTCCGGAGTGGTAAAATATCCGCCTGTGCCCCGCACCCAATAGCCACTATTAAGAGGAAGACCTCGCCAGGCTCGACGTGGTCTTAAGGTGTTTTGGTGCGGACGTCCAGAGGCGACGGTGGGACCCCTTACGTGACCACGTGAGATGAGGCGCCCTGCGTAAGCCGCGGACGAGCGTGCACGACCCTGGGCCTTCGAGAAAGCTCAGGATGACAAGGTAGAAACTTGAACCTTATTGACGTCAACAATTTCGATGCGATGCGAATCGGACTCGCCTCGCCCGAACAGATCCGCGCATGGTCGTTCGGCGAAGTGAAGAAACCCGAAACCATCAATTACCGCACGCTCAAGCCCGAACGCGATGGCTTGTTCTGCGAGAAGATCTTCGGACCGACCAAAGACTGGGAATGCCACTGCGGCAAGTACAAGCGGATCCGCTTCAAAGGCATGATCTGCGATCGCTGCGGCGTGGAGATCACACGCGCGAAGGTGCGTCGCGAGCGTATGGGCCACATCGAGCTCGCCACGCCGGTTAGCCACATCTGGTACTTCAAAGGCGTGCCCAGCCGCATCGGCATTTTACTCGACATGTCGCCACGCCAACTCGAAAAAGTCATCTACTTTGCGGCGTACGTCGTAATCGATGCGGGCAGCACCCAGATGCAGAAGCGTGAAGTGCTCACCGAACAGAAGTATCGTGAGTACCGCGACAAGTACGGCACGGCTTTCAAAGCGGGCATGGGCGCGGAAGCGATTCGCGAGCTGCTGCGTGATCTGAACCTGCGCAAACTGCAAGAAGAGCTGCGCAAAGAGTTCAAAGAAACGACCGGACAAAAACGGCTCAAGGCGATCAAGCGTCTTGAAGTCGTCGAAGCATTCCTCAACTCGGGCAACAAACCCGAGTGGATGATCCTCTCGGCGGTGCCGGTGATCGCGCCCGAACTGCGCCCGATGGTGCAGCTCGACGGTGGCCGTTTCGCAACTTCGGACTTGAACGATCTCTATCGCCGCGTCATCAACCGCAACAACCGTCTCAAACGGCTGCTGGAATTGAGCGCGCCCGAGATCATCATCAAGAACGAAAAGCGCATGCTGCAAGAAGCGGTCGATGCGCTCATCGACAACGGCCGTCGCGGGCGTCCGGTGACCGGCCCCAACAATCGTCCGCTCAAGTCGTTGAGCGATATTCTCAAGGGTAAACAGGGCCGGTTCCGCCAGAATCTGCTCGGCAAACGCGTTGACTACTCGGGCCGTTCGGTCATCGTGGTCGGCCCGTCGCTCAAGTTGCACCAGTGCGGTCTGCCCAAAGAAATGGCGCTCGAGCTGTTCAAGCCCTTCGTGATGAAGAAGCTGGTCGATCGAGGCCAAGCTCACAACATCAAGAGCGCGAAGCGCATGGTCGAACGCGTGCGTCCGGAAGTTTGGGACGTACTCGACGAAGTGATTCGCGAGCATCCGGTGCTGCTCAACCGCGCACCGACACTGCATCGCTTGGGCATTCAGGCGTTCGAACCGGTGCTGGTTGAAGGTAAAGCGATCCATCTGCATCCGCTCGTCTGCACGCCGTACAATGCGGACTTCGACGGCGACCAGATGGCCGTGCATCTTCCGCTTTCTGCCGGCGCGCAAGCGGAAGCGCGCATCCTCATGCTCAGCTCGAACAACATCCTGTTGCCCGCGTACGGTAATCCGGTGTCGATCCCGACGCAAGACATGGTGCTCGGATTGTATTACCTCACGTTCCAGCGCGAGGAGTACAAAGGTCCGGCGAAAGCCGCAATCGTCGACGACTACGACGAGCGCGTGTTCCGTCCGGTCAGCCACAACGGCAAGAAAAAAGGCGCGCAAGGCCAAGAGCGTCTGCCTACGTATATGGACACGAACGAAGCGATCATGGCGTACGACACGCACAATGTCGCGCTCCACGAGTGGATCCAAGTACGTTGGAAGGGCGAACTGGTTCGCACGACCGTCGGCCGCGTTATCTTCAATAACGCGATTCCGCAGAACTGGAATCATCCGTTCGCGAATTATATTCTCGACAAGGGCGCGCTCAAGAAACTGATCACGTCCTGCTACCGCACGTACGGCAACGCGGAAACCGCGAAGTTCCTGGACGCAATCAAGGACTTGGGCTTCCACTACGCCACGCAGTCCGGCACGACGGTGTCGATCAACGACATCATCGTTCCGAACGCGAAGTACGACATCCTCGACAAGGCGCAAAAAGAAGTCGACGATCTGCATCGGCTCTACGAGCAAGGTTTCATCTCGCAGGACGAGCAGTACAACAAGACCATCGAGATCTGGTCGAAGGCCAGCGACGAAGTCACCGTTGCGATGCAAGAGGCGCAGAACCCGCTCAACCCGGTGTTCATGATGGCGACCTCCGGTGCGCGCGGTTCGATCGCACAGGTCAAACAGCTCGGCGGCATGCGCGGCCTCATGTCCGACCCGTCGGGTCGAATCCTCGAGATTCCGGTCAAAGCCTCGCTCAAAGAAGGCCTGACCGTTCTCGAGTACTTCATCTCGACGCACGGTGCGCGTAAAGGTCTTGCCGATACCGCACTGCGTACGGCGGACTCCGGCTACCTCACGCGTCGTCTGGTGGACGTCGCGCAAGACGTGATCATCCGCGAGGAAGATTGCGGAACGCCGAACGGCATTAGCGTGAGCGACATCGCGGTCGGCAAGGAAATCATCGAGCCGCTCAGCGATCGCATGATCGGGCGCCGCGCCGCGGAGGACGTTAAAGACGGCCGCACCGCGATCGTAAAACGCGACGACGAGATCGACGAAGAGAAGGTCAAGGCGATTCTCGACGCCGGGATCAAGGCGGTGAAGATCCGCTCGGTGCTCACGTGTCAAGCCAAGTACGGTGTGTGCTCGATGTGCTATGGCCGTAATCTGGCCACCGGCAACAAAGTGGACATCGGCGAGGCAGTCGGCATCATCGCAGCTCAGTCGATCGGCGAGCCCGGTACGCAGCTCACGCTTCGTACGTTCCACACCGGCGGCGTCGCGACCGAAGACATCATCACGGGTCTGCCGCGTGTCGAAGAAATCTTCGAGGCGCGCAAACCCAAAGGCCAGGCCACGATCAGCGAAGTGGCCGGCGAAGTGCACTTCGGCGAAGAGAAGAACAAGCGCATCGTCATCGTCGTCGATGAAGCCGGCGAGCAGCACACGTATGACGTTCCGCATGGAACGCATCTTGCGGTGCACGAAGGCGACAAAGTGCAGCCGGGCGATCAGCTCAACGAAGGTTCGCTCAACCCGCACGACATTCTGCGCATCAAGGGCGAGACCGCGCTGCAAAACTACCTGGTGCAGGAAGTGCAGAAGGTCTACCGCTCGCAGGGCGTCGACATCAACGACAAACACATCGAAGTCATCGTGCGTTCGATGATGCGCAAGGTGAAGCTCAAAGACGGCGGCGACTCCCATATGCTCCCGGGTCAGCTCGTCGAGGCCTCGTATTTCCACGAGGCCAACGAAAAGCTCGCCCCGGATCAGCAGAAGGCGGAAGCCGAACCGGTGCTGCTCGGCGTCACCAAAGCCTCGCTGGCAACGGAGTCGTTCCTTTCGGCAGCTTCGTTCCAAGAAACGACGCGCGTACTCACGGATGCCGCCATCAAGGGCAAACACGATCCGCTGCTTGGTCTGAAAGAGAATGTCATCATCGGCAAGCTCATTCCGGCCGGCACGGGCATGTCGCGTTATCGCAACTTGCAAATCGAACCTGAAGGTCAGGATCTCGATGACGACGGCCGTCCGCGGAATGCGTTCGAAACCGCACTCTACGAAGGCATGTCCGCTGACGAAGCGGCTCTGGCGGAAGTCATGGGCGGCGGCGGCGACGGCATGCAGAAACTCGTAAGCGCGTACGACCGCACGCGCGAACCTGCAACGGTGCAGTACGAAGGTGAGTACGAAGATCACCTCAGCGTGCACGCGCCGCCAAAGAAGACGCAGTACGACAAGACGGGTTACAAGGGAATCAACCCCGAGGATCTGTGATTGTCGCACTGAACGCGTAAACGAAAACGGCCGGCAGAAATCCCGGCCGTTTTGCATGTTTGACAATCGTGCCCATCTGCGGTATGCTTCAACTAAGGAATTAGTTGATAGAACCTGAGGCGCTATGAAAATCTACGTGCTGCTGCTTGCATTCGCCGTCATGACCGTTTCCGCGTCCGCCGCGGCCCGCGCACATGAGTGGAACGATCGCGAAACGTGCGTTAAAACGATCTCGAACGGCGCCGATTGGCACGGCCGCGACCTGCGCGGCGCGAGGATCGAGAACATTGCCTTGCGCAATGCCAACCTGAGCGGCGCCGATTTGCGCGACGCCCATCTTAAATGCGTGGAATTGCAAGGCGCCGACCTCCGGCGAGCGCAGTTTCAAGGCGCGCAGCTCGTGGGCGTCAATCTCGAAGCCGCCAAGCTGGACGGCGCACACTTCGCCGGCGCGCGTCTTGTCGGCGTCGGTCTCTCGCAGACAGCGCTGGCCGCAGTCTCGGATGACGAGTTGCGCAATCTTCTAAACGAATGTATCGGTTGCGATCTCAGCCGCGACGATCTGCATAGCCGCGATTTGTCCGGAATTCGACTGACGGGTGCCGACCTAACGCACGTCGATCTCCGCAACGCCAATCTCTCGAACGCCTCGTTTACAGGCGTCGATCTCACCGGTCTGAATCTTTCAGGAGCGCGTTTCAGTCACACGCGTTTCGTCGGCTGCGACTTCAACGGCGTCGATTTGCGAAATGCAGATTTGTCAGGCGTGGAGATCGTCGGCGCCGACATGCGCGGCGCGCTGCTGCCGTAAGGCTTACAAGAGCCGGACGGGCTGGTCCGAACCGTTCCGATCGTCCGGAAGCACGATTTCATCCCACTGAACGCCCTCGATGATCGTGGGAGAAGGACGCCGCAAACTCGCGAGCGACGCTACTTCGTGGTCTGTGCTCGAGTGAATCAAAATGTTGTCGTCGTTTTTGGTGATGACACGCAGCGCGGGCGCAGCCCCGCCCGAGGGCGCCTCGCCCAGCAGTTCTTTAACGAAGCCGGTTGGGTCGGTCGCGTCGATCAAATCTATGACGACGGTGTCCATTCCGGACTCTGCGCCGATCGCTGTGCGAATTTCGGTGCGCACGTGGGAACTGATAGCGCCGTGGACTCGAATCGAAAGGACGCGAAAGGTCATGGGTGAGAGTTGAGTACCTCCAACACCCTAACGGGCCGGATGCGGAGGTCGTTCCATCCTTCAGGCCTTAGCGTCCACCCGCCCAGTCAGTAAGCGGGCGATTTGCTCTTTTCTTCGACCGCCGCAACCGCCGCGTCCATGCTGTCGTAAATCGGCCAGACGCTGATTAGGTGGGTGAGCCGGAGGATTTTCAGGACCATCGTCTCGGTAGGCCGAATCACGAAGACCGCTGGACTGTGCCCCTGCGCCTTGCGAACCTTGCCCATGTAAATGAGCTCGTCGAGAAAAGTCGCATCCCCGCAGTGAAAGCCGGTGAAGTCGATAATGCACGGATCGGCCGTCTGCGCCGGTGCTAAACGGCGGCGCAATTCCGAGCGCTCGAAAATATCCCAATCACCAGCGAGTGAAATAACTGCAGGCATAGTGTTCCTTTAGGCACACAAGCATACGCCCGTAGAGCGCTTGCCCGATTAATGCATTTTAGGCCACCAGTTCAGTATTTCTTAAGAAGAAGAACGTGAGGCTTTCGGACTACTCAGCGCACGTCCCAGTCCTCGCTGTTCGAGTAGCGGTACAGCATATTCGGCGCCCATCCGCTCACGTTATTCGCAAGCGCGTCGTGGTACTCGTCGGTCCACAGAAAATCGACTGCGTACGAATCGTGCAGAATGTGCTGCATGCGATAAAAGGCGGCTTTTCGGATCCGTCGATCGAGAGTTGCGCGTTGCACGGCAAATTGCCGGTCGTACTCGCTATTGCACCAGCGGGAAGAATCTGAGCCTTGCGGCGAGCGATCCGCGCAGGTAAACTGCTCCGATTCCTCCGGATCGCTGCCGTTGTCGAATCCGGTGATCGCGATGTCGAAACGGCCGCTGTGCAGAACGTCGGACGAGCCGCCGCCCATGAACATCGTGACCGTGTAACCGTGCAGTTCCGCATCGATTCCCACCGCGCGCAGATCTGCCTGTAGCAATGTCGCGACGCGGCGCGAATATTCGCGCGTTCCCATGAAGGCGACATCCAGGCGGAGCGGACGCCCATTTTTGTACCGCGTGCCGCCCTGCAAATGCCATCCGGCGGCATCGAGGTCGGCGTCCGCGCGCTTTTGGTCGAACGGCAGCGGCGCAATAGCGGGATCGAACGCCCAGGTCATCTGCGGATCTTCGGTCGTGTCCGGTTCGTTCATGTCGAGCATTGCGTCGCGTCTAATCCCATCGCGATCGACGGCTTCGGAGATGGCACGGCGTACCCGGGCATCGTCCAGTGGCGTATGCTCCGTCTGAAATGAAAGGAACTCCTCACCATTCATCGGCGTGAGCCGCAGATGCACGCCCGGCGTATGCCGCACCGTAAGCGCTTGAGCGCCCTCGACGGTCGTGACGTCGATCTCATGCGTGCGAAGCGCTACGACGCGCGAGGTGTCATCCGGATATATCTTGACCACCAACGAACGTAAATGCGGTTTGCGCCACGCATTCGTGTTTGGCGAGAGAATGATTTGGGTTCCGCGATCCCACCGGACGACCCGAAACGGGCCCGTGCCGAAAGGATGCTGATTCCAGTCGCTGCTCGCGAGGTTTCCCGGGTCATTATCGAACGAATGCGCTGGAAGAATGCCGTAGGCAAAATCGGATTGCGCAAAAAGTTCGGCCGTCGCCGCTGCCCAGGCTTGCTTTAAGCGAATAACGATCGTTTTTGCGTCGGGTGCAGTCATGGATGCGATGCGCTTGTACGGATCGGGAAATGTGACGGGATTGCGCGGATCGAGGATCGCGCGATAGGTGAATAGCACGTCATTCGACGTGAACGCGACACCGTCGGCGAAGCGCGCGTTACGCAAGTGATACGTAATCGTCAGCCCATTCTCGGAAACGTCGCCATTCTCGCGTGTCGGAACGCGCCGCGCCAAGAGCGGCACCAGTTCGTTCTTCGAATTCAGCCCGACGAGCGTCTCGGTGTAGAGGTCGCACAGGTCGATCTGCGTCTGCGCGTATTCGAACAACGGGTTAAGCGAGGACGGATCGTTGACGTAGCCGATGCGAAGGACATGCGCTCCGGAACCCGTGAATCCCGCCGGATGCGCAGCCTGACAGGCGCAGAGCGCAAGCGCGAGCGCAACGCCGGCGGCTGTGCGCCTCACAAAATCGGAAGCACGGCGCGAATGCAATTGCCGTCGGGCGTTCGCTCGACTGTTACATCCTGCGACATCGCACAAATCAGCAGCAGCCCGCGTCCACTTTCTGCATAGAGATCGGGTGCAACGCGTTCGAGCGCAAACGGTTCGCCTTGGTCGCACACGAGTAGAACCGCCACGCCATCTTGCGATTCCAGCGTCAGCTGCGCCTGGCCTCGCGTGTGACGGGCGACATTGCTGATGAGTTCTCCGACAATTACTTCTGCATCGGAGAGGTTCAAGCGTTCTCCGGGCAGTTCGCCCAAATGCCAAAGCACAGCGCGTTTCACCCGGTGCGCTGCGTGTTCGTCTTTAGCGTCCAAGTCCCAAACCTGCCGAAGCGGAGTAGCGGCCTTGCCGAGTTCGGTGACGCCTACGAATAAAATTGCGGCGTCATCCCCGGGTAGTTCATGCGATAGGATTTTTTGCTGAATAGCCAGCGCGACGTTTTGCGCTCGCCCATGAAACGCAGTTCGGAATGACTCCTGAAGCGCTTCCATGCCACGCAAGTAGTCGCGGTTCGCTTCAACGATACCGTCGGTATAGAGCAGCAGGCCGCTTCCGATCTCGAGTTTGGTTTCAAAGGTTTGGTACTGAACGTTCGGCTGAATGCCGAGCATCAAACCTTCGCCCTCGAGCATTTCGACGGCATGGCCGCCTTTCATCAAAAGCGGCAGAGGATGGCCGGCCACGGCATACCGTAAGACGCCGGTGTTCATATCGAGGGTTGAAAAAAAGGCGGTGATCACCGTCGTATCGGAATCTGCGCATGCGACGCGATTGACCTGATAGAGAACGCTCGAAGGCTCGGCGTTGATGTAGGCCGCTGTGCGAATGGCTTGGCGTGCGGTTCCCATAACGGACGCCGCGTGCAGCCCATGCCCCGCGACGTCGCCGACGCTTATGCCCACGCACGTGGGCGTGAGCGCGAAGACGTCGTACCAATCGCCGCC
>Ga0073928_10005519_pt1 | contig 17670 bp, 18 predicted proteins | sample PaiPotPPA55metaG_FD_76969 | JGI IMG/M metagenome (GOLD analysis project Ga0073928, IMG submission 76969) | Iron sulfur acid spring bacterial and archeal communities from Banff, Canada, to study Microbial Dark Matter (Phase II) - Paint Pots PPA... ... | reverse complement strand
TGCGTGAACGGCGCCGGCGTCGACGATCACCTTGCTGTTGAAAATGACGCGGCTCGAGTCGCTGGCGATGGCGCGCGCCGTCTGATTGCTGCGCGTATCGGGGGCGCCATGAGTCACGATATTGACGCAGTCGACATGCCGGTCTTCGTGTCCCACCAGCAGCGAATGGCTGTCGAGCGAGGCGCCCGGCTTATCCAAGTGCGCTTCCAGAGCCGTGCGCACCACGCCGCCGCCCAGCACGATCGTGAACTGCTTGCAGTGACTGTCCTTATCCTGGCGGATATCGAGCGAATCGAGGTGGGTGGCGTCGGCGCCGGTCGCAAACACGCGGTAGTGTTCGAGCTGGGCGTCTTGCCGAAGCGCGATGTGCGTGTTGGAGTTGCAAAGCGGCGTGTGTTCGCCCTGCGCCACGTGGTGTTCGATGATCGTGGCGCTGGACCCCGGCGTCGCCTCGATGATGATGCGCGGGTAGGCAATGTTGTCGGCGCCGTCGCCGGTGGCCACATGCAGGATGACCAGCGGCATCGATACGCGCGAAGTGATCTTGAGATACAGGCCGTCGACGAACAGCGCGGTGTTGAGCAGAGCCCAGCGTCGCTGGTCGGCGTCGGACAAGGGCTCGAGAAAGCGCAATAACGTGTTGGGATCGAGGCGGGCGACGTCCCGCAGGCTGTAGATCTCCATGCCGCTGATCAGGCCGTCCACCACCGGCATCGTCGGATAGCCGTTGACCAATACCAGCGACGCGGCCCGGTCGGTCTTGTCCAGCAGCGACAGCGAGGCGTTCGGCTCGATCTCGCCGCGAGTCTTGCGCGGCGCATCCACGAAGCTCTGGGCGGCGAGGCTGCGCAGACTGGTATAACGCCAGGTCTCATCGCGAGTGGTCGGCAGGCCGAGCTTGAGAAACCGCTCCATGGCCAGTGCGCGCACCGGCGACAGCGCATCGGCGGACCGCGCCTGCCATTGAGCCGCGAAGGAGCGCAGTGCCGGATTCATGCGACCTGACTCTCCAGAACCCAGTCGTAGCCGCGACGTTCGAGTTCATGTGCGAGCGAACTGTCGCCCGATTTCATTATGCGTCCGCCCGACAGCACGTGTACCTGGTCCGGCACGATGTAGTCGAGCAAACGCTGGTAGTGGGTCACCAGCACGATGGTGCGCTTGGCATCGCGCAGGGTATTCACGCCCGCGGACACCACCTTGAGCGCGTCGATGTCGAGGCCCGAATCCGTTTCGTCCAATATCGCGAGCTTGGGTTCCAGCACCAGCATCTGCAGAACTTCATTGCGCTTCTTTTCGCCGCCCGAGAATCCCTCGTTGACGCCGCGCGTGAGGAAGGACTCGTTCATTTGCATGAATTTCATCTTGTGCCTGATGAGAGTCAGAAATTCATAGGCATCGACTTCGGGTTCTCCGGCCGCTTTGCGTTTCGCATTGAGCGCGGCCTTCAACAGATAGACATTGTTGACGCCGGGAATTTCGACCGGATATTGAAAGCCCAGGAACAGCCCCGCACGCGCGCGCTCTTCCGCCGGCAGCGACAGCAGGTCCAGGCCCTCGAAGGTCACCGAACCGCCGGTGACCTCGTAATCTTCACGGCCCGCCAACACTTGCGCGAGGGTGCTCTTGCCCGAACCGTTCGGACCCATGATGGCATGGACCTCGCCGGCGCGGACCTCCAGATTGACTCCTTTCAGTATGTCCTTGCCCGCTACGCGGGCTTTCAAGTCGGTAATTTTAAGCAAGATCTATCCTCTATTTCCTTTCCTTTTGGCCTTTCCTTTTGGCCTTTCCTCTGGCCGTCAGCCGACGGCGCCTTCCAGACTCACGCTCAACAGGTTCTGTGCCTCGACCGCGAATTCCATGGGCAGTTCCTTGAACACCACCTTGCAGAATCCGCTGACGATCATGTTGACGGCGTCCTCCGCCGAGATGCCGCGCTGCAGGCAATAGAACAGTTGGTCCTCGCCGATTTTGGAGGTGCTGGCCTCATGCTCCACCGTGGCGGTCGGATTCTTGACTTCCATATAGGGAAACGTGTGCGCCGCGCATTTCGGTCCCATCAGCAGCGAATCGCATTGGGTGAAGTTGCGCGCGCCCACGGCGCTCGGCAGGATTTTCACCAGGCCGCGGTAGGTATTCTCGGCATGGCCGGCCGAGATGCCCTTGGACACGATGGTGCTCTTGGTATTGCGGCCTATGTGGATCATTTTGGTGCCGGTGTCCGCCTGCTGATAATTGTTGGCGACCGCGACGGAATAGAACTCGCCGATCGAATTGTCGCCCTTCAAGATGCAGCTCGGATATTTCCAGGTGATGGCGGAGCCGGTCTCCACCTGAGTCCAGGAGATCTTGGAATTGTGCCCGCGGCATTCGCCGCGCTTGGTGACGAAGTTGTAAATGCCGCCCAGGCCATTTTCATCGCCGGGATACCAGTTCTGAACGGTCGAGTACTTGATCTGCGCGTTGTCCAGAGCCACCAGTTCCACCACCGCGGCATGCAGCTGGTTCTCATCGCGCATGGGCGCCGTGCAGCCCTCCAGATAGCTCACCGACGCGGCCTCCGCGGCAATGATCAAGGTGCGCTCGAATTGTCCCGTCTTGGCGGCATTGATGCGGAAGTAAGTCGACAGTTCCATCGGGCAGCGCACGCCCGGCGGTACATACACGAACGAGCCGTCGGAGAACACCGCTGAATTCAGCGCCGCGAAGAAATTATCGCCCGGCGGCACGACGCTGCCGAGATAGCGTTCGATGAGCCCCGGGTGATCGCGAACCGCATCCGAGAACGAGCAAAAGATGACCCCGGCCTTGCCCAACTTCTCCTTGAAGGTGGTCGCGACGGAAACGCTGTCGAACACGGCGTCGACGGCGACACCCGCCAGCCGCGCGCGCTCGTGCAGGGGAATGCCCAGCTTGGCGTAGGTCGCGAGCAGTTTCGGATCCACTTCATCGAGGCTCTTGGGTGCATTCGCCGGCGCGCGCGGCGCCGAGTAGTACGAAATGTCCTGGTAGTCGATGGGCTTGTAATGCACGTGCCCCCAGGTCGGCTCCTGCATGGTCAGCCAATGCCGAAACGCCTTCAGCCGCCAGTCCAGCAGGAACTGCGGCTCATGCTTCTTTTTCGAAATGGCGGCCACGACATCTTCATCGAGTCCCGGCGGCAGGCTGTCGGACTCGATATCGGTGACGAAGCCGTGCCGGTACTTCTGCGCGAGGAGGGCTTCAACATCTTGGGGTTTGCTAGACACTAGAATTTCCAGTTGCCATTACGCTTCAATCGACTAAGTGGGGTCGTTTTTCCGATATTCACCCAGGCCGGTATTCACCCACGCATCCACGCGAATTTCCGACGCCAGGTCGGCGACGCGCAGGGCTGCAGCGTCCAAACCGGCCAATTGGCACAGCGTGACCTCTTCCAGCGCGCGCCGGATGGCGGCGTTCACGCGCTGCCATGCAGAACCGACTCGGCATTGGCGCTCGATGCCGCACTGGCTCGCCGCGCCGCTGCATTCGGTGATGGCGATCGGCCCCTCGAAGACGTCCAGAATCTGTGCGGCGGTAATCTGCTCCGGGCTTCGCGCCAGACGGTATCCGCCCTGGGCCCCGCGCGAGGAGATGACCATGCCGGAGCGCTGCAGACCCTTAAGTACCTTGCTCACGGTGGGACGGCTCAGGCGCGTGCGCTCCGCCAATTCCGCTGCGGCGCGGTGCCGCGCGGGTTCTTGCGCTAGACTGGCCAGCACTACGGTCGCGTAGTCGGTCAATTTTCCCATTCGCAACATATGAGTCCTTAGCCTCCGGTGGCGTGTCACGTAGGACCCGTCATGTAGGACAAGTTTAGTCCTATTTGAATTGAAGGTCTACCCGGGACGGATTCGGACTTATTTTGTTATCCTTCCCGAATCCATCGATCAGCGAGATAGGCCAAACATGAATACTGCAGAGCTAAGCGCTACCGCGCGCGCGTTGGTCGCGAAAAGTAGAGGAATTTTGGCTGCTGACGAAAGCACGAGCACCATCAAGAGGCGCTTCGACACCATCAAGCTGGAATCCACCGAAGAGAATCGGCGCGCGTACCGCGAAATGCTGTTTACCGCTCCCGGTGCCTCGGAATACATCAGCGGCGTCATCATGTATGACGAGACCATCCGCCAAAAGACCAAGGACGGGGTACCGTTTCCGGTCTATCTCGCACAGCATGGAATGCTCCCCGGCATCAAGGTCGATCTGGGAGCGAAGCCGCTGGCCGGTTTTCCCGGCGAGACCATTACCGAAGGACTCGATGGACTGCGCGAGCGGTTCGCCGAGTACTACAAGCTGGGTGCGAAATTCGCGAAGTGGCGCGCGGTGATCGATATCGGGACCGGAATTCCGACCCCCTATGCCATCGACGCCAATGCGGAAGCGCTGGCGCGCTACGCGACCCTGTGCCAGGAGGCGGGGATCGTGCCGATCGTCGAGCCCGAAGTCCTGATGGACGGAGGCCACCCGTTGGATCGCTGCGAGGAGGTGACCAACCTCGTGCTCGACAGAGTGTTCGAGCGCTTGTTTGCTGCCCGGGTGTTTCTGGAGGGCATGGTGCTCAAGCCGAACATGGTGGTGCCCGGTAAGAAGAGTGCTCAAAAGGCGAGCCCCGAGCAGGTCGCAGAGGCCACCGTTCGCACGCTGAAGCGCCAGGTACCGTCCGCGGTTCCCGGCATCGCGTTCTTGTCGGGAGGCCAGAGCCCGACCGAAGCGACTCTGCATTTGAGCTTGATGAACGCAGCGGGTCCCTTGCCGTGGACGCTGACATTCAGCTATGGGCGGGCGTTGCAGGAGAACGCGCTCAACGCCTGGGGCGGAAAAACGGCCGGATATTCGAGCGGCCAGCAAGCTCTATTCGTTCGCGCGAAGCTCAACGGGTTGGCGGCCGTAGGGACCTACAGGGGCTCCATGGAAAGTTCTGCTGCCTAAAAGGTCCGCGCTCAGTTAAGGTGTTCCGCGTCCTTGGGACGCGGGCCTTGCAGCAACAACATTGAACCAATCCTCCTCCATCGTCGAGATTCGTAACTTGGGTTACGCGGTCAACGGCAATCGCCCGGTGTTTACCGGACTCGACATGGACATTCCGCGCGGCCGGATCACGGCGGTCATGGGACCGAGCGGCACCGGCAAGACGACTCTGCTGCGTCTGATCACGGGCCAAGTGCGCGCAGACTCGGGCTCGGTCATGGTGGCGGGAGAAGAATTGCGCGGCATGCGGCGCGCGGCCTTGTACGTGCTGCGGCGTCGAATGGGCATGCTGTTTCAGAACGGAGCTCTGCTGACCGACTTGAGCGTGTTCGAGAACGTTGCCTTTCCGCTGCGCGAGCACACCGACCTGCCGGAGCGGCTCATCCGTCAGTTGGTGCTCACGAAGCTGCAGGCTGTGGGCCTGCGCGGTGCGGCCGAACTCATGCCTGCGGAACTCTCGGGCGGAATGAGCCGGCGAGTCGCGCTGGCGCGAGCCATCGTCATGGACCCGGAGATCTTGATCTACGACGAGCCATTCGTCGGGCTCGACCCGATTTCCCTGGGAGTCATCTTGCGGCTGATCCGGCGTTTGAACGATGCGCTCGGCATTACCAGCATCGTGGTTTCGCACGATGTGCAGGAGATCTCCACCGTGGCCGATGTGGTTTTCCTGCTCTCCGGAGGCAAGGTGGTCGCGCGGGGCACGCCGCAGGAGCTGCAATCCTTCCCATCGGAAATCGTGCGGCAATTCATCGGCGGTTTGGCCGACGGTCCGGTGCCGTTTCATTTCCCCGCCCCCGACTACTTCGGCGAGCTGCTCGCGCGTGAGGATGCGTGAGGCTGATACGCGAACTCGGGGAGAGCATGACCGAGTCTCTGGCGGGACTGGGTTCGGTGGTGCGTTTCTTGCTGCGCCTGGTGGCCGCCTCTCCGCGTGCGATGCTGCGCCTCGATTTGATTTCGCAACAGATTTACAACGCCGGCGCCCTGTCCCTGGTCATCATCATGCTGTCCGGCCTGTTCGTCGGGATGGTGCTGGGCCTGCAGGGATTCCAGCTGCTGCAGCGATTCGGATCCGAAGAGGCCTTGGGCACGGCGGCGACCATCGGCCTCGTGAAAGAGCTGGGTCCGGTGGTCACGGCGCTGCTGTTCGCCGGCCGGGCGGGGACGGCGCTGGCCTCGGAATTGGGGTTGATGCGCGCAACGGATCAACTGTCGGCCATGGAAATGATGGCGGTGGACCCGATCCGGCGGGTCGTCGTGCCGCGATTTCTGGGCGGCGTCATCGCCATGCCGCTGCTCGCCGCGATATTCAGCGTCATCGGCATCTATGGGGCGCAGCTCGTGGGAGTGCAGATCATGGGCGTCGATGCAGGCAGCTTCTGGTCGCAGATGCGCGCTGCCGTCGGCTTGAGGGACATCAACGAGGGTATCGTCAAGAGCTGCATTTTCGGCGTCACATGCAGCCTGATCGCGGTGTACGAGGGATATTATGCGACGCCGACGGCGGAAGGTGTCGGTCGCGCGACCACGCGCACCGTGGTCACATCAGCCGTGTTCATCTTGTTCTTGGACTATTTGATTACTGCCGCGTTTCTGTAAAGAGGTATCGCCATGCGCAATTCACGTACTTTGGATCTCGGTACCGGGTCGTTTGTCCTGCTGGGTTTTGCGGCGTTGTTCTTTCTGACGACGCAGACCACAAGCCGCGGCATATCGCTTGCCAGTCCGCCGCACTACGATTTGACGGCCAAGTTCGACAATATCGGCGATCTCAAAGTGGGCGCTCCCGTATCGATGTCCGGCGTCGAAATGGGGCGGGTCACGAAAATCGAGTTTGATTGGAAGGAATACAAGGCCGCCGTCACCATGCGCATCGATGCACGATACAAGCAGATCCCCACCGACAGTGACGCGAGCGTCTATACGCAGGGCCTGTTGGGGGGCAAGTTCATCGGTCTGACCGCGGGCGGTGCGGAAACTTATCTGAAGGACAAGGATCAAATCGCCTTTACGCAGTCGGCCTTCGTGCTCGAAAACCTGATCGGCCAGTTCGCCGCGAACTTCATGAAGGGCGGCGGCGGGCAATCGGATTCCGGCAAATCCAAGACGGACGCACCCACGGCCGCAGAGCCCAAGTCTACGGAGAAATCGAAATGATACGACTTACCATCCTCGCCATGTTCGCCCTAGGGTTGGCGGGCGGAGCCAACGCAGCCGATCCGCAGGCGACGTCTGGCGCAGCAGCGCCCAGCACCCTGGGTCCGAAGGAACTGGTGGAGAATTCGGCCAAGCGCATGCTCGTGGAGCTGGACGCCAATCGCCCGATGTATGCGAAGGATCCGGCGAAGCTCGATGCGCTGGTGGCCAATGTATTGCTGCCGAATTTCGACACCGAATATGCGGCGCGGCTGGTCTTGGGTCAGACCTGGCGTACCGCGACACCCGAACAGCGCAAGCGCTTCGTCGATGCGTTCTATCATTCGCTGCTGCGCAATTACGGTTCGGCGCTGGTCGACTTCACGGCTGATCGCTTCGTGATACTACCGTACAAGGGCGATCCCAACGACACGACGGCCACCGTTCGAACCGAAGTGAAGCGTTCCAACGGGGACAAGGTCCCCGTGAATTTCAGCTTGCGGAAGGTCGACGGAGTATGGAAGGCTTGGGACGTGGTCATCGAAGGCATCTCGTACGTCAAGAGTTTCCGCACCGACTTCGGCTCGGAAGTCGAGCAAAAAGGACTGGATGAAGTCATCAATCGGCTCGAGGCCGACAATAAAGTCGGACGCACCAGCGCCCCCGGGACCAGTCATTGATCGGCAGACGCAGGTATAGCGGCAACGCCCGGCAGGATGCCTCGTTCGAAATGTCGGACGGCGACCGTGCACGCGTCATCGGGTCGCTGCATTTCACGACGGTGAGTGCGCTGCTCGCCGCCGGGGAAGCGGCGATCAACGCCGGCCGCGCCGCGGTGATCGATCTGGCCGGCGTGACCGCGAGCGACAGCGCGGGACTTGCGCTGCTGATCGAATGGTTGAGCGTGGCCAAGGCTGCGAGCCGTTCCCTGCGATTCGAGAATATTCCGTCACAATTACAGCAGCTTGCACGCTTGAGTGAAGTCGAAGAACTATTGGTCCCGGCTTAGCGCCGGCGGTCCCAATACCACCATTTGAAATAGCAGCGACCAGGGATGGACGGCTTGAATACAAGGCAGCGATCTCGAATACGTTTGCATCTCGGTGCCGGTGCCTGGATATTCGGATTGATTGCCGCAATTCCCTTCGCGAAGGCCGACGTTTCCCGCCCTTCACCCGATGCGTACGGGCGCCTTCCCACACTCGAGGACGTGGTCCTGTCACCTGAGGGTTCGAGGCTCGCATTCATCAGAACCATCGGTGATGAGCGCAACCTCCTGGTCGTTCAAATCGGACAATCGAAAGCTTTCGGAGGCGCCCGAGTCGGCGATGTGAAGCTCCGGCACATTCGGTGGATGGATGATGACAATCTCCTAATTACGACATCCACCACGAGTCTGCCGCCGATCGGCTTCAGCGGAGCGGAACGCGAGTGGTTCCAGTTGGTGACGTACAATGTCGCCACCAGGAAAATGGCGGGCCTGGACTTCGATATAGTCGACGAGCGCACCTTCAATGTCGTGACGGGCGCCCCCGCGGTGCGTGAGGTGGGCGGTGCAACCACACTCTTCGTGCCCGGCCTATATGTGACGGACCGGACACTTCCCGGTTTATTCAAATATTCCGTCGCTGACCGGCGCATAAAGTTGATCGCCAAGGGTTCTGAACCATGGACCGATTGGCTGATCGACGACTTCGGCCGAATTGCCGTCGAGTTCGTCTACCGCGACGAAAAGAAGGCATGGGAATTGAAGTCCCGCAAGGGCGATCACCTGACATTGGTCGCGAATGGCAATTCGGCCATCGACGTGCCCTGGGTCGTCGGGTTCGATGTCTCCGGCGATTCGATTCTCGTGGGGTTCGTCGAGAATGGCGATCCGGTTTGGAAGCCGCTGATGCTCAAAGACGGATCTTGGGGCGTGCCCCTCGAAAAGGGGGCGGCCTTCAGAAGCGCGATCGAAGACCGCAAGACCGGGCGCATCATCGGAGGCGTCACCGACATCGACGATTCTCAATACTTTTTTTTCGATGCCGAATTACAGGCGCACTGGAATGCCATTCTTCGCGCTTTCCCGGACGAGCACGTCGATCTCGTCTCGCATTCCGACGACTTCACGAAAGTCGTCGTACGGATTTTCGGCGTGAAGGACGGATTTGTGTACGCGCTGTTCGATTGGTACACCCATCAATCGGCGATTCTAGGCCAGGTTTACCAGGGCGTGGTGCCGGCCGAAGTCAGGCGCATCAGTTACCGGGCGGCAGATGGGCTGACCATTCCAGGGTATTTGACCCTGCCGCGCGGCGCGGTGGACAAGAACCTGGCGTTGATCGTGATGCCCCACGGAGGGCCGGCGGCCGCGGACACGCTGGATTTCGATTGGTGGGCTCAGGCCTTCGCCGCTGAAGGGTATGCGGTGCTTCAACCGAACTATCGCGGTTCGAATTTGAGCTATCGCCATGTTGCAGCGGGCTTCGGCGAATGGGGCCGCAAGATGCAGACCGATCTATCCGACGGCGTGCGCTATTTGGCCGAGCAGGGCATCGTCGATCCGAAGCGAGTTTGCATCGTCGGAGGCAGTTACGGCGGTTACGCGGCGCTTGCGGGAGTCACCTTGGAAGCCGGTGTCTACCGTTGCGCCATATCGGTGGCCGGTATCTCGGATCTGAAGCGATTCCTCAAGTGGACCGACTACAGGATCGGACATGGCAACAGCCATAGTCAGCGCTATTGGGACCGGTTCATGGGCGCTTCCAGCCCCAATGATCCCGCGCTGAGGGCGATCTCTCCGATCGAACACGTGAGTGCAGTGACGGCGCCCGTGCTGCTGATTCACGGCCGGGACGACACCGTGGTTCCATACGAGCAGAGCGATGTGATGGCCGATGCGCTGAAGCATGCAGGTAAATCAGTGGAACTGGTCAGGCTGAAGCATGAGGACCACTGGCTGTCCCGAAGCGCCACTCGGCAGCAGATGTTGGAGGCGTCGGTAGCCTTCCTGCAGTAGAACAACCCGGCGCAGTAACGGCGCCGGCCCGGGTCAACGGCTCGCCGGGCACCGCGTTAGTACCTTCTGGGTTCAACATATTTCGAGGAATGCCGCTATGCACAAATTCGCCGCACTGGCCCTGATGGCCGCTCTCGGGGTTGCCGGGATGGGGTATGCCAAGCCGGCCGAGGCGCGCGTCTACATCGGTGTGGGCATCGGATTACCGGGAGTGGCGGTGGTTGCGCCGCCGGTAGTCGCCTACGCGCCCCCCGTGGCGTACGGGCCGTACTACTACGGCCGTCCTTACTACTACCCCTACTACTATCGCCCCGGCTTCGTGCGCTACGGATACGGCTTTTACGGCCACGGCTACGTGCACGGCCGCTATTGGCGCTAACGGCGGCCCCGGCCGGCCCAATCGCTGCTACCGGCGCTAAGGGGTCTTGGGCTGCGTATCGTCCGCCGGCGCTTTAGCCGGCGGGGGCGCGGCCTTCTCCGGGTTCGCGGGCGTGCTGCCCGGGTCCTGACCGGCATCCGGATCGACCAGCGGCTCCTCCGTGACTTTTCCGTCGGACACGAGGTAGGCGCGGCGTTGCAGATAGGCGTCACGTATGAAGGCATAAGGGTCGTAGACATTCTTCAATGTCTCGTCCAACGGGAGTAGACGGGCGCGCGTATCAACCAGGGAGGGGAGCCAGAGACCGTATTTGACCCAGGTGTTTTTGACGTATTGGCGCGGGTTCGTGTAGGAATCCACCACCTTGGCCGGCGCATCGCGGAGGTCAGAAGGACCGAGTATGGGCAGTTCCACGAAGGGACCGGGGTGCACGCCCCAGTGGCCCAATGTCTGTCCGAAATCCTCATTGTTCTTATCCATTCCCGCCGAGCTGGCTGGATCGAGTATCCCGCCCAGGCCGATGGTTGAGTTGAACAGGAAGCGTCCCAGATCGTTCGCCGCCGCCAGGAATTTGCCCTGTAAAGCGTCGTTGATCATGACCGTCGGCGTCTCGAGGTTGTCGAAGAAATTACTCACCCCGGTGCGGATGGGGTGGGGCACGATGCGCACGTAGGTCCGCGCCACGGGTTTGGCGATAGCGTTATCGAGCTTCACATTGACCCTGTAGACACCGCGGTTCCATGATTCCCACGGATCCTGCGGCGCACGCGGGTGATTGGGCGGTAACGTGACGCAGGCGCTTACGCTCAATAAACACGCGATGCCGAGCGCCGCGCGCGCGTACCTTGCTTTCAGCATTTAGAACTTCTCCCTAATGGACCAAATGGATACCTGAACAATACAGAGGTCGGCCCCCGCGACAAAGCGGGGGATGTGTGTGAGTCTGGTGCGGCCCCTTAACGTCGACCGTTGCCGCCGGTGTTGTCGTCGGCGACCGTGTTCTTGCGATCCTTGGGCATTGCGGCGCGCACCTCTTCGAGGCGCGCGCTGAAACGTGCGCGCTGTATCGGGTCCAATCCCGGCATCCCGAGGCCGAGCTCCAGCTGGTTCGCCGCCATCTTGAGATCGCCGTTCATCAGATAGAAGTACGACATGTAGTAGTACGAGTCGGCGACGTCGCCGGCGGCATTCGCGGCCTTGGCGATCAGCCGGGTTTGATCGGGCGTCGGTTCGACCACATTGAACAAGTCGTCCAGAATGAGATGCGCCCGCTTGTTGTCGCCGGCATGCATCAGCGTTTCCGCGAGGCGAATGGTGATCGGCGCGTTGCGCGGAAACAGATTCTCGGCCTTATCCAGCACCGCCTGAGACTCCTTCAGCTGGCCGTTCGCGAGGTACGCCTGGCCGAGCGCGCCATAGAATTGATTCACCTTCGGATATTCGTTTACCAGCGCCTGCAATTCGGGGATGGCCACGGCGGGATTGCGCGTCGCGATTTCCGCCACCGCTTTGCCGTAACGGTCCTCGATATTCTTTCCGGCGCCGTTTTTGATCAAGCTCACGTAGTAATCGCGCGCCGCCTGCGGATTGCCGGTCAGCGACCTTAACCGTTCGCGCATCAGCGTATAGCTCAAGGAATCCGTGTGGCGAATGCGGCCGATCTGCTCGGCACGGTTGCGCGCCTCGGCGACGCGCTCCGCCGACAACGGGTGATCGATCAGGAATTCGACGGCCTTGATTCTGCTCGGGTCGGGTGAATTTCGGTCCAAAGTTTGGAAAAAACTTGCCATCCCCAGCGGATCATAACCGGCGCTCGCCATCGTGCCGATGCCGATACGGTCGGCCTCGAACTCGTTGGCGCGCGTGTAGTTGATCTGGTGCTGGATGGCCGCGCTTTGAGTCGCGAGGATGGCCCCCTCCATGGCATCGGGCGAGCCGCGGCCCGCCGTCGCGCCCAATAGAATCGCAGCCAGCATCGCGGCTGTCGACATCAGGCCGGCATGGCTTTGGTCGATGAGTCCACGCACGAGATGCCGCTGAGTGACGTGGGCGGTTTCATGGGCCATCACTCCGGCCAGTTCATTCTCGTTGTTCGTCGCCAGGATCAAACCGCTGTTGATGGCAATGAACCCGCCCGGCATCGCGAAGGCATTGATGACGGGATCCTTCATGACGAAATAGTAGAACTGGTGCTGGCCTTCCTCGGCGTGACTCGACAGGCTGTGGCCGATTTGCTGAACGTAATCGCTGATTTCGGGATCTTCGATGATTTGCCCGGACTGGCGGATGCCGGCGAACCAGCCCAATCCGGCCCGATATTCCTCTTCGAGCGATACTGCTGCGGTCGCCGGGCTCCCCAGGTCGGGCAGGTCCTGGTCGACGGCGCTCGAGCCCAACCCTACGCCCGCAGCCCAGCCCACGCCGACACTTGCGCTGACCGCGGCTGCGGCCGCAAACGCGAACAGGGACCTCACCAGTGACATTTAGCCTCCGTAAAGCTCCTTGGAGTGCTGTTCAGGACCCAAAGTTCGCTCATTTCCCTCGCCGAATCAAAGAACTTCGGAGGCGTAGTCTGCCAGACGCGACCGCTCGCCGCGGACCAAAGTAATATGGCCCGAAAATGCCCAGCCGTGGAACCGGTTGACCACGTAGGTGAGGCCCGAGGTGGTCTCCGTGAGGTAGGGCGTGTCGATTTGCGCAATATTTCCCAGACAGATCAACTTGGTGCCGGGCCCCGCGCGGGTCACCAGCGCCTTCATCCGCTTGGGCGTCAAATTCTGAGCCTCGTCGATAATGATGAAGCGATTCAAGAACGTGCGGCCGCGCATGAAATTCAAGGAGCGGATCTTGATGCGGTGGCGGAGCAAATCGTTCGTCGCGCCGCGCCCCCAGGTGCCGCCCGGCTGCCCCTGCGTCAGGACTTCCAAGTTGTCCATCAGGGCGCCCATCCAGGGCTCCATTTTCTCCTCTTCCGTGCCCGGCAGGAAACCGATGTCCTCGCCCAAGGGTATCGTGACCCGCGTCATGATGATTTCACTGAAGCGGTTGTGATCCAGGGTTTGCGCAAGCCCGGCCGCCAAAGTCAGCAGCGTCTTACCCGTGCCGGCGGGACCCAGCACGGTCACGAAGTCGATTTCCGGGTCCATCAATAAATTCAATGCGAGATTCTGCTCGCGGTTGCGCGCGGTGACTCCCCAGACATTGTTGCGTTCCGCGCGGTAGTCGAGCGTGAGTTCCAGAATCGCCGATTCGTCCTCGAGCTTGCGCACGACGGCCTCGACACCGTTCTCGCCGGGATCGTAGACGAACTGGTTCGCATGCCATTCGCGCACCAGGGGTCCGCGCACCCGGTAGTAGGTCCGGCTCTGCTGCTGCCAGGACTCCATGCCCTTGCCGTGCTTTTCCCAAAAGTTCGGCGGCAGCTGCTGCACTCCGCTCGCGAGCAGGTCCGCATCTTCGATGGTCTTGTCGCTCGAGTAGTCCTCGGCCTGCACGCCGAGGATCGCGGCCTTGATGCGCAGGTTGATGTCTTTCGACACCAGGGTGACCCTGGCTGCGCGGAATTTCTGTTGCAGCGCCAGCGTATTGGCCAAGATCGCATTGTCCGCGCCGTGGCCCGGCAGGCTGTCCGGGAGCACGGATTCCAGCAATTGGGTTTGAAAGAACAGGCGGCCGCCCGGCGGCCGTTTGCCGTGATTGATGGGTACTGCGGTCGGCAGCGCGAGGCCGCGATCGATCTGTTTCTTGCTGGCGCCCTTCATCAGCTCGTCGAGAAAGCGGCTGACCTGGCGCACATTGCGCGCCGACTCGGACAGTCCCTTTTTACCGGCGTCGAGTTCCTCGAGCACGGTCATGGGGATATAGATGTCGTGTTCTTCGAAGCGGAAGATGGCGGTGGGATCGTGCATCAGCACATTCGTGTCCAGCACGAAGATGCGGCGTTCTTGCTTTGCCGAGCGGCTCTTGACGATCGCGGCCGCCAGAGGCCGCAGGTTCCCGGTCACAGCGCCTTCACCGCCGCCAGTACCGCCGCGGCGTGGCCGTTCACCTTGACCTTGCGCCACACATGCCGCAGCACGCCCTTGCCGTCAATCAGGAAAGTGCTGCGTTCGATCCCCAGGAATTTCTTTCCGTACATGCTCTTCTCCTGAATCACGTCGTAGAGCTTGCAGACCTTTTTATCGGGATCGCTCAGCAGTTCGAACGGAAACTCCATCTTCGCCTTGAATCTCTCGTGCGCCGCCATGCTGTCGGCGGAGACGCCGAAGATCGCGGTCTTGGCCTTCTTGAATTGCGGATAGGCTGCGGCAAAATCTTCGCCCTCCTGGGTGCATCCCGGCGTGTTGTCGCGCGGGTAGAAATAGATGACGACGGGGTTGCCGGCCGCGTCGCTCAGAGACCAGCTGCCGCCCGTGCCTTCGAGGGTAAACTGCGGCGCCTTCTTGCCAACGTCGATATTGCTCATGGAGGTCAACTCTTTACGGGTTCGAAAATGGCGTCCAAGTTCAGATGGTCGCAGAAATCCATGAACTCTTCGCGCAACACCCCGATGTGCAGCCGGCTCGGCACGTTCACGATCATCTGCACCGAAAACATCGGCGCGCCGGTGTGTGCCGCCGCGTACGAGCGAGTCGACAGTTCGGCGATGTCCACCCCGCGCTGCGCAAAAAATCCGGAAAGGCCCGCGACGATGCCGGTCTGGTCGAGGCACACCACGTCGATGGAGTAGGGCAGCATGTCATTGCGCGCGGCCCGTTCTTCGGTGCGCCGCAATTGAATGTTCATGCCGGTGGCGTCGGCGAGCTTCTTGAATTCACCCTCGAGCTTGGCGAGAGTGTGCCAATTGCCGTTGACCAGCAGCAACATGGCGAACTCGTTGCCGAGCGAGGTCATGCGGCTTTCGCTGATGCTTCCCCCGCAGTCGGCAATCGCTTTGGACAGTTCATGGACCATGCCGACGCGGTCCCCGCCGACCGCGGAAATCACAATATGTTGTTTCATCGGTCCAAATTCTACCGGATGGGCGCTTGCCAGGGTGCATGTCCGCCACTTAAGGTAGCGATATTTCCTGCGGAGCCCCCTCGATGTTTTCCGGAAGCACGGTAGCGATTGTCACGCCGATGACTGCGGATGGCGGCCTGGACTGGCCCGCATGGGATCGGCTGCTGGATTTTCACATGCGCGAGGGCACCGACGGGATCGTCGTCGCCGGCACCACCGGCGAGTCCCCGGTGCTCCTCATGGATGAAATCGAGGAACTGACCCGCCGGGCGGTCGCGCGCTGCCGGGGCAAGCTCAAGGTGATCGTCGGAGCGGGGACGTATTCGACGGCCGGCACGGTGTCACTAACTCGTACCTTGTCGCGTCTCGGCGTCGATGCGGTAATGCTGGTGACTCCATACTACAACAAACCTCCGCAGGAAGGTCTTTACAGGCATTTCATGGCTGCCGCGGACGCCTCCGAGGTGCCGGTGATCCTGTACAATGTTCCGAGCCGCACCGTCGCGGATCTGCTGCCGGGCACCGTCGCTCGGTTGGCGCGACATCCGCGCATCGTGGCCATCAAGGAAGCGACCGGTTCGTTGAGCCGTGCGCGCGAAACGCTGAATGCGTGTCCACCGGAGTTCACTGTGCTGTCGGGCGACGATGCCACCGCCGTCGATTTGATGAGCGTGGGCGCGCGCGGGGTCATTTCGGTGTCGGCCAACGTTGCTCCACGCCGCATGCACGAGGCTTGTCAAGCCGCTCTTGCGGGCGATTTCGTCAAGGCACGCGCGATCGACGCCAGCTTGCAGCCTTTACATAAAGATTTGTTCGTCGAAGCGAGCCCGATACCGGTCAAGTGGGCGGTGGCGAGAATGGGCCTCATCGGGAACGCGATTCGCTTACCATTGGTCGAACTGTCGGCGACGCACCAAGATACCGTGCTGCGGGCCATGCAGGCCGCCGGAATTAACCTTGAGGACCAAGCAGCATGAGTCTGGATCGAGTTTTGATGGTTGTTGCTGCGGCAGCGCTCATGAGCGGCTGTCACTTGTTCGGTAAACTGACGCCGGATTGCCATACTCGGCAGGAATATCAACGAGCTGGCCAGGTACCACCGCTGAAAGTACCTCCGGGGTTGGATACTCCGAATACTCAGGGCGCCTTGGTCATTCCCACCGTGGGGCTTGCGCCGCCGCCTCCGGGGCCCAAGGACTCGTGTCTCGACGTTCCGCCGCGCTACAAGCCGGCGCCGCCCAATAAGGCGGCCAGCGGCTAGGCGTCGCCGGCGCGCGTCCTCGGGCGGCCTCGGGCCGACACCCGAGGGCCCATCCACCCGGGCCGGGTTCCCGCGGTGCGCGCTCTCGATTTGATCGCGTGGGTCGCCTCCGGTACCCTTGCGGCCGCGTGGAGAGGTGGCCGAGCGGTCGAAGGCGCACGCCTGGAAAGTGTGTAACACCTAACCGTGTTCGTGGGTTCGAATCCCACCCTCTCCGCCAGTCGATCGGTAAATTTTCGACGGCGTGGATCAGCCGACAACGGCAGCAACGAAGCGGGGATAACGCCCGAAGGGCGGCCCCGAAGGGGCGAGGAGCGGAGCGACGAGTAATCCCACCCTCTCCCATTAAAGTGAGCCTATGGCGGCTCACGAGTGAGTCTATGGCGGCTCGCGTTTGCATCTTCGCGACGACTGGCCACGAACCCCGTCAGGCCCGGAAGGGAGCAGCGGTAGCGGCTTTAAGTCGGGCGCCGAAGTCCTGCTGGCGCGGGCCGCCACCTAATTGCCACGCGACCGTGGAGATCCGCAGCTACACTCGAGACCTATGAGCTACATCGTATTAGCGCGAAAATGGCGTCCCAAGCGATTTGCCGAAATGGTGGGCCAGGAACATGTGCTGCGCGCCCTCGCCAACGCGCTCGACAGCGGCAAGGTGCACCACGCATTTCTGTTCACGGGCACCCGCGGGGTCGGGAAAACGACGATTGCACGCATTTTGGCCAAGTCGCTGAATTGCGAGACTGCCGGCGTGAGTTCGAATCCCTGCGGGACTTGTCCCGCATGCCGGGAAATCGATGAGGGCCGCTTCGTCGATCTCATCGAGGTCGACGCGGCCTCGCGCACGAAGGTGGACGACACCCGCGAGATGCTCGATAACGTGCAGTACGCGCC
>Ga0073928_10005514_pt1 | contig 17675 bp, 14 predicted proteins | sample PaiPotPPA55metaG_FD_76969 | JGI IMG/M metagenome (GOLD analysis project Ga0073928, IMG submission 76969) | Iron sulfur acid spring bacterial and archeal communities from Banff, Canada, to study Microbial Dark Matter (Phase II) - Paint Pots PPA... ... | reverse complement strand
GTCAAGACCCACGTCAAGAACATCTTCGTGAAACTGGCCGTGGACAAACGCGCGCACGCCGTTGCGCGTGCACAGGCACTGGGACTGGTCGCGGCCGGCTAGCGCACGTGTCACCAGGCCGCGAAGCAACTCAACTCGCCTCCTGCCTGAGAAACCTGCGCACCACGGGCGCGACTTCACTCGCGCGCGAGATGAGAAACAGGTGACCGTCATCGATCACATAGAGCGTCGCATAGCGGATACGGGCGGCGAGAATCTTCGCGTTGGTCAGCGGCACGATCGGATCGTCGTTGCCGTGCATGACCAGTGTCGTCTGGCGCAACGCGCCGAGCCACGGCAGGCTGCTCCAGCCTGTAACAGCCAGCAATTGATAGAGGTAGCCGCGGCCGCGCGGCGGCTGAATGTGCTGGCTGTGCGCCTTCAGCAACGATGGATCGCGCCGGTAAGCGCCCCCGTAGATGTCCGCGCCAACCTCTTGCAGGTAGGCGGGATCGGTGTAGCGGCGCGGACCGATCAGCTTTGACAATACCGACAGTTTGCCCGGCACCATGATGACGCCGGGAGAGGTTGCCGCAAGAATCAGCCTGCGGCAGCGCTCCGGATACAGATGCGCGAACTGCTGCGCCAGTGCGCCGCCCCACGAGACGCCAAGCACATCGACGGCCCCGTCAAGGCCCAACCGCGTCAGCAGCTTGTCGGCCATCACGGATAACGTCGAGAACCGATACGGCACGACCGGTGCAGGCGAGCCGCCGACGCCGGGAATGTCGAAGATGATGACACTCACGTCTTCGAGCGCCGTGACGAAGGGCTCCACCAGTTCGAGGTTGGCGCCGATGCCGTTGAATATGAGGAGCGGCGGCGAAGCGTCACTCCCGCGGCACGTTCCGACACGCAGTGTCTGACCGTCCAGATCGATCGTCTGGATTTGCATGCTGCAAAGAGACTCGGGGTTCGTGTTCATTTCTTGTTTCCGGATCATCTTCTGGACGGCCAATCGTTCGACGTGTCGGCGTGCCGCACGGGCCCGCGTCCCATTACTTCTTCGGCTGAAGGAGCGTCTTCAGTTCCTCGACGTGCTCGGCGACGCGCTTGGTGACCACCGCGATACTGTCCGACTGCGCACGGTATGCGGTGCCCGCGAGTTCCTGCATGTCCGCGAGCGCCTTGTGCAGTGCCTGCTGCACCACTTCGCCCGTGTTGGCGGCGGGCTGGGCTCCCGACTGGGCAGCGCGGGCCGCGAACGACTGCAATTCGGTCAGCGTCGTGCGGAGGATCTCCGACTGCTTCTGAGCTAGCGACTGCACACCTGCAAGCGCGGTCGTGTTGGCTTCGGCTATCGCCTCGATGTCCTTGCGGCGCGACTCGAGGATCGCGTTGACGTCCATGCCGGGAAGCTTGAACTGTCCAATGACCTTCTTGTACTCGTCGAAAATGCTATTCGGATTGGTTGAATCCATCATCAATACTCCAATGAAACTACGTTAAGAAAAATGTTGGCCGCCGTGCGGTCAACGAATGAACCGGTGCGTGTGCCCTATGCTTGCATGACATACGTTCCCGGCGCCTTCACGCCTGGCGGGTGCCGCTTGTTGCCGAGCGTCTTCGGTGCGGGCCGCTGCTCGCCGGAATGGTCGGCGAGCCACGTGCGCCAGTCGACCCACCACGAGTCCTTTTCAGCCTGGGCATTGGCGAGCCATGCGTCGGCATTGCCGGTCAAATCGGGATTGAGGAAGAACTTCGACTTCGGATTGCCCAGCGGGTTGATCAGGCTCTGGATATGGCCGCTCGAACTCAGCACGAAGCGCGTGTCGCCGCCGAACGTGCGCGCCGTGTTGTACACGCCCTTCCATGGCGTGATGTGATCGGTCATGCCGGCCACGACGTATTTGTCGCACGTCACTTCGGACAGGTCGATAGGCGTACCCAGGACCGTCAGCGCGCGAGGCTTGCTGAACAGATTGCCCGTGAAGATATCGAGCAGTTGCCCATGCATCGCCGCGGGCAGCCGGGTTGCGTCGTTGTTCCAATAGAGGATGTCGAAAGCGGGCGGCGTTTTACCGAGCAGATAGTTATTGACCCAGTAGTTCCAGACGAGATCGTTGGGTCTCATCCACGCGAATACGCGGCCCATTTCTTCACCGGCGAGCACGCCCTTCGAGGTGCTGTTCTGCTTCGCAGCGGCGATGGCTTCCGGGGTTGCAAAGAGACCGAGCTGCGAGTCAGCCGTGTTGTCCAGCACGGCGACCATCAGCGTGGCGGCATTAACGCTCTTGTCAGCCCGGCTTGCAAGGTGGCCGAGGAGCGCCGAAATCGTCATTGCACCCGAGCAGGCGCCGTGCAGGTTGACGTCGTCGCTGCCGGTGATGTCGCGCACCGCCGCGATCGCTTCAAGAAGCGCGGCAATATAGGTATCGAGGTCCCAGTGACTCTGCGCGGCGGTCGGATTGCGCCAGCTCACCACGAACACCTGAAATTCGCTCTTCACCAGATAGTCGACAATGCTCTTGCCTTCGGACAGGTCGAAGACGTAGAACTTGTTGATCTGGGGCGGCACGATCAGTTGCGGCCGGGCGTGCACATGCTCCGTCGCCGGCGTGTACTGGATCAGTTCGAGCACGTCGTTGCGAAAGACGACCGCACCCGGCGACGTGGCGAGATTTTCGCCTACCTTGAACGCAGACCTGTCCACTTGCGCGGGCATCCCCTGGTTCTGCAACATGTCCGTCATCAGGTTCCTGATGCCGTCAAGCAGGCTGGCGCCGCCCGAATCGATGACTTTCTTGAGTGCAGCCGGATTGCCGAGCAGCGTGTTTGTTGGCGACAGCGCATCGGTGAACAGCGACAGCACGAACTGCGCGCGTTCCTTGCTCTTCGCGTCGAGCGCGGAGCGATCGACAAACCCGCTCAGCGCGTTGCGCCACGCCACGTAACTTTGCAGCGCCATGCGGTAAAGCGAATTGCTCTGCCATGCAGGGTCGGTGAAGCGCTTGTCGCCCTGAGGCGGCGTACAGTTCGCACTGCCGCCAAGCACAGCCATCAGATCCCGCGCCAGCGCCGCCTCCTGCTCCAGGAGCAAGGTGGGTTGCCGCAGCGCCTGGGCGCCAATCTGCTGCGCGGTTGCCAGAATGTCGCGCGGGCGCAGTCCCACGAACGGATTCGGTCCGAGTATGCCTTCCGCGGCGGACGCCGCGAGGTCGTTCGGCTGCTCGCTTTGTGCTGTGTTTTCATTTTTTGCCACCATCTTGCTGCTCCTCAAACATCTCCATGCGCTTCGCCAACACTGTGGCTTGCGCTTACGCGACGAGCATCGCCAATGTTTCGGCAATGAGCGCCGGCTTCTCCTCGCCCTCGATCTGCAGTTCGTTGATCGTCTTGATGACAATCCGGCCGCCGCCCTTCTTTTCCACCGACATCAGCGTCACGCGATTTCTCACCCGCGCCCCCGCTTTCACCGGGGTCATGAAACGCACCTTGTCCAGCCCATAATTCAGCCCCGCCGATGCGTCCTCGGGAATGACGCCAATCTCCATCGCGAGCGACGCCAGTAGTGAAAGCGTCAGATAGCCATGCGCGATCGTGCCGCCGAACGGGCTCTCTCGCTTCGCCAGTTCCTCGTTGACGTGAATCCATTGTTTGTCGCCCGTGCACTCGGCGAACGCATTGATACGGGCCTGGTCGACGACAACCCAGTTCGATACCCCCAGTTCGCGGCCAACGAAGTCGTCAATGCTGGTGACGTTGTATCCCTTGATGCTCATCGTGTTTGCTCCTTGTGACGGGTCAGGCGAACTGCTCGCGCAGCCACTTCTTGTTGATCTTGCCGACACTCGTCTTTCCCAGCGCATCGACGAACTTCACTATCTGCGGCACCGCGTATTTCGATATTTTTCCGGATGTGCTGAACGACAATACGTGCTGCTTGATGTCGTCCTCCGTGACTGCCGCCCCCTCCTTGAGCACGACCAGCGCCACCGGCCGCTCCCCCCACTTCTCATCCTTGATGCCGATCACGGCCACTTCAGAAACGCCCTCGTATTGCGAGATCAGGCTTTCTATCTCGAGCGATGAAATCCACTCGCCGCCGGACTTGATCACGTCCTTGAGACGGTCAGTAATTTGTACGTTGCCCGTCGGATCGATATTGGCAATGTCCTGCGTATGGAGATAACCGCCGGCCCAAAGCTGCCTGGAAGCGTCAGGATTGTTCAAATAGCCTTGCGTGAGCCACGGTGCGCGCGCGACGATCTCGCCGGTGACTTTGCCATCGCGGGCGAGTGGGTCCATGTTGTCGTCAACGACACGCAGGTCAACGAGAGGAATAGGGAGGCCGGTCTTGCAGCGCAGGCGAAGCTGCTCGTCGGCGTCGAGCTTTTCAGCCCCGGGCGGAAGTTGCGCGAGACTGAGTACGGGGCACGTTTCCGACATCCCGTAACCGACGAACACGTCTATGCCCCGGTCCAGCGCCGCTTTGGCAAGGCCTTGCGGCAATGCACCACCGCCAATGATGATCTTCCACTTGCTCATGTCCGTGGCTTTCCCTTCCTCGCACGCGAGCAGCATGTGCAGGATCGTGCCGACACAATGCGAAAATGTGACGCCCTCTTCGCGCACAAGTCGCGCGATCCGGTCCGGCAAATAGCGCCCGGGATAGACCTGCTTCACACCCAGAACCGTGGCGATATACGGCATGCCCCAGGCGTGGACGTGAAACATCGGGGTGAGCGGCATGTACACGTCGCCACGATGGAAACGCTGTCCCGAGACAGGGCTCGCCAATGCCGCCATCAGCGTGATGGTGTGCAGAACCAGTTGCCGATGCGAGAAGTACACACCCTTGGGCAGGCCGGTGGTGCCCGTCGTGTAGAACGTGGTGGCGCGGGTGTTCTCGTCGAAGTCGGGGAAATCGTAGCTCGTCGCGCTCGCCGAGAGCATTGCCTCGTATTCCGTGGCGAACGCAATGGTGTGCGCACACGCTTCACTGCCCGGCTCGTCGATCCACACGAATGTGCGGATTGTTTCAAGCTGATCCTTGATCGCTTCGACCACAGGCAGGAAATCAGTGTGGACAAACAGCACTTCTGCGCCAGCGTGATTGATCGTGTAGGCGATCTCCGCGTCCGACAACCTTACGTTGACCGTCTGAAGCACGGCGCCCATCATCGGGACTGCAAAGTATGACTCCAGATAGCGGTGGCTGTCCCAGTCCATTACCGCCACGGTGCTGCCATGCCGCACGCCGAGCCGGTTGAGGCCATTAGCGAGCCGGGCGATGCGTTCCCTCAGCGTGGCATAGCTCATCCGCAACTCGCCGCGGTACACGATTTCCTGGTCCAGCGCCTGAACAAACGGCGTATGCAGCAATTGCTTGATCAACAGCGGATAGGCATAGGGGGATGACGTCGAGTCCTGCACAGCGTCCTGCATCTACATCTCCTGAAGTCGAGAAATGGATCGGGTTGACACAACTGACGCAAGTCCGTCGGTGCATATCGCGCACGGTGGCATCCCGGTTGATGCCATCATCGAATTATTCGCAGGAAGGAGACATCCCCCGAACAGGGGAGCTTCAAGGGGAGGCGGGAAGATAAGGGAGGTTTTGACGGATCGCGCGCGAAGGGACGGGGGTAATCGGCGTGAGAAGGAGAACGCCGTACCCGCAACATGCGTCACCCCAGGTCAGGCGCTTCCCGGATCACTTGTTGATATAGCCCCTGGAATCCAAGCCAGGCAACGTAATCCGACGCCAGATGCGCCCTGGTCGCAAGCGCCTCTTCTTCACTCAATGGCTCGATCGCGCCAGCCGCTTCCGCGAGCAGTTGTACCTGGCAGCAACGCTCCATCGCGATGAAACGATACACCGCTGCGTCAACCGATCCGCCCACTGTCAGCAAGCCATGATTCAGAAGGATGGCTGCCTTCTTTTCGCCCATGGCTTCTGCAATCCGGCGTCCTTCATCTGTCGCCAGCACGACAATGTCACCGCGAAACAGCACATGATTTTCGTAGAAGAGACACGCTTCCTGGTTGATCGGAGCTAACAGCCTGGATCGAGCGGAGAAAGCCCGGCCCCAAGTCGTGTGCGTATGCACCGCTGCGATAGCGGCGGGGTTGGCGCTATGAATGCCGCAGTGGATAGCGACGGCGGCCGCGTTGACCGGTCCGGTTCCGTCATGGACGACACCGGTGTCGTCTATGCAAATCAAGTCGTCGGGGCAGATGGTGGAAAAGTGCTGAGCGTATTGATTGACCCAGGATCGATCCGGAAATTCCGGGTCCCGGACAGTAATGTGGCCCGCAATGCCCTCCGTCAAACCGAACCGTGCCAGGATGCGAAACGCTGCGGCAAGCCTGCGTTTGCGGTCGCGGCGTTCCTCCTCCACGTTGTCGAAGACCTCGGGCGTCGGAAGACGCCCGCCAATGGGCGTCGGGATGATGAATTCTGCTTCGCTGATGCCGCTCATCGTGTGCTCTCATTACATTGACAGATTGCAATTCTCGGAGCTGTTTCCCCGACCGTCCATCGATATTCAATAACAAGCGACTCACTTTTACTCACGACCGGCATAGCTTTGCCGATTGTGACAAAAGCTCACAAGCTCAATAGTTTCCGTCGCTTGCACGGAGAAAATGGCACGTGCCTAATGCTCCTCGAAGCAACCAGACATTCATACCGGAGCATCATGAGCACACTTGATACAGGCATGGCGTTACCTGCACCGCTGATGAGGCGGGTCGTGATGCGTCTCGCACCGCTGATGATTCTGATGTACATCGCAAATCAGCTTGATCGCGCCAACGTGGGTTACGCTGCATTGACGATGAACGCCGAGTTACACATGAGCGCGGCACAATATGGCCTGTCAGCAAGTTTGTTCTTTCTTGGGTACATCTTGTGCGAAGTGCCTAGCAACCTATGCATGCATCGCTTTGGCGCGCGAATCTGGATGGCTCGGATATTGATTACCTGGGGCCTTCTGTCTTCGTTGACGAGCTTCGTGCCCAACGTCTATTGGCTCTACGTGGCACGCTTTTTCCTGGGCGTTTTTGAAGCCGGCTTATATCCGGGGATGGTCTACTACATGACGTTGTGGATGCCGGCACGCAACCGGGTATGGATGATGTCGCTGTTCACGGTCTCGATCCCGTTGACAGGAATGCTCGGCGCTCCCATATCGACGTGGCTCATGGAGCATCTCAATGTGTTCGGTGTCACCGGCTGGCGCGCCATGATTCTGGTGGAAGGTTTGCCGGCCATTACGTTAGGCTTTATTGCCTATTTTTGGCTTCCCAACCGGCCTGAGACCGCTCGCTGGCTGTCGAGCGAGGAGAAGGAGCAGATCAACGAGGCTATTGCACCTGAGAGAAAAGCTGCCGCGCAGTGGGTGGAACCCACAAGCGCATGGGAGACCATTTCAAACCTGAAGGTCTGGGCGTTGGGCGCGGTCTACTTCGGTACCAATTCGGGCATCATCGGCTTGCTGTACTTCTTGCCGCAGGTGGTCAAGACCTTCAAGAGCGGTGCCAATCTGACGCTGAGCGAGATCGGCCTGATTACCGCCATACCGTTTGCGGTGGCGGTCATCGCCGTGTTGTTGTGGGGCCGGATTGTCAGCAAGAGATCCATAAACGCATACTACGTGGCGGGCCCGCTGCTGGTGTCTGGGGCGTCACTGGCTACCGCGCTCTTTCTCGAGTCTCCAATCAATACGGTCATCGCGTTGGCGATCGGAACATCGGCGTGTTTCTGCAGCATTTCGACCTTTTGGCAAATGCCCAGCCGTATCTTGACGGATCGGGCTGCGGCAACGGGCATTGCCTTGATCACGAGTATCGGCGTGTCGTCTGGTTTCCTGATGCCTTACTTCATAGGATGGGTCCGGGACACCACCGGCACGTTCCAGTACGCATTTGTGGCGATCGCAATCGCGATGACATTCGCCGCCATATTGGCCATCGCACTCGATCGTAACCGGCACCATGCATCGGCGTCCGGCATAGCCTTTTAGAACATGTCGCGTCGCGCAAACGCTCAGCACTTCGGGTTTCGAACGGCTGCGGTGTACCGTGGACTCGGAATGTCACATCGCTCAAAATAGATCGCGAGTGCAGTTCCTGAGTGCAGACACCGGGGAAATACAATGTCAATGCGACACGGCATTCCAAGCTTGAGCGTTTTACAAGCGTTCGAGGCCTCTGCGCGGTATCAAAGTTTTTCGAAGGCCGCGGCAGAGTTGCAGCAGACGCAAGGCGCGATTTGCAAGAAGGTTAACGAGTTGGAAGCCGGGCTCGGGTTTCCGCTGTTTGATCGTGTGCGGCAGCGGCTGGTGCTGACTGAGCCGGGTATCGAGTACGCACGCCGTATTCGTGTTCACCTGGATCAGATCCGGCTCGACACGCTTGAGCTCATTCAGCATCAAACCAGTCCGCCGATTCGCTTGGCCGTAGGTGTCACGTTTGCAGCGCAGTGGCTTGTACCGCGGCTGCGCAATTTCCACGAGCGGTATCCGGGCGTGGAACTTCGCTTGATGGGCCGGGACCAGCCGACTTATTTCAACGATCTTAATTTCGATGCCGCGATCTACTTCGGGCAGTCCTTGGTGCCCGGAATGGCTGGACAGGCGCTCCTTACCGAAGATGAGATATGGATGGTCGGCGCTCCGGAATTGCTGGGTCACGGACGCGAGTGTTCGACCGCGGAGATCGCTGCCTTGCCCTGGATTCATACCCGCGATCAAGCCACAGTCTGGCAGGCATGGCGCGAGACGCTCAATTTGAGTCCGGTCGAGCATACCGGAGGCGAGCACTATTTCGACATGTTCATCATGGCGATCAACGCGGCAGTATCGGGTCTTGGAATCGCGCTGCTGCCGCGTCTTTTAATCGATCAGGAGTTGCATTCAGGAAAGCTCGTTCGAATTGGTCAATACGTTAGCCGGGGCTCGGCAACGCTCTATCTTTCCTTTCCTGAACAAAAACGTGAGTTGGCATCACTAACGAAATTCATAGCCTGGATGGAGTCTGCCGTTAAAGACTATAAGGCTTCGCTTGACTGATTCTTTTGATCTCGGCGCCTCGATTTCTCGATGCGACAAAACCGTGCTTACTACCCGATATCACCCTAAAGGGCGGATTGGCTTCATGACGGCTCCCCCATGCCTTACGCTTGAAGCATCACGCTGAAGCACTACGCCCGAAGCGTGCTTCAGGCAGTTTCGCGGCCTGCTCGCATGAACCGCCGTCGAGCAGGCGCCGGAGGCGCGCCTGCATTTGTCATCCGTCAGCTCAGCCTGCGTGATCACGTTTCGGTGTCCCTCCGGCGCGCGGAGGTAGCCACGGGCAGCTCCGCGATCGGCCCCTCGCCGCGCATGCGGGACCGCCAGCTGTTGGGCGACTCACCGACCATCCGCCCGAAGACGGTCGTGAAGTGCGCATGCGAGCCGAAGCCACAACTGAGCGCGACGTCGAGCACGCTGAGCGCCGTCGTGCGCAGCAACATCTGGGCATGCTCGATCCTGCGCCGCAGCAGGTACGCATGCGGGGAATAGCCGGTCGTCGAGCGGAACTGCGCGGCGAAATGCATGCGGGTGAGGCCGGCGCTGGCGGCGACATCGGCGAGTCCGATCGGCTGCGCGAGATTCGCTTCGATGAAATCGAGCGCGCGCCGCAAACGCCACTTCGGCAGCGGCGACGCGCGCCGCGCAGCGCCCGGCGTGAGCTCGGCATCCCGCGTGAGCAGGCGCGTGATGATTGCGTCGCAGATGCTGTCCGCGTAGAGCCGGCCGGACGCGTCGGCGACCGGATTGACTTCCTCCAGCGCGGTCGCGAGCCGCTCGACCGCGACGTCGCGGAAGATGCTCGGGTTCTCGATCGACCGGAGCGGCTCCTGAAGTCCACCCTCGGCCTCCTCGTACCGTTTCGACAGCAGCTTCGGCTCGATGAAAAGATGCATGACGCGGCACGACGTGGAATACGCCGCACTGACGCTTTCGCCGGGTGTCGTGATCTGGATCGAGCCTGGCATCACAGGGCCATCCCAGATCACGTTGCCGCCGTGCTGGAAGCGCACCGTGGCCGGCGTCAGACTGATGCCGACAATGCAAAAACGGTCATCGCAACGGCTCGATACCTCCAGCCCTTCGCCGGGCTCCCGGGCCCAGCGCCCTACGGCGATCCGGTCGCCAGTAACGCTGCCGGCAGCGGACGACGGCGGGCAACGCCAGTCTTGCTCGACCAGCACGACCGGACGGCCGGCCGTGGTTCCGCTATTGGCGGCGAAACCTGCTGCCTCGTTACCGAGCGCAGCATTCGATCGCTGCGTGATCATGTGTGCCTCTCCTGTCGATACCGGCGACGTGCCCGCGACCCAAACCGGGCGGCTTCCAGGGGCGGATGTCGACAGTCCCCATGTTGCTCAGTCCGGCGACGGCGCAACATCCCCTCTTCGGGGGAGCACGAGCGCGACGGGAGCGGCGTCCCCCGTTCGTGGGTTCAACTCAGGTTGCCGCGCCGCGGCTTGATTGCGCCCGCGGGATGACGCTTCGCGATCGCCGAGCGCAGCGCGGAATAGGCCGGTGCGACCATCGGGTAGTCGGCGGGCAGGCCCCACTTCGCGCGGTATTCGTCAGGGGTTATCGCAAAGTGGCGCTGCAAGTAGCGCTTGAGCGACTTCAGCTTGTGTCCGTCCTCCAGGCAGACGAGGTAATCGTCGTGCACCGATTCCTCTATCGGCACCGCAGCCCGCTGCAGCGCGGCCGGTGCCGGGCGCGTACGCAATGCGGCCAGTGCGGCGTAGGTGCTTGATATGAACGCCGGCAGATCGGCTGCCGGCAATGGATTGCCCGACACGAAGCTCGCCACGATCTCGGCAGTGAGCTCGACCAGATCGATGTCCTCCGTCCCACCCTGCGTCGATGGATCAACGGTTCCGGGTGGAACAGCGGCGTTGCCCGAAGTGGCGTGCGGATTCCCCAAAACATCATGAGTCTTCATGACCAGGCTCCCTGGCAGGCGGGTCATCGGTTACGTTAGGATCGGCCGGGCATGGCGATCAATCCCCCGAACGGGGGACATCACTCCTGCACGGTCGAGCGGCAGCAGCAACGAACCCGGTGCGCTCGCCCACTTCTAATGCACCTTCGTGCCGGCCGGCTCACCCGGCAGCTCGTCGCTGCGATAGCCGCCGCCAAGCGCGCGGGTCAGCACGATGCCCGCCTCGATCTCGTCGCCGGTAAGCTGCACGAGTTCAATGCGACCGACGATTACCGGCGCCTTCGCCTGGATCGCGCTTGTCCTGTCGCCGAGGCCGGTCTGGTAGCTCGCCTCGGCGCTGTCGCTCGCGAAGCGCAACGCGTCGATCCGGTCATGCTGCAGATGCACGCGATGATCGAGGTCGTCGATCTCGCTGCCGCTCTGCGCGACGTCGCGCACTGCGTCGAGCACCGCCTGGTCGTACTGCTCGATCAGCGTGTTGCTGGCCGTGCGTGCGCCGTGCAGGTTCGCGTTCAGGCGGCCGCCATCGAAGATCGGCAAGGTAAGGCCGGGAATGAGGTTGATCTGCTGGCTCGAATGCATGAACAGGTCGCGCATTCGCAGCGCATTGAAACCGAAGAACGCGGTGATATCGAAGCTAGGGTAGAACGCCGCTTTCGCTGAATCGATCTTGTCGAACGACGCCTGTACCAGCCAGCGCATCGCCTGCAGATCCGGGCGCCGCGCGAGCAGTTCATACGACAGCGTCGACGGCAGCGAAACCGACGGCGCCGGCAGCGGCACCGGCGCGATCGCCGGCAGGTCGTCGGGACCGGCGCCCGCCAGCGCGCGCAACGCCTCGCGCGCGTGCACGACCTGCTCCTCGCTCGACGCGATCTGCTGGTCGATCGCGAGCAACTGCGAGCGCGCCTCGGCGGTTTGGGTCAGCGCTTCGAGGCCGCGTTCGTGCCGCGCTGATCGCGTGTCGAGTTCGAAGGCGCGCACTTCGCGAAGCTGATGCAACAGGTCGAGGCTCGCGTAGGTGATCTGGATGCTGTAGTAGAGCTGCGCAACGCCTGCCGAGAGCTCGAGTTCGGCCTGCGCCGCCTCTGCGCGCCGTGCGTTCTGCTCGCCGATTGCTGCGCGCACGAGGTCGCGCTGTTTGCCCCAGATGTCGATGTCGTAGTGAGCGTCGACGCCCACCAGCCCGGTCCAATACCACGGCCCATACGCGCCGATCGCCGGGTCATGGGACGCATACGCGCTGAGGAAACCGTGCCCCGAGACATGCTCGCGATCAGTCTCGGCAAGCGCGGACATCTGCAGACCGGACGCCGCGCGGATCAGCTCGACCTGCGCGTTGGCCTGCGAGACGTGCTCGCGCGCAATGGCGAGCGTCGGCGCACGGGCGAGCGCGAGGTCGACGAGCGTATTGAGTTGCGGATCGTGATACTGCTCCCACCAGCGCGCCGACGGCCAGCCTTCGTTCGCAAGATGGATGTCGTCGGCGAGGCGAATCTGCTGCTGCGTGATCATCGCGGCCGGCGGACTGTCGTGATGAATGATCGCGCACGAGGCAAGCAACGGCAGCGCGAGAGACGCGAGCCAGTGGTCGGCCAGTCTTGTGGCCAGTACATAAGGTAAGCGCGGAAGGCGGCGCAGGATGCGGGCGAAGCGCGTCATTGCAGATCACCCCGCACTCGCGAATTCGCCGGACGCACGCTCGTCCGCCGACCAGCGTGGCAATCCAGCGAGTGCTGCATCGATCTGTTGCGCGAGGCGTTCCAGCGCACTTGCGCTTGCCGGCGTGACGCGCAGTCCACTTGGGTCGATCGGTGCAGGCGTCATCGCGCCCGGTGGCTCGGCCGCAAGCTGTGACTCGTATCGCTCAAGGGCATCCGCAACATCCGACTGAAACTTCGCCGCACCCTCCATCGACGCGCCTGCCGACGCGCCGATCATCGCCTCGTGATGAAACGCTTCGATCGCGATGAGCATCGCGCGGCTCTGCGCGAGCACCGTCTGCGACAGCAGCGTGATGCGCGCCGTCTCGCCCTCGCGCCAGTCGGGTTCGAGCGCGACGCGCGCCAACACCATCTCGCAGTCCGCGATCATGGCCCACGTTGCGACCACCGCGGGCGAATCCGGCGCGCGCGGGCCGGTGAACATCGCGTTCGCCTCGAGGCGCACCAGCGCAGCGATCTTGCGCAATACCGAGGCCAGTTGTGCACGCAGCGTATCTGCTTCGCCTTCCGGCCACAGCGAAATCTGGATGAAGGTCGCCACGCCGACGCCTAGCAGAATGCCGACGATCCGGTCGCGGATCTCGGTGAGATCGGAAGGCGGCGAGAACGATTCGAGCAACGCCAGCGCAAACGTGAACATGATCTGGATGCCGGCATAGCTGCTCCGCTCGGAACCCGCCGACACCCAGGCGCCGAGCGCAATCACGGGCAGGCTCATCAATAGCAGCCCCGTCACGCTCTCCAGTTGCGGAATCACGAACGCAACCATGAACAGCGCCAGCGCGCTGCCGATCGACGCGCCGCTGATCCGCAGCACGCCTTGACGGCTTGACGCGCCAAGGTTCGGCAGCGCGACCACGAGACATGTCAGCATGATCGTGTGGATGCCCGGCCAGTTCACCGCGTTGTAGAACACGTAGCAAATCAGCACCGAGAACAGCGTACGCAGCGAGAAGCGCGCGTAGCGCGGATTCGCGAAGATGTCCGGTTCGAGCGGCGTGGGTTTCTCCGCCGCTTTCGCCGCTGCGCTGCCGGCGGCCGCGTCGTCCGGCGGCGTCGGCGCGACGGCGTTCCGCGTGGCATCGGAGAACGCGATGAGCGCGCGCTGCATCGCGTCGAGCGCCGGTATCGAGGTCGACACCGGCGCTTGGCGCGATGCGCTCCAGTGCAGCCATTGCGCATCGTCACCAATCGCGTGGTCGAGCGACACGAGTTCGTCCTGCACCGCGCGGATGGCATCGATCTGCCCGGCGCCGTGCGTGACAGCATGGGCATGGTCGGGCAGCACCGCCGCAGCCTCGAAGATGCGCGATACCACGGTCACGCAGGCCAGCCTCGCCGCTGCATCTTCCTGGCTGTAGTGGTGACGCATGGTCGAAAAGCGCAACAGCTTCTGCAACGCCAGTGCGCCGCGCTCGAGATCGAGCGAGCCGATGCGCACGGCCGGCGCGTCCGCGTCGATCACGGCAGCGATCCGCGCATGGGCCATCGCGAGCTGCCGTTGCATCGCGGCGCGCAACTGGCGCTCCGGCTCGGCCGGCAGAAACAGCGTGTTGATGATCAGCGACAGGACAACTGAGTAGTTGACCGCCACCCACACCCACAGGCAGTCACGCACCAGCGCTTCCGCGTTATCGGTCAGATCGGCAAAGGTCTGCGCGTAAATCACGATCAGCGAGACAAGAAAGAACACCAGCCCCAACTTCGCCACGGCCCGCATCAGATAGGCGCTGCAAAAAAAGATGGCGCTCGCAATAATGATGCGCAGCAGCGGATAGTCGAACGTCAGCTTGTAGATGCCGATGATGCAAGCGATCGCGCAGGTCGTACCGATCACGATACTCAATGCGACCACGCGGGTCAGCACGATGTTCGACTGCGTGACGAAGAACACTGCGATGAGCGACAACGCCAGCTCGGGCACCTGTAAGGTCATCGACACGACGATCACGATCGCGCAGCCCAGCACGCAGCGCATGGTCACGTTGCCGCGCCCTGGAAACGCGGCAAGCTCGGAGCGCAGGAAGACTGCGAGCTGCGCGAGCGGCCGCGGCCATGCGAGACGGCGCCCGACGCCATCGAGGCCGCTCATGACGGCGCTCCATTGGGCGTGGCGTGGTTGTTGCGATTGTCGCGATCCTCGCGATCCTCGCGACGTTCAGGCTGCAGCACGGCGACGGCGGATGTACCGATCCGGAACATCTGCGGATCGGGATGATCGATCAGTATCTTCACCGGAAAGCGCTGCGCGACGTGCACCCAGTTGATGCTGCGCTGGATATTCGGCAGACCGTTTGCGGTGCCGCCGCCGTCCTGCGGATCGACGCCGAAGCCGATCGAGTCGACCGAGCCGCTGAAACGGATACGGGTATTGCTCATCAGGTACACGGTCGCACGGGTGCCGGGCCGAATGTTGCCGAGCTCGTTCTCGCGGAAATTGGCGACCACGTACCAGTGCCGCGTATCGATCAGCGTGAAGACCGGTTTTTGCGCGGACACGAATTGCCCGATAGACGTGCGCAGTTCGACGACGCGGCCATCGAACGGCGCACGCACGGTCGCGTACTCCAGGTTGAGCTGCGCCGTCGCTATTTCTGCCGTCAGCACCGCACGCTGCGCGACGAGCGCGGCGACGCTGCTGACCGCCGCCTGCGCCTCACGCGCCTGCGATTGCGCGGCCGCGAGCTCGGCTTGCGCGGCGCGTTGCGCGGTGTGGGCGCGGTCGAGTTCGTCGGCGGAGATGTAGCCCTTGGCGATCAGCGGCTCCATTCTCGCCAGCGTGTCCCCTGCCTGCTTCGCGGCGGTCTGCGCGCGCACGACCGCCGACTTTGCCGCGTCGGCGCTGAATCCTTGCGCATTCACAGTGCGCTGGGTCAACGGAATCTGTGCATCGAGTTGCGCGAGCGCCGCCTGCGCGCGCTGCAACGCGAACTGGTACGGCCGAGGGTCGATCTCGAACAGCAGATCGCCCTGCTTCACCGCCTGGTTGTTGCGCACCGCGAGCGTCACGATCTTGCCGCTGACTTCGGGCGAAACGCCGATTGTGTCAGCGTACGCAAACGCGTCGTCGGTACGCGGCACGGTATCCACGCGCCAGATCACGGCGATGAGCGCGATCACGGCCAGCACGATCAGCAGCATGGCGGGCCAGGTTCGCGGACGCTGCTTTCCTGCATCCGTGCTGTGGGCAGCGGTCATGGTCGGACGGTCGGTTAGAGACTAAAGGTTAAAGCCAACGACCCAAAGCGCGATCGAAAACAGCACGGTCAGCGCCGGGTAGACGATCGCGGGTGGCGTGAGCCAATCGCCGCGCCTGCTGCGCGACAGCAGCACGTGCACGCAAGCGACCAGCAGCACGCCGCCCACGATGCAGAACAACCAGTCCGGAAAATACGCGCCCAGCACGCCGACCGACGGCGCGTCGCTACAGGCAGTCAGCGTCGCGCACGACATCACGATCGCCCACGCATGGCGCGCAGGGCGCAAGCCACTCGACATCGCCATCTCCCCATGAAGGCCTAAGCAATGAAGCTATACCGTTCAGCGCGTCAGGTTCACTTTCGCGAGATCGATCAGCTCACCGCCGCGGCCGTCCATCACCGCCTTCATCATGAAGAGACCGAAATGCCAGGCTTCATCGATGGTGGTCTTCGGCGGCATGATCAGTTCCTGGCGCGCGCTAACGACGTCGACGAGCGCGGGCCCGTCGTGTGCGAACGCTGCCGTGAGCGCGCCTTCGAGTTCCTGCGGTTTCTCGACGCGGATACCCTTCACACCCACCGCTTCAGCCATGCGCGCAAAGTTCGGATTGACGAGTTCGGTGCCGGTATCGACGAAGCCCGACGCGCGCATTTCGATTTCCACGAAACCCAGTGTTCCATTGTTAAGCACAACTACCTTCACCGGCAACCCCGCCTGAACCAGCGTGATGAAATCGCCCATCATCATCGTGAAGCCGCCGTCACCGGACATCGAGATCACCTGGCGGCCGGGATACGCAGCCTGTGCGCCGATTGCATGCAGCATCGCGTTCGCCATCGAACCGTGATTGAACGAACCGACCAGCCGGCGCCGGCCGTTCAGCTTCAGATAGCGCGCCGTCCATGCGATCGGCGTGCCGACGTCGCAGGTGAAGATCGCGTCGTCGGCTGCGAGCTGGCTCACGAGCCGCGTCACATACTGCGGATGGATCGTGGTGCTCGACGGGTTGCTCTCGGCAAGCGCGTCGAGATCCTTGCGCGCTTTCCGGTAATGCTCGAGCGCGCTGTCGAGATGCGACGAATCGGCCTTTTCCTTGAGGAGGGGCAGCAACGCGGCGAGCGTGTCCTTGACCGTGCCGAGCAGGCCAAGATCGAGCGAACAGCGGTTGCCGAGCGCTTCGGGACGCACATCGATCTGCGCGATCTTTGCGTCTTCCGGATAGAACTGCCGGTAAGGAAAGTCGGTGCCGAGGAGCAGCAACATGTCGCACGCCTTCATGGCGGCGTAGCCCGACGCGAACCCCACCATGCCCGTCATGCCGACGTCGTACGGGTTATCGTGTTCGATGGACTCCTTGCCGCGTAGCGAGTGCACGACAGGCGCCTTGAGGCGCTTCGCGAGCTCGACCACTTCGTCGTGCGCGCCCGCGCAGCCGGCGCCACACATCAGCGTCACGCGCGATGCCGCGTGCAGCATATCGGCCAGGCGCGCGATCTCGTCGTCGGCCGGACGCAGCACGGGCGGCGTCGACGGTATGAGCCAGGGCGCAACCTCGGCAGTCGTCGCCGACAGCGCGATGTCGCCCGGAATCACGACGACCGCCACGCCACGCCGTCCGACGGCGACCCGCATTGCGCGGGTCAGGATCTGCGGCAACTGGCCAACATTCGACACGAGTTCCACGTAGTGGCTGCATTCCTTGAACAGGCTTTCCGGATGCGTCGCCTGGAAGTAGTCGATGCCGATCTCCGAGCTGGG
>Ga0073928_10005513_pt1 | contig 17675 bp, 16 predicted proteins | sample PaiPotPPA55metaG_FD_76969 | JGI IMG/M metagenome (GOLD analysis project Ga0073928, IMG submission 76969) | Iron sulfur acid spring bacterial and archeal communities from Banff, Canada, to study Microbial Dark Matter (Phase II) - Paint Pots PPA... ... | reverse complement strand
CTGGAAAACCAGATTCGCAAGAATCGTGTCCGCTGGCTTCGGCAGAAACTTACCGACGCGGGTACGCGGCGCGCGAGTGAACTCGGCTGGCCGAATACCTACACGCTAACAAAAAGCCTCAGCGAATCGCTGATTCGCAATTTTCTCGACCGGTCACCGGATGCCGCAATCGCCGTGGTGAGGCCCTCAATCGTAGAAACCTCGATCGGACAGCCGTTCCTCGGTTGGAACGAAGGCATTAACACGTCAGCCTCGCTTTCCTATCTGCTCGGCACCTTTTTTCGCCAGCTGCCGACAACAGAGCGCAAGTGTCTCGACTTGATTCCGGTGGACTTGGTGTGCCGCGGGATGATGTTGATAGCCGCGGCTCTTGTAACTCGCCGCCATGCTCGCGTCTATCAATTGGCCACATCGGTCACAAACCCCTGCGATATGCGGCGATCCATCGAGCTGACGGGCCTGGGCCACCGAAAATTCTACCGAGCGCAGAACGGCTTCCATCAGAGGCTGCGTTCGAAGTTCGATGCGATTCCAGTTTCCAAGGCGCGCTACGACGCTATTTCCGCGCCCGCACAGAAGGCCATCGTGCAGGCGATCAACCGCAGCGTCGAGCCGATTTTCGACCGTTCCCCATTTGCGCGGCAGGAGCGCGAGCTCGAGAAAGTAACCAAGCTGGTGGCGCTGTTCGAGCCGTTCATCCTTCACAACGACCACGTTTTCGAAGCCGCCAATATCGAGCGATTGAGCGCAGCTTTGCCGCCCGAAGAGCGCTCCGAGTTCGGTTACGATGCCCGGGCGCTCGATTGGTGGGACTACTGGATCAACGTCCACATTCCAGCACTGCGAAAGTGGTGCTATCCTCTCATCGAAGGCCGTCCAACCGAGGCTCTTCCCCGTCGCAGTGTGCCTCTCGCGGCTCGTTCGGAAGCGAGCGCCGCTGGAGTGGCGGGAACGGGGCCGGCTGCGACGCCCTGAGATCCAATCAACGTGGCAATCCTCCTCACCGGATCAACCGGCTACATTGGTGCTCATATCGCGTCGAACCTGTTGGCGGATCACTCTGAGCCGCTGAATCTACTGGTCCGCGCGCGCGATCTAACGGAAGCACGCGGCCGTCTATGGCGCTCCTTTCAACTGCACATGGATTTCCCGCAGTTTGAATCCTTCGCGAATTCGCGCATCCATATTTTCCTGGGTGATCTCACAGGAGCGCGCTTCGGGCTCGCGGACGATGAATACGCCAGGCTCGTTCACACCACGGATTCGATAATTCACTGCGCCGCATCGCTCAACCGCAAATCCGAGAAAAGCTGCCTGAATGTAAATTTGCGCGGGACGCTCGAGGTTGTGCAGCTCGGAATGCGCGCGCGCGATCATCACGGACTGCGGCGCTTCAGCCACGTCAGCACCGTCGCCGTCGCCGGGCACCGCGCGAATGAAGTCGTTCAGGAAGATACCGCGATCGACTGGAACCGCTCGGACTACGATCCGTATGCGCGCACCAAAAAGTTCTGCGAGCACATGGTCCACGAGTTGCTCCACGACGTTCCCCGCACGATTTTTCGCCCGAGCATCGTCCTGGGCGATAGCCGCCGGCCCGAAACCAATCAATTCGAGATGGTGCGCGCCTTTGTTTTTCTCGCGGGCCTGCCCGTGCTTCCCTTCCGCCCGAATGATCGAATCGACATCGTGCCGGTAGACTTCGTCGCCGATGCCGTCGCAAGCCTGCATCAGAAAGAAAAGCCGGATTACGTGATTTATCATCTCTCGTCAGGCCGTGACTCTGAAACCTTTGCGGTTCTAACCGAAGCGCTTTCGCAAGCGCAGGGAAAACGCGCGCCAATGTTCGTTCCGGAACTCGAAGGCCCGTCGTCGAAAGTTTTGAACGCGCTGGCCGGCACCGCGGGAAAAGTAGGAGGCACCGCGACGCTGCTGAAAGTATTTCTTCCCTACCTCGTGTGGAACACGGTTTTCGACAATGCGCGCGTGGTCGCGGAAATGGGCCGCCGCCCCGCGCCCTTCTCCCAGTATTGCTATCCCCTGCTGCGCTTCAGCCGTGAAAATAATTTCGCATACCAGTACCGCGATTGGCCCGCTGCATCGGCGGCGTCCGTCGCGGCGGCGGAATCTCCCAGCGGCGGCAGCACACAGGATTCGCATCGATGATGGACTACGTGCTCCAAGCCTGGGTCAGCGCCCTGATCGAGCTAAACAAATTCGAATGGACGCTCGGCGCGGGCGAAGCATGGAAACCGGGTACGAAGCTGAAACTCCTTTTCGCCGGCTACAACGGCACGCGCAACACAGGCTCCGACGTGCGGGTGGAGGAAATGCTTCGCCAGGTGCGCCGCATTCTGGGCCCGGAAAATCTTTCGCTCAGTGTAATGACTCAGAATTTCGATTTTACGCGCGGATATTTTGGCGATGCGCGCCAGGTGCACTTGCCCGACGTCTACCCGATGTTCCTGCATTCCGAAGTGCGCAAAAACGATGGCGTGGTCGCCTGCGAAGGCTCCATGTTCAAGAGCAAATTCGCCAATGCGCTCACGACGATGATGATCGGCGCGCTCGGCATCGCCACGGCGCAGAACAAACTCAGCATCGCGTACGGCGCCGAAGCGGGCCACATGGACTCCATCCTGCAAAAAATGTGCCGCCGCTACTGCAGCGATTCGCTCGTCATCACGCGCAACATCGAATCGCAAGCCACCCTCGGCAACCTAGGCGTGCAAACCGAACTCGGCACCGACACCGCGTGGACCTTCGAACCGCACGGACCCGAATACGGCCGCAAAGCCCTTCACGATGCCGGATGGGACGCCAAGATGCCGGTCCTCGCTCTTTGCCCCATCAATCCTTTCTGGTGGCCCGTCAGCGCCTCCCTGGGAAAATGGATGGCGCGTTCGATCGGTGGCGCTTACAAAAAAAGCCACTACCGCACAATTTACTTTCATCGCTCCGGCCGCGACATAAATGCCGCATACGAAAAATATCTCGCGGCGTTCGCGAGCGGCGTGGATAAATACAGGCAATCGCGCAAGGTTTTCCCGGTGCTGGTCGGAATGGAAAAGCTGGATCTCGATGCATGTGCCCAGGTCGCGGAAAAGCTCGGCGGCGCGCCCGTGTTCGCTTCCGACCGCCACGACATGTACGAGCTTGTGAGCATCCTGCGCGCCTCCGATCGCATGCTGTCGTCGCGCTATCACGCGATCGTCACTTCTATGCCCGCGGGCGTCCCGTCCGCGGGTGTAACGATGGACGAACGCATCCGCAACCTGATGCGCGAACGCGGTCACGAACATCTTCTGATGAATGTCGACGACCCTGATTTGGACGACAAAATTCTCGCAGCCCTGCGCTCGCTCGATGCCCAGGCGGACGAAATTCGCGAAGCAATGCGCCGCACCGTCGCGCAAAATCTTAAGCTCATGGCCCGAATGGGCGTCTATTTCGAGGAACAGGTCGCTCGGCGATACCCTGAATTTCCGATTAGAAGCGGCGTGCTAGGTTGGGAAGAATATCTTCCGCCGCTTGGCCCCACACTACGCGCGCTCCTCGGAGAACATAGCGGAGTTCTCGTTTCATGACCTTTCTCGAAACGATATTCGAGAGGCTTCAACAGGCGGCCCGCGCCCCCGTGATTCGAGAAGTCCGAGATGGCAAAGTCATTTCGGCCACTGGCGGTGAATTTCTCTCCATGCTTCAGCAAGCGCGAAGCTTTCTCGTTGCGCGCGGTTTGAAGAAAGGCGACCGCTGCGCGCTCCTAGCACCGAACAGCATCCGATGGGCCGCTCTTGACCTCGCCATGATGGCCGAGGGGATCATCGTCGTCCCCCTGTACGCGCGGCAAGCGCCCGCCGAACTAATCGCCATGATGAAGGACTCTACGCCCGCGCGCGCCTGCTGCGCGAACGCCGTGATCGCCGCGGAAATTCAAAAGCTGTGGCCTGCCGGTCCGAAGATCTCGCTTCTAGACAGTGTGTTCACCGGCGATGCCGTCTCGCCCAGGCCTCCGAGTCGCCACGCCGATTCCGATGCCGTCACGATCATCTACACATCGGGTACGTCCGGCGAACCAAAGGGCGTCGTGCTGAACTCGGCGAACGTAACCTACATGCTCGGCTGCACGAACGCGCGCCTTGATCAACTGATGAGCCAATTTAGTCGGAGCGGTGCCGAACCCGATCGTGTCTTCCACTATCTCCCGTTCTCTTTCGCAGCCTCGTGGCTGCTCCTGCTCACGGCTCTTTCGCGAAACAGCGTGCTCACGCTTTCGCACGATCTCTCAAAGCTCGCCGACGAGCTAAAGATCGCGACGCCAGACTATTTCCTGAACGTCCCAACACTCCTCGAACGAGTGCGACGCCGAATCGAAGAGGCCATCCAGCAGCGCGGCGGATTCGCTGCAAAAATATTCTCGCGCGCGCAGCAAGCGTATGCGCGCCGTCACAGGAACGAGAGCCGCTTCGCGGATGGCTTGTGGCTCTGGCTCGCAAATCGCATGATGTTCCCTGCTATTCGAAACAGTGTCGGCGTCAATTTGAAAGCATTGATTTGCGGCTCGGCGCCGCTCGCGCTCGAAACGCAGCTTTTTTACATGATGATCGGAATTCCCGTCCTTCAAGCTTACGGTCTGACCGAGACAACCGGCATTTGTACGCTGGACGACCCCAATCACGTCGAGCCCGGCCGCGTAGGCACCGCCGTTCCAGGAATCGAAATGGCGCTCGCGGAAAATGGCGAAATCACCGTTCGCGGACCCAACGTTTTTCCCGGCTATTGGCAGCGCCCGGCGGACACAGCAAAGGCTCTCCAGGGCGGCTGGTTTCACACCGGAGATCAAGGCGAAGTCGACGCGACTGGCAATTGGCGCATCACCGGCCGCGTGAAAAATCTGATCATTCTTAACTCAGGTCACAAGATTGCCCCGGAGCCGCTGGAAAATGCGCTCGCGCAAAAGTTGCCCGAATCGCCACACGTAGTTCTTCAAGGTAACCAGCGGGGTTTTCTCTCCGCTCTGATCGCGCCGAATTCCGGAAACGGCCTCAGCGACTCCCGAATTCAAGCCGCTGTCGACGCCCTGAATGCGGACGCGCCGCACTACAAACAAATCCACGGTTTTCACATCGTGGCCGAGCCGTTCAGCATCGAGAACGGCCTGCTCGCGGCGAACGGTAAGCTAAGGCGCGCCGCCATCGCCGCCCGTTTCGCCGCCGAAATCGACCAAATCTACCAAAAGAAAAACGCATGAAACCCTTTCAAGGCAAGACTCTCTCGTGGCAAATTCTGGACGGCGCAATCGAATTGCTCCTGAATCGCGCGCCCTGCAACGAGATCGGCTCCGCCACTCTCAGCGAGCTGGAACAGTTCGTAATGGCGTTGTCCGGATCACAAACAGACGCGCACGCGCTCATCATCTCCAGTGCGCGTCCGGAAGGCTTTTGCGCCGGCGCCGATTTGCGCGAGCTCTTCCGCGAATCCCAAAAGCTGCCTGCCAATTTACGCACCTCCCAGCTTCGCTCCTTTATCGAGCGCACCCATCGCGTCATGAATTTTCTCGACGCTGCGCCGCTCACCACGATCGCAGCCGTTCACGGCGTCACGTTCGGCGGCGGCTTCGAGCTGGCCCTCACGTGCGATTTGATGATCGCCGACAAGATGGCCCGCTTTTGCTTTCCGGAGCTGCGGCTGGGCTTGATTCCCGGCTTCGGCGGAATTCCGCGCCTCAAGCGCGATCTTGGTAACGCGACCGTGCGCGATCTGCTTCTCACCGGGCGCAGCATCAACGCGACGAAGGCGCAGTCGATCGGCCTCGTAAGCCAGATCGTTGCAGAGGGCGACGCGCTGCATGTCGCGCGCTCCACGGCTGCGCAATTGAAGAAATTCGACCGCAAAACCGCGATTGCCGCCAAGAAATTCATCAAGCCCATCCCGAGCGACGAGCTTCGCCACGAAATCGAGATTTTCTGCGAACTCTTCGCGCGCCCGGCTGTCGAAGCAAGTCTCCGCAAGTTCGTTGAAAGCAAGGACGCTCTGCCGTATCTCCCCTAATCGCCCGCATAATCGTTCATACGGCATGCTCAGGCGCGTCGGCCCGAATTGTGGCAAGATAAACAACTATGAGCACGCTCGAAAACACGACGTCCCAAGTCCTCGAGCTCGCGGCCGCTCACTTCAATGTCCCTCGCGAGCAGTTGCGCCCCGACGACGATTTCTTCAAAAAGCTCGGCATCAACAGCCTGCAAGCCCTCGATCTCCTCACGCATCTCGAGAATCACTTCCGCATCGAGCTCCCCGACTACGAACTCCAAGGCGTGAGCGACTTCCGCACTCTCGCGGAGCGAATCCAGTCCCGCCTGTGATGTTGGACCTTCGTAAATTCAATTCTCTTGGAGAAGCGCTGCGCGCCGCGCTCGACCGCTGGCCGGACGAAATTTGCCTGATCGAAGCGGACCGCGAACGCGAGAACGCTCGCTACACCTATCGGCAATTCCAGGACGCTGCGCTGCCGCTTGCTCGCGCGCTCCAGGAGGCCGGATTCCAAAGCGGCACGCGCGCGACGATCATCATGACGAATCAGTCGAAATGGCTGATCTCCGCCTATGCGATTTTTTTCTGCGGCGGCGTGCTCGTGCCGCTCGATTACAAGCTCACTCCAGCCGAACAACTAAAATTGCTCGCACATTCGAAGGCCGAGTTTCTTGTCGTCGAATACCATCTCTGGCGCGCGATTGCGCAATCGGAAGAGTTCGAGACGCTCGCGGCGCGCACGGTGCTCGTCACCGAAGCGCCCGCGGGAGCGGACCTTGCCGGGGCCAAGCGGTGGGAAGAATTTCGCGGCGCGGGTGAACCTGCGTTTGCGGAACGCAGTCGACAGGACCCAGCCTGTATTGTTTATTCCTCCGGCACCGGCGGACGCTCGAAGGGCTGTGTTCTTACGCACGAAAACTATCTCGAGCAGTGCATCGCCGTAGCGCCAATCTTCCCTTTCTGGCCCGGCGCGCGCTACCTGAGCATCATTCCCACGAACCACGCGATCGACTTCATGGCTGGCTTCGTCATGGCGCTCACTGGCGGCGGCGCCGTCGTGCATCTTCGCGCTTTGCGTCCTGAATTCATCCGGGATGCCTTTACGCGATACAAAATCACCTATATGGCCGTTGTGCCGCTGATCTTGAAGAACCTCCAGCGCGGGCTGCGCCAACGCTTCGACGCGCTCCCGCCCGGCCGGCGCAAGATGTTAGATGCGCTCATCTCCTTGAACCGCACTTTGACGCGCTCATCTCCGAACCCAAGAATCAGCAGGATGCTTTTGCGCCATGTTCACAAAGTTTTTGGTGGCGAGCTGCGCGCTCTGCTCGTGGGCGGCGCGTTCACCGAGCCCGCGACGATCGAGTTTTTCCATGACCTTGGCATTCCCATCTACAACGGCTACGGCTGCACGGAGGCGTGCACTGCCATCACCTTGAACGATCTCAAGCCCTTTCGGCCCGAAACTGTGGGTAGGCCCGTTCGTGGAATGGAAATCCGTATCCTGAATCCCGACGGCGAAGGCATCGGCGAAGTCTCGGTGCGCAGCAAGACAGTGATGTCGCACTACCTGGACGATCCTGAAATGACCTCCGAGACCATCGTCGCCGGCTGGCTTATGACAGGCGATTTCGGCCGCATCGATGAAAGCGGCCATTTGCAACTCTTCGGCCGGAAGAAAAATATGATCGTCACCGAAGAAGGCAAGAATATTTATCCCGAGGACGTCGAAAACGCGTTTGATGGCCTTGCGGTGAAGGAATATTGCGTCTTCGCTGCAAATTATTTGTGGCCCTCGCGCACCATGGTCGGAGAACAACTCGTGATCGTAATCCATCTCGAACCAGGCCAGACCGTTTCGACCGATCTGATGGCGAATATCGCGGAGCGCAACCGCCGCCTGTTGAATTACAAGCGCATCAGCGGCTATCTCGTTTGGGAACGCGACTTCCTTCTTACAGCATCGCTCAAAATCAAGCGCGGTGAACTCGCGGAGCAGATCCGTGGAACGCTCGGCCGCGACTGTGTGCTCCCCCTGTGATTCTGCTGCGATTCTCGCTAAAGAAGGCTTCGCCGCAGTGAGCGAACATTTCTTTGTCGTCGTAAATCCCGCCGCCGGAGGAGGACGCTGCGGCCAGCTTGCCGATGCAGCGCTCGAGCGCCTGCGCCATGACGCCGGGATCGAGCTCGAAATCGCGCGAACCGCTCGCGCAGGAGAAGCGATTGGCATTGTCCGCAAGGCATATGGCGCCGGACTGAGACATTTTCTCTCAGTTGGAGGCGACGGCACTGCGTACGAAATTGTGAATGGCCTGTTTCCAGAAGCGCTGCATGGCGGGCGCGTCGCGCTTGGTTTTCTTCCCCTTGGAACCGGCAATTCCTTCCTCAAGGATTTCACGGCGCACGGCTTCGAACACACGATTGAGGCGCTTCGAAATCGAACCCGGCGCGCCGTTGATGTGATCCGGCTGCGCCACGCGCAGGGAGATTTATACTTCATCAACTTGCTCAGCCTTGGGTTCCCTGCCGACGTCGGGGCCACTACAAATCGCCGGTTCAAGCGCTTCGGGCAACTGGGATATATCTTCGGCGTGCTCACGAGACTGATCGGCCTTAGACACTCCGCTTTTCCGCATCGCCTGAACGCGGCCGGCGAATGGGACCGCCGCGCGTGCCTTTTTCTCACATTCAGCAACAGCAAATTTACCGGCGGCAACATGATGATCGCGCCGAAAGCGGATGCTACCGACGGCCGAATCGAATACGTGCGCTGGAGCCCGGTGGGGCGTGCCCGCTTACTGTGGACCCTGCCGCGCCTGTTCACCGGCACGCACATCGACCACCCGCTCGCCTCTCGCGCGCCAGCCACGAAGATCGACTTCGAACTCGAAGGGCCTGTCGACGTGATGATCGATGGAGAAATTCTCCGCCTCGATTGCCGCTCGCTCGAGATTCTGCCCGGCGCGCTGGATGTGATCGCGTGAAGCAAGCGTACCTCACCGTCCGTTCGCTGCTCCTGTGGGCGATCAGCGGGATTCACTTTGCGGTAATTTGCACGTTTCTCGTGCTGCTGGGAATCTTTATCGACCCGCGCAAGAACGATTGGCCGCAGCGCGCGTTCTTTCGCAACATCATTCGGCTGGCGGGCGCGCGATTCGAAGTGAAGCGTTCGCCGGGCTTTGATCCCAAGGGAACCAGCATTTTCATCTGCAACCACGTGAATCTCTTCGACCCGTTCGTGATTTATTCCGCCATTCCCCAATTCGTGCGCGGCTTCGAGCTCGAATCGCATTTCCGCCTTCCCATCTACGGCTGGATGATGAAACGCTTCGGGAACGTTCCAGTGCCGGACGTTCCGACTCGCGAAGGCCTTGAGGTTATGACGAATCGCGCGAAGGCCGCGCTTGATTCCGGCATCAGTCTCATCGCGTTTCCCGAAGCCGGACGCACGCGCGACGGCCACGTCCAACCGTTCAAGAAAGGGATTTTCAATATCGCCCAAAAATTCGGCGTGCCGATCGTGCCCATGAGCATCGTCGGCTCCTACCAGTGGTTCCAAACCGGAAACTGGATGCTCCATCCCGGAAAAATTACGGTTTACCTGCACGATACGATCGAAACGGCCAACGTCGGCCGGACCGAAATCGAAGCGCTCCGCGAGCGCGTGCAGAAAATCGTCGCGACGCCGGTGGAAGTAAGCTTGCGAAAAAAAAAGATCGAGGAAGACTAGTAAGCGCTGGCTTCGGGAAGCGTGCGTCCCGCGCGCAGTTCCTGCCACGTGTAGACGACGCGATGAACCACGGTAAGCGTTGAGATCGTTGCGATCACCCACAGCACGGGCGCCATCCGCGTGAAGGCTCCGCCGAGAATCAGCAGCACGAGCCGCTCCGGCCTCTCCATGAATCCCACTTTGCAGGAAGGGATCAGCGATTCCGCGCGCGCGCGCGAATAGCTGACCATGAACGAACTCGCCATCGCGACGGCGGCGAGCGTCATGTAGAACGGGCGGCCGATGAGCGTGTAGTGCACCACGAGGCCCATGTAGAGCGCGAGGTCCGAATAGCGGTCGAGCGTGGAATCTAGAAACGCGCCGAACGCCGTCACGCGCCCCACGCGCCGCGCCACTTGGCCGTCCGCCATATCGAGAAACCCGGCGAGAAAAAGTATCGCGGCAGCTTGATGAAATCGCCCCATGGCGAACATCGCGGCGGCCCAGGAATTTACCCCGAGCGCCAAAAACGTGAACATGTTCGGAGTTAGCCCGGTTGCCGCCAGTCCGCTGACGACGTGGCGCAGAAGCCATCCGCCGCCTTCGCCGATCCAGTAGGTGGCTGGTTTCTTTCGTTCGATTTGCTCGTTGGCCATTAGTTAGAATCATACAATGGAATCCTGAAAGCGGATACGAACGAACGGCCATACGAATGAAGGATTGCTCCGGCACATTCGAAATGGCCGGCAGCTAGGGCCGTGCAGCTGGTCCTGCTCCTCGATGGCTTAAACATTTGTGGCCGCCATTTCGGGGACGTTCCCGGTGAAATGCAGTTCCGCTTCCGTGAATTGCTGCACTTCTTCGGGCGTGAATCCCGGCGCCACTTCGCGAAGAACGAGACCACGGGGCGCCACGTCTATCACGGCCAGGTCCGTGACAATGGTGTTCACGCATTCGATCGCGGTTAGCGGGTAGGTGCAATCCCTCACAATTTTTAGAGAACCATCTTTCGCGCAATGCTCCATCGTGACGATCAGGCATCGCGCGCCGATGGCGATGTCCATCGCACCGCCGATATTGCCTGCGCCTTTCGCGCTGGGAACTCTCCAGTTGGCGAGATCGCCTTTCTCGGAAACCTGCAAGCCGCCGAGAATGCAAATATCGAGATGGCCGCCGCGCGTCATCACGTGCGCGTCGACTTGGGAAAAATACGCGGCGCCGGGAGTGAGAGTGACCGGAACCTTCATGGCGTCGACCAGATCGAAATCCTCCTCGCCCTGTTTCGCGCGCGGCCCCATTCCGAGAATTCCATTCTCGCTATGAAAAATCACGTTCACGCCGCGCGGCAGGTACGCGGCGATCAGGTTCGGAATTCCCCAGCCGAGATTGACGTAGGCGCCATCGGGCAATTCGAGCGCTGCGCGCGCGGCAATTTGTTCGCGAGTGAGGCGCGGCTTAGACATGGCGGATGCCTTTGGCCTGAACGATGCGCTCAACAAAAATGGAAGGCGTGACGATCGTTTCGGGATCGAGACTTCCGACCGGGACGATTTCTTCCACCTCCACGATTGTGATGGCGGCCGCGGTGGCCATGATGGGATTGAAATTTCGCGCCGCTTTGCGGTAAACGAGGTTCCCCATGGCGTCCGCACGATGCGCTTTGATGAACGCGAAGTCCGCGCCGAGAGCCTGTTCGAGAATGTAGCGCTTGCCGCGAATCACGCGCTCTTCTTTGCCTTTTGCGACTTCGGTGCCGACACCGACCGGCGAATAGAACGCCGGAATTCCCGCGCCGTAGGCGCGCATGCGCTCGCAGAGAATCCCCTGCGGGACTAGTTCCAGTTCCACCTCGCCCGCGTCGAACTGCTCGTGAAAATAGCGCGCGCCGGGGCCGGGAAACGCAGCCACGACGCGGCGGATCTGGCGGTTCTTGAAAAGGATTCCAAGCTCGCCGTCGCCCGTCCCGCAATTGTTGCTGATGACGGAAAGATTTCGCGAGCCACGACGCGCCACGCCTTGAATTAAATTGTTCGGGAACCCGGCGCCGCCGAAACCGCCAAACATGATCGTCGCGCCATCGGCAACATCCGCAACGGCGTCGTCCACGCTGGAATAGATTTTTTCTTTGGGAGACATTTTGAGGTTCAGGACGTGCCCGGGGTGGGGGTCGAATTAACACTATATTGAAAAGACCCAGTGTTTATCGGCGTTGCAGCCCCTACCCGGCACTTAATCGGTACGGAACGGTACTGTATCAAAAGCGAGGCAAATGAGCGTCACTGAAATTTTGCACTCCGAGAGCTTGGCGTGTCTACCTTCAGCGACGCACCCGAGTCCACCAGACCTCGCGCGGCTCCCCTCCGGCGATGGAAGCGGGGATTCTCACCAACTCGCAACAAACGCAGCGTTGGCGCACCCTCGCTTGGCAATAAGCATCGGAGTGATCTTCTCGGAGTCCCCTGAGGGAATCAGGATCATGATACCGGCGGTCCCCAGACTGAGGCCACACTGTGTTGCCGAATCGCTGGGAACGCTCCATTCGGAACCGTCCGTCAAATCAACCACGATTCGGTTAGTGCCTTGTAGGACCGTGAGCCTCATCACTGCCGCTGCTCCTCGATGAGCCGTCTTGCTGCTGCTAAGCACATAGCGGTCGGTTTGGCCGGAGTCCGCTTTCCCGGCTAATAAAAGTGTGGCGCTCGCCGTGTCACGAACGCCGCTGCTCGCCTCTTCCCACGAAAACTCGATAGCGCGAAGAGGATACATGTCGTAGACGCGATTGGAAGAATTACCGACATCCCACGACGTTCTACAAATAACCGCGCCGTTATAGGCTGACGTCGCAAATACCTTTCCAAAGGTCCCGGGCAGCAAATCGATGAGATTGGCACTCTTCGCATTAAGCCAATCGGCGAACTCCAGCACGACATATACGCTAGAGTCAGTCACGAAGAGCACCGAGCACGTGGGAGTCTGAAACAAGCCAAGTTTAAACTCGGGGTGTTGCAAGTATTCCTTGCAGGCTTCCTCGGCTATCAGTTCCGCGTTTCCCTTTGACTCGAAGCGCGCATCGCTGACTTCTTTGTCGGCGGCAAGCATATCCCACCAAGTCCTATACCAATCGTCAGATGACGGGTCGGCAAATACATTCTGCATTGCTTCTTTCATCTGCTGGTCCACCCACAACACATAGCGCACGTGGTATTGGGAGAGGTACGAATCAGAAACATTCAACTGGCACCCGTACCAGTGCTTGTCCTCGTTCGAGAATTCGCATGTGCCGTTTAACGCGCCATCAAAGAACAGGCTTTGTGCGGACAGGAAGAGAGCGGTAGACCAAGCCCTGCGCATCTTTCCTTCGAGAACCTCAGTAGGAGAAAAAACGCTCAACTCATATCCAACCTGATCACCTTGTTTCACCACGCAAAGAGTCGGCACCTGTGGAAGTGCTGACATCATTTTGTTGACGACAAACGAGCAGACAGCATCTGCGCTAACGCGGGATCGAATAGACTGCTTTTGCGCATGGGAGCTGGACTGTGTTAGCAAGAGGGCCGGGATAAGAGCGAGGCCGAGGCCGGTGATTTTCATTGTATACTCCCTCACGTGTTTTTGAAGTTTGTCGATCATATCAGAGTCATTCTGTGCGCGAGAATCGAATAGCTCGGTCGGCAAATGCCTCGTGGTAAAAATGCAAGTCTTGCGAAAGTTCAACACGCCATCGGTTGTGAACGCCTTCGGGAGAGAATGGAAATGAAAACGACGTTTCTTCTCTTGGTACTTCTGCTCTCTGTTTGCCTCCCCGCAGTGGCGGACTGCCCAACAACCTCCGTTTGCCCGGACGATGGAATCACTGGCAACCCTACTGGGAGATACAAATGGCAGGGGTCGATACAATTTGCGCAGTTCACCCATCTGCTTGTAAAGGGCGGGAACCATACTTGGTGGGAAAAATGTGACTGAATCTAAGAGAGGGCGCTTCGGACTGCCTACTGAACAAGCGTCACAGCATTGAAGTAGTCCAGAACGAGTTTTGCGGAAACCGAATCGAATCGGTAGGCCGTGACCGAGCAATTTAGGACATCCTGCTCCCGGTCTAGCTTCAGATATTCATGCTCACCCCATCGCTCCAGCAGCCTTCGGAATATAAGGACTACCACACTGTGACATACGACGAGGACGCTTTTCCCACGGTAATCGCGGGTCAGTGTTCCGAGAAAGCTTTGAACACGTAGAGCGACATCCGGGCGGCTTTCTCCTCCGGGCGGGCGATACCAATATTTTCCTTCGCGTTCTCTTCGACCATATTCTTCTGGATACTTCTCTTTGATGCCGTTGCCTGTCAGTCCATCCGTAATACCGAATTCGAGTTCGCGGACCCGTTCTTCGAGCACGAGGGGCGGCTTTTTCTTCAGTGCGGCCAAGACTTGCTCAGACGTCTGATGTGCACGAAGATAGGGAGAAGAGAACACAACATCGAACTTATATTTGTGGGCTAATCGCTTTCCCAGATCGGCTGCTTGTTGGAAACCGCGAGGAGTTAACCTCGTATCCATGTCACGCAGCCCGAGGCCGAAAGACGCGGAGGTTCCGTTCTCCCTAGCGCGTTCCTTGGCAACGTTGCGGTCGGACTCGCCATGCCTTACGATTACCAAATGCGACGGCCACTTCTGGTCTGCGCGTTTCATTCTCCTCCGGGAAGGAGATGCTAAAAGCTATCAAGCGACTTGTTAGACGAACGATCTCGGCGCTATCATTTTTCGTGAATTCAGACTATTTCAACGCTTTCATTAAACATCCTTCGATTCTAAAGCAGGTCGAGAGATTCGTTACAACCTGCCTTTCGCGCACTCGATTCGCGAACGAGATTGTAGGCGGTCCCGACCGAAATTTTTAGATGTCGCGAAATCGCGCCGTAAGAAAGTCCGGAATTTCGCAGTCGGGAAACTTCCGAACGATTGACAGAGACGGGTCTTCGGCCAAGACGCTTTCCTTGTAGGCGCGCTCTCTGTAGCCCGGCCTTTGTCCGCTCCCCCAAGCGAATGCGCTCTTGCTTCGCTAACGTCGCCATAATCGCAATGATTGCCTCTTTGAAAATCCCGCAACTATCGAAATACGGTTCACTGAATGACCGGTAGTTGACTCCATATCCGGTAAGGCGATTCAAATGCTGCAACGTCTCCAAAGCCCCTTCGCGGCTGAGGCGATCTAAGGCCCAGAAAAGACAAAGGTCGAACTTGCGCTGGCTCGCGTCGCGAAGCATGTCCTGAAATTCCTGTCGGTCGCTCTTCCCTCCTGATTCGCAATCTATGTACTCACGGATAACATCCCAGCTTTGCTTCTCGCAAAAATCGCGAAGTTGGGCAAGTTGGTTATCCGTTTCCTGTCCATCAGTAGATACGCGCGCGTAAATTGCAACCTTCATTCTCCGCCTCCGTTCTTCGTCGTCCTTGATTTCGCTCAACTCAGTTGCCCCCGCTAGCCTGCTTTTTCCGCACAGGACCACGGCGGACAGGCTTGGTTTGTTGCCCAGTTTCTTTGGTCCAACTCGGGTCGTCATCCTCGAATGCCTTAAGGTAAATATCTATCGCGCGCCGAATCAAAAACGCCATTTTCTCCTCTTGCTTTATGGCAAGAACCTTCAGTTTTCGAATCTGCTTCTCTTTCAGAAACAGCGAAATTCTCTTCATATGCCTATTGTATGCCTAATTTCCGGGCCTGTCAACGAGGCGTATAATTAAGATAAATGGCGGGTAAGTCAATTGTTTAGTAACTCTGGGGTATATGGAATGCAAGAGAACACTCAATTCAGGAACGCCCGAGCAGGGCGGTGGGCACGCAGCATCTGTCCCGATGTGCAACTTCGTCCTAACAGGGCGTGCACGCTGAAGCGTCATTTCCGGGGATGTTTGCGTCAAGTAATCGGCTACTTGGACCTCTTGGCGTCACGTGATCACGAACGATTCGTATGGTGCTCATGGAAGAACATCGTTCAACACGCCCGGAAGTGGAGGCAGGGCGGGAGGACATTCAAACACAGCATGGTCTTCCGCTGCCTTGACCAGGCGAAAGAGCTAGGCATCATTGAGACGTCTAGTCGTATTCGCAACGGCTGCGTGCGGACCGGATTCATCGTGAAGAACCATGACGTTTTGGTGCGACAGCCTGAGGGCGCACGTGCGTGTCTGTTGTTCACCGGAGTCGGGATGCGATTGGAGCCGGAAGTGGAGTGGCAGCAACCCAGTAGTGGAACACAAGCGGTAGTGAGTGGAACGGAAAGTGGAATGGTTTCGCACCCTGAGCGGAACAATGAGTGGAATGGGAAACCCTCTCGACCCTCAACTAACACAAGGAAAATCGATGGAGACGACGAGTTTCATCGCGGGGTTTTGCCTGCCCTATCCCTGTCAGCCTTGTCAAAAGAACCCTGTACTAATAGCCCTGTAGAACCCACAACCCCAGATTTTGCAAGTCTTGACACAAACTACTCCGCTTCTTTTTCTTCTGACCGTGACCAACTTCCCGGGTATGGAATTTCTGACCGGGAGGATTTCGATTCGACGAGAGCTGAAACTATCGCGCAGCATTTCTCGTTCGCCAACCTTAAGCCGGAAGAAGTTTGTGAAGTGGTGTCCATGGGTGAATTCGATTCTGCCTATCTGAAACATTACGGCTCCGCGCGCCTGCTTGCCGAATGTTGCCATCATGCCGCAGCAGAACTAGCCGATGTGCCGTTCCGTGGTCCCCAGTCGTGTGCGCGGGTCATGGGACGTGCAATGGAATTACTGCGAATGAACCACGGTGTAAACGCACCCAGCGGATGGGTTCCAGTTTTGAAGCGCCTGCGCAAGAGCAATGCACCGGGGACAGAGTGCGCCCTTCCGGAAGTTGCGACAGCCTCTATACCGCAAGCCTCTGACAGCTCGTCCATTTGGGACGAGATTCCTAGGCCATCAGCGGAAAAAGTTTTAACCGATCCGTTCTCCTGTCTAAGTTGCTTTCCAGACCAAATGCGCGAGGCACTGAGACAAAACCCTTTACTTGAAGGATTGATGATCGAGACCGCGAGGGAGACGGGTGTGCCTGATTGTTATGCGACCTGCCTAGATTATATGAATTCAGTCATCCGGAAACTGAAAAGGCAGGATTCGCCGGTACCGGATGCACTGATAGCGGTTCGGAAACATCTCCAAGACACGTTGGCCGACATTGAATTATCGCGCGAGGAAGCCGCGCCCCGAAAACGGACGAGCGTAGTAGCAACGGGGGTGTTACACAGCGCTTGAGGCGTTTTGCTGTTGAAAATTTCATTACCTTGTGGCCGCAATTTCCGTTGGGCAAGGCCGTTCAACAAAAGGCACGACTGCTCAAGGCCTTAAGTTGTTTGTTTTTAGCAGTAACCGACACCGTTCGTGTCATTCAGAATTCGGTCCTTTGTTGAAAAGCCCATCGGACGTCTCCGAAATATTACTGAAAAGGCAATAAAACGACGAGCTAAGAGGTAGTCCCACCGACCATCTGACAGGGGGGGGTGAGCGGGTTACTCTCAAAGTGCCCATTTGGGCTGAACGATTGCCTCGAATGCCCCTCAGCCGCGATGGGAGCAGCATAGGAGCGTCGTAGACAGCTCAGCCCGACGTCCGCTGTCCCCGTGCCTTCTGTTTTTGATCGGGGTTTAAAAGGAGTCTCTTTACGTTTGGGTCCCCTTGGCCGGGTGGGGGAGCCTCCGGGGGTGTTCAGTTTCCGGACGAAGTTTACGTGGTGAGCCGGTCTAGCAGCGCATCGGGATGAGGAAGTATAGCTGTCCAGATAACTGAAATTGGGCCGTGGAGTACAAATCAAAAAAGGAGCCGTCGCGAAAAGGTTTTTCCTAACCGGAATAGCGCGGAGAGTGAATGAGTAGAAAATGGAAACAAGCTCCAGAGCGGCTCCATCT